>ODAJ014790083.1_pt1 | contig 178764 bp, 149 predicted proteins | sample 1539241 | NCBI WGS metagenome assembly ODAJ01 (sample SAMN02144231, study PRJEB22623) | gut metagenome | biome: sheep rumen | host: Ovis aries | place: New Zealand | reverse complement strand
ATTCCGATGATTTTGTTTGCCATAGTAGTTTCATTTTTGATTAATTGTTTGACATTGGCTTTCTCTCTCTTAGTATCGCCTGCGGTTCGGTTTTAATATTGCGTCGCGACCTTCAATATTTTCCATCCCCCTCGGCTTTACTGATGCAAAGTTACGAACAAAAAAAACGTCCTGCAAGAAAAAAACGTTCCGTAAAAGGAAGCGTAAAAGAAAGGGGGGGTCTTTTACGGATGCGTAAAACAAAAGTAGGCGGCTTTGGCAATCATATAGTGGCGGCGAAATTTGTCGTAGAATAGCATAGTCAGCATCAGCTGGGCGGCGCGATGTACCCATTATATTGCTGATAGCCAGAGATATGCTACTATCTATTTCTTTAGCAGTAGCGTTCTAAATCGGTTGTATAGTTACTAAAGTTTTTGCAATTTTGCAATTTTGCAATTTTGCAAACGTTTTTTTTCGAAAATCGCTATATAATATAATATAATATCTAGATTGATATAATTATAATTATAGGGGACCGTGGCCCGAAACGGAATGCAAAAATGCAAAAATGCAAAAAGGCCGGAGCGTTATTGCAACGTTTGCCGTCTTTTTGCATTTTTGCAAATTTGCATTTTTGCATTTTTGCAATTGGTAATTTGCACTCTGCCTACTCTTCGAACACCTGCAGGGCGCGTAGCACGGTGCGGTCTTCTTCGTTGTAGTATTTGATGTAGTCCTCTATGGGGCGGGCATTATAGATGATGCTGCCGATGATGGCGCGTTCGAAGAGGTGGCGACTGCGATAGAGCATGAGGTTGCGGCGGCGGAGACCCTGGGTCTCGGCGTAGGCTGCGAAGCGCTCCAGCAGGCCCTGGCGCTGGAGGTGGCGTTCGAGTTCGTCGACGCTGGTGAGGCGCTGCAGGGTGGAGCGGTTGTCGTCGGTGTAGTCGAAGGCGAACTGGCGGATGTGGCCGTCGAAAACGGCTTCGCGATAGTAGGAGGTGAGGGCGCTGGTGTCCTCGGGCACGAAGATGTCGGGCGTGATGCCGCCTCCGCCGTAGACGGTGCGGCCCTGGCGGGTCTTGTAGGCGGGACCGCTCTGTTGGATGCTGTCCTGGGTGAAGTATTCGCCGCGCTCGTAGCGCTCGATGAGTTCGTTCTCGTAGTCTTCGTCGTGGCCGGGCTGGTAGGGCTTCTGTATGCAGCGGCCGGAGGGGGTGTAGTAGCGGGCTATGGTGAGGCGCACGACGCTGCCGTCCTTGAACTCCATGGGTTGCTGCACGAGGCCCTTGCCGAAGGAGCGGCGACCGAGGATGGTGGCGCGGTCGTTGTCCTGGAGGGCTCCGGCTACTATCTCGCTGCTGGAGGCCGAGCCTTCGTCGATGAGCACGGTCAGGGGCAGCTGCTGGAAGGAGCCGCGGCCGTCGCTGTAGTAGTCTTCGCGGGGCGACTTGCGGCCTTGGGTGTAGACGATGAGTTGGTGGCCCTGGAGGAATTCGTTGGCCATCTGTATGGCGATGTGCATGTAGCCGCCCCGGTTGCCGCGGAGGTCGAGGATGAGGTTCTTCATGCCGTCGACTCTGAGCTGGGCCATGGCTATCATGAATTCGGAGTAGGTCTGTTCGCCGAAGCTCTTGACGCGGATGTAGCCTGTATGGTCGCGGAGGATGTAGGCGGCGTCGATGCTCTTGACGGGTATGTCGCCCCGGACGACGTTGAAGGTGAGGGGCTGGCGGCGTCCGCGGCGGACTACGGTGAGGCGGACTACGGTGCCTTTCTGGCCCTTGAGGTAGCGGATGACGTCGTGCTGGTAGATGCCGATGAGGTTGACGGTGTCGGCGCGGGTGATGCGGTCGCCGGGCATGATGCCGACCTTCTCGGCGGGGCCGCCAGGTATGACGCCCATGACGTTGACGGTGTCTTTCTGCATGTTGAAGCTGATGCCCACGCCGGAGAAACTGCCCTTGAGGTCTTCGTTGGCCTCCTCGGCGTCGGTGGAGGGGATGTACATGGAGTGGGGGTCGAGTTCGGAGAGTATCTTGGGCATGGCCTGCTCGACGAGGTCGTTCATGTCGACGGTGTCGACGTACTGGTTGTCGACCATCTGGAGGAGGTAGTTGATTTTGTTGCTGCCCGTGTTGATGATGCTCAGGCGGTTGCCGGAGAAGTGGTTGGCATAGAATGTGCCGACAACGATGCCCAGTACGGTGGACACGGCCATCAGCAGCGGTATGAGGCGAGAATTCTTCATTTTAACCCTTTAACCTTTTAACCTTTTAACATTTTAACATTTTAACCCTTTAACCCTTTAACCCTTTTTACCCTTCCATCAGCTCCAGCTCGATGCCTGCGCGGCGCATGAGTTCGATGCCATCGGTGAGTCGGTACTGGCGGGCGTAGACGACGCGGCGTATGCCTGCCTGGATGATGAGTTTGGCGCACTCGATGCAGGGGGAGTCGGTGACGTAGAGTGTGGCTCCGTCGGAGTTGTTGCCCGAGCGGGCTATCTTGGTGATGGCGTTGGCTTCGGCGTGGAGCACGTAGGGCTTGGTGAGTCCGTTCTCGTCTTCGCAGACGTTCTCGAAGCCCGAGGGCGTGCCGTTGTAGCCGTCGCTGATGATCATCTTTTCCTTCACGATGAGGGCGCCGACCTGCCGACGCCGGCAGTAGCTGTTCTCGGCCCAGATGGCGGCCATGCGCAGGTAGCGCTGGTCGAGCTCGCGTTGCTTCAGATCATAGTCCATAATTCACATTAACCTTTTAACCCTTTAACATTTTAACATTTTAACATTTTAACCCTTTTAGCCTTTCTCAATACCATTTCGCCGCAGCAGGGCATCGATGGTGGGCTCCTGTCCGCGGAAGCGGCGGTAGAGGGTCATGGGCGGTTCGGTGGCTCCGCGGGAGAGTACCTCGTCGCGCAGCCGCTGGGCCACCTGGCGGTTGAAGATGCCTTCGCGCTGGAAGACGGAGAAGGCGTCGGCATCGAGCACCTCGGCCCACTTGTAGCTGTAGTAGCCTGCGGCGTAGCCTCCGCTCATGATGTGGCCGAACTGTGCCGACATGCAGGCCTCGGGCACGGACTGCATGAGGCGGCAGGGGGCCATGGCCTGGCGCTCGAAGGCGAGGACGTCGCCTTGGAAGTCGTCGGTGAGGGTGTAGTAGGCCATGTCGAGCAGGCCGAGGCTGACCTGGCGGACACAGGCGTATCCGGCCAGGAAGTTCTTGCTGCGTATGATGCGGTCGATGAGCTGCTGGGGCATGGGTTCGCCGGTCTGGTAGTGGCGGGCGAAGGTGTTGAGGAAGTCGGGCTCTATGGCGAAGTTCTCCATGAACTGGCTGGGCAGTTCCACGAAGTCCCAGTAGACATTGGTGCAGGAGAGACTCTCGAAGCGGACGCGCGAGAAGAGGGCGTGGAGGGCGTGGCCGAACTCGTGTAGGAAGGTCTCCACCTCGCCCAGGGTGAGCAGGGCTGGCTTAGAGGAGGTGGGCTTGGTGAGGTTCATGGTGATGGAGGCGTGGGGGCGGCTGTCGCTGCCGTCGTCCTCGTCGAACCATTGTTCCTTGTAGGTGGTCATCCAGGCTCCGCTCTGCTTGGAGGGGCGGGGATGGAAGTCGGTGTAGAGGATGCCCAGTGTGGTGCCGTCGTGGTCGCGCACTTCCCATGCCTCGACGTCGGGATGGTAGACGGCGATGTCCTGGCGCAGGTGGAAGGTGATGCCGTAGAGGCGCGTGGCCAGGCCGAAGACGCCCTGCTTGACGCGGGAGAGCTCGAAGTAGGGGCGCAGCATCTCGCTGTCGATGTTGTAGCGCTGCATCTTCAGCTTCTGGCTGTAGTAGGAGAAGTCCCAGGGGCGGAGTTCGTAGTCGGGGCCTTCGGTCTCGCGGGCCAGGGCGGTGACTTCCTCCAGTTCGCGACGGGCTGTGGGGAGGTAGGCCTGCAGAAGGTCGTGGAGGAGGTGCTGGACGTGGGCCGTGTCCTGTGCCATGCGGCGCTCGAGGATGAAGTCGGCAAAGGTCTTGTAGCCGAGGATGTTGGCCAGCTGACGGCGCAGGTTGACGATGCGCGGGATGAGGGGCAGGTTGTTGTTGTCGCCTTCGTGGGTGCAGAGGGTCATGTGGGCCATGTACATCTGTTGGCGCAGCTCGCGGTTGTCGGCATAGGTCATGAAGGGGCCGTAGCTGGGGCTTTGCAGGGTGAAGACCCATCCCTCGAGTCCGGCCTCGCGGGCTGTCTCGGCTGCAGCCTCGCGCTGGCGCTCGGGCAGTCCGGAGAGTTGCGACGGGTCGGTGACGTGGAGGCGGAAGGCGTTGGTGTCGCGGAGCATGTTCTGCTGGAACTGCAGGGTCACCTGGCTCAGTTCCATCTGCAGCTGGGTGAAGCGTTGCTTGTCGGCGTCGCTGAGCAGGGCACCGTGGCGCACGAAGGACTGGTACATGTTGTCGAGCAGCGTGGTCTCCTCGGTGTCGAGTGGGCGGTGGTTGTCGTGTACGGCCTTGACGCGCAGCCAGAGGCCGGGGTCGAGCATCATGCGGTTGCTGTGCTCGGTCAGGATGGGTGTCATCTTTTGTGCCAGGGCGTCCATCTGGTCGTCGGTGTTGGCACTGATGAGGTTGAAGAAGGTGTTGGTGACCTTCGACAGGGTGCGGTCGCCCTTGGGTATGATGGTGTTCTCGAAGGTGGGGGCTTCGGGATTCTGCGTGATGCGCTGTATGTCGGCCACGTCGCGCTTCATGCCTTCCATCATGGCTTCTTCGTAGTGCTCGAAGTGGATTTGGTCGAAGGGGACGGTGTCGAATGGGGTGCCGTAGGTCTTATTGAGAAAAGGGTTTTGCATGAAAATGAGAGAATGAGAAAGTGAGAAAATGAGAAGGTGAGAAAATGAGAAAATGAGAAAATGAGAAGGTGAGAAGGGGCTATTGTTTATTGTCGATTGTGCTCCAGGTGCGGATCTGGCCGTGGGCGTCGCTGTAGATGAAGTAGGCCTTGAGCTGCGGCTGGCGCGAGAGGACCTGGCGGGCAGAGTCGAGACCCATCACCATGAAGGCTGTGGCAAAGGCGTCGGCCATGGCACAGGTGGGGGCTACGACGGTGCTGGAGAGGATGCTGTGCTGGACGGGATGGCCGGTGTGGGGGTCGATGGTGTGGGCCAGCTTGCGCCCGTCGGGGCTGACGTAGAAGTTGCGGTAGTTGCCGCTGGTGGCTAGGGCGCAGTCGGTGAGCTGGAGTATGGTCTGAATGTCCTGGTTGGTGCTGGTGCTGTCCTCGACGGGTTTGTTCACGCCGATGCTCCAGGGCTGCTGGCGGGCATTTTCTCCGCTCAGGGCCACTTCGCCTCCGATTTCAATCATGTAGTTGCGGATGCCGCGGCGGCGGAAGAGGGCGGCCACCTGGTCGACACCGAAGCCTTTGGCTATGGCGCTGAGGTCGATGACCATGCGGGGGTCGGCCTTCAGGAGGCTGTCGCCACGCAGTTCCACGCCCTGCCAGCCTACGAACTGGAGCAGGGAGTCGACCTGGGCAGAGTCGGGCAGGGTGCCGTTCTTGAACCCGAAGCCCCAGGCGTTGACCAGCGGGGCCACGGTGACATCGAAGGCTCCGTTGGTGGCCTGGCTGATTTGGTGTGCCTGGGTGAGCACGATGCGCAGCAGGGAGTCGGTCTGTAGGCTGGTGCCTTGGTTGATGCGGCTCAGCGTGGACTGGGGGTTGAACATCGAGAGCGATGCGTCCACGGCCTGCAGTTCGGCCAGGATGGCCTCGTCGAGCAGCGAGTCGCTCTGGTAGGTGGCGTGCCACACGGTGCCGAAGATGGCGCCTTCGCTCCGTTGGTAGGGGGCGTTGTGGGGCATGTGGCGGCGGAGAGTCCACACGGTGCCGGCAATGAGCAGTGCCAGAAAGAGGGCCTTCAGCGGCCATTTGTATTTGTTGCTTATCATTATACTATATTTATATAAATAGGAATGTCACTTTTCGCTTATCACTTCGTTCACGATTTCTGCCTTGGTCTTCTTGATGGTCTTGCCGACGTCGAAAATGAGGTTGACCGTGCCGCCGAAGGTGCTGGACCCGTTCTTGCCGAAGCCTGGGGTGTAATAGGGCTCGCCGCTGGCATTGGCGCTCTGGTGGAGGCGCATCTTGAAGCGGAAGTTCCAGCCGAGGCGAATGAACGACCACAACTTGGTCTCGCAACCGATGGAGGCTTCGAGCCATCCTGTCTTGGCCTTCATGTTCTTCATGGAGAGACCGGTGGTGCCGCTGGCCCAGACGGGGTCGGCGAACTCGGGGTCGGAGAAGTCGTACTTGAAACCGGTGAATCCGTATCGGAGGCCCACCATGAGGCGGTTGCCGTTGTGCTTGCGGTTGATATTGTAGTCCATGCCGACGCGATAGTAGGGGGCGCGGGTGTGGAATTGGTTGTTATTCTCGCGGCCCTCGCGGTTGCTTTCGCCGATGCCCAGTTCGCAGATGGGGAAGTAGTGGTCGCGGAAGTTCAGGCGGGCGCCCACTTCGAGCTGGTCGAAGCGTGCTCCGACGGCCTTCATCACGGGACCGGACAAGTCTGCGAAGACGGCAGCACCGCAGAAGAGGGGAGCCTTGGGGATGGGGGCTTCCTTCTCGCGTGCAGAGCCGGTAAGGCATGTCAGGCTAATCAGTACTGCCGCGCAGATATATCTTGACGTTCTCGAGTGATGCATAGTTTACGGTGGGATTGTCCACGACGATGGAGTCGGCGAGCTTGTAGGGGTCGTCGTAGTCTATCGAGCTGATTTCGTGGAACATGACGGTGGGGCAGTCGGGCGACTCGAAGTGTGGCAGGTTGGTCTTGTTGATGCGCAGGACGATGTGGTAGGCGTAGCTGTTGCCTTCCTCGTCGCTGCCGCTGAACTGCAGGCGCAGGGTGTCGGCCTCCTGCCAGTAGCTCATGGGCAGGGATAGGGTCTGAACGTTGCGCTCCTGGTTGAGGAGCAGGGAGTCGGTGCCTTCGGCAGTGACGTCGACGGCATCGGTGATGGAGACGGCGACCTTGGACTCGGAGTTGTAGAAGCCTATCTTCATAGCCACTACATTGTCGAGTGTGCAGTCGATGCCCTCGCAAGAGAGAATGAGAAAATGAGAAAATGAGAAAATGAGAAGGGCGCCCATTGCCTTTCTCCATTTGTTCCAATGTCCTTTCATTGCGTTTCTCATCTCCTTAACCCTTTAACATTTTCGCTCGAACTTGTTCGCTTGCATAGCACCGCGGAGCAAAAACCTTTTAACTTTTTAACCTTTTAACTTTTTAACCTTTTAACTTTTTAATCTTTTAACCCCTCATATCGTTTTCTCAATCTGGTACTTATTGCGCTCCGGCGAATTGCGGCTGATGAGTTCGCCCAGGAAACCAGCCACGAAGAGCTGCGTGCCCAGAATCATCATCGTGAGTGCGATGTAGAAGTAAGGCGACTCAGTAACCAGGTGGGCTGGAATACCCTTGGCCAGGCAATAGAGCTTCATGGCTCCGACCGTGATGGTGGCCACAAAACCAAGCAGGAACATGAGCGTGCCGATGAAGCCGAAGACGTGCATGGGCTTCAGTCCGAAACTGTCGAGGAACCATAGGCTGAGGAGGTCAAGATAACCATTGACAAAGCGGTTCCAGCCCATGAACTTCGACTTGCCGTGCTTGCGGGCCTGGTGGTGGACACGCTTCTCGCCGATGCGGCTGAATCCGGCATTCTTGGCCAGATAGGGAATGTAGCGGTGCATCTCGCCGTAGACCTCGATGTTCTTCACCACATCGCGGCGGTAAGCCTTCAGTCCACAGTTGAAGTCGTGGAGGTTGTGGATGCCGCTGACCATGCGGGCCGTGGCGTTGAAGAGCTTCGTGGGGATGGTCTTCGACAGGGGGTCGCCCTGGCTGCGGTTCATCTTCCAGCCGCTCACCAGGTCGTATCCGTCCTCCACAATCATGCGCCGCAGTTCGGGTATCTCGTCGGGCGAATCCTGCAGGTCGGCGTCCATGGTGATGACCACGTCGCCCTGGGCCAGCTCGAAGCCGCAAAAGAGGGCCGGGCTCTTGCCGTAGTTGCGGCGGAACTTGATGCCGTGCACCGTCTCGGGGTGCGCTTGCTGCAGTTGCTCGATGATTTGCCACGAGGCGTCGGTGGAGCCGTCGTTGACAAAGATGACTTCGTAGGTGAAGCCATTCGCCCGCATCACGCGCTCAATCCATTCGTAGAGTTCGCCAATCGATTCTTCCTCATTATAGAGAGGTACAATTACTGATATGTCCATTTTTCTCTATTGTCTGTTGTAATCCTCTGTTTTCTTATTTTCGACTGCCCATCAAGGCCGTGGGCACCAGCAGCATCAGGGCAAAGACCAGGTTCATCCACATCAGTTGCAGGGTGATGCGTTCGGGCTGGTGCGTCATGCGAATCATCTGGCCCATCAGTTCGTCGAGGTCCTGTCCGGGAACCATCTGCTGCATCCACTGGCGGTATTCGGGCATCTGCAAGACTTGCAGCACCTGTTCGCCCAGTCGGCCACCGTCCAAAAAGCGGAAGTAAACGTATTGCATCACCGCCACCACCATGATGGCAAAGACGTAGGTGAGCATGGCCATGTAGCAACTCCGGCCAAAGGTCAGGCGACCCATCTGGCGACCATAATGGCGAATGAGCGTGCCGGCAGTGACGAATGCCACGATGCCCAGCAGATTGCCCACATGGCCCAGAAGCAGGTAGGCGGTGCCGTACATGGAACAAAGAAAGCTGGCGCTGCAAAGCACGCCCACTACCAAGCCGTATTGCATGCAATAGTCGCGTGCCGTCTGTGCGTCAAATTCTTTTTTCTCCATAATCCTAATCCCTAATCTCTAATCCCTAATCCCTAATCCCTAATCTCTAATCCCTAATCCTTTAATCTCTATTCCTTAATACGGAACTTCAGCAGGCGTCCGTTGTTGGCGGGCACGAGCAGGCGTGTGGGCTGCTTGCTGCTGAACGAGATGTTGTAGGGGCAGCCCGTTATCAAGCCTTCGGCATGCACGCAGTCCACCTCGGGCAGTCCGAAGTACTCGAACAGATGCTCCGGGATGTTGATTTCCACCTCGGCGTCCTGGTCGTCGAAGTTGACCACAACCAGGATGACCTCGCCCTTGTGATGTCGGACGAAGGCAAATTGCTTGCCAGGGTTGAAGTGCTCGCTGCGAAGGTTGGCATACATCAGGTCGTACATTTCGCCCTCGCGGATGGCGGCCTCGCTGTTGCAGAGTCCCAGCAGTCGGCTGTAGAACTGCTGCAGGCTGACCTCCTTAGGCGTGAGTTGGCGGTTGTCGAAGCGACCCTTGTTGCGCCAGCGTCGCACTGCATCCACCATCCAATAGTCGAAAATGGTGGTGCGTCCGTCGCGGCCGCTGAATCCCTCGGCGTCCATGCCTCGTTCGCCCAGTTCCTGACCGAAGTATATCATTGTGGGGTTGGTGCCCAGGCAGGCTGCAACGATCATGGGAGCGCGGCCAAGGTCGCCGTCGCCTGCGAAGAAGTCGCTGGCCAGGCGCTGCTCGTCGTGGTTCTCCAGGAAGTAGAGCATGTGCGGACGGATGCTGTCGGTCAGTTGCCACTGGCGCGTGATGTCGCTGGCCTGGGCATTGCCCTGAGTGACGGCGCGCAGACAGTCGTACATGCCCACTTTGTCGTAGAGGTAGTCGAAGTGTCCTTGCTGGATATAGTTCTGGTATTCGCCCGGATTATAGATTTCGGCAATGAAGATAATCTCGGGATGCAAAGCCTTCACCTGCGTGATGGCCCACTTCCAGAACTCCACGGGAACCATCTCGGCCATGTCGCAGCGGAATCCGTCGACATCCTTGTCGGCCCAATACTGCAGGATGTGGAGCATCTGCTTCCAGGTGCGGGGCACTGGGTCGAAGTGGGGTGTGCGGCCATTGACGTAGTCGACGCCATAGTTCAGCTTCACGGTTTCGTACCAGTCGTTTTGGTTGGGCTGGGCCGTAAACTGGTCGTTGCCAGTGGCGCGGGCCGGCATTTCGTGGTAGTCGCCCAGGTCCATGCCTTCGATGCGGAACTGCTGTCCGGGCAGGTAGTAGAAGTTGTTCTGGGGCGAGAATGCTACGCTCTGGTCGTCGCCTTCTCCCAGGTCTTCCACACCCTCGGGCTTGGCGTCGCTGTGATATTGGCGGGCCACGTGGTTGGGCACAAAGTCGATGATGACCTTCATGCCAGCCTTATGGGTGCGCTTCACCAGTTGCTCGAATTCGTGGATGCGGGCCGGAATGCTTGTGGCAATGTCGGGGTCTACGTCATAATAGTCGCGAATGGCATAGGGCGAACCTGCCTGTCCCTTCACGACGGCTGGGTTGTCGGGTTCGATGCCATAGAGCGAATAGTCGGTCTGTGTGGCATGTTCGATGATGCCGGTGTACCAGATGTGGGTGGCTCCCAGGCTCCTGATTTGCTCCAGGGCACGCTGGTTGAAGTCGCCCATCTTGCCACATCCATTCACTTGTTTCGAAGCTCCTGCCTGGCAGGTGCGGTTCTCGTTGCCGAACAAGCGCGGCAGCACTTGGTAAATGATAATCTTTTCGGATGCGTCCATAGTACTATCTGTTCTTTGCTGACGACATTGGCATGAAGCCATCAGGCCCCATGCCAATGCTATCCAGATGTATCTCTTACAAGCCACGGATTACTAAGTCCTCTCGTCCTTTTGCAATCTTCCCGATCATGCCCTGCAGGGCTTTGCCGGGGCCGCACTCTACGAATTCCGTAGCACCGGCTTCGAGCATCGACTGCACCTCTTGTGTCCATCTAACACTGGCCGTCAGCTGGGCAATGAGGTTTTGCTTGATGTCCTGTGCCTCGGTGTGGGCCTTTCCGTCTACGTTCTGGTAGATGGGGCAGCGGGGAGTCTTGAACTCCGTAGCCTCGATGGCCTTCTGCAGTTCGTCCTTGGCGGGCTGCATCAGGGGCGAATGGAATGCTCCGCCTACGGGCAGGGGCAGGGCGCGCTTGGCACCGGCTTCCTTCAGTCTGGTGCAAGCCTCGTTGATGGCCTCCACCTCACCGCTGATGACCAGCTGGCCGGGGCAGTTGTAGTTGGCCGGAACCACGATGGCACCCTTCTCTTCGGCCACCTCGCGGCAGACCTTCTCCACCTCTTCGTCGGGCAGGCCGATGATGGCTGCCATGGTGCTGGGACGTGCCTCGCAAGCCTTCTGCATGGCCTGTGCACGAGCAAACACCAGACGCAGTCCGTCCTCAAAGTCGAGTGCTCCGGCTGCTACCAGTGCGCTGAATTCGCCCAGCGAGTGGCCGCCCACCATGTCGGGCTGGAAATCTTCGCCCAGGCACATGGCACTGATGACACTGTGCAGGAATACTGCAGGCTGTGTCACGCGGGTTTGCTTCAGTTCGTCGGCCGTGCCTTCGAACATGATATCGGTGATGCGGAATCCCAAAATCTCATTCGCTCTCTCCAGCAGGTCGTGTGCCTGTTGGTTGTTGTCGTAGAGGTCCTTGCCCATGCCCGTAAACTGGGCACCCTGACCAGGAAATACAAATGCTTTCATCTTTCTTTACCTTATTTTTACCTAACTTTATTATATATCGGGCGACAAAGGTACGAAAAACTATGCGAAAACGCAAATTTAATTTGGTATTTCGCGCTGTTTGCACTATCTTTGCACCCGATTTATGGAGCACAGACAGCAAGACGACAGCTACGGCCACGTATTAAAGTATACGGGCATCTTTGGCGGCGTGCAGGGATTGACCATCCTTGTGGCCCTCTTGCGCAATAAGCTTACGGCCCGTCTGCTGGGCGAGGCTGGCATGGGACTGAACAAGCGCTTCATGAACATTGCCGATGTCGTGAATGCCTGGACCAACTTCGGCATTTCGTTCTATGCCGTGCAGAAGATTTCGGAGATATTCGAGGTGGGGACGGATGAGGATATGCGCCACTTTGTGGGCGTCATCCGCACTTGGAGCGTATGGTCGGCCCTGTTGGCCTTCAGTATTTGCTTTTTCTTTGCCTCCTGGTTCAACGACTATTATTTCCCCGAAGGCGAGCATCACCGACTGGAAATCATGCTCCTGGCCCTGTTCGTGGCCTCTTTGCCCATCGAGGCAGTCGAGTGTGCGCTGCTGAAGGGATTGCGCCGCTTGCGCACCGTGGCTGTCATCGAGGTGTTTTCGGCCATCTCTACGCTGGTCTTCACCATTCCTCTTTATTATGTGTTTGGCCTGCGAGGCATTGTCTTCTCGCTGGTGCTTTGCGGTTGGGCCACGGCCCTCATCCATCTGTTCTTCTCGGTGCGCATCTATCGATATTGGGTCAGTCTCTTTTCGCCGCGTGTCATTCGCGAAGGTTGGCCCCTCATTCGCATCGGCATTCCCTATGTGCTGGCCGGTGTGGCAGGTGCTATGGCTACGGGCGAGGTGTTCAAGTACTTGGGCGACGACCGCATCGTGGGACTCTACAGCGTGGGCTACGGACTGATGGTGACCTATGCCGGCATGATATTCAAGGCCGTAGACACAGACTTCTTCCCGCGCCTCTCCAGCATCAACCACAATACGGAGCGCCTGAACCATGCCATCAATCAGCAGGTCGACGTGTGCGTGCTGCTCATTGCTCCCGTGCTAATCGTCTTCGTCTTGTTCATGCCCTGGGTCATTCGGTTGCTCTACGACAGCCGTTTCCTGCCCGTGGTGCCCATGTCGGTGTGTGCGGTGTTCTATATGTTCTTCCGTGCGGTCAGTGTCCCCATTGCCTACACTTCGCTGGCCAAGGGCGATTCGTGGCTTTTCCTCATCATGGAGTGCGTGTATGACGTTGTTTTCGTCGTGCTTCTGTGTCTGGGTTATTCTCACTTCGGCCTTACGGGTTCCGGCGTTGCGCTGTCGTTGGTTGCGCTGTTCGACCTCTTGATGATAAGTTCGGTCTACGGTGCCTATTATCACGTCCATTTGCGTCTGCGCACTCTCCGGCTCATCCTGCCGCAGGCCATTCTCCTCGGCCTCACGGTTGTCATCTGCCTGTGGGCTCCCACCGTATGGAAGTATCTGCTGGGCCTCTTGTGCCTGCTCTTGTCGGTAGCCTTCTCGTGGCGCAGCCTTTCGCCCGAATTGCCCATCATCAAGCGCATCGGCCGAATATTCCGTAGATAATTCGTGTAATTCGCGTAATTCGTGGTATACTATTTCCTGGGTATACCTATTCGTTTAATTCGTGTAATTCGTGGTATAATAGAAAAGGCTGTGTCATTTTTGTATTGACACAGCCTCTTCTGTAGTTCGTGGCCCTGCTTAGGCCCACTCGGCGAGGTCGCCCTCGGCGATGTAGGGCAGGTTGTTCTCGGCAATGGTCTTCCGTGCGAGGTCGGTGTTGTCGGTGCGGAAGACGAGTATGCCCTTACCGCGCATCAGGAACGTGTAGATGTAGGTGATGCTGATGCCTGCCTGGCTGAAGAGCTTGATGACGTCGGCAGCCGAACCGGGTTTGTTGTCGAGCTGCAGTGCGAAGACATCGGAAAGGGCAACGGCAATGCCGGCCTTCTTCAGCTCTTCGCAGGCGCGCTGGGGTTCGGCACAAACGATGCGCAGGATTCCGTACTCTGCCGTATCGGCAATGGTGGAGGCAATGAGTTGGATTTTTGCTTCCTTAAAGGCTTCGAGGACCTTGATGAGCGTACCGCTGCGGTTCTCGATGAAGATGGATAGTTGATGGATGGTCATAGTGAAAAATTAAGAATTAAGATTTAAGAATTAAGAATTCACGATGCACAATTCACGATGGGTTACTGATAGACCTTGCGCTTGTCAACGACACGGACGGCCTTGCCTTCGCTTACGGGCAGTGTGCCCAGGGGCACCAGCTTGACGATGGGTGTCAGCAGTATCTCGTCCTTCAGGCGGCGGCGAATCTCCTTTTCCAACGACTGCAAGTGGGCGTAGTCGTCGGTGGAATGTGCGAGTTCGACCTCCACCGTCATGTTGTCGTTCTCCTCGTCGGTGGTGAGTGTGATGAGGTAGTTGTTGGCCAGTTCGTTGAATTGCATGAGTATCTTTTCTATCTGTATCGGGAAGATGTTGACGCCGCGCAGTACCATCATGTCGTCCGAGCGGCCCTTCATGCGGTCGAGGCGCACATGGTTGCGGCCGCAGGGGCACGTCCGGCCCAATACTCGGGTGAGGTCGCGAGTGCGGTAGCGCAGGAGGGGCATAGCCTCGCGGCAGAGCGTCGTCAACACCAGTTCGCCAATCTCGCCGTCGGGCACCGGTTCCAGAGTCTCCGGGTCTACAATCTCCACGATGTAGTAGTCCTCCCAGAAGTGCATGCCATTCTGTTCGGGGCACTCGAAGCCCACGCCCGGACCGCACATTTCCGACATACCGAAGGAGTTGTAGGCCTTCACGCCCATCATGTCTTCGATGCGTCGGCGCTGTTCCTCGCTGTGGGGTTCAGCACCGATGGCCAGCACCTTCAGTTTCGTGTCGCGGCGCGGGTCTACGCCTTCCTCCTTCATCACTTCGTACAGACGGGTGACATAGCTGGGCACGGCGTGGATGGCCGTGGTGCCAAAGTCCTTGATGAACTTAATCTGTCGCAGGGAGTTGCCCGCTGCGGCAGGTACGGTCAGCATGCCCATGCGTTCGGCACCGTACTGGAAGCCCAGTCCGCCGGTGAACATGCCGTAGCCCGATGAGTTCTGGAACACGTCGTCGGGGCGCAGACCCACCATCCAGAGGTTACGTGCCACCTGGTTGGCCCACTCGTCGAGGTCGTGCTGGGTGTGTAGGATGACGGTGGGGTTGCCAGTGGTGCCACTGGAGGAGTGGAGGCGGACACAGTCGCGAATGGGCACGCAAGCCATGCCGAAGGGGTAGGTGTCGCGGAGGTCCTGTTTCGTGGTGAAGGGCAGACGGCGCACGTCGGCCAGCGACTTGATGTCGTCGGGCGTGATGCCAGCCTCGGCAAATTTCTTTCGATAGAATTCGTTGTTCATGCAGTGGCGCACGGTCTTCTGCAGTCGCTCCAGCTGGAGGGCCTCAATCTGCTCGCGCGTCAGAGTTTCAAATTCAGGATTAAAGTAATTACTCATTATAGCTTAAAGTTTACGTTTGTCTATGACGTGTGCACTCTTGCCCTGGCTGCGTTCGATGGTGCCGGGGGCCTTGAGCTGCACCTTGGCGGCGATGCTGAGCACGCTCTTGAGCTTGGCGGCCAGGCGCTTCTCCAGTTCGTCTACGGCAGCGGGCGTGTCGAATGTGGAGGTGAAGACTTCCTCTCGGAGTTCCACCTGCACCTGCAGCGTATCGAGATTGTTGACGCGGTCCACCACCAGCAAGTAGCGTGGAGCAAACTCGGGCATGCTGAGCACCACGCTCTCCACCTGCGAGGGGAAGACGTTGATGCCGCGGATGATGAGCATGTCGTCGGAACGGCCCTGGATGCGTCCCATGCGCACTTCGGTGCGGCCGCAGTCGCAGGTGCCGGGCATGAGGCTGCAAAGGTCGCGTGTGCGGTAGCGCAGCACGGGCATGCCCTCCTTGGTCAGCGTAGTGAAAACCAGTTCGCCGGTCTGACCCAGAGGCAGCGGTTCCAGTGTGACGGGGTTGATGACTTCGGGATAGAAGTGGTCCTCGCAGATGTGCGACCCGTTCTGCATCTGGCACTCGTAGCTGACGCTGGGGCCCATGATTTCGGACAGACCATAGAGGTTGAAGCTTTTCAGTCCGAGGCGTGCCTCAATCTCCTGCCGCATGTTTTCGGTCCAGGGTTCGGCACCGAAGGCACCCACGCGCAGTTTCAGGTCTTCCTTCCGGATGCCCAGTTTGTCCATGGTCTCGGCCAGGTAGAGGGCATAGGACGGGGTGCAGGCCAGGCCCGTGATGCCCAGGTCGCGGATGAGTTTCAGGTGCTTCTCGGTGTTGCCCGTACTGGCCGGAATGACCGATGCACCTATGTGCTCCACGCCGTAGTGGGCACCCAGTCCGCCCGTGAAGAGTCCGTAGCCGTAGGAGACGGAGAAGATGTCGTCGCGCGTCACTCCGTAGGCCGTCAGGCATCGGGCCATGCACTCGCTCCAGACTCCGATGTCCTTTCGGGTGTAGCCCACGATGGTGGGGTTGCCGGTGGTGCCGCTGGAGGCGTGAATGCGTATGATTTCGCTCTGCGGTGCTGCCTGCAGGCCGAAGGGATAGTTGTCGCGGAGGTCCTTCTTGGTGGTGAAGGGCAGTTTCGTGATGTCCTCGATGGTCTGGATGTCATCGGGGCGTATGTCCATCTCCTGCAACTTGTGGCGATAGAAGGGCACGTTGTGATAGACGTACTCCACAATCTTGTGCAGGCGCTTTCCTTGCAAGGCGCTTCTCTCGTCGCGGCTCATGCATTCTTTATTGGGATTCCAAATCATTTTTTTCGTTTTTAAGGTTTGTCCCATGCAAAATTACACATTTTTCTGCGTTTGGGCAAGTATTTATCATTGTTACTCTCTATTTTTCGTAGCATTGGAACATGCTGTCGACGTCGGCCTTCGGCATTTGGGGCGAGAACAGACTCACCAGCACCACCACGGGGAAACCGCCCAGCATGGCTATGGCACCGCAGTCGATGGGACTGATGGGGTTGCCCAGGAGCATGTTCAGCACCGTGATGCCCACACCCCATGCGAAGCAGGCCCAGACGCTGGCCGTGGTGGCGCGGCGCCAGTAGAGGCCCAGCATGAAGGGGGCCAGGAAGGCACCTGCCAGTGCGCCCCACGAGATGCCCATCAGCTGGGCTATGAAGGTGGGCGGATTGAGGGCCAGCATGAGGGAGATGACGATGAAGAAGACGATGAGCACGCGCATAATGACCACCTTGCGGCGCTCGATGCGCTCGGACACGGTGTCGTCGATGCTGCCTTCCTCCACCTCGCCGGGCAGGGCTTTCTTGTCGCGATAGATGAGGTCGAGGGTCATGGTGGAACTGGAGGTGAGCACCAGTGAGGCCAGCGTGGACATGGAGGCCGAGAGCACCAGCAGCACCACCAGGGCGATGAGTGCCGGCGACAGCTGCACGAGCATGGCGGGCACGATGGAGTCGAAGGCTATCTTGCCGTTCTCGGCAATGACGGGGTCGTAGAGCCGACCGAAGCCGCCCAGGAAGTAGCAGCCGCCGGCCACCACGAAGGCAAACACCGTGGAGATGATGGTGCCGCGGCGGATGGCTCGCTCGTCGGTGATGCTATAGAACTTGCCCACCATCTGGGGCAGGCCCATGGTGCCCAGCGACGTCAGTATGACCACGCCGAGCAGTCCCAAGGGGTCGGGGCCGAACCATGAGGCAAAGACGCCCGTCTGCCCGTCGTCGCCAGGCATCTGGGCCAACTTGCGCACGGCTTCCGAAAGTCCGCCCTGCGAGGCTAGCACGGCTATGATGACGGCCACGATGCCGAAGAGCATGATGATGCCCTGGATGAAGTCGTTCATGGCCGTGGCCTTGTAGCCGCCGAGGATGACGTAGATGGCCGTGAGGGCGGCCATGATGATGACGCAGTATTCGTAGGGTATGCCGAAGCCCATCTCGAAGAGGGTGGATATGCCCTTGTAGACGCCGGCCGTGTAGGGGATGAGGAAGATGAAGGCAATGACGGAGGCCACGACGCGCAGGCCTTGGCTCTGGAAGCGCGTGCCGAAGAAGTCGGGCATGGTGCGGCTCTCGATGTGCTGGGTCATGAGTTTGGTGCGGCGGCCCAGCAGCATCCAGGCCAGGAGGGAGCCGATGACGGCATTGCCGATGCCTATCCAAGTGGCGGAGAGGCCGTATTTCCATCCGAACTGTCCGGCGTAGCCCACGAAGACTACTGCGGAGAAGTAACTGGTGCCGAAGGCAAAGGCCGTGAGCCAGGGACCTACGGAGCGTCCGCCGAGTACGAAGCCTTCCACACTGGCGGCTTGCTTGCGGGAGTAGAGGCCAACACCTACCATGATGGCCAGGAATATGATGGTCAGAAGTATTTTGATGAACATGGTTTCTTATTTAATTAAGAATTATGAGTTAAGAATTAAGAATTGACGAGGGGGGGGATTAAGCTGACGCTTAATGCACGGGGCGGGCTAATTGAAGCGCACCTGGAGCTGGCACATGAGGGCGTGGTTGCTGCCATGCACAAACTGGGTGCCGGGAGCATCGGCGCGACCTGTCAGATAGGCGCTCTTGTAGACGTACTGCACTTGCAGGCGGCACTTCTTGAAGAACCAATACTGCAGACCGGCGATGGCCTTGTGCTGGTCTTGGCCCAGGGCGGTGTTGAAGTTGAAGAAGTCGTACGAACCGACAAACTCCACCTTGGGCGTGCCCAGGGGTACGGAGCCTGTGAGGTAGGCGCCGCGGCTGACGGCCTTGCCATCGTAGCCTTCGAGGTATTCGCCGTGCAGGTTCACGACCTCCGACTTGTAGTCGACGCCCACGGTCCAGCGGTTGCGTTTGTAGTCTTTCCCGTTCTGTATGGTGGGGTTGTAGACGGATGTCCGGCCGTCGGTGAGGACGTTGTGCCCCCGGCCGATTTGTCCCGTCGCCACCAGGTTCAGTCCCTTGACGGGACGGTATTCGATGCGGGCAATGATGTCTTTGAAGTTGTTGCCGTCCTTTTTGTTGATGCCCTGTCCGTCTATCACTTGCAGTTCGTAGCGCAGTCGGGCGTTGTTGGTCTCGCCGTAGAGCGCGAGGCCCAGGTCGCGGCCATACTGTACGCCCATGAGTGGGTCGCTGCCGCAACCGGTCAGGTAGGTGACGCCTTCGGAGTAGACGTCGATGGCTTCCATGGAAGTGGGGGAAAGGGGGTTCTCGAGAGACAGACCGTTCTTGAACTGACCCAGGCGGATGGTGAGAGCCTTGTTGCGGGTGATGCGAAAGTCTGTGTAGAATTCCTGTACGACACTCGAGAAGTCGTGCATGAAGAGGAACGACCAGCGGTCGGTGATGCGGGCATTTGCCCAGAAGAGGATGCGTTTGAGGTCAAACGAGTTGGTGTTGGTGTTGTCGTGGTGGTTGTAGGTGTAGCCGGCTTGTGCATATCCGTGGAGCTGAATGCGGTCGGCAACGTCCTTCACCCAATCCGGAGCCTTGTCCGGTACGATGCCCCTCAGCATTCCTTGTTCGGCCTGGGGGCTTGCGGTGGCTACTTCCTCCGCCGGGCTTTGTTGTCCCATGGCGGCGGTGCTACTGAAGATGGCCAGTGCGACGGCCAGCGTAGCTTTCGTGAAGAAAGTTTTTGTCTTCATTGCTTGATTGAATTAAGAATTAATAATTAAGAAATAAGAATTATATAGATGAAAATTAAGAATTAAGAGTTAAGAATTAAGAATTATAAGGAAAACTTAATTGATTACAGGGGATGGTTGGCCTGGAAGATTTGCATGCGCTGTTCCAGTTGGTCGTACTGGTGGTCGGCGATGAAGGATGTGCACACGCGCAGTCCCTCCTGGTGCGAGCCAGTGGTGACGAGGCAGATGGCCGAGACGCCGTAGTACATGAGCTCGTGTGCCAGTTGTCCGCTGGTCATGCCGGGGTAGCCAATGGTGAAGTAGAAGCCATCGGCCACGGGCTGGTCCATGTCCTTGTCGTAGACGATGCGGAAGCCGTGGCGCAGGAATATCTCCTTCAGGCGGTGGGCACGTTCGCCGTAGACCTTCACCTCGTCGCGGAAGCGGTACTCGCCGTCGCAGGCAGCGCGGAACATTTCGCACAGGGCATACTGGGCCGAATGGCTGGTGCCACTGCTCAGGGCGTAGAGCATGCGGGTGGAGAAGACCAGTCCGAAGGGCAGCCCCTCGTAGCGTTCCGAGAGGTCGGGATAGTGGCGATGGAAGAGTTGGTCGGAGATGCACACCACGCCGATGCGCTCGCCGGCATAGGAGAAGGCCTTGGAGCCGCTGATGAGGAGCATGTAGTTGTCGGTGTAGCGGGCCACGGTGGGCTGGTAGGGTGGCTGGAAGGGCACGCTCAGGTCCTGGCGGAAGTCCATGGCGAAGTAGGCCAGGTCCTCCATGATGATGCAGTCGTACTGCGTGGCCAGTTGTCCGATGGTCTCCAGTTCGCTCTCCGTGAGGCACACCCACGAGGGGTTGTTGGGGTTGGAGTAGACGATGGCGCAGATGTTGCCCTGTCGGAGGTAGCTCTCCAGCTTGTCGCGCAGCTTGGGGCCGCGGTAGTCGTAGACGTCGAAGGTCTCGTAGCGCACGCCCATGACCTGCAGTTGCATCTTCTGCACGGGGAATCCGGGGTCGATGAAGAGCACCGTGTCGCGCCTGCGGTCGGCCTGCGAACAGGTGAGGAAGGAGGCAAAGGTGCCCTGCATGCTGCCGCAGACGGGGACGCAGCTCTGGGCCGAAATGTCGACGCCGACGAAGGCCTTGACGAAGCGCGAGGCCTGGTGCTTGAGTTCGGGCAGTCCCTGTATGTCGGGGTAGGAGTGTGCTATGCCCTGCTGCAGGGCCTTGATCTGTGCCTCCACGCCGACGCGCGCGGCGGGCAGTCCGGGTATGCCCATCTCCATCTTGACGAACTCCACGCCCGACTCCCGTTCGGCCATTGCGGCCACTTGTTTCACTTCTCTGATGGTGGCTTTTGCAAAGTCCTGAATGCCCAGTTGGGCTATCAGTCCGTCCACCAGTGCTTTATCTATGGGTGTCTTCATCTTACATCTATCTATTTATTTATTATTATCAAGAATTAGAGAATTAGAGAATTATTTCATATCGTCAGAACTGAATTCTAAAGAATTTGAGGATGGTTTGCAATGCAAACCCTTCTTTCAATTCTCAGCAATTCAAATGGCATGGCAAAATTCTCTAATTCTCTAATTCTTGATTATTTTTTCCCAGCTGCAGCGCCTTGACGTTGGCCTCCACCACGGCGTCGCCCTTGCGGGCAAAGACGCGGCGCACGGCGGCCTCCAGTTTGTCGTAGTCGATGCCCAGGGCGTGCTGTGCGGCACCCAGCAGGATGACGTTGGCCGAGCGGGGCACCTGGTGGTCCTTGGCCATCTGTTCGATGTCGAGCATGACGACGTGGGGCAGTTGTGCGAGTTCGGCCTTAACCTGCTCGATGTCAGGATAGTTGGGGATATTGACGAAGGGGGCACTCGAAGTGATGACCCATCCGTCGGGACTCAGATAGGGCAGGTAGCGCAGGGCCTCCATGGGCTCCATGGAGATGATGACGTCGGCGCCGCCGCGGGGTATGAGGTCGCTGGCTATGGGCTGGCTGGAGATGCGCAGGTTCGACTGCACGTCACCTCCGCGCTGGCTCATGCCGTGCACTTCGGCCTGCTTGATGTAGAGGTTCTCGTTCATGGCTGCTTCGCCAATGATGGTGGCAATGGAGAGGATGCCTTGTCCGCCCACGCCACAAAGTATGATATCGCATTTCATCCTTTTAACACTTTAACCTTTTAACCTTTTAACCTTTTAACTTTTTAACTTTTTCTCCTTCGCATGTCGCTTGAAGGTCTGTATGCACTCGCGGCGCGGTATGATGACGCTGACGCCGTGGTAGTTGATTTCCTGGCGTATGATGCGTGTGATTTCGGGCATGTTCTTGGGCAGGGGCACTACGACGTGGAGGTGTTCCTCGCTGACGCCCAGTCCGCGGCAGATGGCCTCGAACTTGTTGGTGCCGGCCGAGTCCTGTCCGCCCGTCATGGCCGTGGTGAGGTTGTCGGAGATGATGACCGTGATGTCGGCATTCTCGTTGATGGCATCCAGGAGGCCCGTCATGCCGGAGTGGGTGAATGTGCTGTCGCCAATGATGGCCACGGCAGGCCACTGTCCGGCGTCGGCTGCGCCCTTGGCCATGGTGATGCTGGCGCCCATGTCGACGCAGGAGTGTATGGCGCGGTAGGGGGGCAGGAAGCCGAGCGTGTAGCATCCGATGTCGCCGAAGACGCGGGGGTTGTCAAACTCGCGGAGCACCTCGTTGAGGGCTGTGTAGACGTCGCGGTGGCCGCATCCCTGGCACAGCTGTGGCGGGCGCGGGGCCACGATGGGGCTGGGGGCGAAGGTCGGGGTGTCGGCCTGGGTCGGCTGGTCGGCGGTGGCCTGTCGCAGGGCGGTGCGTACGCAGTCAGGCGTGAGTTCGCCCGTGCGGGGCAACTGTCCCGTGAGGCGGCCCAGGATGTTGGGGTTATCGCTGACGCCGCGCACCTGTTCCTCGATGAAGGGCTGACCCTCTTCCACCACCATGACGCGCTCGCAGGCCTCCAGCATCTGCCTTACGAGGCGGCGGGGCAGGGGATATTGGCTCACCTTGAGCAGGGGCACCTGCAGGCCCGACTCGCAGACGTAGTTGTAGGCTATGCCGCTGGCTATGACGCCCAGGGGGGCCTTGCCGGGGAGCGAGAGGCTGTTGAAGGGCGACTGTGCGGCGTCCTCCTCCAGTTGGGGTTGTTGTGCGGTGACCACGTCGTTGCGGCGGCGGGCATTGGCGGGCAGCAGCACCCAGTTGGCGGCCACGGCGTTGTGGTTCAGGGGGTTCTCAGGGCGTGGCTCGGCCTTCACCTCGACGACGGCGCGGGAGTGTGCCATGCGTGTGGTGACGCGCATCAGTACGGGCAGGCACTGGCGTTCGCTGTAGTCGAAGGCGAAGTCCATCATGTCGTAGGCCTCCTGTTGGCTGGAGGGTTCCAGGGTGGGTATCATGGCAAAGCGGCCGTAGAAGCGGCTGTCCTGCTCGTCCTGGCTGGAGTGCATGGAGGGGTCGTCGGCCACCAGCACTACGACGCCGCCGTTGACGCCCGTCATGGCGCTGTTGACGAATGGGTCGGCGCAGACGTTCAGTCCGACGTGCTTCATGCACACCAGTGCGCGCTTGCCCATGTAGGACATGCCCAGGGCGGCCTCCATGGCTGTCTTCTCGTTGGTGCACCAGCGGCTGTGTATGCCGCGCTGGCGAGCCAGCGGACTGGCCTGGATGTACTCCGTAATCTCGGTCGAGGGAGTGCCCGGATAGGCATAGACGCCCGACAGCCCGGCGTGCAGTGCACCCAGAGCCACGGCTTCGTCGCCAAGTAATAGTTTCTTTTCCATATTATATTGTTTAATTAATTTCTTTAATATCGTCTGCATCGCGCAGCACTGGGAACTTCGTGCGGAAGGCCATGAGGGCGTCGCGGTCCAGGGTGGCCTGTGCGATGCTTTCCTCGTCGTGAGGACACTGGGCCAGGGTGCGTCCGCGCGGGTCGATGATGGCCGAGGCGCCGCAGTAGTGGCATTGCGGGTCGTCGCCTACGCGGTTGACGCCCAGGACGTACGACTGGTTCTCAATGGCGCGTGCGCGGAGCAGGGTGCTCCAGGCCTCGATGCGCGATGCGGGCCAGTTGGCCACGTAGAGGATGGCGTCGTAGGGGTTGGCCGGGGTGTTGCGTGTCCAGACGGGGAAGCGCAGGTCGTAGCATACGGCCAGCAAGAGTCGCCAGCCCTGCCATTCCACCACCACGCGCTCGTGTCCCGGGGTGTAGTGGAGGTGTTCGCCGGCGTAGGTGAAGAGGTGCCGTTTGTCGTAGTGCTGGCAGCGTCCGTCGGGTGTGACGAAGCAGAAGCGGTTGCGCCAGACGTTGTCCCCCTGTCCCCTGTCCCCCGTGGCCAAGCTGCCGGCCAGGGCTGCCTGGTGGCGTCGGGCCATGTCGGCCATCCATCGGAGTGATGCCTCGGCCTGAGTCTCGTTTCTCTGCAGCGGCTGGGTGGCGAAGCCCGTGTCCCACATCTCGCTGAGCACGTACAGGTCGGCTCCCGGGTGGGCATCTATCTGCCTCTCCAGTCGCTGCCTGTTTGCCTCGGGCTGGTCCCAGAGGATGTCGTGCTGCAGTATCAAGACTTTCATGCGAATCGCGTTTTTATTGTCAAGAATTAGAGAATTAGAGAATTTTTTATATTCTTGCGAATCTCGTTTATTTTGTCAAGAATTAGAGAATTAGAGAATTTTTTATATAGTGTGGCAGGGGGATTTCTCTAACTTTTAATTCTCTAATTCTCTAATTCTTGATAATCAAAACTCTTGATAATCAATTTAATCTTGATAGTCTATTTATTCTTTTATGTTCGGCAATTCGAGGCCAAAACCCTTGCGGCGGTCGAGCGCCTTGAGGTAGAGGGCAAAGAAGAGGGCCAGCACACCGAAGCCGGCGAAGACCACCAGGGGCACGGTGTAGTCGTAGGGGATGAAGTCGGCCCCGGCCTCCTTGGCAGCCACTACGGCGGGGTTGTCGGCATTGGTGGAGGCCAGCAGGTTGCCAATCAGCTTGGGCACGAAGCACAGACCGATGTTCTGCACCCAGAAGATGAGACAGTAGGCCGAGCCGAGCACCTTCTCGTCGATGATCTTGGGCACCGAGGGCCACAGGGCAGCAGGCACCAGGGCGAAGGATATGCCCAGCAGGACGATGGTGCTGTAGGCCAGCAGGGGGCTCTTGGTCTGGGGCAGCAGGAAGGCGAATATCAGGTGGCAGCAGATGAGCAGCAGGGCTCCGCCAATGAGCATCGTGGCACCCTTGCCGCGACGGTCGAGGAAGTTGCCCAGGAAGGGCGTGATGGCGGCCGCACCGATGGGGAACCAGCGGAAGATGTTGGCAGCGGCCTCGGGCGTGATGCCGTCGAGGTTGCACTGCAGCATGTTGGCACCGTAGCGCTGGAAGGGGAAGATGGCCGAATAGTAGAGCACGCAGAGCAGGGCCACAATCCAGAAGACCTGGCTGGAGAAAATCTGCATGATGTCGGAGAACTTGAACTCGTCCTCGGCGTCGTGCTCCTGGGCCTCGGCGCCCAGCTGGCGGTCGAAGCGGCGGTCGAAGATGGTGAACACGGAGAACGTGATCAGACCGATGAGCAGCAGCACCGTGCAGAAGCCCACGGGGGCCACCACCGTGCCCATCTTGGAGGCTATGATGGGCGAGATGCTGAAGATGGCGAACACGCCCACGCGGGCTATGGCCATCTCCAGGCCCATGGCCAGGGCCATCTCCTTGCCCTTGAACCACTTGGCTATGGCCTTCGACACCGTCGTGCCAGCCATCTCGCAGCCGCAGCCGAATATCATGAAGCCCAGCGAGGCCATCTTGGCGCTGGCGGGCAGCGTCGTCCACCAGGAGTTGAGCCAGGCGGCCATCTCCGTCGTCTGGAACCAGTCGGTGATGCCCACGTACTTGATGCAGGCGCCGGCGAACATCATGCTGGCCGAGAGCACGCCGGTGAAGCGTACGCCCATCTTGTCCAGGATGAGACCGGCCAGGATGAGGAATCCGAACACGTTCAGTATGTACTCCGATGCGGCATAGGTGCCGAAGATGTCGGGTGTCCATCCGCGCTCGCTCTCCACCAGGGCCTGTATGGGCGACATCACATCCACAAACATGTAGCCAAAGAACATCGTCGAGGCTATCAGTACCAGCACAGTCCAGCGCATCCAGGCGCTGTCGTTCATCTTTTGTTGAATCGTTTCTGACATAGTTTCGTTTACTTATTTATATGTTATTCAGTTCCAAATGAGCCTAATTGTCGCCAAAGTTACGAAAAGTCGAGCGAAATGCCAAATAAAATCACACAGAAAAATATAAATGCACACAGAAAGCACAGAAATCACAGAAAACGATATTTCGCACAGAAAACAGTTATTCACACAGAAAGCACAGAAATCACAGAAAATATTTCTGTATCTGGGTAATGCCTCGGTTACACACTAAACTCTAAGTCAATGTTTTTAATTTATCAAGAATTAGAGTAATCGCCATGCGCTTTCACAAAGCGAAGCGACTGAAAGAATTAGAGAATTTTATCCTATGCCATTGAGGACTGAATATTAGAGAATTAGAGAATTTTTTCAATGCCATTGAGGGCTGAATCTTAAAGAATTAGAGAAGGTTTTTTGCTTTTGCAAAAACTTTCTTCAGTCTCTCGTTAATTCATTGGTATTTGGAAATATAATTTTCTTTCAGTCGCTTCGCGAAGCGGGCGGCATCCCGATTATAAGATGATAGATGCCAACGCGTTATCAGATGATAGATGCCACTGCGTTATCAGATGATAGATGCCACTGCGTTATTAGATGATAGATGCCACTGCGTGGCAGAAATCTTTCAAATCTATTCAAAATCTTACAAAATCTTTCAAAATCTTATAATCCCCCATCCCCTGACCCCTCCCTCCCTACAAGGGAGGGCCGGGGAGGGTCTGGAGGGGTTGGGGAGGGTCTGGGGGGTCTTCCGGGGGAGGGTCTTTACGGCGTCACATCTCCGGGGTCAGCCTGTCCGCCGTTGTTGCCGCCTGTGCCCGAGTCGCCTGTGCCGCCCGTGCCTGTGGCACCGATGGCGCCGTCCACGTTCTGCGCCTGTTCCTTGCGGGCCTGGGCCTGCAGTTCGCGGCTCGAGGTGAGTTCAAACTGGGCGCTGTTGTTGATGTTGGCGCGCATCTCCTTGTCGAACGACATGCGCGGATTCACCCGCTTGATGCTGGCGGCGGTGAAGGCCTCCGAGGACTCTGCGCCCTCCGAGGAGAGGGTGGTGAAGATGGTGCCCAGTCCGTCCAGGTGCACGCGTCGGCTGTCGAGCAGCATCTCCACGATGTGGTTCACGAAGTCGTCCAGGATGCCCTTGACGGTGCCCTTGGTGAAGGGGCTGTTGTGCTCCGTCATGTGTCGGGCGATGTCGTCCAGGTTCACCGTCTGCCGGCTCTGCTGCAGGGCAAAGACCTTCTTTTCGCTACTCTTGTCGTTGGGCTTCGCTGGGCGAGCCACCTTGCTGTAAAGGATTTTTCCGATTTGTCCCATAGTGGTACGTTTTCTTTTTTGATGGTTAGACATTTGGTTCGTTTTGTGCCGGTCGGGTCAGCGTGTGGCTTGTGGCTCCGCTACGTGTGGAACGCTGCTCTGCAACCCGTTGCGTAGGCCTCCGCATCGTATTGTGCCGTCCCTTGCTTCACGTTCCGCGGGCCTCTGCCTCCCTTTCCCTTGCACAATACAAAGGTACGAAATTCCCGCGACATACGCAAGCATTTTGTGTAGTTTTTTGCAGGAAAATGAGGGATTGTTCGGCCAACACCTACGGGGGTCTGTCTGGCTGACTGATGGAGGTGTTCTGGGCTTCGCGCTGCTTCGTCTGCATGTAGAAGTCGCTGAAGTCCTTGCAGTCGGGCGGCAGTTGATGGTGCTGGAGGTTGGGTAGCAACTGATGCAGTTGTAGGAAAAGACGTTCGCCAGGTGCGTCGCGGTCGGGAACCATGTGGAATGTGGTGGCCAACTGAGCATGGACGACGTGCAATTCCTCGACGTCAGTGCCCTTCAGCAGGGTGGCCGATGGTATGGCGATGGCCTTGTGTCCGGCTGAGAGGAGGCTCCAGCAGTCGCTGCTGCCCTCGGCGATGTAGAGCGGTTCGGCCGGGCGGAGCAGGTTGAGGACGGGTAGGTTGTAGATGCCACATTGCGCACCTTTGGGAAAACGGAACCGAGGCAAGGCGCCATTCACCAGGTTGCGATTCTGCACGCCCACCAGTTTGCCCTCCCTGTTATAATAAGGTATCTGGAGCCAAGGGACGCCGTGTTTGTCGGTCCATGAATTCAGTCGGCACCAGCGCACCACCCTGGGGTCAATCCTGCGCTCGTCAAAGAGAAACCGCCTTGCCTCGGCCAGGAGGCAGGGGCGGTGGAAGAAGTGTTCGTAGCGGGTTGCGTCGAAAGGTTTCTGCTGGGAAATGAGTGTCTGGCTAGTCGTGAAGTTCTCGCCAATCAAATTGTGTTCGTCGGCCAACCATTGGCAGGCCTGGGGAAAGTTTTTCCCCAGGCAGTGCATGACGAGGTCGATGGTGCTGCCTGATGCTCCGCAGGCGAAGCATCGGTAGGAATTGCGACGTATGGAGAAGAAGAGCGAGGCATGGTGGTCGTCGTGGAAGGGGCAGAGGCTCTTGTGTCTGACGATGTGCAGTCCGAGCCGCTCTGCGACCCCCTCGATGGGGAGGTCGCGGAGCTTTTGCAGTTGGAACTTATCCATGATGCTCAATCTTTATTTCTTCATCTTTAAGTACTTCTCCGTCTTGGAGTAGAGTCCCGTCTGTGCAGAATACTGGATGAAGCCACGGTCCTTCCATACGCTCAGTTGATGGCGTGTGCCCTCGCTGCTCTTGCCGAGGCTCTGGCGCAGTGCCTCCAACTGCTGTTCGTTGAACGTTGTGCCCAGGCTGTCGAGCATGTTCTTCGGTCCGGCCTTCTGTAAGGCATCCGCCGAGTCGTCGCTCCCTTTGATCATGTCGCCGAAGACGCGTACCTTCGACCAAAGGTCGTAGTAGCAGAACCACACGACGAACTCTCCGATGGAGCGTGTCCACGTCTGATTGTTCAGAATCCACAGCGTGGCTCCCTTCTTCCATGCGGCGAAGATGCTGCGGTGGGAGAGTTCGAAGAGGATGTCGTCGTCGGCCAGATCGGCCAGCGAGGCCATCTCCTCGGCCAACTGGTCTGCAACCTTGTTCAGCGGTCTGACCACGAAACGTCCCTTGCAGTTGTCGAGCCGATCGATGTATTGGTCGAGCTTGGCCAGGAAGTCATCGCCGTAGTTGCCCTGCCGGGGTATGCGTCCCTTGCGCTGGCCGCGCGCCTTGTAGGCAAAGGGGATGCGTCCGAAGAAGCCGTTCGTCATGTCCTTCCGGTAGAAGGCACGTGCGGCGTCGGGCGTGGAACTGAACGTGAGGTTGACGCGCAGCACGGGGTTTCCCGTCACGCCATCGGCCGTAGCTCTGAGTGCTCCGGCCCGCTGTCGGTCGTAGATGTTGCGCACGGTCTGGCTCACCTGTCGGTGGCCGCCGCACATCTTGTCGGCCATCTCCACCTCGGGCAGGTTCAGGTACTGTGTCCGTCCGCCCATTTTCTCCAGCGCCATGGCATTCTGCAGGAAGGCAGGGTTCGTCAGGTCGGCCGGGGGGAACCAGAAACTCACCTCGGGTCTCTCGGGCTTCTCCTTGTTGGCTCCGCGGGTCTTCACCTGCCGCTGCCAGTCGGCCAGTTTCCTGTACTCCATCTCATCATGACTGCGGAACGGGCGCATGATGGCCTCGATGAGATGCGTCAGCTGAGCCTTTCCCACACCCGAGGGGCCAATGAGATGGCCCATCTGGCCGCAAAGTTCGTAATACTTGTTGTCGGAATACATGAACTCCACCTCCGACAAGTGTGCGGCCAGAGCCGGTATGGCCATCGGGACGAGTGGTTCGCGCATGTCTCGGGAGGCCTGTGAGAGGAGAAGTTTGCAGAGTTCCGTACCCTTTCCGGGTCGGGGCATCGCCGGAGCGGTGGTGCTAAAAATGTTGTAATTCATTGTTTCTTAGAAATTTAATTGTTTTGTCATTACTACTGAAATCTTGAATCCCTATCTCAATCTCAAATCTCAATTAGGAAAAATGCCATCCCCGAACCTACTGTATACATATATACATGTTTAATTATTAATAAGTTATATAGTCGATAGGAGTATGTTACGGATATGTCTGAGACATAGTTCGGAACTGAGATTTGAGATTTGAGATGTTGGCGAATCACGTCGGTGTTCACCTCTCTTCTACCAGGCCCGTTAGCGCCTGACGCAGTTCGTTGCACACCGCTATGGCATAGCCGTCCACCGTGAGCCCGGAGCCCATCCCCATGGGGCGGAAGTTGGGATGCAGCGAGCCGTCGTCCCACCGAGTGACCGTAATGTAGCGGCCCTCGTAAACATGTGGATTGCGCTTGCCAACCCCCGAGGGCAGCGTCTCTACGAAGGTGTAGTGCGGGTCGTGAAAGAGAAAGTCGTCGAACTGCTCGTCCGAGTCGCGCCTCAGCACACCCTGGTACGCCTTACCGGTCACCATCCTGCGGTCGCACCTCAGCATCGTCTTTACATTCACGGCCAATTCCGTGTTTCGTTTCCAACCTTGCTCCATTTCAGATTCCACAGGAGGGGTCGGAGTGGTTATTTTACGAGACATAACCAAAGTCCTTTCCGGGTATGTCCTCGGTCTCACACGAGGAGCCCTCCGCCCGGCGGAAAGTGAGACTGGCCTACGGTCCTACGCTTGACCATTTTCCCGCCGTTTGGTGATGCAAAGTTAGGGCGTAAAAACGTGTTTGCCAACAAAAAGAGAAGATATGGGTTTACGCCTAACCTCCGCAGCAACAGGCGCTTCTAGTCTCCCTGTAAAACGTTTTTTACAGCAAAAGTGAAGCGGGAGGCCAAGACGGCCGAAAGATTTTACGGCACCTGTTGCGCTTGTAAAAACATCGTCGCAATGCGTTTACAGGTGAGGGCGAAATCTGTAAAAAAAAGACAGACTATTTTTCAATAATCTGTCAAAACAATGATTCAACGAGAAAACTGAAAAGTCACCAGCTCACAGGCCGATGTGTTTCTCGAATTGCTGAGCCAGGTATCGCATGGACAATCCTTGCTCGCAGAGGAATTTCCTCTCGCGACAAACAGCCTGCCACGATGGGAACAGATATTCGCCCTGGTATTTCTCCTGGGCGTAGAGGTAGAACTGCCGCTCGTTGGCCTCGTTCAGCACCTTCGTTCCGTCGGTGCCCATCCTGCTCACGCCGCTCCATTTGATGAAATACACCATTTCGCGGGCCTCGAAAGTGCCCTTCTTGCCCTTGCTGTCAGCCTTCTTGGAATGCTTGATGGGGATGTTCAGGCTGTCGAGCCTCGAGATCACCTCGCAAACCCTTCTTCCCCATTCGGGATTCTCTCGCCACAGCACAGAAGCCTTCTCGTCCAGCCCATACTGCCGCCCCGAGGCCAACTTGCTTACGTAGGCCTCCAACTTCATCCACTGGCGGTCGTGGGCGTGGTAGTCCTTTGCCAGCCTCTCCTTCAGCGGGCGCGCATTTCGCCGGCGTTCCGCCAGTTCCTCGTCGGAAATCAGTTTCACCTGCCCAAACGAATCAAACACATCACGGACAGACGTCAGTACCTCATCGCAACTCCTGTCGTAAATCTGCTTCAGCCGCGACAGGTCACCTCTGACCTCTTCCTCCTTATGAATCATGTCCTTGCACACCTTCAGTGTCGTGACAAGATGATAGAAGAAGGAAGCCAACTCATGGAGCAACGTTTGCACAGCCTTGGCATAGACCTCAACGCCGAAGAACTGACCATAGTAGTGCCGGAAGGTCAATCGCGAGTAGTCCAGTACAGGCACGACATTGCCATTGATGTCCAGTTTGCGATGATTGCGGGGACAGAACTTGCGGAATATCTTCATACTCCCCGTGATGGTGGTGCCGATGCGGCGGATCAACTTTTCTGCAACCCGGAAACACTCGTTGTGGTCGGTGGCATACTGTTCGATGAAGTTTTCCGAAAACTCTACTAAGTCCATCGACTCTAAGTTGAGTCTGTTCTGGTATATGCGGACAAGGCCGAGCGTCTGGTTCACCTTCTTCATGTCAAACTTGCAGGAAAGCAGAGCTTCCATCAAGTTATCATTTTCAAATTCCCGTGCAGCATCGTATATTTGATCCAAGCCCGTCTCGTCTCTCTGAACGATTGTCGAATAAAGCATAAAAAATGTTTTGCAAGTATATTATATACAAATAATATACTACAATCATTATGCCAAAGACCATTCCGGGAAGGGAAAAATGAAAATTTACTCATCTCTTTTTGACATCTCAGAAATATTTCCTACATTTGCATCGCGTTTCGCAAGAAATGCAGACATATTTTGCTCAATATCTCTGCCGAATTAGGACCTCGCAAGAGACAAAAGAGCGAACTTGATACACGTTGGAATCTGCGCCCCCGGCGCAGGCCTTTTCCATAGTGTATCAAGGGCAGTCCTAAGCCTGGCAGAGATATGGTGGGGTCTGCGCCTTCTTTTTTTAGTTGGTGCTGGTTTTAATGAGTGAACAAAATATTAGTATTAACCTAAAATAATGACATTATGAAGAAGTTATCTATTAACCTGCCTACTGCTATGTTGGCGACAGTGCTGAGTATGAGTTTGACATCGTGCGAAACTCTTAGTTATCAAGTTTACGAAGTGAAGTCTCCCGATTTAATTCAGAGAGAGAATTCACTGGTGTTCGAGAATGAAGATTGTAAAGTTTCCTATAACCTTTGGGAATATAATGGTTCTATGGCATTCATCTTTGAGAATAAGAGTGAGAAGGATATCTTTATCGATATGTCTCAGACGTTTTTCATAAAGAATGGTGCCGCATTTGACTACTATAAAGACAGAACTTTCGAATCACGCTCCTATGGAGATGTGGCCAGTGGAAATTTTGTGTCAACCGAATATATAAGCTCTGAGGGTTATTGGCCCAACAGGTATTTAATAAGAGTAGCGAATAATACAAAATTAGGTATATCCTCAGCTGTAACTACAAAGGAGGCTGAATACGTTTGTATCCCTGCAAAATCATATAAAGTGATTAATGCTTTCAAAATTTATCCCTCGTTTATTAAAACATGTAACGAAACAATTGACTATCCCCAAAAAATGACAATTGTTGGGGAATATGAAGAAAACAGTTCACCATTGAAGTTTAAGAATCGTATTGCCTATTCGTTCGAGGAAAATAATAATTCTTTGAAATTCATAGATAATTCGTTCTGGTTATCGTCTGTAAAAAACTATTCACAGAAAGAGGCCATAGAGACTAAAAAGGAAAAAGATGAGTGCCGTTCGAGTTCATCTTATACTGCATACAAAAAATATCGCTATTTTAAGATTGGTGGTCCGAATCAATTCTATGTGAACTTAGGCAGATAATAATATCCTGCTCCCTTTTTCATCCCCGCCCAAGGCATCCGGCATGTGCAAGGGCGGGGATATTTTATGTCCAATAAATTAAATAACAATTTCATTCTTCACATATCAGGCGGGCCATGTCGTTGAGCATGAGGCACTGGCTGCGACGGATGGCGATGCGCTCGTTGTGGTGCTCCCAGGGAGCCAGCAGCAAGAGCTGACCGCGGGCACAGGCCTCCATGCGCTGACCGCCGGGCTTGGCCAGTTCCGTGAAGCCGTTCTCCTGCAGTATGATGAGCGGCAGTCCCTCGTCGAAGGCCCGTCGCATGATTTGTTTCTCCCCTCGGGAGATGCAGGGCGAAACCAGCACGGCACCCTGTCGGGCCTGGGACAGCAGAGCGGCGGCCGTGGCGGCTATCTGCTCGTCGGTGAGGCTGCGCGAGCACTGCACCTGCAGGCGCACGGGACGGCTGAGCAGGAAGCGGTTGCCGATGGCCGAGAACTGCTGCCCTCCCACCACGAGACCCCGTTGCACGCGAAACAGGTCGGGGTGCTCCCGCTTCATCAGCAGTCGCCGAGGGTTGTCGCGCAGGTATTGGAGCCAGCGCTGCAGCTGCCCCTCGCGCAGCAGCAGTTTGTCGTTGAAGCCCGGGGCAAAGAGCAGGCCGTGGTAGCGGTCCTTTTGGGGCCGGGGCGGCGGTTGGGTCTGTTGCGACTGAGTCGCAACACACAGGGCGGGCGAGGGCTGAGTCGCAACACACTGGACCGGCGAGGCGCCCTGAGCGGCAGGGAAGAGCCTGCGGTAGGCGCGGTTGCAGCCAGTCTTGAAGCCGCGGACAACGCGGCTGAGGTCCTTCTCCATCTGCTCGCGGACAAAGAGGATGCCATGCAGGTGGTCGGGCATCATCTGCAGGGCAATGATTTCTATCTCAGGGTAATAGCGCGGGATGCCCCACCATTCGTCGCTCACCTGGCGGCCCAGCTCGCTGAGTTCCATGCAGGGCGCCTCGGGGCTGCCCTCTGGCGCATCGCTGCAACCCGTCACCCGGCCAAAGAGCGGACGCCGTCCCTCCACGACCATCGTCAGCATATACATCATGCGTCCCCGGTAGTCGTGGTCGAGGCAACGCCTTTGCATCGATGGCTTCTTCTCGCCCGCAAAGGCCTTCTGGCTTTCGTACACCTCGCGCTTCATGCAGGCAAAGATAAACATTTTCATTCATTCTGCCTACTTTTATTTGTTTTTTCCTCACTTTTTCGTATCTTTGCAGCAAGTTCCGATGGGAGAACTCTGAAACCACTTTGTTTTAATCCATAAAGCCGAGGGGCAACGGCATATAAAGCCCCCAGAAAATGATAAAGAAGAAACTACTGTTGACGTGCATGGCCGTGCTATTGGCCAACCTGGGCACCACGTTCAACGTCAGCGTCTATGCCAAGCGCCACGGTTACAAGAACTCCGACGCCGCCACGCTCGTCGTCAACATGCCCCTCGTGGGCGACATGAACGAGGACGGCATCATCTCCGTCTCCGACGTCACGTCGCTCGTCAACGTGCTCGTGGGCAAGGATAACACCAAGAAACAATAACACCAAGAAACAATAACCACACCGACATACTATGGGCTTTTTCAGTATATTCTCTAAGAAGAGCAAGCAAGAGCAGGCAGAGACCCTCGACAAGGGCCTGGAGAAGACGAAGGAATCCTTCTTCGGTAAACTCACGCGCGCCGTGGCAGGCAAGTCGAAGGTCGACGACGACGTGCTGGACAACCTGGAGGAGGTGCTCGTGACGAGCGACGTGGGCGTGGACACCACACTCAACATCATCCGACGCATCGAGGAACGCGTGCAGCGCGACAAGTACGTCACCACCAGTGAACTCAACTCCATCCTCCGACAGGAGATAGCCGCACTGCTCACCGAGAACAACACCTCCGACACCGAGGGATTCCAGATACCCACCGACCGCAAGCCCTACGTCATCATGGTAGTGGGCGTCAACGGAGTGGGCAAGACCACCACCATAGGCAAACTGGCCTACCAATTCCGTCAGGCCGGACTGAAGGTGGTGCTCGGAGCCGCCGACACCTTCCGCGCAGCAGCCGTAGAGCAAATCGTCATCTGGGGCGAGAGGGCCGGAGTGCCCGTCGTCAAGCAGCAGATGGGCAGCGACCCCGCCAGCGTGGCATTCGACACCCTGCAGAGCGCCGTGGCACAGGGGGCCGACGTAGTGCTCATCGACACCGCCGGACGCCTCCACAACAAGCGCGGACTCATGGACGAACTGTCGAAAATCAAGCGCGTCATGCAGAAGGTGGTGCCCGACGCACCCCACGACGTCATGCTCGTGCTCGACGGCTCCACGGGGCAGAACGCCTTCGAACAGGCCAAGCAGTTCACCGCAGCCACCGACGTCACCTCCATGGCCATCACCAAACTCGACGGCACCGCCAAGGGAGGCGTAGTCATCGGCATATCCGACCAGTTCAAGATACCCGTCCGATACATCGGACTCGGCGAGGGCATGGAAGACCTCCAGCCCTTCAACCGCCTCGACTTCGTCAATTCCCTCTTCAAATGACGCCCCAGACCATCGACCTCATCACCCTCGGCTGCTCCAAGAATCTGGTGGATTCGGAACGCCTGATGCTGCAGCTGGAAGCCGCAGGCTACCGTGTTACCCACGACAGCCCCGACCCCCAGGGCGACATAGCCGTCGTCAACACCTGCGGATTCATTGCCGACGCACAGGAGGAGAGCATCAACACCATACTCTCCCTGGCACAGCGCAAGACCCAGGGCCACCTCCGTCGGCTCTACGTCATGGGCTGCCTCTCCGAGCGATTCATGCACGAACTCCAGCAGGAGATACCCGAGGTCGACAAATACTACGGCAAGTTCGACTGGGACCAACTGCTGGCCGACCTGGGCCACACCTACCGCTCCGACCTGGCCCACCAGCGCCACCTGACCACACCGCGGCACTATGCCTACCTGAAGATTTCCGAGGGCTGCGACCGCCATTGCAGCTACTGCGCCATACCCATCATGACGGGACGCCACCACAGCCGCCCCATGGAGGACATCCTCCAGGAGGTGCGCTTCCTCGTCTCGCAGGGCGTCTGCGAGTTCCAGGTCATCGCACAGGAGCTCACCTACTACGGCCTCGACCTCTACCACCGGCGCACCATAGCCCAACTGGTAGAAGCCATCGCCGACATACCCGGCGTGCGCTGGATTCGCCTCCACTATGCCTATCCCACCGACTTCCCCATGGAACTCCTGCGCGTCATGCGCGAAAGGGATAATGTATGCCGATACCTCGACATCGCCCTCCAGCACATCTCCGACAACGTCCTCCGCGCCATGCGACGCAACATCACGGCCGAACAGACACGGCAGCTCATCCAGGACATGCGACGCGAGGTGCCCGGACTGCACCTGCGCACCACTCTCATGGTGGGCCACCCCGGCGAGACGGAAGACGACTTCCAGCAGCTGCTCGACTTCGTCCGCTGGGCACGGTTCGAGCGCATGGGAGCCTTTGCCTACAGCGAAGAGGCCGGCACCTACAGCGCCCAGCACTACACCGACGACATCCCCGACGAGGTGAAGCAGGCACGTCTCTCACGCCTCATGCGGCTCCAGCAGCGCATCTCGGCCGAAGTGCAGGAGCAAAAGGTGGGGCAGGAGATGACCGTCATCATCGACCGCCAGGAGGGAGAATACTACATCGGCCGCACCGAGTTCGACTCGCCGGAGGTAGACCCCGAGGTGCTCATCAGCGCATCGGAGAGTGCTGACGTCGTGCCCGGCCGCATGTATCGCTGCCGCATCACTTCGGCCGACGACTTCGACCTCTACGCCACCATCACGGCAGCCCTCTGAGGCACACCTGCTTACTCACCCTTTCCTATGAATCAAGAACATACACCCAGAAAGATATATTTACCATGAATAATAAGGAATTTGTCAGCCAACTGGCCAGCCGCACGGGTTTCACCGTCAAGGAGACCGCAACACTCATGGCGGCACTGACTGCGGAGATGGCCGCCCAACTCGAAGAGGAGAACACCATCAACATCTTCGGCTTCGGCTCATTCGAGGTCCGCAAGAAGCTGGAGCGCGTGGTCATCAACCCCGCCACCAAGCAACGCATGCTCATCCCCCCAAAGATGACCCTTAGTTTCAAGCCCAGCGTAACGCTCAAGGATAAGATGTAGAAGCCTATGGAAAAGATTACACTTTCAGAACTGGCCGATGCCTTGGCCAAGCGCAAGGCACTGAGCAAGAAGGACGCCGAGACCTTCGTGCGCGTCGTCTTCGACACCATTCGCGAATACCTCTTCAGCGACGAACTGGTGAAGGTGAAGGGACTGGGCACATTCAAACTGGTGCAGGTGGACAGCCGCGAGAGCGTACACGTGGGCACCGGCGAGCGCATCGTCATCGACAGCCACTCCAAGGTCACCTTCACACCCGACAAGTCCTTGGCCGACTGCGTCAACCGCCCCTTCGCTGCCTTCGAGACCGTCATCCTCAACGACGAAACCAGCACCGAGGACATGGAACGCATAGATCCCGTCATAGAGCCCGAACCGGAACCCGAAGCAGAACCTGTTGCGGAGCCTGTTGCAGAGACGATTGTGGAGACGATTGTGGCACCCGAGCCTGAGCCGACGCCTTTCGTAGAGCCCGAGCCGGAACCAGAGCCTATTGTAGAGGAGGTTCCCGAACCCGTAATAGAAGACGAGCCCGAGCCCGTCGTTGAGGACGTTTCTGAGCCCGAACCAGTTGTCGAACCCGAACCCATAGTTGAGTCCGAGCCTGTCCGCGTGATGGAGTCCGAACCTTCCGTACCGCAGAAGAACGGAGGCAGCGCCAAGTGGTTGTTGTGGCTCCTTCTCCTGTTGCTATTGGTCGGTGTGGGCTATTGGCTGAAGACAAACAATATGCTGAACTTCACTGCCAAGAAGTCGAATCCCGAGCTGGTGGCCCAGCAACCCGAACAGACAACTGCCCAGCAGCCTGTGCCCGCGCCTGCCAAGGACACCACCGACGTGGCCCAACCCGACACACTGGCGAAGCCCGATTCTGTAGCCACACCAGCCGCCCCCTCTGCGACTGCAGCACCTGCCACCCCCTCTGCCATCGCCACTAAGGCCGATGCCGAGAAGCTGGCCGCCGACTATCCTCAGATAGAGAACGGCGAGTACTGGATAACGGGAGTGAGCACCGTGCACGTCCTGGCCAAGGGCGAGGACCTGTCCGTCCTGGCCAAGAAGTATTACGGAGATAAGCGACTGATTAGCTACATCATACGCATGAATCACTACACCAATGCTAAAGCCAACAATCTGTTCGTCGGAGCAGAGGTGAAGATTCCCGAACTGGTGAAGCGATAGGCAACCGAAAGATAAAGAATAAAGAAAAATCGGGGTAAGATAGCGTAGCGCTATCTTACCCCGATTAGTTTGTGGGTCTGCAGGCTGAGGTGCCACTTGGGATGTTCCAGGATGTAGGCAATCGTCTGGCTCAGTAGGGCAGCGTTGCGTTGGGCATCCCCGGTGTCGCAGGGTTGCAGGCTATGCACCTTGGCACAGAACATGCGGTCGTAGGGCTCCAAGTCTTGCCCTTCCTTTTCGTACACCACCTTCAGTTCGTCGGGCCGTAGCACCACGGTTCGGCTGAGCACCTTGGGCGAGCAGGTCACCCAGTCGATGCCCTGTGGCAACGGGCACGTGCCGTTGGTCTCTATCTGTACGTAGAAACCGCGTTGGTGCAGCGCCTCCACCAGTGCCCCCAACTCGGGCTGCAGGGCAGGTTCGCCACCCGTGATGACCGCATGGCGAGGGCTGAATCGGGCTGCCGCATTGGCTATCTCCTCAATGCCCATCTCCTGGCCGCTCTGGTGCTGCGTGTCGCAGAATGAGCATTGCAGGTTGCATCCGCTGGTGCGAATAAAGACCGAGGGCGTACCGGTATGGTACCCCTCGCCCTGTATGGAACAGAAAATCTCGTTAATCTTCATCTACTTCGTACGAGGCTTCGTTGTTCTGGCTCTCCACGATGTCCACGCGGTAGGCATGCGGAATCTGTTCGCAAATCCATCGGGCCATGTTCTCTGCCGTGGGGTTGAAGGGCAGTATCTCGTTCAGATTGGCGTGGTCGAGCTTTTCGGCTATCTGTTGCTTGATGTGGGTGAAGTCCACCACCATGCCGTTCTCGTTCAGTTCGCGCGCCTTGCAGTATATGGTCACAATCCAGTTGTGCCCATGCAGCTGTTCGCACTTGCTGCGGTACGTCAGGGTGAGGCGGTGGCTCGCTGATATTTCAAATGTCTTCTTTATGTAATACACGAATATGCAATTAAGAGTTAAGAATTAAGAATTAAGAATTAAGAATTGACGGTGCCTATTGGTTGTAGAAATGGGTGAAGGCACGGATGCAATAGTCGTGGTCGGCCTGGCTGGCTGTCTCGCGGCACGAGTGCATGGCCCATATGGGGTTGCCCATGTCTACGCCCTTGATGGGCAGACTGGCGGCCAGGATGTTGCCCAGCGTGCTGCCGCCGGCCACATCGCTGTGGTTGACGAAGTACTGCACGGGCACTCCGGCCTCGCGGCATACCTCGGCAAAGACGGCAGCCGAATGGGCATCGGTGGCATACTTCTGCGCGGCATTGATCTTGATGACCGGGCCGCCACCCATGTGCGGATGGTTCGTGGGGTCGTACTTCTCCGAGTAGTTGGGGTGCCAGGCGTGTGCATTGTCGGCCGATACCATGAAGGCCTTCTCCACGGCGCGGTAGAATCCGTCCATCGTTTCGCCCTGAGCCAGCACCATGCGCTGGAGCAAGGATGCCAGGAAGGGACTGCCAGCGCCCTGCTTGGTCTGACTGCCCGTTTCCTCATTGTCGAAGATAGCCAGCACCTGCGTGGTCTCGGGAGCCTTGTCGGCTGCGAGCAAAGCCTCCAGTCCGGCGTGCACCATCGACAGGTCGTCGAGTCGGCCGCTGGAGACAAACTCGTCGTGCAGTCCCAGGCGGCAGGCGGGTTGGGCATCGTAGAGATAGAGGTCGAAGTCCAGTATCTCGACGGGTTTTCCGTCCGATGTCTTGGCCAGTTCGTCGGTAAGCAGGTTCAGCAGCAGGTTGTCGCGTTCCAGTTCGTCGTTGAAGATGGCCAGCAGGGGCAGCATGTCCTTCTGCTTGCTCAGCTTCACGCCGTCGTTCACCTGGCGGTTGAAGTGGATGGCCAGGTTGGGGATGACCAGCAGGGGACGGCCGAAGTGCACCAGACGGGTCTCGGGATGCAGGGCATCCTTGCCACGCACGATGACGCGTCCGGCCAGGGACAGGGGACGGTCCATCCACGTACTGAGTATGGGACCGCCGTAGACTTCTGTGTTCAGCTTCACGATGCCCTCCTGGAACATCTCGGCATGGGGCTTGATGCGGAACGTGGGCGAATCGCAGTGGGCACAGATGATGTGGAAACCACCGTCGGCCAGCGTCTGCCGACCCATGCGGAAGGCATAGACGGAAGAGTCGTTCTTCGTCACGAAATATCCCTTGCCAGCCTCGAGGCGGGGCATGGCTTCGCAGGGGTCGATGCGACGGAATCCGGCATCGGCGAGTTCCTTGGTCAGCGTCCTGACGGCCAGGAAGTTGACGGGCGAATTATCGAGGAATGTGAGCAAATCCATATTTTGTCTGTTAGTATATCGTTGTAGAGTTCCAGGGATAGAATTGTCGGTCGACGGAGAACGTGTTGAGGGCACGCTCCAGTTTGTCGCGCGTCAGGGGGATGTGGGCCATGCGGGCGCTGTCCAGTCCGATGTACTTCTTGAACTTCTGCGGCAGCCAGGTCCAATACTTCTGCACACTATCCTCGTCCAGTTCCTCCAGACCGGCGTAGGCGATGATGACGGGCAGGTGGAAGCGATTGACACAACGCGAAATCTGCCAGTTGAGGATGTGGCTCTCGGTGTTGAGTACGGGACTTGCCACCACCAGCAGGTTGTCGGCCTCCTCCATGAGTTTCAGGAAGCGGCTCTTGGTGGTCGACTCCAGCAGGTCGTCGTGTTCCGAGGAAAACTGTATCTCGTGCATGTTGACAAAGTGGAACCGGCTGGGATGGTTCTTTTCCCACTCTTTCAGCTGGCGAAAGGTGTGCATGTTGCTGTTCACCGTGTCCTGTACAGCATCTGCGTCGAAAGCAATATAAGTTCCTTTTGTTCTCATAGCATTAATGTGTGTGTTATCTGTTTGCATAACCTGCAGCGGACGGCGCTCAGAAGGGCAGATCGTCGAAATTGGGTGGCGTGGCATCGGGATAACTGTCGGGGAACAGTTCGGCCAGGCAGTTGTAGTCCTCGCGTTCGGCCTTCTGGCGGTAGTGGAGCGACTGCTCGGAGTGTCCCAGCTGGGCATAGCAGTAGGCCAGGTGGGAATAGACGTAGCCCGTGATGGTGGAACCCGGTCGGGAAGCCAGCAGTTCCAGGCGCTGAATGGCCATCTGGTAATTCTCTTGCTCTACCAGACAGCGTGCATCGAGATAGTTGGCCTTCTCGTCGTTGGGGAAGAAGGTGAGGAAGCGCGTGTAGTAGTTGTGGGCCTCGTCGAGTTTCCCCATGTCGAGGAGTATGTTGGCACGCATCATCAGTCCCTCCGCATTGTCGGCGCTGATGGCCAGCAGGTAGTCGGTGGCCTCGAGGGCATCGTCGTACTTGTCAAGCCAGAGTTGGGCCTCTGCCAGTTGGAGCCAGGCCTGGGTGTCGAAGGCCAGCAACGGCAGGTTGGGCATGAGCAGGTCTACGGCTTGCTGATACTCGTGGCGCTGGTTGTGCACCTCGGCCTGCAGGGCAAGGGCCTGAGTGTAGTCGGGATAGTCGTGACGCAATTGCAGCACCCAGGCGAGGGCCTTCTCGCTGAAGCCATAGTCCATGCACAGGGCTATGCTGTCGAAGAGGAATTCTGCTGCCTCGTTGTCCGCCAGCTCGGCATAGTGCTTGGAGAGGAGGTCGAAGGCACCCTGAGGCTCAGTGAAATAGAAGTGGAGCTCGGCCTGCAGGAAGACAACTTCGCGGTCCTCCTGGTCGGGGATGGCCTTGCAGATGCTCCAGGCCTTGTCCTTGTTGCCATAGAACATCTGCTGCCGGGACAGGAAGATTTGCGGGTCGACACTGTCTGGGTAGAACGACAGAGCGTACTGGATGCAGCGGTTGGCTTCATCCATGCGCTGGTTCATGGCGTAGTACTCTGCGATGTCGGTCAGCGTCTCGGAGTCGAGTTCGGCATCTGCCGACTCGCCCGTCTGCTGCATCTGCTCGTAGGCTGCCAGCGATGCTCGGAACTCTTCGTCTTGAAAATAGTTATAATCTTCGTTCACTTCTTCCAGGTGTCTTTTAGTCCGACGGTCTTGTTGAAGACGGGATGTTGGGTGGTAGAGTCGGTGTCGACATTGAAGTAGCCGATGCGTTGGAACTGCAGGTACGAGAGTGCAGGCAACGTGGCGGCGAAGGGCTCGATGTAGCACTCGGTCAGTACCGTGAGGCTGTCGGGATTTATCATCTGTCGCATGGCCGTGACGGCATCGCACTGTTGTGCTTCGCGTATGGCAGCCATCTCGTCGCGAGGATTCTCCACCTTCCAGAGGCGGTCGTAGAGGCGTACCTCGGCCTTGACGGCATCGTGGCAGCTGACCCAGTGGAGGGTCTTGCCCTTAATCTTGCGGTCGGCACCGGGCAGTCCGCTGCGTGTCTCGGGGTCGTAGGTGCAGTATATGGTGGTGACGCGTCCCTCGCTGTCGACGTCGCAGGGATGGTCCTCCAGGCACTGGATGATGTAGGCATTTTTCAGGCGTACCTCCTTGCCGGGAGCCAGGCGCATAAACTTCTTCTCGGCCACCTGCTGGAAGTCGTCGCGCTCTATCCACAGTTCGCGGCTGAACTCTACCTGGTGTGTGCCATCGGCTTCGTTCTCAGGATTGTTGATGGCTGTCAGCATTTCGGTCTGTCCCTCCGGATAGTTGGTGATGACCACCTTGACGGGGTCGAGCACTGCGCTGACGCGTATGGCGCGACTGTTGAGGTCGTCGCGAACGGCACTCTCCAGGAGAGCCATTTCGTTCAGGGCATCGTAGGTGGTATAGCCTATCTTGTCGATGAACTTCTGGATGCTTTCGGGGGAATAGCCACGACGGCGGAATCCGCAAATGGTCGGCATGCGTGGGTCGTCCCATCCGCTGACCATACCTTCATTGACAAGTGCCAGCAGGTTGCGCTTCGACATCAGCGTGTACGAGAGGTTGAGTTTGTTGAACTCCGTCTGACGCGGACCCTGGTATCCTTCTGTTTTCAGCGTTTCTAAGGTTCTCAGGGTCTTTAGGGATTCTGCGGATTCGGGTGTGGAGAGCCACTCCTTCATCCAACCTACGAACAGGTCGTAGAGGGGACGGTGCTCAACAAACTCCAGTGTGCAGAGCGAATGGGTGACGCCCTCCAGGTAGTCGCTCTGTCCGTGAGTGAAGTCGTACATGGGGTAGGCGTTCCACTTATTGCCCGTGCGTATGTGGGGGATGTTCAGCACGCGATAGATGAGCGGGTCACGGAAAAGCATGTTGGGGTGCGCCATATCAATCTTGGCCCTGAGCACCAATGTGCCAGGTTCGCACTTACCGCTGTTCATGAACTCGAACAGTCGCAGGTTCTCCTCGACGGGGCGATCACGGTAGGGGCTGTTGGTGCCTGGGGCTGTGGTGGTGCCCTTTTGCTGGGCTATCACCTCGGCGCTTTGTTCGTCGACATAGGCACGTCCCTTTTGTATGAGCCATACGGCAAAGTCCCACAGCTGCTGGAAGTAGTCACTGGCGTAGTAGATGTTGGCCCATTCGTAGCCCAGCCATTTGATGTCGTGCTCAATGCTGTCGATGTATTCCGTGTCCTCCTTCTGGGGGTTGGTGTCGTCGAATCGCAGATTGCAGACGCCGCCGTAGCGTTTGGCAGCACCGAAGTCCATGGCAATGGCCTTGGCATGGCCGATGTGGAGGTAGCCATTTGGCTCTGGCGGGAAGCGAGTCTGCACTCTTCCTCCGTTCTTACCCTCGGCCAGATCGGCCTCTATTTTCTGCTCAATGAAGTTCAGTGAGCGCTTCTCTGTATTCTCAGTACGTTCTTCAATAACCATAATTATATAGGTATATATTTATATTTAGGTGCAAAGATACGAATTAGTGAGCGAAATCGCAAATAAGTTATCATTTTTCGTGAAAAAGCGTGCATTTCGGACGTGGAAATGCGAAATATGTTTTATAACATGCAAATTTATTTGGTATTATCTTCTAAAAGGCCTAATTTTGCACCAGTTATTCTAAAACAATCTTTTTACCTTAAAAACTAATACCTATTAGAAAAGGCTGAGTCGTGAGATTCCGGCCTTTTTTATTTTTTATAGGTTTCAACGAGGTTGCAATAGAATCCCAGTTTGTATAGATTAAATAGGTAAACGGATGGTTTACTGCTTGTTAGGTTGCTCAGCATAGTTCTTTTTGCATGGCGGAAGGCATAGGCCAAAAGGCGTGGCAGGCCACAATGATCGAGGCGCTTGTAGGTCTCGAGCAGCCGTGATTTGTTGCCGATACGGTCGCGTATATCATAAAGGGTCTTCATGGCTTCTTCCGTTTTTCGGAGAAAGATTTCATTGCTTTCTAAGTCTCCGTTGATGAGTGGGTTATCGATGTGAAGAACCCCGATGCCCTCGTCTTCCAACTGTCGACCCAGCAGGGTGTCCTCGTAACCGTAGCGTGTGATGCTTTCGTCGAAGGGGTGGGAGAGTGCCAACTGGCGTGGCAGGAGTATGTTGAAGGTGCGCAGGCTATCGTATGGTGACCGATTGCGCCGTTTGGCGGTGAAGTGTGGTTCGCAACTCTTTTCATACCTCCAACGCAGCGATACCTCGGGGCTGGGCAGACGGTCGGGGTGAAGGATTCCACCACATACCACACCCTCTGTGGGCAGGCAGTTGAGATATTGCTGTAGGAAGTCGTCGCGTTCCACCTGGGCATCGCTGTCTACGAAAAGCAGGTAGTCGCCCTGAGCCATCTGTGCCAGCCGGTTGCGTATGCGGGCACGTCCCAAGTTGTGTTCCGATTCCCTGTAGACAACGTTACTTAGCCCCATCAGACTGCGGTTGCTCTGCTTGACCTGCATGTCGCTGCTTCCGTCGTCAGCCACCACTATTTCAGACCCTTCGGGCAATTGCCTGCGAAGAGCGCGCACCAACTGGGTGCAATCTTGGTTGAAGGTTGGAATCAGTACGGAAAGTTTCATGGCTGCAAAATTACAAAATAATTCACAATTCACAATTCACAATTCAAGAAAAATGCGTAACTTTGCCTTTGCTATGGCACCATTGGCAGAAAGAATGCGCCCAACGTCGCTCGACGACTACATCGGACAGAAGCATCTGGTCGGTGAGGGAGCCGTGTTGCGTAGGATGATAGAGTCGGGCCGTGTCAGCAGTTTCATCCTCTGGGGACCTCCCGGAGTGGGCAAGACCACGCTGGCCAGTATCATAGCTCATCAGTTGCAAACTCCCTTCTATACGCTGTCGGCCGTGACCAGTGGCGTGAAGGACGTGCGCGAAGTGGTGGAAAAGGCTAAGCAGAACCGCTTCTTCAATACGTCCAGTCCCATATTGTTCATCGACGAAATCCACCGTTTCTCCAAATCGCAGCAGGACAGTCTGCTTGGAGCAGTGGAGCAGGGCACTATCACCCTCATCGGGGCCACTACGGAGAATCCTTCGTTCGAGGTTATCAGGCCGTTGCTGAGTCGTTGCCAAGTGTATGTGCTGAAGAGCCTGGGCAAAGACGACTTGCTGGAACTGGCGCACAGGGCCATAGAAAAGGATGTCGTGCTGAGAGAACTTCAGTTTGAGCTGAAAGAAACAGAAGCCCTGCTTCGGTTTAGCGGCGGCGATGCCCGCAAACTGCTGAATATACTTGACCTCTTGTCCGAATCGGCCACTAAGGGGACTCCACTTGTTGTTACAGACCAATTGGTGACGGAGCGCCTACAGCAGAATCCGCTTGCTTACGATAAGGATGGGGAGATGCACTACGACATCATCTCTGCCTTCATCAAGAGCATTCGTGGCAGCGACCCCGACGGAGCGCTCTACTGGTTGGCACGGATGATTGAAGGGGGCGAAGACCCTGCCTTCATAGCTCGCCGTCTGGTAATCAGCGCAGCGGAGGATATTGGGCTGGCCAATCCTAATGCCTTGTTGCTTGCCAATGCAGCCTTTGATACGGTCATGAAGATAGGTTGGCCCGAGGGACGCATTCCACTTGCCGAGGCTACGGTATATTTGGCTGCCAGTCCCAAGAGCAACAGCGCATATATGGGCATTAACGATGCTCTGGCAGAAGTGCGGCAATCGGGCAACCAGCCTGTCCCATTGCACCTGCGCAATGCTCCCACTTCGTTGATGAAGGAACTGGGGTATAGCGAGGGCTACAAGTATGCCCACGACTATGAAGGAAACTTTGTGGAACAGCAGTTCTTGCCTGATGCACTCAAGGATGCTCGCTTCTGGCAACCACAGCGCAATGCAGCCGAGGACAAACTGGCCGAACGGATGCGCCGGCTGTGGGGTGACAGGTTCAGTGGAAAATAATCGAGTATTTTATGACCTTCGTTTCGTGTGGAGGCACGATGTTCGTCCAGGGTCGGTTTGAGAACTCGCCTTGGTAGTCGAATCGGTCGCAACATCCCCACCATGGTTCGATGCATACAAATGGGGCACAGCCTCCGCAGGGTGCCCAGAGAGCCAGGATGGGACTGTCGAAACGGACTGTGGCCACGGGCTCTTTCTTCCTATTTAATAGAGTGCACTCGCGCGCGATACCCCGTGAGTCGAGGATTGTGTCGCAGTCGAAGGTGTGGTTGGTGATTGGCAACTGGCGATGGACATCGAGCGGTACATCGAACGAACCCTTCGGCCAAAGCAATCCGCCCGGTTTCAGACCATTGCCCACCAGTTTGTCCGAAACGTCGAACATGAGATAGGCATGCACATCGTCGTCGGCACTGAAGTCTGGCAGATTGAATGCGGGGTGTGCTCCAAGATGGAAGGGTAGCGGTTGGTCTGCCGGGTTCTCTATCTGGAATTCAACCTCCAGCTGATTCTCTGCGAGTCGATATGTGATGCGCAAAAGGAACGGAAACGGATAGTGGGCGATTGTGTCCTCATTGGCCGCAACATGAAAGGACATGTTGTGGGCATCAAGCTGCGAGAACTGGAAGCACATCTCTTTAACCAGACCATGCTTCGGCATCGAATAGGTTGTGCCTCGGTGGCAGATGGTGCCGTTGTTCACACTCCCCACGGTGGGGAATAGGATGGGCGATTGGCCCTCCCAATACTTGGGGTCGCCTTGCCACAGGTATTCTGTCTGGTCGCTGATGCGCTTGATGCTGCGCAGTTCAGCTCCCTTTTCGTCAACGCAGATGGCGAGTTTTGTGTTTTGGAGGTAGTGCTTCATGTTCAGTTGGGTTCATTGGACAAATCAAGCCCTGGTCTTTTTCTGGCCAGGGCTTGTTCTCTTGACGAAACTTCCGGATTACTTCTTTACCTGTGCCAAGAACTCCTTGCAGGGCTTGAATGCAGGGATGTTGTGGGCAGGAATAACCAGAGTGGTGTTCTTTGAAATGTTGCGTGCAGTCTTCTGTGCACGCTTTTTCAGGATGAAACTACCGAATCCGCGCAGGTAGACAGCTTCCTCTTTGGTGAGACTTTCTTTAATGGTTGCCATCATGCCTTCAACACATGCCAGCACTGTTGGCTGGTCAACACCGGTCTTGTTCGAAATCTCCTTTGTCAACTCTTGCTTTGTCATTACACGTACGTATTTTTAGGTTATTTTTTATGTAAATATATTCAGTTTTGTCCGATTTATATTTGAATGCGATACAAAGATAGTATTTTTTTTTCTTACATTGTCCTTCTTTTCGCTTTTTTTTATGAAAACATGTCCAAAAAAGTGTTTTTATGCAAAAAATGAGTTTATATTCCGTTACATTCCTCTATCCATGCGTCTGCACAGGCATCGCTGGGCATTCGCCAGTCGCCTCGTGGACTGAGTGCGATAGTACCTACTTTGGGGCCGTCGGGCAGGCACGAACGTTTGAACTGTTGTGCGAAAAAACGGCGGTAGAAAGTGGTTAGCCATTTCTTGATAGTTTCCTCTGTGTACTGGGTGCCGAATGCGGCTCGGGCCAGGAAGAATATCTTGCGTGGATGGAATCCGTTTCGCAACATGTGATAGAGGAAGAAGTCGTGCAGCTCGTAGGGGCCCACGAGGTCTTCGGTCTTCTGCTGGATGTTGCCGTCGGCATCGGCCGGGATGAGCTCGGGGCTTATGGGCGTGTCCACGATGTCAAGCAATGTGTCGCGCGTTATGGTGTCGGTTATGGTGTTCGCAGCCCATCGCACCAGGTGGCGGACAAGTGTCTTCGGCACGGATGTGTTGACGCCATACATCGACATGTGGTCGCCGTTGTACGTGGCCCAGCCTAGTGCCAGTTCCGACAGGTCGCCAGTGCCGATGACGAGTCCGTTCATCTGGTTGGCGGCATCCATTAGTATTTGCGTACGCTCGCGTGCCTGGCTGTTTTCGTAGGTCACGTCGCGCTGTTCGGGGTCGTGACCGATATCCTTGAAGTGCTGCAGACAGGCTTCCTTAATGTTGATTTCGCGTATGGTGATGCCGAGTTGTTGCATCAGCCGTATGGCGTTGGTGTACGTACGGTCGGTTGTTCCAAACCCTGGCATGGTGATGCCGATGATGCCTCTGCGGCTCTTGCCGAGTTTGTCGAAAGTGCGGGCGCAAACCAGCAAGGCCAGTGTGGAATCCAGACCTCCGGAAATGCCCAGCACCACAGTCTCGCAGTTCGTGTGCACGATGCGCTTGGCCAGTCCGTCGCATTGTATGCTGAAGATGTCTTCGCAGCGTTGGTCGCGGCCTGCACCTTCGTGTGGCACGAAGGGTAATGGGTCGATGCTTCTGGACAGGGCCAGGCTCTCCTGCATTACACTTGCAGATTCGGCTACATGCATGGTTTCGCCCTTGTACATGGCTATGCTGGCGTTGAAGGTGGTGTTCTTCCGCCGTTCGTTGCGCAGGAACTCCACGTCAATCTCGCTTATCACCATCATCTCTTCTATGGCGTGCCTGGGTGCTTCGGCCAGTATCTTACCATTTTCGCAGATGAAGGCCTTGCCGCTGAATACAACGTCTGTGGTGCTCTCGCCAAAGCCGCAACTTGTGAAGACGTAGCCTGCCAGGAGGCGTGCACTCTGCTGGTTGACCAGTGTGCGCAGGTATTCGTACTTGCCGGCGCAGTCTGTGTCGGCACTCAGGTTGAAGATGATGTCGGCACCTTGCAGGGCCATAGCCGAAGAGGGCGGAATGGGGGCCCAAACGTCCTCGCATATCTCTATGCCGAAGGTGCAACTGGGGGTTTTGAACAGCTGGCGGTTAGACAATAGTACCTGCTGACCGCAGATGAGCACATTGCCCTCTCCGGCATCGGGGGCAGGCACAAACCATCGACGTTCATAGAATTCCTTATAGTTAGGCAGGAAAGTCTTGGGCACAAGTCCCAGCAGTCTGCCTTTCTGGAGTACGGCAGCACAGTTCATCAGTCCGCCGGCAAAGCTTACGGGTATGCCCACGATGCAGATGATGTTCATCGAGCGTGTGAAGTTCATCAGGCTGATGAGTCCCATCTCGGCCTCGTCCAGCAGCGTCTGCTGAAAGAAAAGGTCGCCGCAGGAGTACGACGTTATGCAGAGTTCCGGGAAGACTATGATTTCTACTCCTTGGCCATTGGCCTGCAGGATTTGTGATTCTATCTGTTCGACGTTGTATTTTGGGTCGGCCACTCTCACACTGGGTACGGCCGCTGCCACCTTAACGAAGTTGTAGTTCATAGATCCGTATTTTAAGGTTCTGGGCTCTCTTGGGGGGAGGGAGGAGCGACAGACGGGACTCGAACCCGCGACCCTCGGCTTGGGAAGCCAATGCTCTACCAACTGAGCTACTATCGCGTTCTGACAATGCAAAGATAATAATAATATCGTGGGTGGCAAAATATTTTTGTGCTTTTTCTTTCGTCCTTCTGAATTTTTTGTTTATCTTTGTCACGTAACACTTAGTTATTCACCAAAATTAAAGTTTTAGTACAATGAAAAAGAAATTTATCTGCGCCGTTTGTGGATATATCTATGAAGGCGAAACAGCTCCCGAACAGTGCCCCATCTGCAAGGCTCCGGCCAGCAAGTTCTCCGAACTGAAGGAGGAACAGACCTATGCCACCGTGCATAAGATTGGCGACGGCAAGCCCGAGGGCGTGAGCGAAGAGATGATAGAGGACCTGCGTTGCCACTTCAATGGCGAGTGTGGCGAAGTAGGTATGTATCTGGCCATGGCCCGTCAGGCCGACCGTGAGGGCTATCCCGAGATTGCAGAGGCTTTCAAGCGTTATGCCTTTGAGGAAGCCGACCATGCCAGTCGCTTTGCTGAACTGCTGGGCGAGTGTGTTTGGGACACGAAGACAAACCTGGAGAAACGTGCCGCTGCCGAGGCCGGTGCCTGCGAGGACAAGTATCGCATTGCCCTGAATGCTAAGGCTGCAGGCTTCGATGCCATTCACGATACCGTGCACGAGATGGCAAAGGACGAGGCACGTCATGGCGCCGGCTTTGCTGGTCTGCTGAAGCGTTACTTCGGCAAGTAATCCGTAGTCCGAATTTAATTGAACAAGTTAAAAGGCCTCTGGAACGTTGTGTCCAGGGGCCTTTTTTTTTGTGCTATTGCGTGGTATAGTGCCTGTCCTATACCCAAGCGACGATGGGGAATGCACCTACTGGTGCTGCAAGATGGGTCAGTCGATGGGGTAGTCCATGTACTTGAATCGGCGGATGCTCTTCTTGGGGGTTTTCTCAAACTCCTCGTCCATGAGGCGGATGCCTGAGAGCGAGCAGTAGGCGGGTATGGCCAGGTTCAGGTCCTTGCGGTTCTGCTCCATGATAGCCTCCAGGTCGGCTCTTGACAGACCCAGTTCCTTCACCTTGTCGGGGTCGGGGTAGACAAGACCGTAGAACTTCTCGCCCTTCTGTATTACCACGCATTCGCCAACTACGGGCAGACCCACCAGTTTGTCCTCAATCTCCTCGGGATAGACATTCTGTCCATTGGCTCCCAGAAGCATATTCTTAGAGCGTCCCTTGATGAAGACGTTTCCTTGAGCGTCCATAACGCCCAGGTCGCCGGTGTGGTACCATCCGTCGCGCAATGTCTCGCGTGTGGCTTCTTCGTTTTTGTAGTATCCGAGCATTACGTTCATGCCGCGTGCCAGTATCTCGCCGGGCTTGTGCTCGGGGTCGGGACTGTCGATGCGTAGTTCCATGCGAGGTGCAGGCCGTCCGCAACTGCCCTTGACAAACGTCTTCCAGTCGGAGTAGGCCAGGATGGGCGAGCATTCTGTGGCTCCATAGCCGACCGTGTAGTGGAAACCGATGTCGTGCAGGACATCTTCCACCTCCTTGTTCAGGGCCGAACCGCCGATGATGACCTCGTAGAAGTTGCCTCCCAGGGCATTGGTCAGTCCTTCGCATATCTTCTTGCGTATGCGGTCGCCGATGACTGGTGCCATCATCATGAGCCTTATCTTTGGGTCTTGAATCTTGGGCAGGACGGCTTTCCGGACTACCTTCTCGATAATGAGCGGCACGACGATGACCACGCAGGGCTTGATGTCGGCGAGTGCCTTCAGCAATACGGTGGGGCTGGCCAGCTTTGTGAGGAAGTGAATGTGCACGCCCTTGGTGAAGGCATAGATGAAGTCGTATGCCATGCCATAGGTATGGGCCAATGGCAGCATGGCCAGCATGTTTCGGCCTTGCGTAATGACGTTGCCCAATACCTCCTCGGCAAACATGCGGTTGCTCCACAGTGCACGGTAGGGAATCATTACGCCCTTGGAGTTACCCGTTGAACCCGATGTGTAGTTGATGATGGCCATCTCGTCGGGCTGGTCGGGGTAGTAGGGCTCTATGTGGTGCTTACGGAAGTTCATGGGGAACTTCTCGCCAAAGAGTCGGTTGAGGTTCTCTCGGGCATAGGTCAGTTGTTCGCTGCGACTGACGAAGAGGTGATAGTCGATGATGGAGAGAATGCCCTCGAGTTGGGGCATCTCGTTGGCATCGAGGTTCTGGAATATCTTGTCCTCGACGAAGAAGAGCTTTGCGTCGCTGTGGTTGACGATGTCGTGTATGGACTGAGGATGGAACTCGTGCAGTACGGGCACGGCTACGGCTCCGTAGGTGGTGATGGCAAAGAATGCTGCACCCCAACGGCTCTGATTCTTACCACACAGTGCCACCTTGTCGCCAGGGCGTACACCACTGTGCTCGAAAAGTATGTGCAGTTTTTCGATGATGCGTGCCACGTCCTTGTATTGCAGGGTGGACACGCCATAGTCCGACATTGCGTCCTGGTCCCAATACTGCTGAATGGCATCGAATATAAATTGGTTAAAACTTCCAGCTTTCTCCATGTTGTCTAATTATTCTTATGATTGCGCGTTTTTACAAATTTTGTGCAAAGATACTACAAAGGACGCACAAAACCAAAACTTTTGTGCAAGAAAATGCCCCAATAGTGACAAAAACGTTACTATTGGGGCAATTTTGTGCAACGGAATACACTCCTAAAGCGAACAGAATATGCTCCGAAAGGGTATGGAATATACTGAGGGAGTGTCCGTTTTACCCGAAAAAGGTATTTCTTAGTAGACGCGCTGACCAAATATCTTGCTGCCGATGCGCACCAGCGTGGCACCGTGGCGGAGAGCAATGGGGTAGTCGTCGGACATGCCCCATGAGCATTCGCAGAACGAAGGCTGGCCACTGAAATAGGTTTCGCGTGCATGAAGGAAGAAGTTGTGAGCAATGTCGAACTCATGGGCCACTTGTTCCTCGTCGTCTACGTTCGAGGCCATGCACATGATGCCCCTGATTTCGGCACCCGCCATCTGCCGCCACTCGCCCTGTCGGAGGAAGTCTTCTGCCTCGTCAGGCGTGAAGCCGAACTTGGTCTCTTCCTGTGCGACGTGCAACTGCAGCAGGCAGGGTATGCGACGCCCACACTTGATGCCCTGCTTGCTGACCTCGGCCAGCAGGTGAGGGGTGTCGATGGCATGGATGAGTGCCACGTAGGGGGCTATGTACTTGACCTTGTTGGTCTGCAGGTGACCTATGAAGTGCCACTCTATGTCCTGTGGCAGCACGTCGTGCTTGCGCTGCAGTTCCTGCACGTGGCTCTCGCCGAAGATGCGCTGGCCGGCTTCGTATGCTTCCAGGATGGCTGCTTCGGGGTGAAACTTGGATACTGCCACCAGGCGTGTGCCCTGGGGCAGGCTGGCTGTGATGCTGCGAATCTCAGACTGGATGTTTGACATGTGATGTTCCTTTCTCATATACGAAAGCGAATGCGAACAAAGGTGTGTTGCATTAACGGGGGGCTACTTAGTCCTCCTTCTTGTAGGGGAAGATGTCCAAGATAGGCGTCTCGCTGATTGAGGTCAGTGCCCAGTCGCCCATCGTTCCGGCCATTCCTTTCTCCAGGTTGGCAACGGCCGTCTTCAGGTCTTGGGCCTGTACGAGCATCGTCTGTGAGGTGCGTTTCTCCACGGCCGTCTTCTCGTCGAGCGTGATGAAGACCACCTTGGCCTTGTACCAGCGGTCGTCGTTTCCGTCGTTGCTTTCCATCAGTTCGGCTATGCGAGCCTTGCGAATGCCGGCCACCTCGTAGTCTCCGCTCATGAAGGGTTCCACCTCCTCGAGGAAGCGTCGTTCAGCCTCGGTGAAGGTGAGGGCGTCCACCATGTATGTTTCAGTAACTTTCTTTATCTTTCCGTCCTCCATCGTCTTGTCGTAACGGATTTTGCATTCAAACCAAATTGCCATTGTTGTACGTATTATTTAATTAAGAATTAAGATTTAAGAATTAAGAATTTGTGGGGCACGGGGTGCAGTGGCGTTCGTAGAAGAACTGCCAGAGGGGCGCAGCCATCAGTGCCTGGTGAAACTCGCCTGCCTGCAGCATGCGGAATACCTCGTCGAGGGGCACCTCATAGACGCTGATGTCCTCGGTCAGCTCCAGGTGTTGTGTGTCGGTGCGCTCTACGTTGGTGGCAACGAAGGTGTGACTGACGTTGGTGCAGGCGCTGGCATTGGGGCACAGTTCCACAAGTTCGCGCCACTCACCACCCGTATATCCTGTCTCCTCCAGCAGTTCGCGCTTTGCGGCCTGCAATGGTGTTTCGCCTTCTTCGATGACGCCTGCCGGTATTTCCCATCCCACCATCTGTCGGCCATGCCGGTATTGCCTTTCGAGCAGCATCTTGCCGTCGGCGGTCAGTGCAATCATGTTTATCCAGTCGGGATATTCCAGCACGTAGTATTCCGGCATATCCGCACCGCTGGGCAGTTGCAAGTGGTCGCGACGTGCCGTCAGCCAGGGTCGGCGGAACAGGTATTCGCTACCGATAAGTTTCCATTTCTGAACGTCTTTCATCCTTTCGCCTCTCAACTTACACCTTTTAACTTTTTAACCTTTTAACCTTTTAACCTTAATACCCATTCTGTCCATAGATTACCCACAGCAGCAATGCCACCTGCAGGACCAGGATGAGGGGTATGCCGATGCGGAACGACCAGTGCTGCGTCTTGTGGCGCCATATCTGCATGCCCAGCAGGGCACCTATGCTGCCGCCGAAGATGGAGAGCAGGAAGAGTGTGGACTCGGGCGTGCGCCACTTGTCGTTTTGGGCTTTCCATTTGTCGACGCCAAAGACGATGAAGGTGATGACCGTCATGGCCAGAATGAAGATTACAAAGTATTTCCACATCATATTCAGTCGCTGTTTAGGATTCGTTGTCGGGTTGGTTGGCCGTGCGCAGTATCAGGGTAGTGGCGCCGATGGTCACGATGTCGCCTTCGGAGAGGCGGATGCGGTCCTGGTCGCGCAGGATATCGTTCATGAAGAAAGTGCCCGTGTTGGAGGGCGCATCGCGCAGGATGTATTGCAATTCTCCACGCTTGTTGCGCTGCACGCGTATGATGCAGTGCTTTGTGTCGACGCTGGGGTCGGCGGTCTCGATGGGGGTGTTTATGTCTGTCCCTCTCACGTAGCGTCCTATCACGTTGTCGCCCATGCGCAGGGGGATGACCTGCTTGTAGTGAAATACGTTCTCTACGACCACGATGCTGCCGCATTGCTCGGCATGTTCTTGTTCGTCGAGTTGTTTCTCTTCGTGTTTGTTGTGGAGTTTGCTTGTGCCTATGCGTATGGCAAACTGCTTGCTGCACTGGGGGCATTGGAACACCAATTGCTGCCCTTCAGCATATTGGCTTTCGTCGAAGACGATGTAATTGTCGCACTTGGGACACCGAACGCGTTTCATGGATTATAATTTGAGCACCCACACCGAACCGAATTCTTCTGAGCTGCGACGCATGGTTTCAGCTACCTGGTAGGCCTCCGATTCTGTGCCGTAGTTGCCAACCACCACGCGTACCATATTGTTTGACGTCATCACGCGCGGATTGTTGTATCCCTGCTGGCGGAGCGTAGCTGCGTAGTTGTCGGCATTCCGCTTCGAGATGGCGCTGGCCATGACGATGCAATACTGCGACGTCTGCTGTACGGGCTCGGCGACAGCCGGAGCCTTGGGGACAACGGGAACTGCGGTGACCTTTGCCGTGGCGGCCGGTTCGCTCTTGTGTGCCGACGTTTGTTCGGGCGCGCTTGCGGTGGCCTTCTCGGCTGCGGGCGCATTGACCACGGTCACTTGTTCCTCAGGCTCTACGACCGTAGGCTGGGGAATGTTGGGGGCCGCTGTCGTGTACACGGTCACGTGCTTCACCACCTGGATGGTCTTCGGCTCGACTACTTCGTCCTTGGGCGTTTCCACGGCCAGGGCGGGGTCTTTTTTCAGTTTACCCATGAACAGTTCGCGCAGACTGCTACGCTGTTCGGCAGCATCGGCATTGGGCATGGGATTGTTGAACACGAGGAACAGCAGCACGGCGGCGCAGGCAGCGACAAACACGTTGGCAATGCGACGGTTGATGCGTATGGTGATTTCCTTTTCGCTGGTCTCCATCGTTGCTGCCAGTGGGACGACCTGGGCCTTGTGCTCCGGCGATACCTCACACATGTGGAAGGCATCCAGGCCATAGAAGTCGGGCGATGCGATGCCCGATTCCTGCGAGGTGAAGATGAGGTTGCCGTTGCCTTCAGAAGTGAAGACGCCCAGCGTACCAAATTCGAGCTCCGTCTCGTCCTCCAGTGCCTGGAGGAACTCCGTCACCCAAACGGCCAGCATCTGTTCGGCCTGCTCGGTGGTAGTGTTGTATATGGCACTTATCGAGTCGGGCAGCAGATGGTCCTCATGGTTGAGTCCGGCATTGAACCGCAACGAACGCACTGGCGGCAGGAAGGCTTCTTCCTCGTCGTTCCGCTGTGCTGGAGTCTGCTGGGCAATGAAGGTTCCCATGCCCGGTACGACCACATAGTCGTGGTTCAGCAACAGATACTCGATTATATTTGGTAGTGAATTCATGCTACAAAGGTAAGTTATTTTTTCCAAATGCGCCAACAATAGAGAACAATTTTTCAAACTTTTTTTTTCGCTATTGTTTTATTCGATAAATATCACTATATTTGTCGCCCGTAAACATTAAAATATAGTATAGAATGGAATATTTGATGACGGAGCTTCAGGGCGTATGGATACTGGAGCCCAAGGTGTTCGGAGATTCACGTGGTTATTTCATGGAAGCCTATAAAAAGGCTGATTTCGAGCGACATATAGGTAGCGTTGATTTTATTCAAGACAACGAGTCGAAGTCCTCTTATGGTGTCCTGCGCGGGCTCCACTATCAGCGTGGCGAGTTCAGTCAGGCCAAGTTGGTGCGCGTCATCAAGGGACGGGTGCTGGACGTGGCCGTAGACCTGCGCAAGAGTTCGCCCACCTTCGGTCGCCACATCGCCGTAGAGCTCAGCGAAGACAACCATCGCCAGTTCTTCATACCGCGTGGTTTTGCCCACGGATTCCTGGTGCTGAGCGACGAGGCCATCTTCTCTTATAAAGTTGACAACGTGTATGCACCGCAGAGCGAATGCTCCATCCGCTTCGACGACCCTGCTCTGGGTATCGACTGGCCCATCGCTGCCTCCGACATGAAGCTTTCGGACAAGGACATGAAGGGGCTGCCCTTCAGCGAGGCCGTGTATTTCGACTGATGCTGTACGTGGCTGCAGCTGATGCTACAGCATGCGGTGGCCGAAACAACACGAAGCGGTGGCCGAAGCAACACGAAGCAGGGGCCAATACAATACGAAGCAATGGCCGATGCTACCCGAAGCAATGACCGAAGCAACACGAAGCAAGAACCGATGCTACCCGTAGCATGACTTAGTACCTAACGCTGTGCCGAACTGAGGAACGCGTGATAAGAAAAAAGGCTCCCGAGCGCAATGCCCGGGAGCCTTTGTCGTATCCGTAAGGTGCTTACTTCACCACCTTCTTCTGGCCGGAGATGTAGACGCCACGCTTGGGATGACTGATGCGTCGTCCGCTCAGGTCGTAGGTCGGGGTTTTCTGCTTGTCGGCATCGACGCCTGCAATGCCGTCCGGGTCGATGACGGTGAGCTTACCGTTGACGAACGTGATTTCGTAGTTGTCGGCCTCTGCACCAAAGATGCGAATCTCGTACACACCACCGGGACTGTCGGCAGTGGCATCGCACTCGAGAGTGGGCTGCACGAGCAGGATTTCGTCAATCTTCTCGCGGTTGCGCAGGCTGCTGTGCGAGAAGGCAAACTCGGGATTCTCCTCGCCTATGTTGCGAGTGTACGACTTTGCTGTCAGAGTGAGAGGCGCACGTTCTACGGTGAGCACGCCCGGCACGAGTTGCAGGTTGGGCGTAGTGATGAATTCAGCGTCTACGAGGATGGGATATTCGCCTACGGGACTCACGTTCTCTGCCTCGCTGCTCAGGACGGGCTCGCCGTTGATGGGAGCACCAGTCACAGTGTAGGTGAACTTCGGGTTGGCACGTCCGTACTGGCGGCTTGCGGGTTCGGCCGTGATTGTGGGCACACCGGTGAATTCCTTGATGGTGGCCTTGGCCTTGCTCCATGCTTCGTTGGCCTCGTAAGCCTCCATGAGTGCCTTGGGCACGAAGGCCGTGATGCCGGATGTCAGCGAAGCCACGTCGGAGCCCTCGGGCATAGTCTCAGGCAGCAGGGCGATGTACTTCAGTCCGGAGCAATTCTGGAAGGTGTTCGTACCCAGGTCGGTCACGTTGGCCGGAACATAGAGCGATACGAGCGATGAACAGCCGCGGAAAGATGTCTCGCCCAGCGACTTCAGTGAGGTGAAGTATTGCAGTTCGTCCAGACTCTTGATGCTTGTCGAACGGAAGGTCGTGCCAAGTTCGGTGACGGCGGCAGCCTCTTCAAGGCTCAGTTCGCCGTCCTCGTCGTCGTCCCAGCGGTTAACGCTGACGGCTTGTGCACGGCTGTCGGCAAAGTCGATGTAGTGGAGCTTGCTGCGGAGCGACTTGATGGCTTCGCTGATCTGCTCGTCGGTGCTCTCGAAGTCGTCGTACACGGCGTGCTCCTTGGCAGCTTCGATGTTGCGGGCGTCGGCTACGGCCAGCAGTTCCTTCAGACGTTCCGTCTCTTCGAACTTAGCCTTGGCAGCCTCCATCTCGTCCACGCCTACAAAGGCCCACAGGATGCGGTCGGGATAATCGCCGGCCGTAACGTCGTAGTAGAGTCCGTAGGTGCCGTAGGTGAAGTTGGTCTGATGATAGAGGTCGGTGCCCAGGTATTCGTCTTCCACGTATTCGGCATCCGTCTCGGGCACCTGCAGGGTGTAGATGTTCTCACGACCTTCCACGGGAGTCACCTTCCAGTAGGCCTTGGCCGAAACCGAACCGTCGATGAAGCAGGTCTTGATGCCAGAACCCACCTTCGAGTCGGTGCTGGTGCGGAAGAGGACGCCCTTGCTCGAGCTCAGATAGTAGAGGCCCTCGGCCATGTTCTTGTTGCGCTTCAGCTGGTATACCAGTCCGCCCACGCCGACTACGCCCTGTGTGCCGTAGGCCTCGCCGGCCGTCACGTACTTGCGCATATCCAGGTTGTAGACGTAGACATCCTTGTCCTCCTCGGCGGGCACAAACTGCTTTTCGCCCACGGCTCTCATTTCCTTGATTTCGCCGAACGACTTCCAGGTGTCGGCCTTCTCGTAGAGGGCCTTCGTGCCATAGGGCACATAGAGGGTAGCCTTAGACAGGGTGACGCCGCGGAAGGCATTCTCGCCAATCTGTATCGTGGCCGGGTCGGTCACCGACAGGCGGAACTCGCGCAGACCAGAACAGCCGTCGAAGGCATTGTCGCCAACGTACTTGAGGCTCGAACCCAAGACCACCGTCTCCAGCTTCTTGTCGTTCATGAAGGCGCGATAGTAGATGTCGAGCAGTCCGTCGGGCAGGGTGACGGTGCGCAGCGATGAGCAATCCTTGAATGCGTTGCCTGCTAAGTATTCGGCTTTAGTGAGATACTTCAGGTCGGAGAGGTCGGTGATGTCGGTGTTCTGGTAGAACTCCGTGCCCACGGTCTCTACGGCTGCAGCCTCGTTGTAGCTGAGTTCGCCGTTGCGGTCGGCGTCGTAGTGTCCGACGGCCACGGTGCGCACAGCATCGTCGACGAAGTTGATGTAGTTCAGCTTGCGGCGCAGTTTGCGGCAGGCCTTCGACATGTCCTCGACGGTGCTCTGCAGATTGTCGTAGACGGCCTGTTCGCTGACGATGTCGATGCGCTTCGACTTACCGATGGCCAGCAGGTTCTGCAGTTCCAGCGAACTCTGGTATCGGGCCATGTCGTCTTCGTCGTAGGCCACCAGCATCCACTGGCAGTTCTTCGTATAGTCGGCGTATTCCACATCGCTGTATGCGCCGTAGGTGGGCGATGCGGCATTGCTCTGGTGCGAAGGCTGTACGCCCAGGTATTGGGTTGCGACGTAGCCCTTCTGGTTGCTGGGCACCTGGAAGGTGTATACGTTGGTTTCGCCTTCCACCAGGTCGACCTTCCAGTAGCTGCGTGCTGCCAGGGTCTGGCCGTCCACGAAGCAGGCGTTCACACCAGAGCCTACGTTGTTGTCGGTATTGGTGCGGAAGAGTATGTGGTTGTCGTTGCCCGTGTCGGTGGAGTAGAGGTAGTAGGTGCCGTCGGGCATCGATGCCGAGCGGCGCATCTGGAATCGCATGGGCTGGTCGGTGTCGGCCACGATGGCCTGCGTGCCCCAGGCTTCGCCACGCGTCAGATAGCTGCCCGTGCCTACATTATATATGAAGTAGCTCTTGTTCTCCTCCAGTGTGGCAAACTTGCCCTGCGAGAGGTTGCGTTCTTCGTGGATGTCGCCGAAGTCCTTCCACTGGTCGGCCGTCTTCATGTATTCGCCGCTGCCCTGAGGCACGTTCAGCGTGACTTCCGTCAGGTCGATACCTTCGAAGACGCCTTCGCCCAGGGTTATCTTCTCGGGCGTGATGGAACGTATGGTCACGGAGGCCAGCTTGGTGCAACCCTTGTAGGCATGTGCTCCCAGGTGGATGATGCCGGCGGGCAGTTCCAGTTTTGTGAAGGCGAGGCAGTTCTCGAACATGCTGTCCTCGATGCGTGTCAGCGTGTTGGGCAGAACCAGGTTGTTCAGTACGCGGCAACCCATGAAGGCCCCTTCGCCGATGCTCTTCAGGCCTTCGGGCAAGGTGAGTGTCTTCAGTGCACGGCAGCCGTTGAAGGCATTCTTGCCAATGGAGGTCAGTCCCTTAGGCAGCTTCACGGCGGCCAGCCTTGTGCATCCGCTGAAGGCTTCGTCGGGCAGGGCCGTGAGGTTGGTGAAGTAGTAGAGTTCCTCGAAGGATGCGATGGAGGTCTGCCCCTTGAAGATGTCACCCAGTTCCTTCACCTCGGCAGCTTCGCCATAGGTGAGCACGCCGTCGCCGTCGGCATCGAATGCCTCGGTACACAGGCGCTTAGCCATGGCATTGGCAAAGGGCATGGCCTTGGTTCCGTAGTTCTCCGGCTCGAAGCCAATGATGGCTTCCTCCTGCGAACTGTAGCCGTCGCCCGAGCCACCGATGCCCTGCGACGAGGGGTTCAGACTGGTGAGCAGGAAGTATCCGTCGCTGGCGCCGCCCCAGCCCCAGTTGATGTGGTAGCAGCGGTTACCGTCGTAGCCGTCGCAGACGAAGGCATGTCCGGCCTCGCTGTTGGCACCGCTCAGGTAGAAGGGGCGCCCCTGTGCCAACTCGTTGTACAGCATCTTGTCCCAGGCGTCCTCGTTGTAGTTGCCCTGATAGACATACTTCACCGACGAACCGTAGCCGAAGTAGTTGACCAAGGCATCGGCCACGCGGTACGAATTGGCACCGGAACTGGCATTCGTATAGTCCATCAGCACCGACACGCCGCAGTAGTGCATCAGCTGTGCCACAGCCTTCCTCTGCTTGGCGTTGGCGCCGCTGCCGTAGGTGTCCAGCATGTTGTCCCAGTCGATGGGACTGCCTGCAGGTATGCCCTCGACGTGCAGCTTGCCGTATTGGGGGTGTGAGGTGTAGGTGTCGTAGGCCGGGATGTCGTTTTGCACCTCCGTCACCGACTTAGCCCTCTGGTAGTACATCACCTGTGCCATGGCCGTGGCCACACAGCCCGTCACCGAACGGCCCAGCGTGAAGTATTGCGGACATTCGTCGTTGTAGGGGCTGCCCTGGTTCCATCGGGTGGTGACCATGGGTGCCACGGCATCGTGGATGGCAGGTGCCTTCATGGGCTCCGTCAGGGGCGTTTCGCTCAGTTGCTGCAACTGCTTCTCGCGGCTGTCGAGCCACCAGCGCATGTTGTCGGGCAGGTTGTTGTAGTCGAATTCGCCCTCGTCGGTATATCCCAGCACGGGCAGTGTCTGGTCGTCGCCCGAGACGATGACGTAGCCTTCCTGATTGCCTCGGTTGAAGACGTAGTAGAGTTCCGTCTCCACGGGCATTGTCTTGATGCGTCGCGGAGCCAGCTTGGCACGGTTCTGCACGGGCGTCAGCAACCGACTGCCCTTGGCCTTCTGCAGGAATTCCTGTGCATTCTTCCGTGCCTGTTCGCGTGTGATGGGTGCGCCCTGTAGGGCCAGCACCATCATGGCACAAAATAGTGAAAATAAGATTCTTTTCATAATAATTTATGGTTAGTTAGATTGTTCGGTAGGCAAAGATACGATTAAGCGAGGGAAATGCCAAATAAATTTGTGCATTTCAGAGCGTGAGTATCTAAAAACGAAGTTTAAAGATACGATTAAGCGAGGGAAATGCCAAATAATTTGGCAAGTTTGTCGGTTTCAGCCTCCAGTTTGTTGCAGTCGATCTTGTAAGCCTGCAGGCCGAGTGCCTCGCCGGCGCGTATGTTGTCGGGCAGGTCGTCGATGTAGAGCGTCTCCTGCGGCACGATGCCCGTCTGTCGGATGAGGTGCTGGAAGATGTTCGGGTCGGGCTTCACCATGCGCAGTCGGTAGGAGAGGAACACCTCGTCGAAACACTCCTCGATGGGCGTCCCGAGGGCCTGGGCCTGGCGGCAGGTCTCGTCCCAGTGCAGTTCGCCGATGTTGCTGAGCAGGTAGACGCGGTGGTTCTGCCTGAGTTCCTTCAGCCAGCGTAGCCTGTGGCCGGGCAGACGGATGATGCGGTCGAAGGCCTCCACGATGTCCTCGGCCGTGGTGCCAAGCCGTGCGGCTTTCAGCATCAGGTCTACAAACTCCCGGGCAGTCATCTTGCCCACGTCCATGGCGTGCATCAGTTCGCGCATTTCCCAGTCCTTGGGTATGCCGCCACGCGACAACTGCTCCAGTGTGATGCCCTGCGGCACGACGCCCAACTTGGCAAAGGCCTGTATGCAGGAGGGGATGTCGAGGTCGACTACCACGCCTCCGAGGTCAAATATGATATTCTTTATTTCCATCCGTTTAATTTATTGTATATAAGATTTCTACTCTATTGTTGTTAACCTTGAACTTGATGTCCTGTCCGGCATACTCCATGCCGTATTCCCGGTCGGGGTCGTCCTGATAATGCGGCCGTGGGTCGTTGGCCAGAATCTCCCTCAGGGCATCCACCTGACGGGGTGTCAGTTGGTGGGCCAGTTCTGTGGGAATCTCCACCTGCAGGGGTTCCTGCTGGCGAGTCTCGTCGGTGAATCCGCCTGTTGCATCGGGGTGGCAGTCGGTGAAGGGCAGGTAGGGCTTGATGTCCAAAATGGGCGTCCCGTCCATGAGGTCAGCCCCGGCAACATGGATGATGGGCCCCTGCGGAGTGTGCAGTTCGATGCGCTTGATGCGGACCGACGACAGTCCGATGGGATTGGGGCGAAAGGGCGACCGCGTGGCGAAGACGCCCATGCGGCGGTTGCCTCCCAGGCGCGGCGGCCTCACGGTGGGGCTCCACGTCGGGCGATGGGCTTCGGAGAAGTCCCACAGAAGCCAGATGTGCGAGAAGCCCTCCAGGCCCCGCAATGCCTCGGGCTGACGATATTCGGGCTCGAAGACGATGCGGCTCTCCAGGTCCTCCACGAGTCCGCTCTGGCGGGGCACGCCGAACTTCGTATGCAGGTCGTTTTCGATGTGTGCAATGGCTTTCATAGTGCAAAGTTACGTAATTTCTTTGTGCCTAAGTCCATGTTATGAAATAAATTTTGTAATTTTGCCCTATAAAATATATTAATACAGAACTTATGAAAGGCTATTTTATGACGCTCTTGCTGACGACTACCCTCAGTTGTGCCACTGCTAAGAACGACCCTTTACGCTTCCAGGCGCAGGGCGAGAGTAAGGAACTGGCAATGCCCGACGGACAGACGGTGAAGTATACGGCTTACACGGACATCCGATACGTGAAGAACGTGGAAGATACTACGTATCAGACGCTGAACTTCTTTGTCCCCGAGGGTGCTACGCAGCAGACGCCCATCCTGTTGCGTACCTACGTGGGCGGATATATGGCCGCCAAGGCCAAGATGCCCACAGCGACGGATGCCACCGGAAGGGCCCTGCAGGAGGGCATGTGCGTGTGCATACCGGGCAGCCGGGGCTACAACTCGGTGCAAGGCGGGCGCTATACGGGCAAGGCGCCGCAGGGATTGCTCGATCTGAAGGCTGCCGTACGCTATCTCCGATACAACGACAAGCGCATGGCCGGTTCTGCAGAACGCATCATCACCGACGGCACCAGTGCCGGTGGGGCCATGAGTGCCCTCCTGGGCTCAACGGCCAACCATCCCGACTACGAGTCGTATCTCTCCCGCATGGGTGCCGCCAAGGCCCGCGACGATGTCTATGCCTCGGTGTGCTATTGCCCCATCACTGACCTCGACCATGCCGACATGGCCTACGAATGGCTGTATATGCACCAGCGCGAGGATGCAGAAGCCGTGCGCCCGATGGCCCGCCAGTTCGACCAGTACATCAACAGTCTCCATCTCCGCCATCCCAAGACCGGTGAACAGCTGACCAGCGAGAACTATCTGGAATACGTCAAGTCGTGGCTCATGGCCTCGGCCCAGCGCTTCGTTGCTGAGGGCGGTGAGATTGACGACAGTCTTGGCTTTGAGTTCGTTATGTTCTTCCCACCTACGCCTGCTGCCCGTCCCGGCGGTCCGCGCTACATAAGGGCTAAACCCCAGAAGACGGACATCGTGGCAGATGTCGACATGGAGAGATACCTCGACTATGTGGTCAGTCGTCAGCCGCTGAAGGGCACTCCGGCCTTCGACAACCTGTCCTCGCCCGAATGTGGTGTATTTGGCGACGCCGAAGGCAATCCGGCTCACTTCACAGGCTCTGGCCTCAGTGCCGAATTGCAGAAGCGGGTGCGCATGATGAACCCGATGAACTACATCGCCGACCCGAAGGCACAGAAGGCCCAGCATTGGTACATCCGCCACGGAGCCATCGACCGCGATACCTCATTCCCCATACCCGTCAACCTGGCCACAAAGCTGATGAACGAGGGGCGACAGGTTGACTTTGCCCTGCCTTGGAACCGGGCTCACCGTGGCGACTACAATCTCGATGACCTCTTCCGCTGGATTCATTCCATCCTCTGAGGGGGCTGTCCCGGGCAGGGCAGTAGAGGGTTCCGTTTGGTCCTACTATGGTCTGAGCCTCATCGACGTATTGTCTGAGCTCCATCGACGTATTGTCTAAGCCCAATCGACGTATTGTCTGAGCCCCAACCTAACTACGCACGCGCGCGTATACCTATTTATATAAATAAAGGAGACTGCCAACAATGTGTGGCAGTCTCCTTTGTTTTGTATGTTTGGATAAATCCTTAGAACATGTAGGCAGCGCCGATGCTAATAACGCCGCGGCTACCATCTGCCCACTGCAGCTTAGCCTCAGCGCCAGCCTTGAAGTGCTCACTGAAGCGATACTCCCAACCTGCACCCAGGTTGAAGCCTGCATTGCCTGTGTTGGCAGTGGCTGAATAGCCCATATAAGATATTGACGCATGTTGATGGATGTAGGTGAAACCTGCCAGAGGATAGAGGCCCATCTTGCCATCTGCAAGGTCAAATACATAGTGCAGGTTCACGTTGATGTCCCACTGGCTTATATTATCCTTCTTAAAGAAATAGTCGAAACTTGCTTCACCACGGAGGTGGTCAATGAAGTTGTAAGAATACTTAGCACCGATACCGAAGTTTGTGTAACCATGGTCGATACCAATGTTGAGGTTGCCACCAACAGCCATTGCGCCCTTTGCGCTCTGGGCATTAACAGTTACGGCCATCATCATAGCCACTGCCATCATAAGAATCTTTTTCATACTCAATTGATTTAGAGTTAGACAATAAGGTTTGTTAAAAACTGTTACAAAGGTATCGTAAAAAAGTTTTATATGCAAGAAAATGAGACGATTTGTTGCCATTTGTGCCAAAATTACCTCAGCGAAGCCAAAATGTCGCCTCTGCGAGGCCCTTTTCTGCATTGGCACGGGCATTGTATCATACAGGGTGTAAGCCGAAAGGCTAAGAGAGATTTGAAACAATTAACATTAACAAACAAAAGTAATAGGAGGACAAAACTATGTTACCAGTAATGATTAGAAACAGTTGGTTCCCAACAGTGTTTGACGAATTCATGAACAGCGACATCATGCCGCACAACAATGTGACTGCTCCGGCAGTGAACGTGAAGGAAAACGAAGAGGCTTACACGATGGAAGTGGCCGCTCCTGGTATCAAGAAGGAATATTGCCGCGTACACATCAACGAAGACGGCAACCTGTCCGTTGCCATCGAGAACAAGATGGAACACAAGGAGGAGGACAAGAAGCAGCACTATCTGCGTCGCGAGTTCTCGTTCTGCAACTATCAGCAGAACTACACGCTGCCCGACGACGTCGACAAGGACAACATCGCTGCCAAGGTAGAGCACGGCATACTGACCGTAACGCTGCCTAAGCTGAAGAAGGAAGAAGTGAAGGTCAGCCGCCAGATTGAAATCAAATAACCTGTACAGCTGGACAAACAAAAAAGAGGGCATGTCTGAAACACCAGACATGCCCTCTTCTTATATTACCACGAATTACGGGAATTTCGCAAATTTATGCTTGTCACTTGATATTCTTCCGAATCTTGGTGAGATATTCTCCCAATGCCTCCTCGTCGCGGTCGTCGATAATCTGAATGAGTTCCTTCAGCTCGGCACGTATGCCTTCGACGTGGCTCTTCGTGCGGGGGTTGAAGAGAATCTCGCGCAGCAGGGTGTCGTCCTCCGACAGTACGCCGCGGGCTATCTTCAGGTGACGCTTGAAGGTGGTGCCCGGGGCATCCTGGTGCTTCATGACGGCAGAGAAGACAAACGTAGAGACGAACGGTACGGAGAGCGAGTAGGCCATGGCCTCGTCGTGCTCCTCGAAGGTGTATTCGTGGACGTTAAGGCCCAGCCGACGGTAGAGGTCGAGGAAGAAGACACGACCCAGATAGTCGCCCTCCGAGATGACGATGGCATTCTCCGTGCTCAGCGCTCCGAGGTTGGCAAACGTGGGACCAAACATGGGGTGGGTGCTGACGTAGTGCATGCCAGTCGACTCGTAGAACTCCTTCATGCCCGTCTTCACACTGGCGATGTCGCTGATGATGCAGTCCTGCCACAGGTAGGGGATGACCTGGCGGAAGACGTCGAGGGTGTACTTCAGCGTCACACAGTTGATAACCAGGTCGGGGCGGAACTCGCGTATCTCCTCCATCGTAGTGAAGCGCAGCGTATTGTAGAGGAATCGCATGCGCTTAGGGTCGACTTCATAGACGGCAGTTTCGTGGTCGAACGAGAGCACGTCGGCAAAGAAACTGCCCATCTTGCCGGCACCCAGAATAAGTATCTTCATCTTCGTCATTTGTTGATAATCTCCATTTGTTGACGTACACTTTCCTCGTGGATGGCTTCGTAGACGCGACGGACAAAGTCGGGGCTCATGCCGCAGAGACTGCCTTGTGCACCGCGCTTGTCCAGAATCTCGTTGTAGCGGGTGGCCTGTACGACCGCCATGTTGTGCTCGCGCTTGTAGATGGCTATCTCACGGCTGACGCGCATGCGCTTGGTCAGGAGGTCCATGAGTTGTGTGTCCATCTCGTCGATTTGCTTCCGCAGGCTGGCCAGCGACTCCGTCATCTCGGCATTGTTGCGAATGACCAGACGGTCGATGATGAAGTCAAGCACATCGGGCAGCACCTGTTGCGAAGCATCGCTCCAGGCAGCATCGGGGTTGCAGTGGCTCTCGACCAGCAATCCGTCGAAGCCCATGTCCATGGCCTGCTGGCAGAGCGGAGCGATGAGGTCGCGGCGGCCACCCATGTGGCTGGGGTCGCAGACGATGGGCAGGCCCGGCATGCGGCGGTGCAGCTCGATGGGGATGTGCCACATCGGGGTGTTGCGATAGATGCGCTGGTCGATGCTGGTGAATCCGCGATGGATGGCTCCCAGGCGTCTCACACCGGCCCGGTTGATGCGCAGCAGGGCACCAATCCACAGTTCCAGGTCGGGGCTGACGGGATTCTTCACCAAGACGGGGACGTCTACGCCCTTCAGGCTGTCGGCCAATTCCTGCACGGCGAAGGGGTTCACCGTTGTGCGTGCTCCTATCCACAGGATGTCGATGCCATACTCCAGGGCCAGTTCCACGTGCTCGGGCTTAGCCACCTCGGTGGCCACGAGCATGCCCGTTTCCTCTTTCACACGCTTCAGCCAGGGCAGGGCCTTGATGCCGTTGCCTTCGAAGCCTCCGGGTTTGGTGCGTGGCTTCCACACACCGGCCCGGAACATGTGGCAGCCCTTCTCGGCCAGTTGGTGGGCGGTGGTCATAACTTGCTCTTCCGTTTCTGCCGAACAGGGGCCGGCAATCACGAAGGGGCGTTTCAAGTCACTGGGTAGATTCAATGGTAATAAATCGAGTTCCATATTACAGTGTTTCTATGTTCTATTTGTTAAAAGTTTAAGGCTGAGATGCGGCGCAGTGCCTCCTGGAATCGTTCCTCCTTGGCACAGAGCGAAATGCGTATGTAGCGCTGTCCGTTGGAACCGAAGATGAAGCCCGGTGTGATGAACACGCGAGCCTCGTGAAGGACACGCTCCGTCAGTTGCTCCACATCGTCGTAGTGGTCGGGAATGCGTCCCCAGAGGAACATGCCCACCTGTGTGGGGTCGAAGGTGCAACCGAGGGTGGTCATGATGTCTTCGGCCAGCCGGCGCCTGCGTGCGTAGGTATCGATATTGGCTTGCCAGTGCCATTCGTCACTGTTCTGATAGGCCTGTGCGGCAGCCAGTTGCAGCGGGCGGAATGTTCCCGAGTCGATGTTCGACTTCACCTTCAGAATCCAGCGCACGAATTCGGCATTCGTGGCCAGCATGCCTACGCGCCAGCCGGGCATGTTGTGCGACTTCGACATGGAGTTGAATTCGATGCAGCATTCCTTGGCACCGGACACTTGCAGCAGGCTCAGGCGCTCTTTGTCGTTCAGGATGAAGGAGTAGGGGTTGTCGTTCACGATGAGTATGCCGTGTCGGCGACCGAAGTCTACAAGCCGTTCGTAGGTCTTGCGCTGGGCATTCGCACCGGTGGGCATGTTGGGGTAGTTCGTCCACATCAGCTTTACGTGGCTGAGGTCCATTTGCTCCAGTTGGTCGAAGTCGGGCTGCCATCCGTTCTGCTCCTTCAGGTCGTAGTTCACGATGTCCGCATCCAGCAGTCGGCTCAGTGCCGTGTAGGTGGGGTAGCCGGGATTGGGAACCAGCACCTGGTCGCCGGGATTGACGAAGGCCAGCGTCACGTGCAGAATGCCTTCCTTAGAACCAATGAGGGGCTGAATCTCTGTGGCAGGGTCGAGGTCGACATTGTACCAGCGTTTGTAGAATCCGGCCATGGCCTGGCGCAGTTCGGGCGTGCCGACGGTGGGCTGATAGCCGTGAGTGTCGGCCTTGCGGGCCTCGCGGCAAAGTACCTCGATGGTGGCCTCTGAGGGTGGCATGTCCGGACTGCCGATGGCCAGCGACACGACGTCCTGCCCTTCGGCGTTCATTTGTGCCACCTCCTTCAGCTTGCGACTGAAGTAGTATTCCTGCACGCTCTGAAGGCGGTCGGCAGGTTTGATGACAGTGTTATTCATATCTTTTTATCTTTTAGTGCTTATACCTTATGATCTTATTTCTCATGATATTCCCCTAAAAGCTTCAGGTTGCTGGTGAGGGGACTGATAGCGTTGATGGCCTGGCGGTAGCGTGTGAAGTCGGAGAATGAGAGGTCGATGTAGAACATGTATTGCCACTCTTTGCCGATGATGGGCAGCGACTGTATCTTCGTCAGGTTCAGTTTGTAGAAACTCAGTACGGAGAGTATGGCTGACAGGCTGCCTTCCTCGTGCGGCAGGGTGAAGACGAGGCTCGACTTGTTCACATCCTGCAGGTTGCGCAGGCCGATGGCCTGTTGCGGATTGGCCAGGACCAGGAAGCGTGTGAAGTTGTGTTTGTTCGTCTCAATCCCTTCCTGCAACACCTTCATACCATAGATTTCGGCCGCATCCTTGTGACAGATGGCCGCATGGCCGTGGAGCTGGCCCCGACTGATGTCGGCAGCTGCGCCTGCGGTGTCGCTCACCTCCACCTTCTTCAGGTGGCGATGCTTATTGAGAAAGTCGAGACACTGCATGAGGGCCACGGGGTGGGAGTTTACCTCTTTCAGGTCGTCCCAGTCCTCATCGGGCAGGCACATGATCGAATGACTGATGTGCAACTTGTGCTCGCCTATGATGGTGGCACCGCTTTCGCGCAGCAGTTCGTAGTTGTGGAGCAGCGAACCGGCAATGGTGTTCTCTATGGCCACGAGGGCCAGAAGCTGTGGGTCGCGGCTCATTTCGTCGAACACCTGCTCGAAGGTGTCGCAGCATACCAGTTCCACCTCTTCGTCTTCGAAGTATCGGTGGGCGGCAATGTCGTGGAAACTGCCCTTGATGCCCTGTATGGCAACTCTGTGTTTCATATTTCGCTTTACAATATTTATTTATAATAAAAGACCCGCTCCTTTTTCATGGAAGCGGGTCTATATAAAATTTTCAATCTTCAATCTTCAATTTTTACACAGCATTACCGCTTCACTTCATTGCTAAAGTAAAAGTAATAAAAGTAAGCATAAAACTGTGCGCTGTACTGCATCGTTAGTTACGTTTTGTTATTTTTTATGGACACAAAGGTAATACATTGTACGCAAACGACCAAACATTCTTGCATTTTTTCTTTCATTTTCCTTCTTTTTGTTTAAGCAGCCCGCATCAGGTGGCATGAAAGTCGCATTTATTTCTATTTATTCACGTTATTTAAGACTTCTCTTTTGGCTATCACGACAAAAAGCAGTAACTTCGCGGTCGAATTGGAAAAACGAAACAATAAAGATATAGTATTATGGCAGAAGCAATTGATATCCGCGAACTGAACGAGCGGATAGAGCAAAAAAGCGCCTTCGTCACCAATCTGCAGACGGGCATGGCGCAAGTGATTGTGGGACAGAAGCACCTGGTGGAGTCCCTCCTGATAGGTCTACTGAGCGACGGACACGTACTCCTGGAGGGTGTGCCCGGTCTGGCAAAGACCCAGGCCATCAAGACCTTGGCTGCACTGGTGGATGCCAAGTTCAGTCGCATACAGTTCACCCCGGACTTGCTGCCCGCCGACGTCATCGGTACGATGATTTACTCTCAGAAGGACGAGAAGTTCGTCGTTGAGCAGGGCCCCGTGTTTGCCAACTTCGTGCTGGCCGACGAAATCAACCGTGCCCCGGCCAAGGTGCAGTCGGCACTGCTGGAGGCCATGCAGGAGCGTCAGACCACCATCGGCAAGCAGACCTACAAGTTGCCCGAACCCTTCCTGGTGCTGGCCACCCAGAACCCCATCGAACAGGAAGGTACCTATCCGCTCCCCGAGGCCCAGGTGGACCGTTTCATGCTGAAGGTGGTTATCGACTATCCCAAGTTGGAGGAGGAGAAGCGCATCATTCGCATGAACATAACGGGTGAGGAAAACAAGGTGCGCCCCGTGCTGAAGACGGAGGACATCCGCGAGGCCCGTGCCGTAGTGCGCCAGGTGTACATCGACGAGAAGATTGAACAATACATCACCGACATCGTCTTCGCCACCCGCTACCCCGAGAAGTATGGACTGAAGGAACTGAAGGACTACATCGAGTTTGGTGCTTCGCCCCGTGCCAGCATCAACCTGGCTTTGGCCAGCCGTGCCTATGCCTTCATCAAGCGTCGCGGATATGTCATTCCCGAGGACGTTCGAGCCATTGCTCACGACGTGCTGCGCCATCGCATCGGCCTGACCTACGAGGCCGAGGCCAACAACGTCACAAGCGAGGAAATCATCAGCCAGATAATCAATAAGGTAGAAGTGCCTTGATGGAAACCAGCGAGATACTTAAACGGGTCCGTAAGATAGAAATCAAGACACGCGGCCTCTCCAGCAATATCTTTGCCGGAGAGTATCACAGTGCCTTTAAGGGACGCGGTATGGCCTTCAGCGAGGTGCGCGAGTACCAGTATGGCGACGACATCCGCGACATTGAGTGGAACGTTACGGCCCGCTTCAACAAACCCTACGTGAAGGTGTTCGAGGAGGAACGCGAACTCACGGTAATGTTGCTCATCGACGTCTCCGGTTCGTTGCACTTCGGAACGAGTGGCATGATGAAGCGCGACATGGTGACCGAGATTGCCGCCACGTTGGCCTTCTCTGCCATTCAGAACAACGACAAGATTGGCGTCATCTTCTTCTCCGACCACGTCGAGAAGTTCATACCGCCTAAGAAGGGACGCAAGCACATCCTCTACATCATTCGCGAACTGCTCGACTTTCATGCCGAGAGCCATCGAACCGATGTGGGCATGGCGGCACAGTATTTGACACAGGCCCTAAAACGGCGCTGTACAGCCTTCCTCATCAGCGACTTCATGGACCAGCGCGACTTCCGTCAGCCTCTGACCATCGCCAATCGCAAGCATGACGTGGTGGCCATTCAGGTCTACGACAGACGCATACAGGAACTGCCCGATGTGGGACTCATGAAGGTGCGCGATGCCGAAACGGGCTTCGAACGTTTTGTCGACACCAGCGACCGTCGCATGCGAGAGGCCCAGCGCCTGTGGTGGAAAGAACGCAGCGAATACCTGCGCGACACATTCTCGCGCAGCAACATCGATTCGGTAAGCGTGCGCACCGACCAGGACTATGTGGTGGCCTTGAAAAACCTTTTTGCCAAACGAAATTGAAGATGAAACGAATTGCATTATTACTCATATTCTCATTTTCCTATTTCCTCACTTATGTCAGTGCCCAAGTGACCGTCGAGGCACGCATCGATAGCATGCAGATGCTGGTGGGTGAGCAGACGGGCATCACCATTGATGTCAGTTGCGGCGCGAAGTCGGTAGTAGAACTGCCAGTCCTGCAAAAGGGGCAACAGCTGGTTCCGGGTGTGGAACTGGTGAAAATGGAAGCTGCAGACACCACCCGGCTGGACGACGGCAAACGCATGCAGGTCAGTCGCAAGTACGTCGTAACGGCCTGGGACTCGTCGTTCTATTACCTTCCTCCCATGAAGGTGCGCGTAGATGGTAAGGAATATGAAACCAAGAACCTGGCACTGAAGGTTTACACGGTAGACGTCGATACGGTTCACGTCGACCAATACTTTGGTCCCAAGGACGTGATGGATGCCCCCTTCTCGTGGGACGACTGGAAGCCCGTCATCTGGTGCTCCGTATTGTTCTTCGTGTTGTGTGCCTTGGCGGCTTATCTGATTCATGCCCTGCGGACTGGCAAACCGCTCATCCGCATCATCCGGCGCAAACGTAAGGAACCAGCCCACAAGGTGGCCTTGTCCGAAATAGAGCGCATCAAGACGGAACGCACCTGGGCACAGGAAGACTCCAAGGAATACTACACCCAGTTGACCGACACCCTGCGCACCTACATACAGGAACGCTATGGTTTCAATGCGATGGAGATGACGAGCGGTGAGATTATTGACCGACTGACGCAGGAGAACGACGAAGAGGCCCTGGCCGAACTGCGTGAACTGTTCCAGACGGCCGACCTCGTGAAGTTTGCCAAGTGGACGACGCTCATCAACGAGAACGATGCCAACCTGATGACGGCTCTGGAATACGTCAACCAGACGAAGCAGGAGGAAGACCCCAACCAGCCTCAGGAAGAGATAATCGTGACGCCGGAAGCCAAGCGGCAACGTGTCAGCATCTGGGCTATGCGCATCAGCATTGCACTTGCTCTGTGCACGGCCACCGCACTGCTCGGATGGGTAATATATAGAATTATTGACTTACTACGATGACATTTGCTAATCCCCTATATTTCATTCTGCTGTCCCTACTCATACCTTATATAATATGGTATGTGCTCAAGTGGCGCCGCTCGCACCCTGTACTGCAGGTCAGCAGCACCTATGCCTTTCAGGGCGTTCGCCGCTCGTGGAAGGAATATCTCATCCATGCGCCTTTCCTCTTGCGACTGGCTTGCATCAGCCTGGCCATCGTGGCACTGGTTCGTCCGCAGACCACCAACAACTGGAAGCAGACCGACGTCGAGGGTATCGACATCATGCTCTGCATGGACGTGTCAACCTCGATGTTGGCCGAAGACCTTCGCCCCAATCGTGTGAAGGCCGCCAGGGAAGTGGCTATTGAGTTTATCTCTGGCCGTCCCAACGATAATATTGGTCTGACGCTGTTTGCCGGCGAAGCCTTCACGCAGTGTCCCATGACTGTGGACCACGCTGTGCTCATCAACATGCTGCAAGGTATGCAGTGCGATATGACGGCCAAAGGCATGATAGAAGACGGAACGGCCATCGGTATGGGACTGGCCTCTGCTGTTGCCCGACTGAAAGACTCGAAGGCCAAGAGCCGCGTCATCATTCTGCTGACCGACGGTTCCAATAACCGTGGTGACATTTCGCCCCTGACGGCAGCCGACATTGCCAAGAATTATGGCATACGTGTCTACACCATTGGCGTGGGCACCAACGGACTGGCACGCTATCCGATGCCTGTGGCCGGTGGCATCCAATACATCCAGGTGCCTGTGGAGATTGATACCAAAACCCTGCAGGCTATCGCGCAGAAGACCGATGGCGAATTCTATCGTGCCAAGGACACGGAGAGTCTGCATGAGGTGTATAAAGAGATTGACAAACTGGAGAAGACGAAGCTGAACGTGAAGAAGTTCACCAAGCGGTACGAAGCCTTTGTGCCCTTTGCCCTTGGTGCAGTCCTCTGTCTGCTTCTGGAATTGTTGCTGCGTGTGACCGTGCTGAAGCGCATTCCGTAATAAACCGTAAATAAGTAATTATCAAATCGTAAACTGAAAAGATGTTCAGATTCGAAAATCCACTATATCTGTATGCACTGATAGTAGTTCCTCTGCTGGCCATACTATATTATTACAGCAACTATCGACGCAAAAAACGCTTGCGCAAGTATGGCGATCCGGCTTTGCTCAAGGAACTGATGATTGACGTTTCGGCATGGCGCCCACAGGTGAAAATGTGGCTGTTGCTCCTGGCTTTGGCCTCGCTCATCATTGCTGCTGCCCGTCCGCAATTCGGTACAAAGATAGACACCACCGAACGCAGCGGCATTGAGGCCATCATCGCCATGGATGTCTCCAACTCCATGCTGGCCAATGACGTCCGACCTTCCCGTCTGGATAAGTCCAAGATGCTTGTTTCCAACATGGTGGACGAGATGAAGGACGACAAGGTGGGTCTGATAGTCTATGCCGGACAAGCCTTTGTGCAACTGCCCATCACCAACGACTACGTTTCGGCCAAAATGTTTCTTGACGGCATCGACCCTTCGATGATTGCCACCCAGGGTACGGACATCGCCACAGCCATCGACCTTGCAACGAAATCATTCACGCAGAAGAAGGACATTTCGCGAGCCATCTTCCTCATCACCGATGGTGAGGACAACGAGGGAGGAGCCGTAGAGGCAGCCAAGGAGGCAGCCAAGCGAGGTATTCACGTCTATGTGCTCGGTGTGGGTTCGCCCGATGGTGCGCACGTTCCCATCCCAGGTACTACGCAATACTTTATTGATGAACAGGGCAATCCTATAGTATCGCGCCTCAACGAAGAAATGTGTCGCCAGATAGCCCAGGCCGGTAACGGAACATACATCTATGTCGACAACAGCAGTTCGGCACAGAAGGAACTCTCGAAGAGCGTGGATAAGCTGGCAAAGGCAAAACTCGAAAGCCAAGTTTACAGCGAATACGACGAGCAGTTTCAGGGCTTCATCATTGTAGCTTTGGTATTATTATTGCTTGATTTGTGCCTGCTGGAACGTCGTAACCATCTCTTACAGAACTTCCAACTCTTTCGGAAACCGTAAAAAATAATAGCCACTTTTGCCTCGTATCTCGCAATTATTTCGTACCTTTGTGGACATTTTCAATGAGATACGATGACACAAGAGATATTCAATTGCATGATATGGGGCATGACGGCTATGGCCATCGTGGTGTTCGTCAGCCTGTACTTCGTCAAGGCTGGCTATGGACAGTTCCGTACCAAGCAATGGGGATGGAGCATCAACAACAAGGTCGCCTGGATGCTGATGGAGGCGCCAGTCTTCTTTGTCATGCTGTATGTATGGGCGCAGGCCGATGCCAAGTGGCATGTGCCCGAGTTCATCCTGTTCTTGCTCTTCGAGTTGCATTATTTCCAGCGCTCCTTCGTTTTCCCCTGGCTCATGAAAGGCCATAGCAAGATGCCCATAGCCATCATGCTGATGGGCGTTACGTTCAATGTCATCAACGGTCTGATGCAGGGTGGGGGACTATATTGGTTTCCCAATCCCGACTTTTCGGAGGGGGCTTCGTATCTGTTGCGCTGGAATGCCATCCTCGGCATCGCGTTCTTCGTGGCTGGATGGGTAATTAACCTGCACTCTGATCACGTCATTCGGCATCTGCGCCAACCCGGCGACACCAATCACTACCTGCCTCAGGGCGGTATGTACCGCTATGTCACCTCGGCCAATTACCTGGGTGAGTTGATGGAATGGGTGGGATTTGCCTTGGCTGCCGCTACACCTGTAGCCTGGGTATTCCCGTTGTGGACGGCAGCCAATCTGGTGCCTCGCGCACACGCGATACATATTAAATATCGTCAGGAGTTCGGTGACGAGGCTGTCGGACAACGCAAACGCATCATACCGTTTGTCTATTAGTATAAATGAATCAAAACATGGAGAATTTAATATTTTCAGAAGCACACATAGGACCATTGACGCTGCGCAACAGAACGATTCGCAGCGCAGCCTTCGAGAGCATGTGCCCAGGGCATGAACCCAGCCAGATGCTCTACGACTACCATACCAGTGTGGCACGCGGCGGAGTGGGCATGACCACGGTGGCTTATGCTGCAGTGGACGAGAGCGGTCTGAGTTTCGATCGCCAACTGGTGATGAAGCGCGAAATCATCCCGGGCCTGCGCCGGCTGACTGATGGCATACACCGCGAGGGGGCTGCCGCTGGCATTCAGCTGGGGCATTGCGGCAACATGAGCCACAAGGCTATCTGTGGTTGCATCCCAGTCGGGGCATCCAATGGATTCAACCTCTACAGTCCCACCATCGTTCGAGGTCTTCGCAAAGACGAACTTGCCCCCATGGCCCGAAAGTTTGGCGAGGCGGTGAACTTGGCACGCGAAGCAGGCTTTGACGAGGTGGAGATACATTGCGGGCACGGATATCTGATAGACCAGTTTCTGAATCCTTACTTCAATCACCGCACCGATGAATTTGGTGGTTCTTTGGAAAATCGCATGCGTTTCATGACCATGTGTGTGGAGGAAGTGATGGAAGCGGCCAAGGACGATATGGCAGTGGTGTGCAAGATGAACATGAGGGACGGACTGAAAAATGGTGTCTCGCTGGAGGAGCATAGCATACCGGTGGCCAAGCGTTTGCAGCAGCTCGGTGTTCATGCGCTGGTACTGAGTGGCGGACTGGTGAGTGCCACGCCGATGTACGTGATGCGCGGCGAACTGCCCCTGCAGACAATGACCCACTACATGGATAAGCCTTGGCTCAAGTACAGCATCCGTATGGCTAAACCCTTCGTGCGCAATGTCTTGACAAAGCCCTACGGCTATAGCGAAGCCTTCTTCCTGGAAGATGCCCTGAAGTTCCGCGAGCTCATGCCCGACATGAAGTTTATCTACGTCGGAGGACTGGTTTGCGGCGACAAAATTAACGAAGTTCTGGGACATGGCTTCGAAGCGGTACAGATGGCCCGTTCGCTTCTGAACGAACCTGATTTCGTAAACCGCTTGAAGACCGACCCGCATCATCGTTGCGGTTGTCGCCACAGCAATTATTGCATCGGACGAATGTACACGGTTGAAATGGCTTGCCACCAACATCTCGCAGAGCCATTGCCAGCCGACTTGCAACGCGAGATTGAACGAATCGAAAAAGAACAAAATACATGAAAATAGCAATCATCACCGGTGCCGACGGAGGCATGGGATACGAGGAAACCAAGGCTGTCGCACAGAGTGGCTACTACACGATAATGGCATGCCACAGTCCGAAGTTGGCCAAGAAGAGGCTGGAACAGCTGATGCAGGAAACAGGCTGCAAGGACATAGAGGTCATGGGTATCAACCTGGCCGACCTTGCTTCCGTCCGTCGCTTTGCCGATGAAGTAAAGTCGCGTTTCAGCCACATAGACCTGCTGATGAACAATGCCGGAACGCTGGAAACCGGCAGGCACATCACCGTAGACGGTCTGGAGCGGACGGTCAGCGTCAACTATGTCGGGCCCTATCTGCTCACGCGCCTGCTGCTGCCCCTGATGGGTGAGGGAAGCCGCATTGTGAATATGGCTTCGTTGGTTTATCGCTTCGGGCATTTGGATTTCCCCGACTTCTTCGAACGCGGACGGAAGGGTTCGTTCTGGCGAATCCCCGTCTACAGCAATACCAAACTGGCCATAACGCTGTTCACCCTCGACCTGGCCCGCCGAGTCAAGGATAGGGGCATCACGGTGAATGCCGTAGACCCGGGTGTCGTTTCGACGGATATCATACGCTTGCAGATGTTCTTCGACCCCATTACCGACCTTGTTTTCCGCCCGTTCATCCGCACACCTCGCCAGGGAGCTGACACAGCTATCCACTTGCTGCTGGACGAAGACAAGGCAGGACAGACAGGAACCTTCAACCGCTCGAACCACATCGTGGCGCTGGGAGACAAATATGAAAGGCATCGGCAGATGGATGAACTGTGGACTCGGACCGAGGAAATCGTGCGTGAGTTTCTATAAATTATAAATAATTAATAATTTCATGGCGAATTTAGTGATAATTTCGCCATTTTTTTGTACCTTTGCCGAAAATATTAAAAACAGACCTCACATGGAGCCATTGATACATGAGCGTAGTGTTGCGATCACACACTGGCAGCAACCTTTTGGATATTCCATTGTGGGAGAATTATTTGGGGGCACCTTCGGTATTCGACAACCGGGAAGCGTGCCCCTTTTTTTATTCGCCTGTCTGGAAGTAAGTAACGAGTATTAAGCAAACGTTTATATAAGGATTGTATGAGAAAAGTAACATTGTTGTTGGATGATGGGACAAAGTTCCATGGGACATCCTTCGGATACGAGAAACCTGTGGCTGGTGAGTTTGTATTCAACACGGCCATGATGGGTTATCCTGAGAGCCTGACCGACCCTTCCTACGAAGGCCAGATCATGGTCATGACTTATCCGCTTGTGGGAAACTACGGTGTTCCCGCACTGTCGACTGAACCCAACGGACTCACCACTTACATGGAGAGCCCGAGCATCCATCCGCGGGCTATTGTGGTCACGGACTACAGCACAGAGTATAGCCACTGGAATGCCAAGCAAAGTCTGGCCGACTGGCTGAAGAGCGAGCAGGTGGTGGGTGTCACAGGAGTAGATACGCGCGAGCTGACTAAAGTGCTGCGCGAAAATGGAGTCATGATGGGAAAGATACTTTTCGACGACGACCCCGACAACGTCCCCACAGCCGAATACGAAGGTGTGAACTTTGTGGAGCAGGTGAGCTGCAAGGACGTTATCACCTATAAGTGTGGAAAGCCCGATGCCAAGCGAGTGGTCCTGGTGGACTGCGGTGTGAAGGAGAACATCATCCGTTGCCTGCTGGTTCGTGGCGTTGATGTCGTTCGTGTCCCCTGGGACTACGACTTCAACGATATGGAGTTCGATGCCCTGTTCCTGGCCAACGGCCCAGGCAATCCCGACGTTTGTGAGAAGACCGTCGAGAACATCCGCAAGTTCCTGGCCAATCCCGTGGTGCGCCCCTGCATGGGCATCTGCATGGGTAACCAGTTGCTGGCCAAGGCCGCTGGAGCCAAGATATATAAACTGAAGTACGGCCACCGCAGCCATAATCAGCCCGTGCGCCAGGTGGGTACCACTCACTGCTACATCACCAGCCAGAATCATGGCTATGCCGTTGACGCCACCACGCTGGGAGCCGATTGGGAACCGCTTTTCGTGAACATGAACGACGGTTCGAACGAGGGCATTCGTCACAAGACAAAGCCCTGGTTCTCGGCACAGTTCCACCCCGAGGCCTGCTCGGGTCCCGTAGATGCAGAAGATTTATTTGACAAACTCGTGAAACTTTTATAATTATGCCATCCAATCATATCAAGAAAGTCCTGCTCCTGGGTTCTGGTGCCCTGAAGATAGGCGAGGCAGGTGAATTTGACTACAGCGGTTCGCAAGCCCTCAAAGCACTCAAGGAAGAAGGTATCGAGACCGTTCTCATCAATCCCAACATTGCCACCGTGCAGACCAGTGAGGGTGTGGCCGACCACATCTACTTCTTGCCCGTTACGCCGTATTTCGTGGAACGCGTCATCGAGAAGGAACGTCCACAAGGCATCTTGCTTGCCTTTGGCGGACAGACGGCGCTGAACTGTGGCGTTGCCCTCCACAAGAGCGGGGTGCTGAAGAAGTACGACCTCACCGTCCTGGGCACACCCGTAGAGGCCATCATGAATACCGAAGACCGCGAACTCTTCGTACAGCGTCTGGACGAAATCAATGTAGATACCATCAAGAGTCATGCCTGCGAGGACATCGAGTCGGCTCGCCAGGCTGCACGCGAACTGGGCTATCCGGTCATCATTCGCGCCGCCTATGCATTGGGTGGACTTGGCTCAGGCTTCTGTGACAATGAGGATGAACTGAACCGACTGGCAGAAAAGGCCTTCTCCTTCTCGCCCCAAGTCCTGGTGGAAAAGAGCCTCAAGGGATGGAAGGAAATAGAGTTTGAAGTGGTTCGCGACCGCTTCGACAACTGCATCGCTGTCTGCAGCATGGAGAACTTCGACCCCCTGGGCATACACACTGGCGAGAGCATCGTTGTTGCTCCGGCACAGACGCTCACCAACCATGAGGTGCAGAAGCTGCGCGAACTCAGTCTGCGCATCATCCGCCACATCGGCATTGTGGGCGAGTGTAACATTCAGTTTGCCTTTGATACGCAGAGCGAGGAATACCGTGTCATCGAGGTCAATGCCCGCCTGAGCCGTTCGTCGGCTTTGGCCAGCAAGGCCACAGGCTATCCCTTGGCCTTCGTGGCCTGCAAACTCGGCCTGGGCTATGGCTTGTTCGACCTGAAGAACTCCGTGACGAAGACCACCACCGCCTTCTTCGAACCTGCCATCGACTATGTTGTCTGCAAGATGCCCCGTTGGGACCTTGGCAAGTTCCGTGGCGTAGACCGCGAACTGGGTTCTTCGATGAAGAGCGTCGGCGAGGTGATGGCCATCGGTCGCACCTTCGAGGAAGCCATCCAGAAGGGACTGCGCATGATAGGGCAGGGCATGCACGGATTTGTCGAGAACAAGGAGTTGGAAATCGACGACATCGACAGCGCCCTGCACGAACCAACCGACAAGCGTGTCCTGGTCATCTCCAAGGCCCTGCGCCAGGGATATACCATCGACCAGATATATGAACTGACAAAGATAGACAAGTGGTTCCTGCACAAGCTGCAGCACATCCGCAGCATCGACGACCGCCTGCACGAATGCAAGGGTCTCGACAACCTCGATTCGGAGCTCCTTCGCACAGCAAAAGTCTACGGTTTCACCGATTTCCAGATAGCCCGTGCCTTGGGTATGGAGGAAGAAATGGATATCGAGGAAGCCGTCAACAAAGTGCGTCAACACCGTAAGCGCCAAGGCATTACACCTGTAGTAAAGCAGATTGATACTTTGGCTGCCGAGTATCCAGCCCAGACCAACTACCTCTACCTTACTTACAATGGCGTAGCCCACGACATCCGCTTCGAGCGCGATGGCAAGAGCATCGTTGTGCTGGGAAGCGGAGCCTATCGTATCGGCTCCAGCGTAGAGTTCGACTGGTGCGGCGTGCAAGCCCTCAACACCATCCGTAAGGAGGGATACCGCGGCATCATGATCAACTATAACCCCGAGACTGTATCTACTGACTACGACATGTGCGACCGCCTTTATTTCGACGAACTGACCTATGAGCGCGTTATGGACATCGTGGAACTGGAGACACCGAAGGGAGTGGTTATCAGCACTGGTGGCCAGATTCCCAATAACCTGGCTCTGAAACTCGATGCACAGAAGGTTCCCATCCTGGGTACCCAGGCCAAGTACATCGACAATGCCGAAGACCGCGAGAAGTTCTCAGCCATGCTGGGCCGCATCGGTGTTGACCAGCCCGAATGGAGCGCCTTGACCACTATGGAGGACGTCACCAAGTTTATCCAGAAGGTGGGCTTCCCCGTTCTCGTCCGTCCCTCATACGTTCTATCCGGAGCCGCCATGAACGTCTGCTCCAACCAGGAGGAACTTGAGCGCTTCCTGATGCTCGCCGCCAACGTCTCCAAGAAGCATCCCGTCGTCATCTCCAAGTTCATGCAGAACACCAAGGAAGTGGAGATGGACGCCGTGGCCAAGGACGGTGAGATCATCGCCTACGCCATCTCTGAGCACATCGAGTTTGCAGGCGTACATTCCGGCGACGCCACCATACAGTTCCCGGCACAGAAGCTTTACGTCGAGACCGTTCGCCGCATCAAGAAGATATCTGCACGCATCGCCCAGGAGCTCAACATCTCTGGACCCTTCAACATACAGTACCTGGCCCGCGACAACGAAATCAAGGTTATCGAGTGCAATCTGCGTGCCTCCCGTTCCTTCCCCTTCGTGTCCAAGGTGCTGAAGGTGAACCTTATCGAGATGGCTACCCGCGTCATGCTCGGCCTGCCTGTTGAGAAACTGCACAAGAGTTTCTTCGACTTCGACTACGTAGGCATCAAGGCCAGCCAGTTCTCCTTCAACCGCCTGCAGAAGGCCGACCCCGTACTCGGTGTCGACATGAGCAGTACCGGTGAGGTGGGTTGCCTTGGTGACGACTCCAACTGCGCACTCATGAAGGCCATGCTTTCCGTCGGCCACCGCATTCCGGAGAAGAGCATCCTCCTCTCCACAGGCGGAGCCAAGGAGAAGGCCGCCATGCTCGACGCTGCCCGTATGCTCCATGACCATGGCTACACCATCTATGCTACAGGTGGAACCAGCCGCTACCTGACCGAGCAGGGCATACCCAACACCCTGGTGCACTGGCCCAGCGATGCCGAGCAACATCCCCAGGCCCTGGAGCTCATGCATGAGCACAAGATAGACATGGTGGTGAACATCCCCAAGGACCTGACAGCCGGAGAGTTGACCAATGGCTACAAGATTCGCCGTACGGCCGTAGACCTCAATATTCCTTTGCTCACCAACAGCCGACTGGCCGCAGCCTTCATCCAAGCTTTCTGCACCATCAAACCCGAGGACCTGGCCATCAAGTCGTGGGAAGAGTACAAGTAAAAAAAGGGGGAGGCTCTAAGAAACGGAAATGAGTATTCAGGCAATAGTTGTTGCTGCCGTTCTGTTATTCATGCTCGTGGCGCTGATGCGAGAGTGTCTGCGCCCGGGCTTGATTTTATTTACGGCAGTAGTAGTGTTGTTGTGCGTGGGCATCATCAACCCCGAAGAGGCACTCAAGGGCTTCTCCAATAAGGGTATGATAACGGTAGCCCTGCTATATCTTGTCAGCGAGGGCGTCCGCAAGAGTGGCATCTTGGAGCGCATCGTCTATCATGTGCTGCCGTGCGAGAATGTCACCGTCACGAAGGCCAATATGCGATTCTATCCCATCGTATCTTTGATTTCGGCTTTCTTCAACAACACACCTGTGGTCGTCATCTTTGCTCCCATGATCAAGAACTGGGCACGCAAGATGCACCTTCCGCCCACTAAATTCCTCATTCCCCTGAGCTATGCCACGGTCATCGGTGGCATCTGTACCCTGATAGGCACCACCACGAACCTTGTCTTGCACGGCATGCTCATGCAAGAATACAAGGACGAGATGCACGAACTGGCGGACACCGACGGAGCCGTTGAAGGCATTCTGGTGAAGTATGGCATCGACGGCATGCACATGTTCGAACTTTCGCGCGTAGGTATCTTCATAGCCCTTGCGGGACTTATCTATCTCATCTTCTTCTCCCAATATTTGCTTCCCGACAGCCGCAAGGCAGAAGAAGAGGCCGAGGAAATGGACATTTCTCCCGGCATGGTGCGCCATGAGGTGATGCTTGGCAACCGCTTCCCCGGTTTGGGCAAGACGTTGCGCGAGTTCGACTTCTATCGTCGCTATGGCGGCCATGTACGCGCCATCAGTCGGGCCGGAGCCATCGTTGAAGGCGACTATACCGATAAACCCATGACCCACGAGGACACGCTGCTGGTGGATGCCCCTGACGACTTCAAGCAGACGTGGGGCGAGAGCAAGGTCTTCTGGATGATTAATCGCGTGGGCGACTACGAACCGCCCATGGGGACCAAGAAACGTTGGTTGGCGCTGGGACTGCTCGTAATGATGATTATCGGTGCCACCGTGGGCGAGCTCCCCATCGTCACCGAGCACTTCCATTTCATCAAACTCGACATGTTCTTCTTCGCCTGCGTCACCACCATCATCATGGCCTGGACGCACATGTTCTCGCCAAGGAAATACACCAAGTATCTCTCCTGGGACGTACTAATCACCATAGCCTGTGCATTTGCCATCAGTACGGCCATGACGAAATCCGGCTTTGCCGACTTTGTGGCATCGTACATCATTGCCCTCACCGACAATGTCGGACAAAGTAGGTGGGGGATATACATCATTTTGGCAGCTCTGTTCTTGATTACGAACATCTTCACCGAACTCATCACTAACAATGCTGCCGCAGCCTTAGCCTTCCCGTTGGCCCTGGCTGTGTCGGAGAAACTCGGAGCCAATCCCATGCCCTTCGTCGTGTGTGTCTGCTTTGCAGCTTCGTCTTCCTTCAGCACGCCCATCGGATATCAGACCAACCTCATTGTTCAGGGCGTGGGAGGATATCGGTTCACCGACTTTGTCAAGGTGGGCTTGCCGATGAATATCATCGTTTTCCTGCTCTCCGTCTTCCTCATTCCTTTGGTCTACGGTCTCTGACAAGTAACGTTGCTTCATATTAACTTGCCCTGTCCCATGTATGGGACACGCGTGTCCCATACATGGGACGAGGCGAAAGGTCGGGAAGCATGCGCCAAAGGTTCGGGAAGCATAAGGCAAAGGTTCGGGAACCTTCGGCCAAAAGTTCGGGAAGCATAAGGCAAAGGTTCGGGAAGTATGCGCCAAAGGTTCGGGAACCTTCGGCCAAGAGTTCGGAAAGCATGTGCCTAAGATTCGGCACGTCGCATATTTCCATCAGGTTCTTTTTGAAGGGGGATATCGTCACTTTTGCACCTTATCGTCACCCTTATCGTCACGCCTTCAGCCCCGATAAACACGGGGTTCGTGACGATATGACGATATTTTTAGGGAAAAGCCTAAGTACGCGCGCGCGAGGGAGCCTTTATAACCGGCCCTTCTGTAACGATAAAAAAATGGGTGGCCGCCGCGAGGGCGCCCACCCATTCTGAAAAAGTTGCAAAATTACATTGTTACATTTGACTTTTCTCTTTCTTCACTCCACACCACCACCAAGGGCCTGATAGAGGTCGATGGTGGAGGAGACGATGTCGAACTGGTTGCTGACCTGGTTGAGCTGAGCACCGAGGAGGCTGCTCTGGGCAGTCAGGACATTCAGATAGGTCACTTGGTTGGAGTTCTTCATCAGGTCCTGTGTGGCCTCAACAGCTTGCTGCAGGCTCTGGACCTGGCTGGCCAGGAGGGTCTGCTTAGCCTTGGCCGCATGGATGTTGGCCATGGCTGTGTTCACCTGGCTTCCGGCATCGATGAGCGTCTGCTGGAATCCGATGCTGGCCACTTCCATCTCAGCCTTGGCATTCTTGTAGGCTGCACGCAGTTTGCCTTGGGCAAAGAGGGGCTGTGCAAGGCTACCGACGAGGGCTGCTATGATGCCGCCCGGATTGAGGACCATGCTACCCAGTGAGTTGGTGTATTGGCCCTGTGCCGAAATGGTGAGTTGGGGGAAGAAGGAGGCCTTAGCCTGATTCTTACCATAAAAAGCGGCGGCGAGGGCCAGTTCGGCCTGGCGTACGTCGGGGCGACGGGCCAAGAGACTGATGGGGAAACCTGTGGTGGTGATGGAAGGCGTCTGGAACGTGCTGAGGGCGTTGCGACTGATGTGGTGAGGCGTCTCGCCACAGAGTGCAGACAGTGTGTTCTCAATATGATGGATGCTGTTCTGCAGTTCCACAACGCTGGCACAGATGTTCCAATACTGGGCCTCGGTGCTGGCTACGGCAGCCTTGTTGGACTGACCGGCCTGCATGAGCAGTCGGGTCACCTCAAGGTTCTGTCGCCAGTTTTCGCTGGTCTCCTGGGCGATGACCAGTTCCTGGTCGAGCATGGCCAGGGTGTAATAGAGGTTAGCCACATTGGCCACGAGAGAGGTCTGCACGGCCTGGCGCACGGTCTTCATGTTCTCCAGGGCCACCTCGCTGCCTTTCTTGGCATTGCGGAGCTGACCGAAGCAGTCAATCTGCCAGTTGAGGGCGAGAGGCACGGAATAGCTCTTGGTGGCACCGCCGCCCATTACGTTGCGATAGGCTGGGCGGTCCTGAGGGTCCCACATGCCGCTGATGGTGCCCTGGGGCGATATGGCCAGGCTGGGCAGGAAGGCCAGTTTGGCAGCCTTCAGGTTGTTCTGTGCCTCCTGGATGCGCAGGTCGGCCTGGCGCATGTTGCTGTTCTGGGCCAGCGTCTTCTCGATGAGGGCCTGCAGCTGGGGGTCGGTGAAGACCTGGCGCCACGTGAGGTCGCCCATGCCCAGCGAGTCGCCGCTCTGGGCGCTGCCATAGATGCCATCAGTAGTGATGTCGGCTGGGCGCTCGTAGTTTTTGTACACTCCGCAACCCGTCAAGAGAATGAGGAATTGCGATAATGTGATAATGTGAAAGACGTTACGCGCCAGCCCACTATGAAATGAGAATTTTGAAGTATTCATTGTGAATTGTGAATTGTCCATTGTGAATTGTAAATTATGAATTGTGAATTTACTTTTCTATGTTCGATGTTTTCTTCTCCGCCATGCTCTTCTCGCGCTCCTTGAGGAACTGCTGGTCGGCCTCCTCCTTCATGGCTGGGCGTATCTTCTCTTGCAGATACTCGAAGAAGATGAAGAAGACGGGCACCGTGAAGAGAATGGCCAGCGTGCCGACTATCATACCACCCACAACGCCAACGCCGATGGTACGGTTACCGTTGGCACCGGCGCCAGTGGCCATGAGCAGGGGCACCATACCGAGCACAGCGGTGAGGACAGTCATGAGGATGGGGCGCAGACGGGCCTCGGCGGCTGCATAGGCGGCCTCTACGATGCCCATGCCCTTGCGGCGACGCTCCAGAGCGAACTCGGTAATCAGGATGGCTGTCTTGGCCAACAGTCCGATCAGCATGATGACACCCGTCTGCAGGTAAATGTTATTCTCAATCTGTCCGATGGGCGGGAATACGCTGTAGACCTGGTTCCACAACCATGCAAAGGCAAAGGAGCCCATGAGGCCGGCCGGAACGGACAGGATGACGGCGAAAGGTACGAGGAAACTCTCGTAGAGACTGGCCAGGATGAGGAAGATGAGGATGACGCAGACAGCATAGATGTAGAGTGTAGAGTTAGAACCCATCTGTTGGTATTCCTCACGCGAGATGCTGCCGTATTCGTACGAGATGTAGTCGGGGAGCGTCTGCTGCTTCACTTCTTCGATGGCCTGCATGACATCTGTGGAGGTGTAGCCCTGCGAAGGCGATGCCATGATGGTGATTTCGGAGAACAGGTTGAAGCGGGTGTCGTTTTCAGGACCTAAGACAGGGGTCATCTTAACGAACTGCGAGATTGGAGCCATCGAAGCACCGCTGCGCACATACATATTAGAGAGGTCAAATTCGTTGGTGCGATACTTCGGATCGGCCTGCAGCATGACGCGGTAAACCTTACCAAACTGGTTGAAGTTGGACACATACGAGCCACCGCAATATGAACCGATAGTGGAGAGCACGGTGGCGGGTGAGATGCCAGCCAACTTACACTGTGCAGCGTCTACCTCTACCTGGAACTGGGGATAAGTGCGGGCGTAGGATGTCATGGCCATCTGCACCTCGGGGCGCTGGTTGAGGGCACCCAGGAATTGCTGCGTGAGCTCGAGGAAATGACCCTTGTCGCCGTCGGACTTATCCTGAAGGTGAAGGTCGACGTTGGAGCCCATACCGTAGCCAGGAATCATACCCGGTTCGAAAACGAAAATCTGTGCCTCGGGAATCTCACGTGCCAGCTGGCCCATGAGCATGTACTTCTTGATGCTTGAGTTGTGTATGAAACCCGAACCGGGAATCCAGTTACCCGAGCGGTCGCTCCAGTGCTTCAGACGCAGGATGACCATGGCATTGGCTGCACCCTGACCGCTCATCATGCTATAACCTGATACACGAGAGAAGTCACGGATATCCTCATCCGCAGCCACAATGGCAGCCACCTTGTCCAGCACCTTCTCGGTCTGGCCGAGGTTGGAACCCGGGGGACAGGTGACGTTGACCATCAGTACGCCTTGGTCCTCCTGTGGAACAAGGCCCTTGGGCAGATTCGTCATGGTAAAATAGAGCAGAACGAAGGCTACTACCACACTGCCCCAGGCCACCCAACGATGGTTGACCACACCACGCAGGTAGCGGGTGTATTTGTTCATGACGGCACCAAACGAGGCTTCGTAGGCAGCGCGAACACGGCCATTGAAACTCTTGGGACCTTTTCTGTTATCACTGGCGCGCATCATCATTGCACACAGGGCAGGGCAGACCACAAGGGCTGATACGCAGGAGATACCGACGGCCGTGGCAAGCGTAATACCAAACTGGGTGTAGAACATACCGCTGGTGCCACCCATCATGGTGACGGGGATGAACACGGCCATGAAGACGAAGGTACAGGAGATAACGGCCATGGTAACATCCGAAAGGGCGTCCTTGGTGGCCTGATAGCTGCTCTTGTAGCCCGCGTCGAACTTAGCCTGAACAGCTTCCACGACGACGATGGCATCGTCGACCACGGTACCGATGGCCAGCACAAGGGCAAAGAGCGTAAGCAAATTAAGCGTGAAACCGGCAACGCGCAGTGCCGCAAACGTACCCACCAGCGAAATGATGATGGAGATAGAGGGGATGAGCGTAGCCTTGAAATCTTGCAAGAAGAAGTATACGACCAGCACCACCAGAAGGAGGGCTATAATCAGCGTTTCCTCCACATTGGCGATAGACTCGAGCAGGAAGTCGTTAGACGACATCATGTTCACGAAGCGCAAGCCCTTGGGCAGTTCTTTCTCCAGTTCCTCCAGCTTGGCCGTGAGTCGGTCGTTGGTCTCTTTGGCATTAGCACCAGCCAACTGGAAGGCCATAAACTGCACGGCAGGTTTTCCGTTGACCTGACCCGAATACCCATAGTCGGCCTGTCCGAGTTCCACATCTGCCACATCCTTCAGCCGCAGAATGCTGCCGTCGGGTTTGGCACTGATGACGATATTCTCGAATTCCTCCACCGTCTTCAGTCGGCCAGTGTACTTCATGGTGTACTGGTAGACGTTATCCACGTTCTGACCGCGGCCGCCCTCGGTGGGTTTCTCACCCAATTTGCCCATAGAGGCCTCCAAGTTCTGTTCGGCCAGGCAGCCTGTGATGTCGCTCGGTATCAGACCGTATTGAGCCATTATCTCGGGCTTCATCCATATACGCAGCGAATACGATGCACCCAAGGCGAACACTTCGCCGACACCCTGAATACGCTTCAGTTGCGGGGTGACGTTGATGTTCATGTAGTTGGCCATGAAATTGGCATCGTACTCGCGTACGTCGCTCACCAGAGCGTTAATCTGCAAGAATGATGTCTGGCGCTTAAAGGTGGTCACACCAATCATGGTAACCTCCTGAGGCAGCAGACCCTGGGCCATGGAGACGCGGTTCTGCACGTTCACGGCAGCCATATCGGGGTTGGTGCCCTGCTTGAAGTAGACGGTAATAGTTGCCGAGCCCGAGTTGGTGGACGTAGAGGTCATGTACATCATGTTCTCCACACCATTGATGCTCTCTTCCAAGGGCTGGATAACAGCCTTCGTGACGGCTTCGGCACTGGCACCAGGATAGGTGGCGTTGACCACTACGGTTGGAGGTGCGATATCAGGAAACTGCTCGACAGGCAGGCTGAAATACGAAATGGCACCCAGAAACAGGATGACGATGGCTATCGACATCGCCATGACAGGGCGTTTGATAAATATGTTTCCTTTCATTGTATATCAGAATTTCAGAATTCTATTATTTCTTTACTTTCTGGTCTTCCTTCACCATGCTGGCACCTTCGGCTACGATTTCCATACCTTCGTCCAGCCCCTCGGTGACGATGAACTGTTTGCCGTTGTTCTGGGCCATGACGTTGATAATCTTGCTGTGTGCCACACCTTCCTTGTCGACGACGTAAACCTTGTACTTATCCTGGGTCTGTACGACACCGGCGGCAGGTACGGTCAGAACGTCCTTGTACTCGATGGGGACAATGACATTGCCCGTAGAACCTGAGTGCAGGAGGTGGGCAGCATTGTCGAATACGGCACGCAACTGTATGCTGCCGGTGCTGCGGTCAACCACACCACTGGCCGTCTCCACGGTGCCCGTGGATTCGTACATCGAACCGTCCACCAGCTGCAACTTCACAGCGGGCATTTCTTTTACTGCCTTTTCAGCAGAACCTGCTTTGCGAGTGAGTTCGAGGAACTGGTTCTCAGTGATGCTGAAATATACGTACATCTGATTGTTGTCGCTGACGGTGGTCAGGGCCTGGGGCATCGAGGGACCCACCAGCGCACCCTGGCGGAAAGGCAGTGTACCTACAACACCGTTGGCCGGGCTCTTGACGACGGTATAGGAGAGCGAATTGCGGGCATTTACCACCTGAGCCTGAGCTTGGGCCACGCTGGCTTTGGCTGTGAGCAGTGTGTTCTGTGCCGTCTGCAGGTCATACTCGCTGACAACCTGCTTGTCGAAGAGTTGCTTACGGCTTTCGTAAGTCAGTTGTGCCGTTGCTTCCTGAGCCTGAGCGGCCTTCAAAGCGGCCTCGGCAGTGTTCAGTGCAGCCTGATAGGGCACTTGGTCGATGATGAACAGCGTCTGGCCCTTGCTTACGCTTTGGCCTTCGACTACACACAACTTCTGCAGGGTGCCGGCTACCTGAGGATATACCTCAATGTCCTGACGACCACGAATGGTGGCACTGTACTTGGCATCGAGGGTGATGTTCTCTTTAGCCACTTTCGTTGTCTTGAATTCAACAACAGCGGCGGTTTGTTGTTCTTTCTTGCCGCCACACGAACTCAGCAATGACACAACAGCCAGGGTCGCGGTCATTGCAAATAGAATGTTCTTTCTCATATTTGTAAATTGGTTATTGTTCATAATCGTGTGCAAAGGTACAAAAATTTATGCAAATATGGAAATCACTGTTATTCAAAAAGGGAATCATAATTGTACATTATTTACCAGTAGGTTTGTATTTGTACAATATTTAACTTATTTTTGCACCCGAAAATAGAGAATATGATGCCTAACGAACTGAAAGAAATTGATAACGAACTATATTTTTGCCGTTATCTGAACAAGGATAACGCCCGCTATGATAGTATAGTGAGCGGTCGGTTCATTCTGGTCTTTACGTTGTCGGGAAAAGCGCGTTTCTTGCTGAACGATAAGGCTTTCGATATTGACAAAAGTAAGTTCCTGCTGCTTCATCCACATGTCGAGAGCCGTATTGAAAGCCTTTCGGACGATTTCCGTGCTTGCTGCATCGGTTCGATAATGGAACTGCAGAACAGCGTAACGTACAACATTCCGCCCACCTTCCTGGCTATGGTGCTGCAACGGCCTGTTTGGGCTATGGACGAAACCACGATGCGAGCCGCTCATGCTTTCTGTACTTTGTTCGACTACAACTATAGTTATGTGAAGGGGACAAATGCAGCCAACATTGCCGCATCGCTATTTTCGGTCTTCATCCAGACCTTCTATGAGAAGACAAAGCACGAACTGCCCTCTGAAGAGTCGGAGACGGTATCGGTGATTAGACGCAACCTCATTACTCGTTTCATGTCAGAACTTCGGCTCAACTATAAGGTCAGCCACCAGGTTACGTACTATGCTGAGCGGGTGTACGTTACGCCTAAGTATCTGACCCAAGTCGTTCGTCGGGCATTGGGCTTGACGCCGAAGGAGCTCATCGACCGCAAACTGACCATCGAGTCGATGTATCTGCTGAGCAAAAGCGAAATGTCGATACAGGAAATCAGCAACGAACTGGGCTTTCCTGGCCAGTCTTACTTTGGCAGATTTTTCAGGCGCATGCTTGGACTTTCACCGTTGGAATTTCGCAGAAATCCAGACATGAGCATGATGTCGCGCATGAAGCCTGTCAAGCACAACGATATGTGGAGTAAGATGATTCGTTAATTCGAATGGGCGCCTGCAGAGACGTTATTCTGCAAACAACTTGTCGATGAAGTCGGACAAATCCTTGCCACGCAACTTCTCGGCAATAATCTTGCCGTTGGCATCCATGATGAATATGCAGGGAATGTAGAGTACTTGATACTCCATGATGGCCTGCTTGTCGATGTCGATATAGTTGCACCAGGGTTCGTCCATTTCTTCCAACGTCTCCTTCCAGTCGTCGATGTTCCTGTCGACACTCAATCCGATGATGTCCAAGCCCTTATCGTGGTATTTTTCGTACAACCGCTTTAGGTTGGGTACTTCGTTCAGGCAGGGTTCGCACCACGATGCCCAGAAGTCGAGCAAGAGGTACCGGTTGGTCTGGTGGATGAAGGAGAGCAGTTTGTTCTCACCCGCCTGATTCTGAACCGTCACCGTCGGGGCAATGTTACCCATCATTGAGGGTGGATACACCAGGTCTTTCACCTCGCGACCGTAATAACTCTGGCGGGCAGCTTCGCTCAAGGCATCGTAGAGCGGCTGCTGACTTCTGTCGATGTTGCCGCCAAAGCGCAGCATCAGCATGGGTGCCAAGAAGTTTTCCTTCTGCCGCAGCACTACGGTGCGGTAGAAGTCCTTCATGTTGGTATAGTTGCTTGTTACTCTTTCGATGTATTCGTGGCCCACAATGGTCTGATACATCTCGGCTATGGATTGTTCGTTCTTTTCTTCCTTGGCTTTGCGGATGAGTTTCTGAATGTCGCGAAAGTCATTGCTTATCGACTCATTCAAACTGTCAAGGTGGAAAAGGTATTCGGCCACGGCTTGCTGATATGGTGTCTGCCAACTGGCACCCGTGACGGTCATCTTCGGAAAGTCTACCTTGGGGCGCCTTCCACTTTTGTCCTTGCGAATACGCCCAGAGAGGGTGATGTCTTCGTCAGGACTTGCCAGCAGTTCGTAGCCGCCAGTGTAACCTTTCAGGCTAACGATGATGAGTCGAGGTTCGTTGAGCGGTATGCGTATGGTCTGCTTATCGTTAGCTCCGACTTGCAGGATGAGGGGCGATGTGGGTTTGTTGAATGTGCCCCACGACATCGTCACACTGTCCTCGGCCTGGACTCCCTTGAGGTCAATCGTGATGCGCGCCTCCTTTTGAGCAAAAGTGTGGAGGGCGAAGAGTGAAGAGTGAAGAAGAAAAACAAAAAATGCCAGTCGTTTCATCTCTAATCTTTTTAATATTTTCGCTCTGTTTTGCCATTTGTGTGGCATCGCGGAGCAAGAACCCTTAAATGTTTATAACTCCTTCTTACGAGTTCATACTGATGAGGAATTCCTCGTTGTTGCGGGTATGTTCCATGCGGTTCTTCAACTCGTTCATGGCCTCGATGGGGTTCATGTCGGACAGGAACTTGCGCAAAATCCACATGCGGTCGAGAGTCATCTTGTCGTGGAGCAAATCATCGCGTCGGGTGCTGCTGGCTACGATGTTCACAGCCGGGAAGATGCGTTTGTTGGCCAATGTGCGATCCAGTTGCAACTCCATGTTGCCCGTACCCTTGAATTCCTCGAAGATGACTTCGTCCATTTTCGAACCGGTGTCGGTCAGAGCCGTAGCTATGATGGTGAGCGAACCACCGCCTTCGATATTTCGGGCAGCACCAAAGAATCGTTTAGGCTTGTGCATGGCATTGGCGTCAACACCACCGGTCAGCACCTTGCCCGAGGCTGGAGTGACGGTGTTGTAGGCACGAGCCAGACGTGTAATGGAGTCGAGGAAAATGACTACATCATGGCCACATTCCACCATGCGCTTGGCTTTCTCCAATACTATGCCTGCTATCTTCACATGGCGTTCGGCGGGCTCATCGAAAGTAGAGGCAATGACCTCGGCATTGACAGTTCGGGCCATGTCGGTAACTTCCTCCGGACGTTCGTCCACCAGAAGCATCATCAGGTAAGCTTCAGGGTGGTTGCGAGCGATACTGTTGGCTATATCCTTCAGCAGTAAGGTCTTACCCGTTTTAGGCTGAGCCACGATAAGAGCACGCTGTCCCTTACCGATGGGGGCAAAGAGGTCTACGACACGCGAAGACAGCGAATCGCCCTTGCCTGTGCAAAGTCTGAACTTTTCGTCAGGGAAAAGGGGTGTGAGGTGCTCGAAAGGGCTGCGGTCTCGCGCAATGCTGGGGTCGCATCCGTTGATGCTGTTCACCTTTATCAGAGGGAAATATTTCTCGCCTTCGCGAGGTGGACGAACAGGACCTTCTACAACGTCGCCGGTCTTCAGTCCCAGTGTCTTGACCATCTGCTGGCTGACATAAATGTCGTCAGGCGAGGCCAGATAGTTGTAGTCGCTCGAACGCAGGAATCCGAATCCCTCTGGCATCACTTCCAGCACACCTTCACCCTTCAGGGAATCACCAAAATCGTATCGAAGGAACGTATCCTGGTCCTTGGATTCGGCTTGGCGGCCACGGCCCTGCTTTTCGGCTGATGGCGTTGCTCCTTCGGCAGCCTTCGGTTCTGGCTGAATCGGAGTAGACTCAACAGCGGGGAGGTCCTTGGTGATGATGAAGTCGGGCTCGTTGCGTTTGAAGAAGGTTTCAACCTCGTCGGCTTCCTTCTGTTCCGTATTCTCGGCAACAGTGGCTTCTTCCTGCTGTTTCTTTCGTCCACGAGTTTTCTTGGGTTCCTCGGCCTTCACGCTTTCGGCTGGTTCCGATTCGGTACTTACCGTCTGCTCTTCGGCAGGTGCCTTGGTTGCTACATTTTCAGCTGCTCCGCTCTTCTTTGGGCGTCCGCGTTTGGGCTTTTCGGCGGCAGGTGCGTCGGCTTTCTCGGTCTTCTCTGCTTTCTTCTCAGCAGCCTTCTCTGTCGTTTTCTGTTTGGGCGTGGTTGTTTCGCTTTCAGGGAAAAGGGTCGGCTCTTCCTTCGCCTTCTTAGGGCGTCCGCGCTTGGGTTTCTCCGATGCAGGCGCATCTGAGGGCAGCGTAGCTTCTTTATCTATTATATTATATATAAGGGACATTTTGTCGTTCGACATCTGAGCACCAATGCTCAGTCCAAGCTCCACAAGTTGTTCGGGAGTCATGCTTTCGAGTTCACTCTTGGTATGCATGTAATAATGATGTAAAGTGTAGAATGTAGAATGATAATCTTTGGGAAAAAAGGAAAGTAACGGAGTGTTCTTTCTATTTCTGAGTGCAAAGATATGAAGTTTTCTTTGTTTTTCCAAATAAAAAGACTAATTTCGTGCCGAAAATCAAGAAAAACATCAATTTGTGGCGCAACAGAATCCCTATTTACAGGTAAGCGGACTCACCCGCAGCGTGGGCGACCGTGTGCTCTTCAGCGACGTGAGTTTCGGTATAGCCGAGCGGCAACATGTAGGCCTTATTGCCCAGAACGGAACGGGCAAGACCACGCTGCTGAGCATCCTCTCAGGCAAGGATAGTCCCGACTCGGGTACCGTTGTCTATCGCAACGGCATCAGGGTGGGGTATTTGGAACAGATACCTCATTATCCCATGCACATGACCGTGCGCGAGGCCAGTTACTGGCACCTCGACCTGGCCTCCATGCCCCCAGAACAGGCGGCTGAGTATCAGCTGCGAAGCGATCAGGTGCTGACGAAACTCCGTATCACGGACCTCAATCAGCACCTGTCCGAACTCTCTGGAGGCCAACTGAAACGTGTGGCGCTGGCCAATGTACTGACCATTCAGCCGGACATGCTCATCCTGGATGAACCGACCAACCATCTCGACCTGGAGATGATAGAATGGCTGGAGAAGTATCTCTCACGCTCTTGCATGACACTGCTCATGGTAACTCACGATCGCTACTTCCTCGACCGCGTCTGCACCGTCATTCTCGAACTCGACAACCAGACGCTCTATACCTATCGGGGCAACTATGCCTACTATCTGGAGAAACGGCAGGAGAGGGTAGAGGCCACTACGGCACAAGTAGCCCGTGCACAGAATCTTTACCGCACGGAGTTGGACTGGATGCGCCGCATGCCGCAGGCTCGTGGGCACAAGGCTCGATATCGTGAGGAGGCCTTCTACGAACTGGAGAAGATGGCCAAACAGCGCCAGGAGGAGAAACGCATGCGATTGCAACTCAACTCGACTTATATCGGCTCCAAAATTTTCGAGGCGCAGTATGTCAGCAAGGCCTATCCTGAGCGTGGCGAAGAAGGCCACAAAATCATCCTCAAGGACTTCTACTATAACTTTTCGCGCTTCGAGAAGATGGGCATCGTCGGGGCCAACGGCACTGGCAAGAGCACCTTTGTGAAGATGCTTCTCGGACTTGTGCAACCCGATTCTGGGCGTTTCGTTGTAGGAGAAACAGTTCGCTTCGGCTACTTTTCCCAGGAGGGTATGCAGTTCGACCAGCAGATGAAGGTCATAGATGCAATTCGCCGTACGGCCGAATACGTCGACCTTGGCCAGGGGCGTCATCTCACCGCCATGCAATTCCTGCAGCATTTCATGTTCTCGCCCGAACAACAACAAAACTACATTTATAAACTCTCTGGAGGCGAACAGCGCCGTCTGCATCTCTGCCAAGTGCTGATGACGAATCCTAACTTCCTGGTCCTTGACGAACCCACCAATGACCTCGACATCCTCACGCTTCAAATCCTTGAAGAATATCTTGCAGACTTTCGGGGGTGCGTCATTGTGGTCAGCCACGATCGCTACTTCATGGATAAGGTGGTCGACCACCTGCTTGTGTTCCACGGCAATGGTGTGGTCAAAGACTTTCCTGGAAACTATACCCAGTACCGCGAGTGGGAACGCCTGCAGCCCAAAGAATCAAAATCCCCTAAGGACTCTAAGGCCCTTAATGCCCCTAAAGACCTTAAAGAACCTAAAGACCCCACAGCCTCCAATGCTCCTAATCCTCCCACGCGCCGCCAGCGCCTGTCATTCAATGAGAAGCGCGAGTTTGAGCAACTTGGAAAGGATATCGAGTCCCTGGAACAGGAAAAGGCCGATATCGTCCAAGCGTTGTCTGGGGGTACAGCTTCTGTGGACGACATTACGGCGATGTCCAAGCGTCTACCACTCTTGCAGCAGGAACTCGATGAGAAAGAAATGCGCTGGCTTGAACTGAGCGAGAGAGCATAGGACGACTGTGCCTATGGCGAAGATAAAGTAGTGCCGGAGTGCAGACAACAACCATGGCTTTGTCTATAGTTACTGAATGACGAAGCAAAAAAGCATGGAAATATTTGGTCAGATAAAAGAAAAGTAGTATCTTTGCAGCCGATTTATGCCGCACAGGCTCGAATAAGAGGACCACGAGATGGTTCCGCCCTGCGGTGAAACCCGTTAAATAATTATTAAATAATGTACGCAATCGTAGAGATTAACGGTCAACAGTTCCGCACGGAAGCCGGCAAGAAACTGTTTGTACACCACATCGTGGGTGCAGAGGCTGGCCAGACTGTTGAGTTTGAGAGAGTGTTGTTGGTAGACAACGACGGTGCCATCACCGTAGGTGCTCCCGCCATCGAGGGTGCTAAGGTTGTAGCCGAGGTAGTAAGTCCCCTGGTAAAGGGCGACAAGGTGCTCGTCTTCCACAAGAAGCGTCGCAAGGGCTATCGTAAGCTCAATGGTCATCGTCAGCAGTTCACAGAGCTGACTATCAAGGAAGTTATTGCTTAACAATTAATTAGGAGGACAAACGTATGGCACATAAAAAAGGTGTAGGTAGTTCTAAGAACGGCCGCGAGAGCGCTGCCCAAAGATTAGGTGTTAAGATTTTCGGTGGTGAGAAGTGCATCGCCGGCAACATCATCGTCCGTCAGCGTGGCACACGCCACTATGCAGGCGAAGGTGTGGCTATGGGTAAGGACAATACCCTGTATGCCCTGAAGGACGGAATCGTAACGTTCAAGAAGGGTCGCCGCGACCGCTCCACCGTTAGCGTTATGCCTGAAGCATAAGTAGAACACACTCAGAACAAAAAGAAAATCCCCTTCATCGCTTGGAGGGGATTTCTTTTTTTTGTAACTTCGTAGCGTCAACTTATTGTTTAACCCTAAAAACGAATGCTATGAACTACAAGATTGTTGATGTGGAAGGTATCGGTGCTGTGTATGCCGAGAAACTTATTGCTGCTGGCGTTGAGAGCACCGATGCCCTTTTGGCGAAGTGTGCAAAACCTGCCGGACGTGCCGAACTGGCTGAAGCCACAGGCATTTCACCCAAACTCATCCTTACCTGGACAAACCATTGCGACCTGATGCGCATCAATGGCGTCGGTCCACAGTTCTCGGAGTTGTTGGAAGCTGCCGGAGTGGACACTGTGAAGGAATTGAAGCATCGTGTTCCTGCCAACCTGCAGGCCAAATTAGAGGAGGTGAACGCCGAGAAGCATCTCGTGCGTCGCGTTCCGGCTGTCAGCGAGGTGGAGAAGATGGTGGAGCAGGCCAAAGAACTGCCTGCAGTGATGGAATACTAAATTATTTTTTTGACCATAAGAAGGGCACTTCGCAGAGGTGCCCTTCTGCATAATAAAACGTTGCATGATGAAAGATTCCCTTTTCTGGAGACGAGTTTCTAATGTTCTCTTCTTTCTTCTGCCACTCATTCCCCTTCATGCCCAGCAACTTGCATTCCCTGGGGCAGAAGGCTTTGGCGCATTCGCCACAGGCGGACGAGCTGGGACTGTGGTGCATGTCACTAATCTGAATGCAGAGGGCGCAGGTTCGTTGGCCGATGCCGTAAGCAAGTCGGGACGTATAGTCGTCTTCGACGTTGGTGGCGTGATAGATATCACCAACAAGGCCATAACGATTGCCAGCAATATCACCATAGCCGGGCAGACTGCGCCTGGCGAGGGCATTACCGTCTACGGCGGACGCGTCATAGCCTCTGGCAATTCCAACATTATCATCCGCTATCTGCGCATGCGAGGGGGAAAGAGTGTGAACCAGAGTAAATGTACGCTGACGCTGGACAACTGCAGCAACGTCATCCTGGACCATTGCAGCATATCGTGGGGACCGTGGGACGACGTCCACATCAAGGATGCCAACAACATCACTTGGCAAAACTGCATCATATCCGAGGGCATAGAGCCGCAGCGCTTCGGCAGCATTACCGACGGCACGCGCAACTGGACCATCTGCCACTGCCTTTGGATTGACAACAAGAGCCGAAACCCCAAGATGAAGTGCTACCTGCAATACTACAACAACGTCGTCTACAACTATACCATGGGCATCATAGGCGGGCACTCGGCAGGCGACAACTATCAGGACGTGATGAACAACTACTTCATAGCCGGACCGAACACCACAGGCGACAAATACTTCGACGACTGGACGGCGACCGACCATCTCTACAGTACCGGCAACTACTACGACGGCAATAAAGACGGAAAGCTGAACGGCACTCTCATCACCGACCACAATAGCGCCACGCCCATGAGTGAGCCCACGCTGAAGTGCAACGGCCCCATGAACCTGCAGACAGCCGAAGAGGCTTACTACGAAATCGTGGACCACGTGGGAGCCTCACGTGTCAGGGACATCCACGATCGACGTCTCATCAGTCAACTGACCTCGTTAGGCACAAAGGGAGCCTTCATCGCTAACGAGGAGGACGTGGGCGGCATTGGCAAGGTGGCTGGCGGCACTCCCGTCGAGGACAACGACCGCGATGGCATGAGTGACGCATGGGAACGCGAGAACGGACTCGACCCTTCGAAGAACGATGCCACAGCGAAAACGCTGGGGGGTGGGTATACGAACATCGAACACTACATCAACAGTCTGGCCTGTAAGACGGCCTTCGTGATGTATCCAACCGATGTGACGGCCACCCTGCTGAACCCGATAACGGCCAGAATCAACTGGACAAACAACGAGCCGGAGGCTGTGGCCAACGTGTTGGAAATGTCGGAGGACGGTAAGGAATTCGTGGAGATACAGCGCCTGCGTCCCTCTTATGCCTATGCCGTAGTGCGCAACCTCACGGAGGGGAAGCTCTATCTCTTCCGTCTGAAGACGCTGGTAGAGGAGAGCGAATCGGCCTATTCGGCCGTAGTGGCCGTAAACGACGAATACATGCGTCCTGGTGGTGGAACACCTGCAGGCACGTCAACCTTCACGCCCAAGGAAGGCAAGTATTATCGCATTCTGAACTATGCCACCGTGCCCTTCAACTCTGGTACCACCATAGCCGGCAATCCCAAGTATCTCTGCTTCAACAGCAACGGAACGCTGGGTTCGACTGAGGAATATCGGTGGGACGATACGGCTCTGTTGTGGGACATACAGCCGATGGACGAGGGTTTCTCGTTCCGCAATGTAGGGACGGACAAATATATCTCTGCCGCCAACCGTACCATAGCCTCGGCCGACCGCATTGGTACCTCCGACACGCCTGCCGTTCTCACCATCAACTATACGGGCAACCAGTCTCCCTCGCAGTCGGGGCTGAAGACGGCCGTATCGATGTATCGCATCAACAGTCCCTCCAGCAGCAACATGCAAATCAGGGCACGCAAGTTTCCTGACGACTGGTTCTGGGGCTCGGGCACATTGGATCGCTCCGACATGATATTTACTTTCGTGGAGGCCGACATCCAGCAGGTTACCCCTGTTGCGCCCTTACAAGCTAGAGCACAAGCCACTGGCTACTACGACCTGCAGGGCCACCGTCTGTCGTCACCACCCGTTCGTGGCATCTATCTGCAACGCAGTTCTACGGCAGACGGCCGCATAGAGACCCGCAAGCTGGTGCGTTGATGGCATCTTTCAGTCATCACCTCTTACAAGTTTTACTTCCGAGTTCAAACCGCTGGGCACTGGTGTCCAGCGGTTGTATTTTGTGGACTTGTAGTTGATGTCGACGACGTTGATTTCCTTCATGCGTCGCCAAGGATAGTTCTGGCGGTCAAGTTCTGCAATGCGGTTGGCAGGCAAGTTGGTGACCTCTATGCGTAACGTGTTCTTTCCCTTGCGGAGAGCATCCTGGCAAGAGAGTGAGAAGGGTGCAGCCCAAGCACATCCCAGGAACTTGCCATTCAGGTACACACGGGCACTCTCGCGCACGTCTCCCAACTCTATATTCCACGCTCCCTCTGCATCGCGAGCTTTCATGCTGAAGGTGGTGGTGTATACGCCTGTCCCCATCGTGGCACGCACGGAGTCGTCGTCCAAGGTTTCCCACGTCTGTAGTCGGGGCAGGCGGAAAGTCTTGTCCACCTTTGGGGCAGAGGAGAGGAACGAAAGTGTCCATGGGCGAGCGGTCAGGTCGATGCACAGGGGGACGTAGGACGGAGCATGGACCATGATGGGACCAGATGCGTGGCTGGCATCGAGCGCAGGCCTCTGTCCAGTTCCCTGCGTCAGCAGGATGCGGCTTTCGCCAGAACGGAGGCGGATGTGGAGTCTGCCGCTGTCGATGGTGGCAGGTCGTGTGCTGCCGTCCATTGGATTGAACCAAGTGGCAGCGGCATAGCCTACAGCCAGGGGGACGAAGGCTTCGACGTCCGCAGGAGTGAGGTTGGCAATGAAGTAGTGATGGCCAGAATCGTTCTGCCGACGGATGGCACGCAGATGGAGCTGCGAGCGCATGGGTTCAGCCTTTGCCAGGCGCGACATCTGGGCATCGTCCTCTCCGTAGATGACAAGGTGGGCGGCCTGTGAGGTGATGGCAGAGAGTGTGGAACGGAGACGTTCGTCGATGGTGGTGCCGCTGGGGATAATCAGTCCGCGATAGCGTGTGCCTCCCTCGGTCAGTAGTTGTCCGTCAACGACGCGGACGCATTGCAGTTGTCGGTCGCTGATGTAGTCGCAGTCGTAGCCCAGGCTGTCGATGCGCTGGATGCTGCGGATGAACTGTGGAGCCTTGCGGGCCATGCTGTGGATGTCGAACTGCATGAGGAGTCCCCGTTCGCCTGGTGCGAGGCGCTGTCGCCACATGTCGCGCACGGGCAGGTAGACCAGGAAGTCGTTGTCACTTTGTCCCATCTGCAGGAAACTCTGGCAGCGCTCGATGTATTGCATCAGGTAGGGTGCGTCGCGCCAGATGCTGTTCGTGGGGCTCATGTCCACCGAAGCATAGAATTTCCACCCAGGCCAGGGGGCAGAGGGCGGCGAGTAGCACGTTCCGTGGAAGAACATCCGGTTGACGCCGCAGGTGAACATCAGGTCGAGGTCGGGCTTCATCTGCGAGAGTGAGGTGCGGAAGTGTTCGGTGAGCCAGGTGAAGGTCTCGCTGGACACATGTGGGCGTCCCATGACGTGGGCTGAGGAGGAGGCATACTTGAGCATCGATACGTCGCTGTCGTTCTTGCGTGTGTAGCCATGGTCCGTGCGCAGGCCCTTGATGCCAAACGAGGAGAGGCCGAAACCCTCGATCTCTGGTATGTCGACAGCCGCATAGATATCGAGCAGGTTGGCAGGCGAACCGTGAGCCTGGTTGCGCGTGAGTGCGTTGTGGGCATGGGCCCAGGCGGTCCACTGCTGGGTGAAGTTCTCCAGCAAGAGGTCGCTCAGCGTCTCGCGATAGTCGCTCAGTGTTTGGTTGCCATCGTCCTGTAGGCCAAGCAATTGTGGCAGGCGGTCCTCCAAGGCATAGCCCCGGCGCCGACGAAATTCGGAGAGCAACGTGGGCGTCCAGTTGGCGCCATACACCTCATAGCTGTCGTTGAAGAAACTGTGGGGCAGGGTGGTGGCGTTGTTGGCAAAGGCCTTGTCGAAGCGTTCCAGATAGTGGCGGACAGCCTGTCGGTCGAAGTGGTCGATGACGTACCCTTCGCCACCTGGGGCAGCACGTTTCACCATCTGGCGCGTACGGCTCATGTAGAGGCGAATGACGAGTTGGCGGCCTTCGGTCAGCGGATGGCGCCGCTCGCACAGCAGACGGGCGAAGGGCTGTTCCCTGCTGTCGAGCTGTCGGACGGGAGCATGTCCGGCGAGGACGGTGTCCACGAGGAAAACGGCTTTGCAGGCTGCCTCTTCGATGGGCGTAGTGGGACCTCCGAAGGGCCACCCCGTGCCACAGTTCATGTCGACCAGAATGCCCCTTTTCCGTGCCTCGTCCTCCACGGCTTGCAACATCCTCATCCAGGGTGGAGAGAGGAAAGACAGTTCGTTGGCTTCGTTGCCCTGTACGCCATATATGGGAGTAATCTCCACGGTGCCGATGCCGGCCTGGGCATACTGCCGTAGGCTCCACTGCATGTCGGCCTCGTTGAGTGCCGAGCCCAGCCACCACCAGCGCACTCCGGCCTTTGTCTCCGTCCCAGCCTCGGGCCACGACTGCGCCATTGCGGTCAGTCCCCAGGCGACAATCAATATGCAATATATCGCTATGCGTTTCACTCTATAAACTTTTTTGCTCGAACCTTTTAACCTTTTCGCGCGGCTCTGCCGCTTGCGTAGCAAGAACTTTTTAACCTTTTAACTTTTTAACTTTTTAACCTTATAATACTCCACCGCCCCAAGGAGGAAGCATCCGAGTCCGTAGTCTTCGAAGTCTGGCACGCGAGAGTAGGAGAGAGGCTGACCGTCGGAGGGCTGTTTGCCTGTGCCCTGCACCCAGCCGAGGAATCCGTTGGCATGCACGGCTTCGCGAGCCATATCCTGCCAGGCCCTGTCGCAGGCCAGGAGGTAGGTCTCGTCCTGGAGATAGCCACGGCGTATGCCCCAGGCCATGCCGTAGAGGAAGAGGGAGGTGCCCGTCAGTTCCTTGCCGCCGAAGGTCGTGGGCGAGGCAAGGCTGACGTTCCAGAAGCCATCCTCGCGCTGACAGGCCAACAAGGCACGGCTCATCGACATGTAGTCGGCATGCAGTTGGGCGAAGTAGGGGTCGTCGGGCGACAGTTCGTCCATCACCCTGACCAGTGCTGCATACACCCACCCGTTGCCGCGGCTCCAGTAGCAGTTGGCTCCGTCCTTTTCCTTGTAGGGTGGCACGAAGTCCTTGTCTCTCCACCACAGGCCTTCTTCCTTATTATAGAGGCCTCCGCCGCACTCGTTCCTGCACCACTGGTAGGCCCGCATGGCATAGTCGATGTAGCGTCGCTCGCCCGTCGTCCCGTACATCTGTGCATACACGGGCATGGCCATCTGTATGGCATCTATCCACGTCCAGTAGCTCACGCGTTGCGTCTGCATCTGGTGGTCGAGATTGTGCCGGACGGCCTGCAGCATGCGCTGTTCGTGGGTCATGCGATAGCGTTCCAGGTAGGTCTGCATGCAACATTGGTTGTCGGCATGCGTAGTGCGCATATTGCCGCACGGCGCCCAGCGATGGTGGTTGGCCCAGCGGTCGGTATAGTCGAGGTATGTGCTGTCGCGACAGACGTCGTAGAGGGCCATGAGGCCTTCGTAGTAGACGCCGCGCGTCCAGATGTGGCTGGGGCGTCGTTTGTTGTGGACAAAGGATTCGACGGTGGGGTCGGGGTTGTGCTGCATGAAGTATGCGTTGGCCTGGCGTGCCACCTGGATGATGCTGTCGCCTTGGGCTGACGAATGTGGCGAATAGGGCTGGCCGTTGATGACGACATTCTCCACGCGGCAGTTGGTGATGGGCAAGGGACGACGGGTGGAGGTGTGCTTCTCCGTGCAGGCAATGTCGGAGAAAGAGAAATTGCGCAGGCTGTACTTGTCCGACCCCTCGACGTGGAGGAACTGCTCGCATTGCATGCTGATGTTGCTGAATGCGATGTCGTTGCATCGCGACAGGGGCATGTCGTCGCGATTGCCCTTGGCGTAGAACTGCGTCCAGGGGCGCACGAGCAGGAAGTTGCGGCATCGGCCCGACAGACCCTCGATGCGCATCCACTCGTAGTGCTGGGGCGTGTCGGGGCGCATCTTCAGCCAGAGGACGTTGCGTGTGTCGTCGGCCACGCAGTTGCGCATGACGATGTTCCAGTCGTGCAGGCTCTCCGAGCCCACCGTGATGCAGCCGTGCACCGTCCCATAGTGGCAGCGCTCCACGAGTATGTTGTAGCAAGGTCCGTTCTCGGGTGCCTGGTCGGCGAAGGTGCCCTTGCCGCCCTTCAGGACCACGGCATCGTCGTTGACGTTCATGTAGCAGCCGCGCACCACCACGTCGTGACAGGCATCGATGTCGATGGCGTCGGTGGAGGGTCCCTTGATGTCGGTGGTGGAGGAATAGATGTAGAGGTCGAGGAATCGGACGTGGTCGCACTTGTATATGTGATTGGTCCAAAACGGAGAGTTTATCAGCCTGACATCCTGCAGGGTTACGTTGCTGGAGTTAGAGATAAAGGTGAGGCGCGGACGCTGCTCGTCCTTGTTGGTACATTCGGGGTTCCACAAGCGACGAATCCAGAAGGCCTGCCAGAAGGATTTGCCGCTGCCGTCGATGGTGCCAGGGCCGGTGATGGTGAATCCGTCGACGTGGTCGGCATTGACCAGTGCGGCAAAGTACTTGCACGTCTGTCCCTCGATGCGCGTCTCCACGACGGGATAGTCGGCAATCGACTGCGAGCCCTTCAGCACGGCACCCTTCTCGAGATGCAGATGCGTGCCCGGACGGAAGAAGAGCGACCCCGTCAGGAAGGTGCCCTTGGGTATGACGACTATGCCGCCGCCCTCATGGGCAGCCTGGTCGATGACGGCCTGCAGGGCCTTGGTCTGAACGTCGGGGCACTTGCTGCGCACGCCATGTCGGGTGACGACGTATCGCCGTCCCAGCAGCTGGGGATTGACCTTGGCCGTATCGACAAACCACTGGTCCATCGGTTCGCCGTTGGGCCAGACATCGGGTTGCTTCTGGGCGTCGGCAGTCGATGCAATGAGAGTCGCCAGCAACGTGAGGCATAGCAGAATTGTCTTTTTCATAGTCGTTAGGGTATCGTTTTTAGAAGAGGATAGAAATAGAAATGTTTAGTAATGCGCGTGCACACGTATTATTATTCATACGTTTCGGGTGATAATATCTTGTGATTTGTAACATCACTACAAAGATACGATTTTCTTCTGTCCTGGGCAAATATTTTATCCATTATTTTCGTTTTGGTGCAAAATGTTTTCAAATGACTTTGTACATAGTTGAAAACCAGTCGTTTAACTTTCCTTTTGGGTATTTGTGCGGAAGCCTCTCGTCAATGTCTTAAGGCTCAGTGCTCAGTATTCAGTTTTCTCATGAGCTTGTACATTGGTGATAAATTGAAGTTAACTATATATATAATAAAATTATTATATATATAGTTAAAAATTTTGCTTACATTTTTTTTCTCATTACATGTGCGTGCTCTCTATAAAACTGAGATACTGAGTTTCTGAGCGCAAAATAAATGACGAATTCGAGTTTCGCTTGAAACGGAGGGTGGCAAGGCTAAAGGATTCCGCCTGAGGCACTTGCCAATTCGCCACAAACAAATTCTGACGAAAATCTTATTTTGATGGCATAATATTTTGTATTTAGCCCGATTTTGCTTATCTTTGCAGTGTTTTAGAAAACAGACTATTTAACTATAATAAGAACTATGAAGAAGTACAATTTCAATGCCGGCCCCTCCAAGCTCCCCCGCGAGGTCATGGAGGCCACAGCCGCTGCCTGCCTCGACTTCGAGGGAAGCGGTCTGTCATTAATGGAAATGAGCCATCGCGCCAAGAACTTCCAGCCCGTTGTGGACGAGACAGTAGCCCTGTTCAAGGAGCTGCTCGACATACCCGAGGGCTACTCGGTACTGTTCCTCGGCGGCGGCGCCAGCCTGCAGTTCTGCATGGTGCCCTACAACCTGCTGGAGAAAAAGGCTGCATACCTCAACACAGGCGTCTGGGCAAAGAAGGCACTGGCCGAGGCCAAGCTCTTCGGCGAGACCGTCGAGGTGGCCTCTTCGGCTGAGAGCACATACTCGTACATCCCCAAGGACTTCGTTGTACCGGCCGACGCCGACTACTTCCACATCACCACCAACAATACCATCTACGGAACCGAAATCCGCAAGGAGCTGGACAGCCCCGTGCCCATGGTGGCCGACATGAGCTCCGACATATTCTCGCGCCCCATAGACGTGTCGAAGTACAACATCATCTACGGCGGAGCCCAGAAGAACCTCTCCATGGCCGGCGTCACCTTCGTCATCGTCAAGGACGACTGCCTGGGCAAGGTCACACGCCCCATACCCACCATGCTCGACTATCGCACCCACATCAAGGGCGGCTCCATGTTCAACACACCGCCCACGGTGCCCATCTACTGCGCACTGCAGACCCTGAAGTGGATCAAGAAGTGCGGCGGCGTGAAGGAAATGGAACGCCGGGCACTGGAGCGCGCCAAGGTGCTCTACGGAGAAATAGACCGCAACAAGCTCTTCCGCGGCACCGTGGCCGAAGAGGACCGTTCGGTGATGAACCTCTGCTTCGTCATGAACGACGAGTACAAGGAACTGGAGGCCGACTTCATGCAGTTCGCCACCGAACGCGGCATGGTGGGCATCAAGGGCCACCGCTCAGTCGGCGGCTTCCGCGCATCGTGCTACAACGCCATGGACATGGAAGGCGTGAACGCACTGGTCGCATGCATGCAAGAATTTGAAAAACAGCACTAAGTCATGGCAAAAGTATTAATTGCAACAGAAAAGCCATTCAGCAAGGTTGCCGTGGATGGCATACGTGAGGTTACGGACAAGGCCGGCTACCAGCTGGCCCTGCTGGAGAAATACACAGAAAAGGCACAACTGCTGGAGGCCGTGAAGGATGCCGACGCGCTCATCGTCCGTTCGGACAAGGTGGACGCCCAGGTGCTCGAGGCCGCCAAGCAACTGAAAATCGTAGTGCGCGCAGGCGCAGGCTATGACAACCTCGACCTCGAGGCCTGCACGGCACACAACGTGGTGGCCATGAACACACCCGGACAGAACGCCAACTCCGTGGCCGAACTGGTCTTCGGCATGCTCGTCTACGGCGTGCGCAACTTCTTCAACGGCACCAGCGGCACCGAACTGCTGGGCAAGAAACTGGGCATACTGGCCTTCGGCAACGTGGGACGCAACGTGGCCCGCATAGCCAAGGGATTCGGCATGCAGGTAATGGCCTACGACGCCTTCTGCCCGAAGGAAGTCATCCAGCAGGCTGGGGTAGAGGCTGCCGACTGCCAGGAGCAACTCTTCGACCAGTGCGACATCGTATCGCTGCACATCCCTGCCACCCCCGAGACGCGCCAGAGCATCAACTACGACCTCGTGGGACGCATGAAGAAAGGCGGCATCCTGGTGAACACGGCACGCAAGGAAGTCATCGACGAGCCCGGCCTGGTGAAACTGCTCGCCGAGCGCACCGACCTGAAGTATCTCACCGACATCAAGCCCGACCAGGACGCCGACTTCCAGGCTGCTGCCCCAGGCCGCTACTTTGCCACACCCAAGAAGATGGGCGCACAGACGGCAGAGGCCAACGTCAATGCAGGCATCGCTGCTGCCAACCAGATTGTGGCCTTCCTGGAACAAGGCATCACGAAGTTTAAAGTAAACTGATCACAACTATGGCTACTATAAAACCCTTCCGTGGACTACGTCCGCCACGCGAACTTGTGGAGCAAGTGGAAAGCCGCCCCTACGACGTGCTGGACAGCGAAGAGGCGAGGGCAGAGGCCGGCAACAACGAAAAGAGCCTCTACCACATCATCAAGCCCGAAATCGATTTCCCCGTCGGCACCAGCGAATACGACCCTCGCGTCTATGAGCAGGCAGCCAAGAACTTCAAGAAGTTCCAGGACAACGGCTGGCTCGTGCAGGACGAACAAGAGATGTACTACATCTACGCCCAGACGATGAACCAGAAGACGCAGTTCGGACTCGTCGTAGGCGCACTCGTCGACGACTACATGTCCGGCATTATCAAGAAACACGAGCTCACACGCCGCGACAAAGAAGAGGACCGCATGAAACACGTCCGCGCCACCAATGCCAACATGGAGCCCGTATTCTTCGCATACAAAGACAACGAGGTGATAGACAGCCTGGTATCACGCTACGCACAGGGCCAGCCGGAGTACGACTTCGTGGCCCCCATCGACGGATTCCGCCATCGCCTGTGGCTCGTCAAGGACAAGGCCGACATACAGACCATCACCGAAACCTTTGCGCGTATACCTTATCTGTATATAGCCGACGGCCATCACCGCTCGGCAGCAGCAGCCCTGGTGGGCGCAGAAAAGGCAAAGCAGAACCCCAACCATCGCGGCGACGAGGAGTACAACTATTTCATGGCAGTTTGTTTCCCCGCCTCGCAACTCACCATCCTGGACTACAACCGCGTCGTCAGCGACCTCAACGGACGTACGCCCGAGGAATTCCTGGCTGCGCTGGCCGAGGACTTCGACATCGAATGCTGTGGCAAGGAACGTCGCCATCCCAGCCGCAAACATCAGTTTGCCCTCTATCTGGATGGCTACTGGTACCAGCTCACACTGCACGACGGATTGGCCGACGACAGCGACCCGATAGGCGGACTGGACGTTAGCGTAAGCAGTAATATAATACTCGACAAACTGCTCGGAATCACCGACTTACGGGGCGACAAACGCATCGACTTCGTTGGTGGCCTGCGAGGCTACGAGGAATTGGAACGTCGCGTCGACTCAGGCGAGATGAAGATGGCCTTGGCCCTGTACCCAGTCTCGATGGACGAAATCATGAACATCGCCGACAGCGGCAAGATCATGCCGCCCAAGGCTACATGGTTTGAGCCGAAACTGCGCAGCGGCATAGTCGTGCACAAACTGGACTGATAGGCACATACCAGGTGGATGCATACCTGACCATAACGGAACCTTCTAAAGGCGAATATAGCGAGAAACGTAGCAAGTTCCTCGCTTTCGCCTTTCATGTGGAGAACACCGACGAGGTGAAGCAATTGGTCAGCCAGTACGAACGGGAATACTACGACGCACGCCATGTTTGCTACGCATACGTCATCGGACATCTACGCGACCAATTCCGTGCCGTAGACAATGGAGAACCTTCAGGAACGGCCGGAAAACCAATTCTCGGACAACTGAACAAACGGGAACTCACGAATACACTCGTCATTGTGGTCCGTTACTTCGGCGGCATCAAGCTGGGCACCAGCGGATTGCAAAATGCCTACAAACAAGCAACCATCATGGCCCTGGACGAAGCCATCGTCGAGGAACGCACCGTAGATGTCACCATGGCCGCCATGTTCGAGTATCCACTGATGAACGACGTCATGCGTGTCGTCAAGGAAATGAACCCACGCATCCTCAGTCAGAATTTCGAGATGACCTGCCAGTTACAGCTGCAAATCCGCCAAAGCGAAGCATCACAATTGAAGTCGCGACTTGAACTTATACGCGGCGTTACGGTCGAAATTCAGTAAAGCTATATATTTTTTAGAATCTACGTTATGTTTAATTAGGTTATACCATATTTATAAATGAAGAATCTGACAGGCGAACAATACGCAGCATCGAAGTACAACGAGATAACCGTGAGAGAACCCATGCCCCTGCTCGATTTCCTCATGAAGGAAATGAGCGGCATCAGTCGCAACAAGGCCAAGGACATCCTGCAGGGACACGGCATCACGGTGGACCGCCAACTGGTGACTCGCTACGATTTCGCACTGGAACCTGGCATGGTCGTCCGCGTCAGCAAGCATCGCCGCAAGACCGAGCTGGAAAGCCGCTGGCTGCGCATCGTCTATGAAGACAAGGACATCATTGTCATCGAGAAGCAACCTGGCATACTGTCTGCCGCCTCCACAGGTGGACAATTCTGCGTGAAGACGATTCTCGACGAATACTTCCACAGGCGACACTTCAAATGCCATGCCCACGTCGTACATCGCCTGGACCGCGAGACATCGGGCTTGATGGTTTATGCCAAGACCATCGAGGCAGCTCTGTCGCTGGAGAACGACTGGAAAGGACGCGTGTTTGACCGCAGATACATAGCCGTAGTTGGTGGCGAGGTGCAACAGGAAGGCGGAACCGTGGAATCGTGGCTCAAGGACAACAAGGCATGTGTCACCTTCAGCAGTCCCACGGACAACGGTGGAAAACTGGCCATCACGCATTTCCGTGTCCTGCAACGCTCAGAGAAATACTCACTTGTGGAGCTAAGACTGGAAACCGGGCGCAAGAATCAGATACGCGTCCACATGGCCGACCTCGGCCATCCGGTGTGCGGAGACGACAAATATGGCAGCACACAGAATCCCATACACCGCCTCTGCCTGCATGCTTATCGCCTCTTCCTCTACCATCCCGTCACAGGGCAGCGGATGGAGTTCGAGACCCCCTACCCGACTGATTTTACTAATTTATTCAATAAACACTAAATCAAAACATTATGAAGAAGAATTTCTTTGCGGCAGCCTTCGTATCGGCTTCGCTTTTGTTTGCAGGATGTGGCTTCGGCACCACGGGAACAACGGGTGCGCTGCCCACAGGCAACACCAATCAGACCGGTGCACTGGCACAGGCTGGCACCAGCGTGCTGGGCACACTCATGTCATCCATCCTGGGCAACACCACAACCAAGAACTCAATCGTCGGCACATGGACCTACTCAAAACCGAAGATTGCCTTCGAGAGCCAAAACATTCTGGCACAAATCGGTTCGTCGGTAGCAAGCAGCAAAATCGAGAGCACACTCGACAAGCAGCTCAAGAAACTGGGTTTCCAGGCCGGCAAGACGACATTGACCTTCAACAACGACGGTTCGTGCACGCTGATTCGCAGCGGAAAGTCGTTCCCTGGCACCTACACCTATGATGCCAAATCGAGCCTCATGACCATCACAGGCGCATTCGGCGTCACCACCATCAAGCCCACCGTCAACGTCATGGGCAACGAATTGTATATGATGTTCGATGCCGACAAACTCATGAGTGCCATGAATGTCCTGGCCAGCGCAACCTCTTACACCAGCACACTCAGCAATCTCCTGGGCAACTACAACGGCTTAAAGCTCGGCTGGACTATGACCCGATAAGCCACAACCGGGCCGGACTATGACCCGATAAGCCACAGCCGACAGTGGCCTTATCTACGAATTACACGCATTTACACAATTCTTATTGGACTACATCAGAAGCCAACAATTTGTGTAAATGCGTGTATTCTATAGTAAAATGTAAGCAGTCGTTTGCAGCTATTTTACGCTGTTATTCACCTGCTATTTTACGCTGTTATTCACCTGCTATTTTACCCGGTTATTCTCAGGGAACACCACTTGAGGCTTAAACGTCTTGGCCTCCTCAAAGTCCATCGTCGCATACGACATGATGATGACAACATCCCCCACCTGGACTTTACGGGCAGCAGCACCATTCAGACAGATGCAGCCAGAGCCACGCGGCCCAGTGATGATGTAGGTGTCGAAACGTTCACCGTTATTGTTGTTGACGATGTATACGCGCTCCCCTGCTATCAGGCCAGCAGCATCCATCAAATCCTCGTCGATGGTGATGGAACCCATATAGTTGAGGTTGGCCTCAGTCACACGGACGCAGTGTAACTTTGATTTCAGAACTTCTATCATCATGGCTCTCAACCTTTGTATCGTACGTGGTCAATCAGACGGATAGGCTGACTGCCGCAGAATACGGTGATGCAGCCCACGATATCATCGCTTTCGTCCCAACTGCCGACGTCGGCCAGCGAACGACCGTCCACGATGCTGTAGTACTGAACCTGCAGTCCCTCTACGGCATTAATGTCGGCCACCACCTTGTCATGCACTTCCTCTACGGTCATCTCATTCATCCATTCGCGGCTCGTACGCAGCGTCTGATAGATGGCTGCAGCTGTCTCACGTTCCTCGGGCGTCAGCAGCGTATTGCGGCTGCTCATGGCCAATCCGCTCTGTTCGCGAATCACAGGACAAGGCACAATCTGCAACTTGAAGCCCAGGTCTTCTGCCATGCGGCGTATGACGGCAATCTGCTGGAAATCCTTCTCGCCGAAATAGGCGCGGTCGGGCTCCGTCATGGCAAACAGCTTGCTCACAATCTGGCATACGCCGTTGAAGTGGCCTGGACGGAAAGCACCCTCCATGACGCTGTCTGTAGGCGGATAGCTGAACTGGCGCGTATCGGGCTCAGGGTAAATCTCGTCTACCGACGGAGCAAAAGCTATCGTGGCGCCACATTCTTCAAGCAACCTGCAGTCGGCATCCAATGTGCGAGGATACTTGGCCAGGTCGGTCTTATCGTTAAACTGGGTAGGATTGAGGAAAATGCTGACTACCGTCACATCGTTCTCCTCTACACTGCGGCGAACCAATGATGCATGCCCTGCATGTAAGGCCCCCATCGTGGGGACAAGTCCTATCGTTTTGCCTTGCTCACGGAGGCGGTTCAGTTCGCTTCGCAACTCGGCAATCGTGGAAATCTGTTTCACTATTCTGAATAGTCTTTCTGTTAAGCGGTGCAAAATAACGCATAAATATTGAGATAATGAAACAAAAAAGCGAATAAATCACTTAAATTAACAAAAAATATACAATAATCGCCCTCCGAGGGGGACAATGTAACGAATTTTTTGTAACTTTGTACCGAATTTTATACTTTGATGAGATGACAGCAGAGAAGATACTTTTTGTGACGCAAGAAATCAGTCCCTACGTGCCGGATTCGGAACTGACCAATCTTGGTTACAATGTGCCCAACACTACGATAGAGTCTGGGCGCGAAGCACGTATTTTTATGCCCAAGTGGGGCAACATCAACGAGCGCAGGAACCAATTGCATCCTGTGCAGCGTATTTCGGGCATGAACTTGGTTGTCGACGACACCGACTACCAACTTATCATCAAGGTTGCCAGCATCGTGGGGACACGCATGCAAGTCTACTTCATCGACGATGACGACTTCTTCGGAAAACGCCTGGCAGAACATGACCGCGAAGGCAAAGAGTACACCGACAACTTTGCCCGCTCGGCATTCTATGCACGCAGCGTCATCGAGACCGTGAAGAAGATGCGATGGACGCCCAACATCGTTCATTGCCACGGATGGATATCGGCCTTGGCACCCGTCTACCTGAAGATGGCCTATGCCGAGGAACCTTGTTTCCGCGACTGCCGCGTAGTTTACACCGTGGCTCCGAGCCAGCTTACACTGCCCACTGGCGATCGCGCAGGGGAGATTATGGAGTATCGCCAGGCCAACGGCGAATGCTTCAGCGAGTTGGGCAACAACCTCACACCCACCGATGTCATCAAGCTGGCAGTTAAGTTCTCCGATGGTGTCACGTTCCTCTCCCCCAATCCCGAGATTGAAGCCTATGCACGCGAGCAAGGCAAGCTGATCATGGAGACTGCCCCCACCGAGGAAAACTATCTGAACTTCTTCGACGAAGTCTGGAACAAAGACCGCTCGGCAAAGGCCGAAGACTAAAGCCTACGTTAATACAGACGCAACGCTACACATGAACAAAACTTTCACATACCTACTGTCGCCGCTCGCAATGCTTTCATTTGCTGCCTGCGACGACACCACCGATACACTTGGTATCTACTCTTCTGGCGACGTAATAACCAATTCCACGGAGGTGTTCAACGTTACGACACGCTCGTTGAAACTCGATTCCGTCGTTGCCAACAGTTCAAAGAACTACCTGGGATGCGTCACCGATTTGGAGACGGGAACCGACATCACCGCCGACTTTGCTGCTCAGTTCTATTGCTTCGAAGACTATAATCTGCCTTTGCGCGAGAATATGGTAGGTGACGTAGACGGAGTGCCCACGAAAGGCATCGTACAATGTGACTCCTGCGAGGTTCGCCTCTTCTTCGACAGCTACTATGGCGATGAAAACAACCCGATGAAACTGCATGTGTACGAACTCGACCGCAGCAACATCCTGTCTGAAGATAGTACCTACTACACCGACGTCGACCTGAGACAATATCTTCCGGCCAACGCTACCCCACTCGCCTCACGCGTTTTTACCCCAAAGGATTACAACGAATCGGAGACCACACTATCAGGCAGCAGCTACGACAACAATGTGCGCATCGTATTGCCTCGCGAACTGGGACAGCGCCTGTTGGAGCACTACTATGCCAACTCCGACGATTTCGCAAACTCGCATCGCTTCATACGCAACGTTTTCCCAGGGCTCTATTTCCGCACTTCGGGCGGCAAGGGAACCATGCTCTCCGTATACGTTGGTACGATGAACATCTTTTATCGCTATTACGATGCCGAACAGGATACCACATACGAGGCTCTGACACGCTTTGCCGCTACCCCGGAGGTGATACAGAGCACACACTTCGACAACGAAAACGTAGATACGCTCATCGCCAATCCTACGTGCACCTATCTGAAAACGCCTGCAGGCATCTGCACCGAAATGACTTTCCCCATCGACGACCTCTTTGCCGGACAGCATGCTACGGACAGCATCAGCAAAGCCACCATTACACTCGTCCGATACAATAAGTCGCAGGACGACAAACAGTTTGGCACACCGTCAGAACTGCTGATGGTAAGGAAGCGCGATATGTACCGATTCTTCCGCAAGCGCAGTGTGGCCGACGGTCGCACCAGCTACACCACATCGTTCAACTCCACCTACAACAGCTATACGTTCAACAACATCAGCCGACTGCTGGCCTACTGCAAGCAAGAGAAAATGGCAGGGGCCAAGGAGATGGGCATCAGCGAGGACGATTGGGCTCAATTGCCTGAAAACCGCGACTGGAACAAGGTGGTGCTGATACCTGTGGTCACAAGCACCAACTCAAGCTCAACAGCCACCGGCAGCCAACAGGTCAGCGTAGGCCACGACCTCAGTCTGGGCAGCATACGCCTCGTGGGTGGCAACACTCAGCTGAAGATGCAAGTCGTCTACAGCAAATTCAGTCAATAACCCCATCCTGCATCAAAGCCGGCGCAGTGCTGATAATTATAAAGGGTATGTCCCCAACCGTGGACATACCCTTTACTTATTCTCTTTGTCAGACAGGTTTCTCTTACAATCTGTATTATAACCTATCATATCCCCATTCGTCGAGCACTTGCCCCCAAGCATCGTTGACGAGTTGCACGGTTCGTGGGTCATATTGGTACTGGTTCTTCTTATAGCCTTTCTTGCCGTTGATGTACTTCTCGATGTGCGGCTTTGCATTTTCCCAACCAGGCAGCGAGAGTTCGCGATACATGCGTTCGGCCAGTCCCATGGCATCCTGTTCGATGTCTTCGAATCGCACTTCCATCAGATTGCCCTCAGGGATGTATATCTTCTGCTCCTGATAAGCGTGATACAGCTCCATGTAATTGCGCAAGATGTTCTTCTCCATCTGGTCCAGGGGTATGCTATGCAATTCCAGCGGCGCGATGGTGTTGGTGAAGAACGAACGGCTCGATTCGAACACCGTATAGGGATTGCGCATGAGATAGATGAATTTGGCATTGGGATACATCTCCACCAACGTCTTCACCTTGCCCGTATGCGGAGGATTCTTCGACAGATACTGGGCATCCTTCACGCCATAGCGCGAGTTCCACATCGATATTTTCACCATCTTCTCAAACTTCTCCTTGAAGTCCTTGATTTCCTCCGGCGTAGCCTTTTTCATCGTCAGGTAGCGGTCGCAATACTCCTGCATGCGCTCCGGATAGAACCAAAAGAGGTAGTACGACACGGGGCAAGTATTCTGCAGGGCAAACTCTTCCTCCTGGGGCAGGTCCGGTGCCAGCTCCATGTTATCCGTGGGCCTGTGGCTGGGCATCAGCCAGCCCATCACGGGCTTGAACAGTCCCTGCATGGCCATCATGTAGTGTGGGAATACGGTTTGGTATGTTGTGGTATAGCCGAAGCGTGGGTCTTGTGCCAGGATGTTGTGCACGAAAGTGGTGCCGCTGCGCCAATGTCCGAGTATGAAGACAGGGTCGTGCTCCAGAGGCTGGTCGGCCAACAGTTTGCGATAGCGCCGCTCCTGCAAGGGCACGGCCAAGCTCAACAGGCGGCAGATGGCCTTTGTCAGCAGGAACTTCGTCCGCTTCTCCTTGGCAACGTGCTGTCCTTCGGTGACAGCCTTGAACGTTTTCCAGTCGGCACCTACCAAGGTGTTGACTGGCAGTTTGCTAAATTCTATGAGTCCCATAGTTACTTTATTATTTTCACTTCCAATCCCTGACGTTCCAACTCCTTGACAGCCTTTTCGATGGCCTCGTAGTGTTCCGTCGTTATGCCCAGTTTGGGCAAGTCGAGCGTAGGAACCTCAGCAACGTTTGTTTCTCCCTCTTCCAGCGGGCGAATAATCATGCCCACGGCCGAGGTGTTGTTCGTAATCGGGTCGATAAGGATGAAGGCACCCGTTGCACGGTTATCCTTGTAGCTGTCGAAAAAGAGTGTCTTTGCCGTGGTGATGTTCACACAACCGATTTCGTTCAGGCGGAAGTCCTTTCCCTCCAGTCGCTCCATCGTGTTTACATCCACGCGATACGAGACGGAGTCGATGCTTGCACGCGTAGTGTTCGTATTGTGCTTCAGGAAGAACTGCTTCCCCCTGTCCATCGGTTCCTCGTCCATCCACACCAACATTGTCTCAAACGAGCGGCCGATGTGGGGCAGGTCGTCGGGGTGAACAATCATTTCGCCACGCGAGATGTCAATCTCGTCCTCCAGGCATAGTGTCACACTCTGCGGGCAGAAGGCTTCGTCCAGTTCTCCGTCGTAGGTGACAATGCTCTTCACCCGGCTGCGCTTCATCGAGGGGAGCGCTACGATTTCGTCTCCCTTGCGGATGATGCCGCTTGCTATCTTGCCGCAGAACCCACGGAAGTCCAGATTGGGCCGCAATACGTACTGCACAGGATAGCGGAAATTCGTCATGTTGCGGTCGCGATGTATGGGCACCGTCTCCAGGAAGTCGAGCAAGTCCGGACCGTCATACCAAGGTGTGTGTTCGCTCTTTTCTACCACATTGTCTCCCAGTTTGGCAGAGATTGGGAAACAGGTAACGTCCTCAATGCCAAGTTGGTTGGTCAGAGCCAGGTATTCGCCTTTAATCTTTTCGAACACCTCCTGCGAGAAATCCACCAGGTCCATCTTGTTCACGGCCAGCACGATGTGCTTGATGCCCAACAGCGAAACCAGGAAGGTGTGGCGGCGAGTCTGCGTGATCACTCCCGCGCGCGCGTCTACCAATATAATAGCCAGGTTGGCAGTGGAGCCACCCGTAATCATGTTGCGTGTGTATTGCTCGTGTCCTGGAGTGTCGGCAATGATGAACTTACGTTGGTTGGTGGAGAAATAGCGATAGGCCACATCGATGGTGATACCCTCTTCGCGCTCGGCTTTCAGTCCGTCCAGCAGCAGGGCATAGTCAATCTCCCCTGCTCCGGCATTTCCCACGCGCTTCGAATCACGCTCCAAGGCCTGTAACTGGTCTTCGTACAATTTCTTCGAGTCAAACAGCAGTCGGCCTATCAGTGTGCTCTTGCCGTCGTCCACGCTGCCTGCCGTCAGCAGTCGCAGCAGATCCTTCTTCTCGTCGGCATCAAGGAATGCCTTTATATCCAGTTTCTTATCTTCCATTATCAATTTTCCTTTATCCATTAGAAATAACCTTCCCTCTTCTTTTGCTCCATCGAGGCCTCCTGGTCGAAGTCGATGACGCGCGTAGTGCGTTCGCTCTTCGTGGTGGTCATCATCTCCTCGACGATTTCCTCAATGGTCGTGGCTGTCGATTCCACGGCACCCGTCAGTGGCCAGCAGCCCAGCGTGCGGAAGCGAACCATGCGGTTCCGAATCTTCGGTACCAATTCCTTCGGCAGGCGGTCGTCATCGGCCATGATGATGTTTCCGTCAATCTCCACGCAAGGACGTTCCTTGGCGTAGTACAGCGGTACGATGGGAATGTTCTCCAGTCGGATGTATTGCCAGATGTCCAGTTCCGTCCAGTTCGACAGGGGGAAGACTCTGATAGATTCGCCCTTGTGGACGCGACTGTTGTAGATGTCCCACAATTCGGGACGCTGGTTCTTGGGGTCCCACTGGTTGAACTTGTCGCGGAAGGAGAATATTCTCTCCTTGGCACGGCTCTTTTCCTCGTCGCGACGGGCTCCGCCGAATGCTGCATCAAACTTGTACTTATTCAGTGCGTCGAGCAGTGCCTTCGTCTTCATCAGGTCGGTGTGCACCTTGCTTCCGTGCGTGAAGGGGCCAACACCAGCCTTGAATGCCTCCATGTTCGACTCCACTATCAGGTTCCAGCCATACTTCTTGGCGTATGCATCGCGGAATTCAATCATCTCATGGAACTTCCATTTCGAGTCGATGTGCATCAGGGGAAAAGGCACCTTGCCTGGTGCAAAGGCCTTCTCAGCCAATCGCACCATGACGCTCGAGTCCTTACCTATGCTGTAGAGCATCACTGGATTCTCGAATTCGGCTGCCACCTCTCGGATGATGTGGATACTCTCGGTCTCCAGTTCCTGCAAATGTGAAAGGTTATAATTCATCTTGCTTATCTATTTTTATTGTTTATCCATAATCAGTCGGAGAACTGCATTGACGCTATCCTCCAGTTTCAGTTTGCTGGTATCGATGCTGAGCGACGGACAGCGGGGAGCCTCGAAGGGAGCGCTGATGCCCGTGAAGTCGCGCACCTCTCCCCTTCTGGCCCGTGCATACAGGCCCTTCACGTCGCGACGTTCGCACTCCTCCAGTGGGGTGCTGACGTAGACCTCGTAGAAGTCCTTCTCGCCGATGATGTTGCGGGCCATCTGACGGATTTCCTCAGTAGGACTGACGAAGCAGGCCAGCGTCACGATGCCGGTCTCCACGAACAGTTTGCCCACCTCGGCAATGCGGCGAATGTTCTCGCGACGGTCTTCCTCGCTGAAGCCCAGGTTCGAATTGATGCCGGCACGTATGTTGTCGCCATCCAGAATGCGGCAAAGCAGCCCACGGGCTGCCAGTTCGCGCTCAACGCCCAAGGCTACGGTCGACTTGCCGCTGCCGCTCAGGCCAGTGAACCAAACCATCATGCCTCGCTGTCCCAGTTGTCGTTCGCGTTCCTCGCGCGAGAGCATGCGGTCGTATATCGGATATATGTTTTCTGCCATATTATTCAGTTTTTCTTCATCTCAGTGTTGCCAAAGTCAAGACATACGTGGCGCCCTATCGAATGAAGAGCATTTCCCTATACTTCGGCAGGGGCCACAGTTCGTCATCGACGATGAGTTCCAGTTTGTCCACATGATAGCGAATCTTCTCCAGCAGCGGAGCCACTGTGTCGTGATAGGCAATGGCCTTTTCTTCGATATTTTCTATGCGGTTGGCCACCCTGCGGGCATCGGTCAGCAGTTCCACATTCTCTGTGATAAAGGTTGAATGTTCACTGATTTGTTTGATGAGTTTCAGGTTGTTATGATTCAGCTGGTGAGCCTCCTCCGACGAGAAGATGTCGCTCACCTTGTGCACGTTGTCAATCAACTGGCTCTGGTAGCGCGTGGCCACCGGTATGATGTGGTTCAGACAGAGGTCGCCGAAGATGCGCGCCTCTATCTGTATCTTCTTGATGTACGTCTCCAGCTTGATTTCCGTGCGTGCCACCAGTTCGGCATGGTTCAGCACGCTCATCTTCTCGAACATCTCGATGCTCGAGGGAGCCAGATACTGCATGAACATCTTCGGAGCACTCTGTTCGACGTCCAAACCGCGGCGAGCAGCCTCCTGCTTCCATTCGTCGGAGTATCCGTTGCCCTCGAATCGGATGGGTTTGCAGGTCTTTATGTCGTCGCGCACTACGCTGACGATGGCCTTCACCTTGTCCACACCCTGCGCCATCAGGCTGTCCACTCGCTCCTTGAAGTCTGTCAGAGCCTCTGCCATAGCCGTGTTTACCACAATCATGGCTGCAGCACAGTTGGCCTGACTGCCCACGGCACGGAACTCGAAACGGTTACCAGTGAAGGCGAAGGGCGAAGTGCGGTTGCGGTCGGTGTTGTCCAGCAGCAGTTCGGGTATCTGGGGGATGTCCAGCGTCAGCGCCTTCTTTCCCTTCAGGTTGAAGAGTTGGTCGTCGTCGCTGTCCTCCAGAGCCGAGAGCAGGTCGTTCAGCTGCTTGCCCAGGAAGCTGGATATGATGGCTGGCGGAGCCTCGTGCGCTCCCAGTCGGTGAGCATTGGTGGCCGATATGATGCTGCCCTTCAGCAGTCCGTTGTGCCGATAAACGGCCATCAGTGTCTCCACGATGAAGGTGATGAAGCGCAGGTTTTCCATCGGTGTCTTGCCAGGTCCGTGCAGCAGAACGCCCGTATTGGTCGACAGGCTCCAGTTGCAATGCTTGCCGCTACCGTTGATGCCTGCAAAGGGCTTCTCGTGGAGCAGGCAGCGGAAGCCATGCGTGCGAGCCACGCGCCGCATCAGCGACATCAGCAGCATGTTGTGGTCGACGGCCAGGTTTGTCTCCTCGAAGATGGGGGCCAGTTCGAACTGGTTCGGAGCCACCTCGTTGTGGCGCGTCTTGCAAGGAATGCCCAACTCGAGGGCTTGTATCTCCAAGTCCTTCATGAAGGCAGCCACACGACGCGGAATGCTGCCGAAGTAGTGGTCGTCCATCTGCTGGTTCTTGGCCGAGTCGTGTCCCATCAGGGTGCGCCCCGTCATCAGCAGGTCGGGCCGAGCCGCATAGAGGTCCTCGTCCACCAGGAAGTACTCCTGCTCCCAACCCAGGTTCGACACCACCTTGGTGACGTCGTCATAGAACAGCTGGGCCACAGCCGTAGCGGCCCGGTCGACGGCCTTCAGCGACTTCTTCAGGGGTGCTTTGTAGTCGAGTGCTTCGCCTGTGTAGGAGATGAAGACGGTGGGTATCATCAGTGTGTCGCCCATCACGAAGACGGGACTTGCGGGGTCCCAGGCCGAGTAGCCACGCGCCTCGAAGGTGCTGCGTATGCCGCCCGAGGGGAAACTGGATGCGTCGGGCTCCTGTTGTACAAGGGCCTTGCCCGTAAACTCCTCTATCATGCCTCCCTTGCCGTCGTGCTCCACGAATCCGTCGTGCTTCTCCGCCGTGCCTTCGGTCAGGGGTTGGAACCAGTGGGTGCAATGCGTCACACCCAGCTCCATGGCCCAGCGCTTCATGCCTGCGGCCACAGCGTCTGCCGTCTGCAAGTCCAGTTGCGTGCCGTTCTCCATGACGTCGAGCATGCGCTCGTACACCTGGGTAGGCAGATACTTAAACATCTTCTGCCTGTTGAATACATACTTGGCAAAGAACTCGCTCGGACGGTCCTCTCGGTTAGGGACTTCTATGGGCCTTTTCTTGAAGGCCTCGCCAACTACTTGAAATCTGAGTGTCGAAGACATATTGCCACTTATCTGCTAATACCTTTATTTTCGCGTGCAAAGATACGAATAAGTGAGGAAAATGCCAAACATGTTTGAGCATTTTCGACCAAGAGTGACTAAAACCGAAGGTTTAAGATACGAATAAGTGAGGGATTTCCCCAATTTATTCGGGCGCGATGATAAATGCCCTAATATTGTCTGCGCCGAGACAATACGTCGTTTGAGCTTAAACAATACGTCGTTTGAGGCCAGACAATACGTCGTCTGAGCTCAATCGACGTAGGGACTAAAACCAGACGATACGAAGCAATGGCCGTAGGTTAAGTTAACATGCGCCCATAGGTTCGGCAACATGCAGCCATAGGTTCGGTAACTTACGGCAATAGGTTAAGTTAGGTTATACAACAAGGAACTTATTCCCACCGGATGGCACGGGCCGGACGGATGCGGCTGACAAGCAGCGTGGGGAGCAGAAGGGCAAGGGTGGAAAGCAGGAGGGTGCCGACGTTGATGATGAGGACCCACGACCACGAGATGAGCACGGGGACGCGGTCGACATAGTAGGTGGCGGCATCCAGATGCACCAGCCCGAAGTGTTGCTGCACGAGGCACAGACCTATGCCCAGAAGGTTGCCCACAAGCAGTCCGCGACCCACGAGCATCAGGGCATACCAAAGGAAGATGTGGCGCAGGGGGCGATTGGCTGCGCCCAGGGCCTTCATGACACCGATGAACTGGGTACGCTCGAGGATGATGATGAGCAGTCCGCTGATGGTGGTGAATCCGGCTACGGCAAGCATGAGAACCAGTATGACGATGACATTGAGGTCGAGAAGATCGAGCCAGGCAAAGATGTGGGGGTACAGGTCGCGAATGGTGGGCGACGAATAGGGTGCACCGTAGCGGTCCTGCTGATGATTGACGGTGCGCTGCACACGCTCAGAGACCATGGGCAGATAGTCCATACCGGAGAGGCAAACCTCTGCCCCACTCGACTGGTCGGCCTCGTAGTCCAGAAGGCGATGGATGGTGTGCATGTCGCAGAAGACCAGCCGCGAGTCGTACTCCGTCAGGTTGGTCTCGTAGATGGCGGCCACCGTGAATCGGCGGGCACGCAGGGTCTCATCGAAGAAGTAGGCGTAGAGCCGGCTGCCCACACTGAGGTGGAGCTGCTGGGCAAGGGTCTTGGATATGACCAGTCGGTCTGTCGACGCTGTGGCTGAGAAGGGCTGGTCTATCTCGCCCCCCACCAGACTGTTGCGCAGGAAGGTGAGGTCGTAGTCGGCATCGATTCCCTTGAACATGACGCCCTGGAAGGCTTCGTCGGTCTTCAGCATTCCGGTCTTGGTGCAGTAGCGGTGGGCGCTGCTGACGCCCTTCACGCGGCGCAGGTTGTGGAGCAATCTGTCGCTGATGACGATGGGGAGCGACTCGGTGTCGTAGAGCGACTGATAGTTGACAATCTGTATGTGACTGCCGATGCCGGTGACCTTGCGCTGCACCTCATGCTTGAATCCAAGCACGACGGAGATGGATATGATCATGATGGCAATGCCCAATGCAACACCGGCCGTCGCAATGACGATGGCCGAACGGGATGCACGGCGACTATTGCCACCCTGACTGTAGAGCCTGCGGGCTATGAACCAAGTGTGGGTCAAAAAGGGTTAAAAGGTTAAAGAGTTAAAATGTTAAAATGTTAAAGGGTTAAAACCTAATCGCGACGGCCGGGATAGGCTTCGAGGGCCTTCTGCAGGACGAAGAGCGCACGGGTGAGGTCGCGCTTCTTCAGCACGTAGGCCAAGCGAACCTGGTCGCGCCCTGCACCCGGAGTGGTGTAGAAACCTGCGGCTGGGGCCATCATGACGGTCTCGCCCTCGTACTGGAACTCGCTCAGGCACCAGGCACAGAACTTCTCGGCATCGTCCACCGGCAGGCGGGCCACCGTGTAGAAGGCTCCCATGGGAATGGGGCTGTAGACGCCAGGTATGCGGTTAAGGCCATCGATGAGGCACTTGCGTCGCTCTACGTATTCGTCGTATATCTCGCGGCTGTATTCCTCAGGCTCGTCCAGCGAAGCCTCGGCTGCAATCTGTCCGATAAGTGGCGGACTGAGGCGCGCCTGGCAGAACTTCATGACGGCCTTCCTAACCTCTTGGTTCTTCGTCACCAGGGCACCGATGCGTATGCCGCATTCGGAGTAGCGCTTCGATACGCTGTCGATGAGGATGACGTTCTGCTCGATGCCCTCCAGGTGGCAGGCCGAGATGTAGGGCGACCCTGTGTAGATGAACTCGCGATAGACTTCGTCGGAGAAGAGATAGAGGTCGTACTTTTTCACGAGGTCGCGGATTTGGTTCATCTCGCGGCGTGTATAGAGATAGCCCGTAGGGTTGTTGGGGTTGCAGATGAGTATGGCTCGGGTGCGCTCGTTGATGAGCTCCTCGAACTTCTCCACCTTGGGCAGCGAAAAACCTTCCTCGATGGTGGTGGCTATGGTGCGAATGACGGCACCGGCCGATATGGCAAAGGCCATATAGTTGGCATAGGCCGGTTCGGGCACAATGATTTCGTCGCCCGGATTCAGGCAGGCCAGGAAGGAGAACAATACGGCCTCCGAACCGCCCGAGGTGATGATGATGTCATCGGGTGTGACGTCGATGTTGTACTTCCGATAGTAGTCCACCAACTTCTTGCGATAGCTGAGGTAGCCCTGCGAGGGTGAATACTCCAAAATCTTGCGGTCGATGTTGCGTATGGCATTGAGCGCCGACTTGGGCGTTGGCAGGTCGGGCTGACCGATATTCAGGTGGTAGACATGCACGCCACGGTCCTTGGCGGCATAGGCCAGCGGAGCCAGTTTGCGTATAGGCGACTCGGGCATTTCGTGCCCACGTACAGATATCTTTGGCATATGCGTAATCAATATTTCCGACAAAGGTACGAAATAAATATGAATTATGACTTACAATTTGTAATAATTGTGAATTAATTTGTACCTTTGCAGGCATGGAAGACCAATTTAGCAGAACACGAATGCTCTTTGGCAACGATGCCATCGAGCGACTGAAGGGATGCCGCGTGGCGGTATTCGGCATCGGTGGCGTAGGTGGCTATGCCACAGAAGTTTTGGCGCGCAGCGGCGTGGGCCACCTGGAACTGTTCGACAACGACCAGGTGAACGTGACGAACATCAATCGCCAGATTGTGGCCCTGCACTCCACACTGGGACAATACAAGGTGGACGTGGCTGCCGACCGCATCCACGACATCAATCCCGAGTGTACGGTCGTGCCCCACCGCATGTTCTACCTGCCGGAATGTGCCGACGAGGTGGACCTTGCGCAGTTCGACTACGTGGTGGACTGCATCGACACGGTGCAGGCTAAACTGGAACTGGTGAGACGCTGCCACCGTCTGGGCGTGCCCATCATTTGCTCGATGGGTGCTGCCAACAAACTGAATCCGAGTGGCTTCCGTGTGGCCGACCTGTCGAAGACGAGCGTCGACCCATTGGCCAAAGTCATGCGGCAGACGCTGCGACGCGAGGGCATTTACCATGTGAAGGTGGTCTTCAGCGAGGAGATTCCCATGCGCCCCGTCGAACCGAATGACGACGCACAGAAAAACGAAAAGCGCCGAAGCATACCTGCCTCGAACGCTTTTGTTCCGCCTGCCGCCGGATTGGTCATTGGCGGCGAAGTTGTCAAGAATCTTATAGGCCTCGGATAATCTCGGCGATGCGGTTGCCCGTGCGCTCCGAGACAGGCACAAGGGGCAGGCGCAGACGATTCTGTATGTGTCCCATGTCGCTGAGTGCTGCCTTCACACCGGCGGGATTGCCGTCGATGAACATCAGACTATAGAGTTCGAAGAGTTCGTCGTTGATGATGGTGGCCTCGGCCAGGCGGCCTTCCTGCATCAGATGCACCATCTGTCCGAAGCGTTGCGGGATGGCATTGCCCACGACACTGATGATGCCTGCACCGCCTGCCTTCATGATGGACAGGGTGAGGCTGTCGTCGCCCGACAGGACGTCGAAGCCCTTCGGCTTCTTCTCCAGTATTTCCTTTATCTGATCAATCTTGCCGCTGGCCTCCTTGATGGCAACGATGTTGTCGAAGTCGTGTGCCAGGCGCAGCGTTGTGCCGGCAGTCATGTTCACACCTGTCCGGCCAGGCACATTGTAGAGCACCAGGGGCAGCGGACTGGCTTCGGAGAGGGCACGAAAGTGTTGGTAGAGTCCCTCCTGCGTGGGCTTGTTGTACATGGGGCACACGCTCAGTATACCGTCGATGCCTGTCCAGTCGGTCTGTCGGAATTCCTCGACTACGGCTGCCGTATTGTTGCCGCCACAGCCCATCAGCAGGGGCACCCGGCCACGTACGTGCTTCACCACGCGCTCCTTGATGGTGCGTTTCTCTTCGGCTGTCAGGCAAGGCGTTTCGGCCGTGGTGCCCAGCACACACAGGAAGTCGATGCCTCCCTTGATCTGATAGTCGATTAGCGACATGAGGGCGTCGTAGTCGACACTCCCGTCTGCCTGGAAAGGTGTTATCAGGGCAATACCCAAGCCCTGGAATTTGTGCTCTTTCATACCTTAATATATAGTTATTCTATCATTTTCAGGAATTCGTCCTCATTGACGATGCGTATGCCCAGTTTGTTGGCTTTCTCCAGTTTGGCCGGGCCCATGTTCTCACCAGCCAGGACGAAGCTGGTCTTGGCCGATATGCTACCCACGTTTTTGCCTCCGTGTCGCTCGATGAGGGCCTTGTACTCGTCGCGGCTGTGATGGGCAAACACACCACTGATGACAATGCTTAGGCCCTGCAACTTGTCGCTGTGCTGACTGAGTTCGTCCTCCGACAGCTCCATCTGCAGACCGTAGGAACGCAAGCGCTCCACCAGCCACTGGTTTTGGGCATTGCTGAACCACGTCCGTATGCTTTGGGCAATGACCGCACCGATGCCGTTGACCTGCAGCAGTTCGTCCAGCGAGGCTGAGGCCAGTCGGTCGATAGACTTGAAGTACCGGGCCAAGGTCTTTGCTGCCGTCTCGCCCACGAAGCGGATGCCCAGTGCATAGAGCACACGTTCGAAGGGTACATTGGTGCTTTGCTGTATGCCCTGCAGTATGCGGCTGGCGCTCTTGTCCTTCTGTCCGCGGGCACCACTGATTTGCTCACGACGAATCTCGTAGAGGTCGGCCGGATCGCGGATGATGCCACGTCGGAAATATTCGGCCACCGTCTCGGGCCCTAACGAATCGATGTTCATGGCCTTGCGGCTGATGAAGTGTTCGATGCGTCCCTTCAGTTGTGGCGGACAGGCCGAATCGTTGGGACAATAGTGTGCGGCCTCGCCCTCGTAGCGAACCAGTTGTGTGCCGCATTCGGGGCAATGGGTGATGAAGGAGACCCGCGGTCCGAGATGCTCGTCGCGGGCTTCTACGTCTACGTCCACTATCTTTGGAATAATTTCCCCACCCTTCTCCACATAGACGCGGTCGCCGATATGGAGGTCGAGATTGCGAATGAAGTCTTCGTTGTTGAGCGTTGCCCTGCGCACCACGGTGCCCGAAAGCTGAATCGGGTCCATATTGGCTACCGGTGTGATGGCACCCGTACGGCCTACCTGGAACGTTACCTCGCGCAGTATGGTGCTTTGGCGCTCTGCCATAAACTTGTAGGCAATGGCCCACCGCGGGCTCTTGGCCGTCAGGCCCAGACTGCGCTGCTGTGCCAGTGAGTTGACCTTGAGGACAATGCCGTCCGTAGCCACAGGCAGGTTCTTGCGCTCCACATCCCAATAGTCGATGTATTGGTAAATCTCGTCCAGCGTATCCACCAGACGCATCTGGGGACCTATCTTGAAGCCCCACTGGTGGGCTATCTGCAGATTGTCGTAGTGGCTCTCGCCCGGTATGTTGTCGCCCAACAGATAATAGAGGTAGGCATCCAACCGCCGCTGTGCCACGACGGCAGAGTTCTTGCTCTTCAGCGTGCCGCTGGCAGCATTGCGCGGATTGGCAAAGAGGGGTTCTTCGGCTTCGGCCCTTTCGCGGTTCAGAGCCTCGAAGCTCTCCCAGGGCATCAGCACCTCGCCCCGAATCTCAAATTCGTCGGGATAGTTGGCATCGGCGGGCAGGATGAGTGGGATGGTGCGAATGGTGCGCACGTTCTCCGTCACATCGTCGCCCTGAACGCCATCGCCGCGAGTCACGGCACTGACGAGGCGCCCGTGCTGATAATGGAGGGATATGCTCAGGCCGTCGAACTTCATCTCGCAACATACCTGGAAGGGTTGGCCGGAGAGGCCATCGGAGACGCGTTCGTACCACTCGCGCACCTCGTCGCGGTTGTACGTATTGGCCAGCGAAAGCATGGGGCGCTGGTGAACGACCTGCCGGAATTCGTGGCTGAGGTCGCTGCCCACTCGTTGGGTAGGACTGTTGGGGTCGGCCAGTTCGGGGTGCTTCAGCTCCAAGTCTTGCAACTGACGCATCATTTGGTCAAACTCGAAATCGCTGATTTCGGGTTGGTTCAGCACGTAGTACTGATAGTTGTGCCTGTGCAGTTCGGCTCTGAGTTGCTCTATCTGCGCCCGTTCGTCCATATACTATTGCTGTTGCAGTTTCTCCATATTCTCGTTGGCCACTCGCAGGTATTCCTTCACATAGGGATGGTTGAGGAAGTACGACGGAGCGCCTATCAGCAGGGCCTCGATCTGAGGCGTGAGCACGGGATAGGCCAGTTCCGAGGTCATAATCATGAAGACACCCGGGCCAAGCACGTTGTTATAGTTGCGCTTGATGAAGTTCGACACCAATTGGTCGCTTTGCAGGTTCAGCTCATGCGCCATAGCCTGCAGGCGTGCCATCACCTCTTCGTGTTCCATGCCGTCCATCACCATCCGCCCTTCCATTCGTGGCAGTTCGGCCAGCTGGTTGTCTATCTGGGTCTTGCGCTGGATGAATGCGTAGAGCGAATCGTTCAGCGGACTGCCCGTGACGCTTTGCGCCATCTCGTCTATCTTCAGCGAAACGCCTTCGCCCTCCAGGACGATGGGCATCAGGCTCTGGTTGCCCAGGAAGAGGTTGGCCATCATGGTGCTGTCTACATTCCCGCGGAACGAGAACTTGCCGTGCATGACGTTGCACGAGTCGATAGTCTTCAGGTCCTTGTTGTCATAGACCTTGAGGTAGAGCATCTTGCCCTCCATACCGTGAACCGTGGTCGAACCATCGACCAGATAGTGGTCGGAACACGATGCTGCAAATAGGCAGGCAAAAGCAAAACTTATAATCGAGTAAACCTTCTTCATTTCTCCTTCTCCAATTCGTTCGGTATGCGGAATGCCGTGTACAGCTGAATGACGGCACCGATGAGCAAACATACCACCCACTCGTTATAGCGCATCACATTATAGTGGAAAAACGTCTGGGCTACCATAGCCACTGCGGCCAAAACCAACATGGCCGAGCCGAACAGCTGCTGGCGACGCAGGCGGGCTATCACGAAGTTGCGCCCCTCATAAACCATGCGCAGCTGCATGCAGCCAAAGAGCAGGACACCCACGGCAAAGACGACTGAGGCCACCCGGCCATCGAACAGGAACGCCGCAGCACCGGCCACCATCATCAGGGCTCCGATGCAGAACAACAAATTCTCAGTTCTGGAGAGCCGTCTCATCCGCTTCATTGTTTTCGGATTCCTTCTGGGCATCCATCACCACGAATATGTCCTCGTCGGGATACTTCATGAAGTATTCCTCGCGTGCCACCCTGACCACTGCCTCCCTGCTCGACTGCAGGTCGTTCAGTGCCTTGGTGTCGTTCTCATAACGGTTCTGGTAGCGATTCATCTCAGCACGCAGTGCGGCAATCTCCTGCTTGCGCTGGTAGCGGTTGTAGAAACTGTCTTCGTCCACGAAACCTATCATTACAATGAAGAATGCGGCCACTACGATGAACTTGTGGCGGCGGATGAAATCCCAGACCGAATATATTCTGCTCATACGCTATTTCATTTTTCGCTTGCAAAGATAATACAAAGTGACTGAAGTTCAAAATAAATTTTCATTTCTTTCTGCGCTTTGCTGAAGAAGTTGACTATATCGTTGACGATATGAGGATATTTTCGTACCTTTGCAGCCGTCATTAATCAGAAATCAAGTCAACGCCACCTATGAACGGAATTTACACGATACTCCTGCTCATCGTTTCGAATGTTTTCATGACCTTTGCATGGTATGGTCACCTAAAGCTGCAGCAAATGAAAATTCTCTCGGAGAACACACCCCTCTACGTCGTCATCCTGCTGAGCTGGCTCCTGGCCTTGGCCGAATATTCGTGCCAGGTGCCTGCCAACCGATTCGGATACGCCGGCAACGGCGGCGACTTCAGCCTCATGCAGCTCAAGGTCATACAGGAGGTCATCTCGCTGATGGTGTTCACGGGCTTCACGGTCGTGTTCTTCAACAGCGAGTCGTTCCACTGGAACCACTTCGCAGCCTTCTTCTGCCTCATACTGGCCGTCTACTTCGTCTTCATGGAATAAAAGATGGAACAACTCATACAACTTTACCATAGCGCCACCGGCCACCAGCCGGCTCAATGCCAGGCCATCACGGGCAGTGGCAGCAACCGGCAGTATTTCCGACTGACCGATTCCGAGGGTGCCACGCTGATAGGTGTGGTGGGGACTTCGAAGGAAGAGAATCATGCCTTCATCTACCTTTCGCGACACTTCCGCGAGAAGGACCTGCCCGTGCCCGAGGTGGTGGCCGTGAGCGACGACGAACTGCGCTACCTGCAGCAGGACCTGGGCGGACGTTCCCTTTTCGATGCCATACGGCAAGGCAGGGAATCGGGAGGACGCTACGATGCCCGCGAGTGCGAACTGCTGTGCCGCACCATTGCCCTGCTGCCCGACATGCAGATGCGCGGTGCCGAAGGGCTGGACTTCTCGCAGTGCTACCCGCAGGCCGAAATGGACGAAACGAACGTCATGTTCGACCTCAACTACTTCAAATACTGCTTCCTGAAGACCCAGCCCGTCGACTTCCATGAGATGCGTCTCGAAGAGGACTTCCGACAGATGGCTGCCGACATCACAGCGTCCAAGGCGCAGACGTTCCTCTATCGCGACTTCCAGGCCCGCAACGTCATGCTCGATGCCGAGGACCGTCCCTGGTTCATCGACTTCCAGGGTGGGCGCCGCGGTCCGTTGCAGTACGACCTTGCCTCCTTCCTTTGGCAGGCTTCGGCACGCTACCCCAAAGACCTACGGGAGCAGCTCATCGATGTCTACCTCCAGTCGCTCCGTCGCTACACGGAGGTTGACGAACAGGAGTTTCGCCATCGGCTGCGTCTGTTCGTGCTCTTCCGCCTGTTGCAGGTGCTTGGCGCCTATGGTTTCCGAGGGTATTTCGAACGGAAGAAACATTTCATCGACAGCATACCACCTGCCCTCGACAACCTGCGCCAGCTGCTGGCCGAAGGGGCCTGCCCCTACCCTCACCTGGCTCAGGTGCTCAGCGACATGGTCAGTCGGAAACCGAAGACTGAGACCGTCGACAGCAAGTCGGAGGAAAAGAAATTGGTTGTACGCATCTTCAGCTTCTCGTACAAGAAAGGCATTCCCGAGGACGAGAGCGGCAACGGCGGAGGCTACGTATTCGACTGCCGCAGCACGCACAACCCAGGTCGCTACGAACCGTATAAGCAACTGACCGGACTCGACGAACCTGTCATCCGTTTTCTGGAAGACGACGGTGAGATTCTGACCTTCCTCGACAGCGTCTATCGCCTGGCCGATGCCCATGTCGAGCGTTATCTGCAGCGCGGATTCACCGACCTCATGTTCTCCTTCGGATGCACCGGCGGCCAGCACCGCAGCGTCTACAGCGCACAGCATCTGGCCGAACATCTCCACCAGAAATACGGCATCACCGTTCGCCTCTGCCACCGCGAACAGGGCATACAGCAGACGCTGTAGCACACATCGAGATGTAAAGACCGCTACAATACGTAGCAAAGCCCGTTACAACACGTAGCAAAGGGCGATGCTTCACGTAGCAGAGGTCAATACAATAGTATAGCAGAGGCCAATGCAATACGTTGCACTGGCCTCTGCTATACTATTGTACTAAGGTGGGCAATACTTATCCGTGCCAGATGGCCATCACCTTGCGGCGAACGGCTATGGCATTCAGGACAGAAACGATAAGGAAGAGCACGACGCCCAGCGCCAGGGCCGGCCACATGGAGGTCTCCTGTATGGTGGGGAACATAGCCCAAAGGAGGTTCATGTAATAGCCGCGCAGCCACCAGAGCAGGCCGAGCGCCAGCACAAGGACAAGGGCGTTCATGCCGATGGTAAGCAACTGGTAGGGAAGGCTGACGCGAAGCGGACTGTAGCCGATGAGCAGGAGGTTCTGGAGCTTCTGGGTGTTCTTCTGCACCAGAAGGTAGATGCTGAGCATCAGTATGAAGAACGAGAGGGCTGAGATTAGCAATCCGACTCCCATGACAATGCCGCTCATGACCTTCAGGAAATAGGTGGTCTTGCCGGCCTTCAGCTTGTCTTCGTCGATGTCCAAGCCATGTTCCTGCACGTACTGAGTGATGCGTTCGTCGGTGGGATTATTTACTTCCACGATGAGTCGCGTGGGGGCGGTGTCGCTCTCGGGGGCAAACTGGCTGTTGCTCCACTTCATGAAGGATTCGGGAACGAGGATGGTCTGCAGACGGTTGGTGAAGCCCACAATCTTGCCACGCATCCGGCGCTCCTGTCCGTTGCCACGCAGCACTACGACCATATCGAGCATCGAGATGACGCTTTCCGACAGCTTCGGCAGCGAACGGCTCTGTGCAAAGCCGAAGTTGTAGATGGCCAGGTAGCTACGCGGCAGGATGATGGGCACCAGGTCGCTGCCCTCCTGATAGTGCCACTGGCTTCTGTCGGTGTCGACAAACTGGTCGGGCACACTCTCGAAGTACATCTGCGTGCCGAAGTTTGCTACGCCCTCGATGCCCATAGAGCATGCCACCTTGTACTGGCTGGCCGTGAAGGCTCCGATGCTCTTGGTGAAGGACTGGCTGCGTATGTCGTCCAGCTCGCGCTCGGAGAACGACGTGGAGGCAAGCCCCATGGTGGAGATGCGCTTGGAAAGGATGAGATAGTCGTTGTTGATGATGCCGTCTTCCTGAGAGAAGATGGGACGTACGTCGCGATAGAACTGCAGGGCGAGCAGTACGATGAGCATGCCCAGCAGGTTGGCCACGAAGAAGCCCAGCAGTTGCAGGGCGGAGATATGCTGACGAAGTAGTTTCCAGATGAGGGTCATAATTTCAGTATTTGGTCATAGTTCATGTCGATGTGTTTTCCGATGCTGGTGACGATGACTCCGGCACCCTGGCGTGTGGCCTCCTCCATCATGATGTCGGCCATCGTGCGGGCATTTTGGTCGTCGAGGTGACTGATGGGTTCGTCCACCATGAGAAAGTCGAAGGGCTGCACCAGAGCGCGCATCATGGCCACGCGCTGCTGTTGGCCGAAGCTCATCTGGCCCAGTCGGGCGTTCTCCTTGTCGGCAATGCCCAGTTCGTCGAACCATCGGCGGATGTCCTTCTTCGCTTTGAAGCCGGTCAGGCGGTTCTTGATGAGGACGTTCTCCATAGCTGTCAGCTCGGGGAAGAGGCGCAGTTCCTGCCACATCAGTGAGAGGTGGCGCTGGCGCAGGCGTGTCCAGTCGGCCACCTTCAGGTTGCGGATGTTCTGGCCGTCGAAGGTGATGATGCCTTGATAGTCGTGGCGGTAGCCGTAGAGGAAACTGCAGAGCGACGACTTGCCTGTGCCGCTGCTGGCCTCCACGAGGTAGAGATGGCCTTTCTGGAAAGTGATGTCTTGTTGCCATACCTCGCTTGACAGGTCGCTGCGGTTGGCAAAGACTTCGGGGAAAGTATGTTCCAGTCTAATCGTATTCATGTTATTCTTTCTTTAATTCTTTAAGCAGGTCTACGCCTTCGGCTATGTCGAAGTTCAGGTCGAGATGCCAGAGGTCGGGCGCAGAGAGGGTAACTCGCGAGAAGTAGGTAGACAGCCTCGACGTCGAGACCGGACCTACCGAACGGGCACTGCTCAGGTCGAGCGTGGCATAGAGTATGTTCTTGCGGGCGTCGTCTTTTATGGCCCAGGCAACGTCGTTGTGGGCTGTGGCCGTGGCGGTTGCCTCGTTGTTGGAGATGCGCAGGCGCTTGTCGGCTGTGGAGAAATAGAAGTCGGTGCCGCTCTTCATGCGACAGATGGCATTGTGCTCGTCGCGGGCATAGAACTGCAGGCCGGCCATGCGCGTCATATCGTCGTTCCACGAGGTGACGTTGCGCATGAATTTGTCATTTTCCAATTGGGCCTGGAACAAAAGATCGGGATGTTGGCTGTCGCCCATGAGCGTGAGCGAAACGTCTCCGTCGATGCTCTTCACAATCATGTCCAGGTCGATGAGGGCGTTGGCCATCAGCAAGGCCGTACGTATGGCATCATTCTCGCGGAGCAGTGTCAGCAGATCCTCACCGTCCAGGCCTATCATCATGTGAAAGAGCGGATTGGCCGGCGTGGTGGCAAGCAGGTCGCCATTGACCTTAGAGAATATGTCATCGGCACGATTCAGCATCTTCTCGGTCTTCTTGTCCTCAGTGTCCAGGGCGGCCGACAGGCTGAAGCGTTCCTTCTTGAGGGTAACTCCGGCCGACAGGTTCAGGGCGTCCAGGGGGAGTTTCACCTTCAGCCAGGGTATCTCGCGCAGGAGCTTTACCTCGGGCAAAGTAGTGAAATTGGTGGCCAGGCCGATAGGTTCCTTGCGCTCCGTAGCCAGTTTGTACAGGCGCGACTGCTTGCCGCTCTCGGTTTCCTTTTGTCGGATGCAGGTGGCCAGCGTGTTGCGCAGGTTGTCGAGTTCGGCTCCTAAGGCTGGGCCCATGAACATGGCGCGATCGTCGCTGAAGGCCAGCAGCATGTTTCCGTTCAGCACGCTCCATTTCAGGCCGCGCTGCGTCTCGATGGTCTCGCCCTCGCGTCGGAGGAAAGCCTCGAAATCGTCAGCATCGCCCAGCGGAACGATGGCACCAAAATAGCCTTGCGAGGCAAACAGATAGGCATTGGACGAGAAGTCGATGCCTGTGTCTTCCTTATCGTTCTTGCTGGCAATGAGTTCCTTCACTTCGTCCCATGAAAGGCCGTAGCCAAGGGCAAGCGACTTGAAGTCGACACGGCCCACCATCGTGACATTGGCGGGCAAGGAAGAGGCCGCATTGTCGTTGCTGCCTCGTAACAGCCACCAACCGCCTATGCCGACGACAATCGCTGCTATCAGAGCAACTATGATTCCATATTTCTTCATACCTTTATATATTATTACTTGCAAGATTAAAACCTACAATACTTGATTCGTGATGTGCATCAGGTGGGTGGCGACCAGGGCGGCCGTCTCGGTACGCAACCGACTGCGGCCCAGAGTGACGCTCTTCCAACCGCAGGACTCGGCCATACGGACTTCCTCGATGGAGAAATCGCCTTCGGGACCTATCAGCACGGTGGCGTCCTCGCCCGGCTTCAGCACATCCAGGAGGAAGGGTTTCGCTCTGCCCTGCCCCAGGTCAGTCTCTTCGTAGCAATGGCAGATGAACTTCTGCCCGTTGCGCTCCGCCTCGATGAAGGAACGAAAGGTCTGCATCTCGTTGACCACAGGTTTCCAGGCCTTGCGGCTCTGCTTCATGGCCGCGACTACGATTTTGTCGATGCGCTCCGTCTTCAGGGCGTGCCGCTCCGAGAACTGGCAGTCGAGGAACGAGAGTTCGTCCACCCCCACTTCGGTTGCCTTCTCGGCAAACAACTCCGTACGGTCGTTCAGTTTGGTCGGCGCCATAGCCAGATGAAGGTGTCCGCGCCAGGCACGCTCCTGTGGCAGGGTGTCCAGGATGCGATAGGCACACCGATGGTTGGACGCCACACTAATCTCTGCCCGGTAGAACACGCCCCTGCCATCCATAAGCCACAGTTCGTCGCCCTCCTTCATGCGCAGTACGCGGATGGCATGTTGGGTGTCGTCCTTGGTGAGTTCACCAAGGTGGATGTCTGGTTGGTAGAAGTATCGTTCCTCTTTCATTGTTATTATTCTTTAGAGGCTCTAAGGGCCTTAGGGGCCTTAAGAACTTTAAGGGCTTTAAGAACTTTAAGGGCTTTAAGAACTTTAGGGGCCTTAGGGACCTTAGGGACTTTAAGGTCCTTAGTGCCTTTAGGAGCTTTGTTTAAGCCTTGGCCTTACTATCCTTGAAGAGCAGGGCAAACAGGACGGCCACCACGAGGGCATATCCTGCAAAGATGTACCAGCAGGTCTGCCAACCGGCAATGACGGCTTCGCCTGTGGCACCATTGGCCTGGGGCGTGAAGACGTAGTTATTGATAACGGCCTGTGCCACCAGTGTGCCTACGAAGGCGCCAATGCCGTTGGTCATCATCATGAACAGGCCCTGGGCACTGGAACGGATGCTCTCGTCGGTCTCCTGATTGACAAACAGCGAACCGCTGATGTTGAAGAAATCAAAGGCCACGCCGTAAACTATCATCGAGAGTATGAACAGCCACACGCCACTGCCGGGATTGCCCACTGCAAAGAAGCCGAAACGCAATACCCAACCCAAGAGGGCCATGAGCACTACCTTCTTGATGCCGAAGCGCGACAGGAAGAAGGGTATGAGCAGGATGCAGAGGGTCTCGCTCATCTGCGACAGGGAAATGAGGATGTTGGCATGCTGCACGCCAAAGGTGTCGGCATATTCGGCAATGCCACCAAAGCTGGTGATGAAGGGATTGGCATAGCCATTGGAAATCTGCAGGCAGAAGCCGAGCAGCATGGCAAAGCCGAAGAACATGGCCATGCGGGGATTCAGGAAAAGCTTGAAGGCATTCAGACCGAGGGCTTCGGCCAGTGTCTTCTGCTGACTGCTGTCCCGATTGATGGGCATACGGGGCATGGTCAGCGAATAAGCGGCCATGACCAAACTGAGTGCGCCGCTGACCATCCACTGGCCAGGGGTAGCCTGCAGACCAAAGAGGTCGACCACCCACATGGTCACGATGAAGCCTACGGTGCCCCAAACACGGATGGGCGGGAAGGCCTTGACGGTGTCGTAGCCTGCCTTCTCAAGGGCGGCATAGGCCACCGAATAGCTGAGTGCAATGGTGGGCATGAAGAAGGCCACCGAACAGGTGTAGAGCCCAAAGAGTATGCTGAACTGAACGGCATCGCCCGACTGATAGGCATAGGTCGAAGCACCTATCATGAAGAGACCGGCCAGCGCATGGCACAGGCTCAGCACACGCTGCCCCTCCATCCAGCGGTCGGCCATAATGCCCATGAGGGCAGGCATGAAGATGCTGACGATGCCCTGCACAGAATAGAACCAACCGATGTTTGAGCCAAGGCCCACACCGGCCAAATAAGTACCCATGGAGGTCAGGTAGGCTCCCCATACGGCAAACTCCAGGAAGTTTAGAATGGTAAGACGAATTTTCAGATTCATATTTTTAGGGTTTAAGGTTTTTTGTGATTTTAAGGGCTTTAGGGGCCTTAGTGATTTTAGGGGCCTTAGGGGCTTTAGGTTTATTCAACAAAGAGTACGAGGCCCTTCAGGTATTCGCCTTCGGGGTGATAGATGTTCACGGGGTGGTCGGCCGGCTGGTGCAACTGATGCAGGATGCGTACCCGGCGATGGGCCAGCGTGGCTGCCGTGAAGACGGCCATGCGGAACTGCTCCTTCGAGATGGCCTGCGAGCAAGAGAAGGTGAACAGGATGCTGCCTGCCGGCATCTTCTCCATAGCCCGTGCATTGAGTTTCGTATATCCCTTGATGGCATGTCGCACGGCATCGCGATGCTTGGCAAAGGCTGGCGGGTCGAGTATGACGAGGTCGTAGGGTTCCGTCATCTGGTCGAGGAACTTGAAAGCATCTTCGGCAAAGGCCTGATGACGCTGGTCGCCTGGGAAGTTCAGTTCGACGTTCTCGTTCACCAGGTCCACAGCCTTCTGACTGCTGTCGACGGAGTGCACCAGATGGGCTCCGCCTCGCAGGGCATAGACGCTGAATCCGCCCGTATAGCAGAACATATTCAGCACCCGACGGCCCTTGGAGTATTGCTCCACCAGGGAGCGGTTATCGCGCTGGTCTACAAAGAATCCCGTCTTCTGTCCCTTGAGCCAGTCGATATGGAAGCAGAGGCCGTTTTCCATAGCGACATTCTCAGGTGTACTGCCCAGGAGGAATCCGTTCTCCTGCCCCAATCCTGCCTTGAAGGGCAAGGTCGTTTCGCTCTTGTAGAAGATATTCTGCAGGTCGTCGCCCATCACCTCTTTCAGAGCCTGGGCTATCTCCATGCGGTCGACGTGCATGCCTACGCTGTGGGCCTGCATGACAGCCGTCCGGCCGTACATGTCGATGACCAGTCCGGGCAGCGAATCGCCCTCGCCATGCACCAGTCGGTAGGTATCGTTCTTGGGGTTGCCGGCCAATCCGATGGTGCGGCGCACATCCAAGGCCGAACGTAGGCGCCTGACCCAGAAGGCACGGTCGATGGGTTCGTCCTCGAAGGTGAGCACACGCACGGCGATGCTGCCTATCTGCCAATGTCCGATGGCTATGAACTCGCCTTGCGAGGTCAAGACGCGAAGGCGCTCTCCCTCCTGCGGCTGTCCCTCGATGCGCTGTACGGCACCCGAGAAGACCCAGGGATGGAAGCGGCGCAGGCTTTCCTCTTTATTTTTCAGTAGATATAAGTTCTTCATGTTTCAGTAGTTTCCATTCACCAGTTTGTTTCAGTTGCTTCAGTTCCTCGTAGAGTCGCAGACAGGCCCAAGCATCGGTGGCCGCATAGAGTTTCTGCTTCTCGGTGAGTGCGTCAGCCTCCCAGTTGGTCAGCTGTTGGCTCTTCGAAATCTTCTGCCCGAAGACGTTGGCAAAGATTTTCTGCAGGCTGAGGTCCTCGATGCCGAACTCCTTGACGTGCTCCTGGAGTTCGAAGAAGTCGCCCGTACGGAATCGGCGCCGACGTTGCAGCTGGCCGATGTCGTCGCGCCACGAGAGGGCCACCTTCAGCACCTCGCGGTCTGAGAGCAAGCGCACGACGCTGTCGGGCAGCCCCATGTTGCAGAGGCGGAACAGGAAACAGGTGTCCTGTGTGGCGACCTGCAGGAGGGCTACGGGATTCATCGGTCCGGGGCGGAACGAGGGGCGTGTCTCGGTGTCAAACCCCAGTATGGGCTGTGCCAGGAGATAGCGCACGGCCTTGTCGGCCTCGGCTTCGGACTGCACCACGATGATGCGTCCCCCGAAACTGACGACGGGCAGTTCGTTGATGCGTTTCTTATCGTATTTGTCCCAGAATTCCTTCATCGTTCGGCATACCTTATTACGTGCAGTCGCTTCAGTGCACTCACGGCGGCCTCGCCCCAGTAGAGTTCGAAGCTGTCGCGCAGAGCCCAAAGGGCGTCCGCCATGCAGTCTTCCACCCCATCCTGATAGACAGCCAGAAAGTTGCGCACGGGTTGATAGATGTCGGCCAGATGTTCCGACACGGAATGCCATTGTGTCTCGTCGGTCTCCATATCGCGGTCGTATGATACGTCGAGATACTGGTCCTCGTCGGGCAGTATGTCATAGACGGTGCGGCGGACGTAGTTATAGTCGTCCTCCGTCACCTTGCCGCGTGGCAGGAAGTCGCCCTGGCTGTCGACCTCGGGCAGGAGCTGCGCCTTCATGTAGAGCAGGGGCAGCAGTTTGAGCAGTGTGTCGAGGAAATCCTGTCGCTGTCGGCCCTGCGACTTTTCGAGAAAGGCGCAGAACTCTACGGCGACGGTCACGAACTCCAGCACGTTGTGGCTAAATATCGTCTTGTTCGTTTCGTTGGGGGTCATTTTTGTTTTTGTTTCTTACGAGGGGCAAAGATACGAAAAAATTTGTAAATTCCTTTATTTTACTATAACTTTGTGGACTGAATACTACAATATATCATAATACAGGATACCATGAAGAAACATTTCCTTACAATCGTGCTTGCCGTAATGGCTTTAGTATCAGCATCTGCCGAAGATGTTGAGCTAACACGGGTGGACGACCTGACGTCGCAGTATTTCATTATGGCCTACAGCGACAATGGTAAGTACCTGAGCCCCTACTGGACGAAGGGAACCATGCAAAATGTATTGTCGCCGGGCGAATCGTCGGTCATTTGTAGCGGCAAAGACAATTACTACCTGCTAAAAGCAGAGCAGATAACCTACAAAGACGAGAAAGTATATCGCATCAGCATATTCAACGGGCTGCACGAACCATTTCCCAACGGCATAGGCGGAGCCCCCTATCTGAACAGTGCTGGATGGTGTTTCTTCTCTGGCGAGAGTGCACCTTCGGGCAAAAGTCATGTCTACGGTCAGGACGGCGACGGACTTGGGCTGTGGCGCATCACATACACTGCGGGCAAAGGTTTCCAGTTCCAGTGTGTGGGCAACGATAAATACATCAGTTACACTATGGGCAACAGTTCGTCGGCCGGCATATACTATTGGAAGTGTTTTGCCGAAGGTTCGCTTTACGACGAACTCACAGCCTTGAAGATATCGACCCCATTCCAAGCCTTCACGTCACTGGAGAAGATGCTTCAGGGAATGATTGACGACAAAACCAATATCGCAAGCGACGAAGCCAGCCTTCAGGCCATATCGGAGGCATTGGATATGGCTAAGGGCATAGTGGAAGGGGCCACGTCGGAGGCAGAGATACTCAATGCCGTACTGAATCTGCGCTCAGCGGCATGTACGTTCCTGCGCGAAGTCACTTTTGCCAAAGGCTATCAGCTGAACGTGACTCCCCTGCTCATCAATTCCTCGTTCTCCAACAACAATGCCTTAGGATGGGACGGTACAGAGCCCGGATTCCAGACCTTCGGCAATGCCGAGTTCTATTCCAAGAGTTACAACCTCCACCAGACAATACCCGACATTCCACAGGGCACATACATGTTGCGCGTGCAGGGCTTCCAGCGCAGTCAGGACGCAAACGACAAGGCCATGACAGCCTTCCTCAGCGGAAGCGTCAAGCAATCGGAGGGATACCTGTACGCCAATAGCGAACAATTGCCTCTGGCCTTAGTATGTCGCGATGCACAGACTACTAATGTAATCGGCGGCACACAGTATTCCGTCGGCGGGAAGAACTATTGGATGCCCAACAGCTTGAACGATGCCAACAAGTACTTCAACAATGGAAAGTACTGGAACAACCTCACGGTCAACCACCTTACACGTGGCAGTCTGACCATCGGCCTGCGATGCAACGTCAGCACATCGAGAACATGGACATGCTTCGACAACTTCGAACTGTACTATCAAAGCGAGGGGGGTGACGTGAGCGACGTGACATACCTGATTACTAATCCATCCTTCGAAACGGGCACACTCGACGGTTGGGCTGCAGGTCATCCCAGCGGGAATACGGATGTCGGAGCGAAGAAGAACGAGAACGAATATACGACCGAAGGCACCGTCGGCGACTACTTGTTCAACACATGGACTAATAGCGACAGCTATGTCCTCGGAAGCCCCGAACACTTTGTGGAACAGACGCTCGGCAACATGGAGCCAGGTGAATATCGCCTGCGTGCATTGGCCTCGAGCAACAACTATGCAAGCGCCAAGATGCCCGTAGAACTGTATGGCAACCAGTATGTGACCAGTTTCGTTCCCCAGTCAAAGTCGACATTCAAGGAGTATTACGAGGTCACCATCTACCTCATGCTCTCCGAGCCGAACCTCACCATCGGCATGCGTTCGTGCAGTTGGTTCCGTGCCGACGACTTCCACCTCATCTACTACGGCAAGACCGAGAACTACGAAAAGGAACGCCGCCTGTCCGCCATCAGTCGCTACGAGGAAATAGCCAACCAGGCTCTGGATCGCAGTGCCTACGATGCTGTACTTAGCGAAGTGCAGGCAACACTCATGGCCGACGACGTCTCCGACGAGGAAATAGCCCGGCAGAATGCTCGCATCCACACGGCGCTGCTCGATTTGGTAAAGACGGGAGAGACCGCTACCGGGCAGTTTGACCTCAGCGTCCTGCTTCCCAATCCAGGCCTGCAGCATGCCGCCAACACCAGCGCCCTCACCGCTCTGTCACAAACACTCGAGGGCATGCCGGCCGGTCACTATACGTTCCGTGCCAATGCACTGTACCGCCCGACAAGCATGAGTGCGGCACTTGAGCAGTACGAAAGCGGAACGGACGACAGGCTCGCATACATATTTATAGGGAAGAAACAACAGCAGGTGCCCAGCATCTTCGACGATGCACGCCACGCAGCCACCAGTCAGACGGACATATATGCCACCATCGACGGCCGCAGTCTGCCCATGAACGAGTCAACTACCGTAAAAGCATTTCAACAGGGCGACTATGAAGTCGTGGTGGAGGCCGACCTAACGACCGACGGCAAACTGGAATTAGGCTTCCGCATCAAAGCCACCCAGAAGACAGACAACATGTTCCTGGCCGACCATCTGCAACTGCTCTACGGCACTACGCCCACCGTCAGCATCCGCAAGTCTCTCACTGCCGGTCGGCTGACCCCCTTATGCCTTCCCTTCGAACTCAGCAACAGCGATTCGCTTCGCCTCTATGCCATTGGCAGCATCCTGGACAAGACAGCCACCATCTACCCCGTCTCCACCATTCATCCAGGAGAGCCCTGTGTAGCGGAGGCAGACAAGGACATCGCCGACTTCCGCATTCCGGCCTCTGCCATCCGGAATAAGGAGGGCGACACCACCCCACTGCCCTGGGACGGAGGAAGCATCACCGCCGACCCCGACCATTACTCCTGGACACACGCCTCTGTCGACGGCAAGACTGTGACGAAGGCCGAACAACTGACGTTTGTCGTTTGCGACCCCATGAACATGGACCTCACCGTCAACCTGGAAAACCTCCAGGCACGTCGGTTCCTGCTCCTGGAGAACTACAAAATCACTACGAGCAGCCACATCGGCAACTATAACCAGGCACCGCCAGCACGCCGCGACCAGCCCAACAACGTCGGCATCCCCGTTGCCGACGCCAGCAGCACGAGATACCGAATCACTTACTCCGAGCATGCCGACATGAGCCAGCCGCAGGTGCTCAACACCCGACTGACCGACAGACGCCTGCTCTACATCCCCAACCTGACGCCACAACGCACTTACTACTACGAAGTGAAGGTTGGCGACAACCTTGTCGGCAAGGGGCGCTTTCACACCGACGGCCACCTGCGCATGATATACGCCCCCAGCATCAGCAACATACGCGACCTGGGAGGCTGGCAGACGACCGACGGGTCATACGTCCGCTACGGACTGATATATCGTGGCGGCGAACTGAACGGCGGCCATACGGCAACGGCTGCCGACATCAAACGTCTGCGCTTGCTGGGCATAGACGCCGAGATAGACTTGCGCATCGACTACGAAGGTGGGGCCGGCACGTCAGTCTTCGGATTCACGCCAGCCACCAAGACCTTCTACTTCGCCAACGGCAACGACTGCTTCCCCGAAAACCTTTCTTCGACGGACAGCTACAGCCATTGGAAGTCGGAATTCGACCTCATCATGACGAATCTGCGCAAGCACAAGGCCGTCTATTTCCACTGCATCTGGGGAGCCGATCGCACGGGTTTGCTTTCCATGTTGCTCGAGGGCCTGCTCGGAGTGCCGCAGGACCAGTCGAACAAGAACTACGAACTTACAACCTTCTCCCTGGGCGGATTGCGCGTTCGTGAAAAGCAAAACGAGATGTACGACGTCATTCTCGGCCTGAGTGGCAAGACCGTGAAGGAGAAGTTCAACACCTTCTTCGTAGAGAAACTCGGTGTCAGTCAGCAGGAGATCGACGAGTTCCGCAGCATCATGCTGACCTCCGACCTCAGCGATGCCCTGTCAGACATTGCCCCTGAGCAACCGTCGCTTCAGCGCACCGCCACATTCTACGACCTTTCCGGAAGGCCTGTGCCAGCTACCTTCCACCGCAAGGGAATCTACATTCATAATGGCAAGAAACTCATTGTAAAATAAATCACTATTAAAAAATGAAGAAAGTAATGCTGACATGCCTATTGGCAGCAACACTGATGCCACTGATGGCACAGGACTATTCGGTCACTGCCGGAGGCATCGTGACAGAGATTTCTTTTTATTCGCCCGAAATAGTACGGGTGACGAAGTACCAGAAGGCAGACGCCCTGGGCAAGTCCGACCCCAAGGTAGTGGTGACGATGGAGCCCCAGGCGGTGAACGTCACGAAGCGAGAAGGAAACCGCATCGACACCCTGCTGACCGACCGCGTGATGGTAACCTGTAACAAGCAGTCGGGCCTGCTTGCCTTTTTCCGTCCCGACGGCAGCGTGCTCATCAAGGAACGCTCAAAAGCCGTCTTCTCCAAACGCGCCTCGCACACCATAGACCCGTACAACGTCGCACAGACGTTTCAACTGGTGAAGGACGAGGCCATCTATGGACTGGGGCAAGTGCAGGACGGCAACCTCAATCACCGCAACCAAAGCTACAGCCACATGGTGCAGAACAACACTTCGGTGTGGATTCCGTTCTTTCATTCCACACGTGGCTATGGCCTCTACTGGGACTTGTACGGCCCGTGCGACTTCGTCGACAACAACTCGGGCACTACGTTCAAGACCGAGGCAGCCCACGCCGTCGACTATTATCTGCTCGTGGGCTCCGCAGAAAATGGCGACGAGGTGGTGCAGCGCATACGCGAACTGACGGGACGGGCCACGATGGTGCCCCTGTGGACCTTCGGCTACTTCCAGAGCAAGGAGCGCTACCAGAGCGCTACGGAGACACTGGGCGTGCTGCAGAAGTATCGCTCGCGTCAGGTGCCCATCGACTGCGTCGTGCAGGACTGGCAGTACTGGGGCGATGCCAACCAGTGGAACGCTATGGAATTTCTTAACCCCACGTTCAAGAACGACTATCCCAAGATGATTGACGGACTGCACCAGGACGGTGCCCACCTGCTCATCTCCTTCTGGGCCAACTTCGGACCAGACACCAAGCAGTTTGCCCACTTCAAGGCCCACAACCAACTGATGAAGATGGGCAACGACATCATCACGGCTACCTATCCCCCAAACTCCGGCGTAGCCATCTACAGCCCGTACCAGCAATCGGCACGCGACTACTACTGGAAGTGCCTCTACGACGGACTGGTGAGCAAGGGCGTGGATGCCTATTGGGTGGATTCGTCCGAGCCCGACCATTACCAAGGTGGCGAAGACTGGGAACGTACCAACGACTTCATCGTGCTGGATAAGGACGAGGCGGACAATACTACACTGAATCCGCTTTCGCTACAGAGCACCCACACGTGGCGTTCCATGCGCAATGTCTTCCCCCTGATGCATGCCAGCGGTGTCTACGACGGCCACCGTGCCCAGAAGTCGGAACTGACGGAAGCCAAGCGCGTGATGATCATGACTCGCTCCGGATTCATCGGCATGCAGCGCTATGGTGCCGGCACTTGGAGCGGTGACATCACCTCTTCGTGGGAGACACTGGCCAGGCAGATACCAGCCGCCCTCAACTATTCGGCCTGCGGCATACCCAGCTGGAACAGCGACATCGGCGGTTTCTTCAACGGTTCATTCCATGGGCCTGGTCAGGACAGCTACAACGAACTCTACTGCCGCTGGATTCAGTTCGGCACCTTCTGCACCATCATGCGCAGCCACGGGTCGGGCACCGACCGTGCCATCTACCAGTTTGGCAAAGAGGGCGAAAGCTACTACGACATCATCCACCGCTACATCAATCTGCGCTATGCCCTGCTCCCCTACATCTACAGCACCGACCGCCGCGTGTATGACGAGGGATTCTCCTTCATGCGGGCCATGGGCATTGCCTACCCTGCCGATGTGGCCACGCATGGACTGAAGGACGAGTTTATGTTCGGCCGCGACCTGCTCGTAGCCCCCGTCTTGCAGCCGCAGGCCGAGCAGCGGAGCGTCTACCTCCCAAAGGGCGACAACTGGACCGACGTCTGGACAGGACAGAAATACGAGGGCGGACAGGAGGTGCGGCGCGACGTCGACCTTTCGCTCATGCCGCTCTACGTGCGCCAGGGCACCATCATTCCCTGGGGGCCCGATGTGCAGTACAGCGAGCAGCACGACTGGAACAACCTGGAGGTGCGCATCTATGCGGGTGCCGACGGCAGTTTCACGCTCTATGAGGACGAGCGTGACAACTACAATTACGAACAGGGACGCTTCAGCGAGATACCCTTCACCTGGGACGATGCTTCACAGACGCTCACCATCGGACGGCGCAGTGGCGAGTTCGACGGCATGCTCCGCAGTCGTACGTTCCGCATCGTGCTGGTGGATGCAGCGAAGAATGTCGGCCTGGGCATCAGGCAATCGGTACGCTTCAGCCGCGATGTGGAATACGACGGGACTGAGGTATCGGTGAAGATAGACAACGACAACCTCGTCGTATCGGAAACCGGCAGCCCCACGACCGGCATACAGGCAACCCCCTCCAGCGTGAAGCTCTATCTGGGCCAGACGCGCACCTTATCCGTCAAGGCTACCCTTGCCGACGGCACTTCACAGTTCGTCACCCTCGAAGCGCAATGCGAGAGCAGCAACCCACAAGTGGCCTACGTGCGCAACGGACTGATACATGCTGGGACAACGGAAGGCCAGACCGACATCAGCGTGACCTACACCGACGGATTCGGCACGCGTCACCAGACCAGCGTGAACGTGGAGACCGCTATCCCCACGAACCTCTACACCTGGAAGGCCGTAGACTGGTACCGCAATCGCGTCAGCGACCGTCTGGGCTCGTCCGACATCAAATACAGCAGTCGCGACAACACCATCACCATCACCAAGACCGGGGCACAGAACATAGCCCTCCGCTACAGGGAACAGAAATATCTGAAGCCTGGTATGAAGTATCTGGTGGCCGTAGCCTCGGAAGTGTCGAAGACGAAGGGCGACTCGCAGCTGTGGCACATCAACGGGACCTGGGTGAACATTGTCAACCCCACAGACGTGCGCACCTTGAAGGACGGACGCATCATGGTCGCCTGGAGCATTGAAGAGAACAAGGGCTACGAACTGACCGGCGAGACGGTGTTCGGCCTGACGTCGACCAATGCCGAGGGGCGTTCCGTAGTCAGCTACGTGGGCTTCACCTCCGACCTGAAGCTCCTGCAACAGGAACTGGAGGGCACCGTAGGCGTCACTGCCCTGCCCGCCTCCGACAATGCCTCGCCGACCATCTTCGACCTCGACGGCATCCGCCGACAGCACTTGTCGCCGGGTGTGAACATCGTCAGCCGGGGAGGCAAGTCCGTGAAACTATACAAGCACTGAGCCATGCGCACAGAGCAACCTCTGACCATGCACAGAGAGCGCGACCTCTGACCATGCGCACAGGCAACAAAAAGAGAAGGGGCTGTGTCCGAATATCCGGCGCAGCCCCTCTCTCTTGTGTGCGGTGATGTGTTCAAGAATTACTTCTTGGCCTTGTCGTATTTCTCCCAGAGTTTCTTCTCGGCGCACATCTTCTTCTGCTCGGCTGTGAAGGCCTTAGCCTTAGCTTCCTGCTGGGCTTCAGCCTCGGGTTTGGCATAGGCGTGCTTGTAGCCGGGCAGCACGTCCCAGTAGCCGCGCGTGAAGTCGGGGAAGGCTACGGCAGCGCAGTTGTGGTCCATCGAGAGGGCGCCCAGTTCGGCCAGGCAGCACCATTCGGCCAGGTCGTAGACGTCCATGTCGAGGGGCAGACCGTTCTGCAGGCAATAGACCAGACGGGCGTCCATGAAGAAGTCCATACCGCCGTGTCCGCCTACCTCGGCAGCCATCTTGCCGTACTTCTTGATGATGGGGTGCTCATACTTCTCCTCCAGGGCCTTGCGCTCGGCATCGGGCAGGAAGGAGTGGCTCGAGAGGTTGTCCACCTGGGGCTGCTGGCCTGAGGCCTTCAGCTGGCTGGCATCCAGTGCGTAGCCGGAGATGGGATACTTGTTGGCGAAGCCCTTGGTGCCGGTGAGCTGATAGAGGCGGTTGTAGGGCTGGGGGCTCATGACGTTGTGCTGTATCTCCACCACCTTGCCGTTGTAGGTGCGCATGAGGGTGGTGGTGTGGTCGCCGTTGCGGAATTCGGCGCAGGGGCGTCCGGTGCTCTTCTCCACCAGTTCCTTGCCGTGCGAGCTCTTTGTGTCCATGGCCACGAGTGTGGTGAAACGGTCGCCGCGGTGTATGTCCATCACCTGAGCCACGGGGCCCAGTCCGTGTGTGGCATACACGTCGCCACGGTTCTCCTTGTTATACTTCAGTCGCCAGTGCAGGTTCTGGGGGTCGCTGCCGTCGGGGTTCTTCCAGTAGTATGCCCAGAAGTCGTCGAGGTTGTGGATGTAGGCACCCTGTGCGCGCAGCACTTCGCCGAAGACGCCATGCTGAGCCATATTGAGGGCGCGCAGCTCGAACCAGTCGTAGCAGCAGTTTTCCAGAATCATGCAGTGCAGCCGCTTCTGCTCCGAGAGGTTGATGAGCTCCCAGCACTGTTCCAGATTCATGGCCGAGGGCACCTCGATGGCCGTGTGCTTGCCGTTCTCCAGTGCGCACTTGGCCACGGGGAAGTGGTGGTCCCAGTCGGTGGCCACGTACACCAAGTCAATGTCGGGGCGCTTGCAGAGTTCTTCGTAGCCCTTGGCGCCGCTGTAGATGGCTGCGGGGGGCAGTCCGGCCTCGCGCAGATACTTCTGGCAACCTTCGGCGCGCTTGGCCTCATAGTCGCAGAGGGCCACGATCTGCACACCGGGGATGTAGCAGAAACGGGCAACGGCACCGGGTCCGCGCATGCCCAGGCCGACGAAGGCCACCCGGACGACATCCAGTTTGGGGGTAGTCAGGCCCAAGACGTTTTGCTGGCCAACGGGGCGTGCAGGCTGGTCAACGACGATGGTACCCTCCTCCCAGTGCCACTTGGTGCTGGGAGACAGGCTCTGCGCCAGCATTCCGCTCACGGACAGGCACAGGCAGAGGAGTGCGAAAAGAAATTTCCTGTTCATTTTCATGATAAGAAGAATTATGTTTTTGGTTAATAAAATTAGTTAGTCTACATCCTGCGACCGTGTAATCGCGCTGCAAAGATAAGAAATAATTCACAATTGGCCATTCATTATTCATAATTATTTCTTAATTTTGCACCACAAATCACATTTAATCTGCGATTGCGAACATTGGAACCTACATTACTATATATAGCGCGGCACGGACAGACGGAGGAGAACGTGCGCCGCGTCTTGCAAGGCCAGATGCCCGGGCACCTGACGGACGAGGGCATCCGGCAGGCCTGGGAACTGAGCGACCGGCTGAGCCGCGAGCCCCTGGAGCGCATCGTCAGCAGCGACCTGCAGCGGGCCCTCGACACGGCGCGCATCGTAGCCCGGCCGCACGGCCTGGAGGTGGAGCCTGAACCGCTCTTGCGCGAGCGCGACTTCGGCATCCACACGGGCGGCCCCTACATCAAGATAAGCCAGGCACTGGACCCCTCGGCCGAGACCATGCAGCAGTTGGCCCAGCGCGCCGCCGACTTCCTCAACCGCACCGTGGCCGCCATCCGGCCATCATCGTCCGAACCCTCGCGCATCCTCGCCGTCAGCCACGGCCTCTTCCTGCGCGTGCTGCAGGCCGTATTCTACGGCGTCAGCGTGCGTTCCGTAGTGAAGATGGAGAATGCCGAATACCGCATCCTGCCCCTGCACCCCGGCATGTACTTCGCCCCCCTGCTGGTGGAAGAAACCGGCGGCACGGCCAATTAACCCTTTCTCATTTTCTCATTTTCTCATTTTCTAAATTTCTCTTTTTCCCTTGCGCACCGTATTCCTCATCTACACCGGCGGCACCATAGGAATGGTGAAAAGCCCACAGACCGGCACCCTGGAGCCACTCGACTTCGACAATGTCCGCCACCACGTGCCCGAACTCTCCGAACTGGACTTCCGGATTCGCTCCTACCAGTTCCAGCCCCCCATCGACTCGTCGGACATGCGCCCCACCCACTGGGCACAGCTGGTGAACATCATCGCCCGCCACTACCACGAGGTCGACGGCTTCGTCATCCTGCACGGCACCGACACGATGGCCTACACCGCCTCGGCACTGAGCTTCATGCTCCGCGGCCTGGCCAAGCCCGTCATACTCACGGGCAGCCAACTGCCCATAGGCGTGCTGCGCACCGACGGCAAGGAGAACCTCATCAACGCCATCGAACTGGCCGCTTCCAGCGACGCCCAGGGCCGCCCACGGGTGCCCGAGGTGTGCGTCTGCTTCGGCAACCAGCTCCTGCGCGGCAACCGCTCCACCAAGGCCAGCGCCGAACGCTTCGACGCCTTTGCCTCCTACAACTTCCCGCCACTGGCCACCATAGGCATCAACGTCTGCTTCCACCCCACGGCCATCCTGCGGCCCGACCCGCTGCAGCCCTTCCGGCCACACACCGAGCTCGACAACTCGGTCATCGCCATCACCCTCTTCCCCGGCATACGGCCGCAAATCATCGAACACGTCTTCGAGATGCCCGACATCCGGGGCATCATCCTGCGCACCTACGGTTCGGGCAACGCCCCGCAGCAGCCTTGGCTGCTGAATGCCATAGCCAGTGCCACGGAGGCCGGACGCGTGGTGGTGAACATCACGCAGTGCGATGCCGGACGGGTGGAAATGGGGCTCTACGAGACGGGCAACCAACTGCGCAAGGCAGGCGTCGTCAGCGGTGGCGACATGACCATCGAGTGTGCCACCACGAAGTTGATGTACCTCCTGGGGCAGGGCCTGTCCAGCGCCGAGGTGCGCCGACTGATGGGCCAGTCGCTGGCCGGAGAGCTCAGCGAGCCCGAGGTGAAGTGAAGTGCCCCCCGGACGGGCGGTCAGAGATAGAAATCTTTTGTCAAATCGGAGTACTCGGTGCTGCGACTGCCGTCGGCATTCTGCAGCAGCAGTTCCTCGCCGCCCAGGGCAATGGTCCCCTCGCGCGAGAAGGCAATCATGACGCGCTTCGGAGCCTTTCGTGGCACGGTGCGCACCTGGCATCGGCGCACCATCCGCAGTCCACTGATAAATGCCTGGTTTACAAACTCAGTTTCAGCATTCGATGGAAGTATTACATAAAACCTTCCACCAGGCGACAGCAGGCGGCACGCGGCAGCCAGCAGGTCGGCAAAACGCAGCCCCTCGGCATGCCGTGCACGCGCCCTCTGGGCATTGGGCGACAGGGTGTCCTCGGTGAAGAAGGGCGGATTGCAGAGGATGCAGTCGAAACACTCTTCGGTGCGAAATTCCCTGACATCGGCCTCCTCCACCACCACCCTCTCCTGGAAAGGGCTCCGCAGGACATTCTCCCGTGCCTGCCGGGCCGAGGCGGCATCCACCTCCACCCCCACCACGCTGGCCACGGGGTTTCGCTGTGCAGCCATCAGGGCCACCAGCCCCGAACCCGTCCCGATGTCCAGGATGCGACGTGCCCCACAGACATCGGCCCATGCCCCGAGCAAGACGCCGTCCGTGCCCACGCGGTGGGCACAGCGGTCGTCCAGGATGGTGAATTGCTTGAACCGAAACATGCCGCGAAGGTACGAAATCTTGGGCAATGTGCCAAAATTATCGTCAAGAATTAGATAATTTAAGATTCGTGTTGTCCTGGCTTCCACTACATGTTGCGCTGGTCTATGCCTCGTGTTGCAATAGCCTGAGCATCGTGATGTCCTGGCCTGCGCCTCGTGTAGCAATGGCCTGCGCTTCGTTATGCGTAAGCCGCCACAACGTGATGTATCGACCTTGGCTATACTATTCTTCGGTCCCTGTCCGCCTTTCCCAATACTCATTCGCGTAGTGACAAGGGGGACAAGGGGACAGGGGGACAACTAATTTGCACGACCGCCCCCTCTTTCCATACAATAATTTTATACATATTATTACTATTCAAACTATTATATATAGATATAATTTATCTAAGTATATTTAATAGATTATTTTGACTGAATATTTATATATAAAAACATCTATATATTATAGAAATAAGTTTACATATAACGATTAAACAAGTAATCAACTGCGGACACCCATTTAGGTGTATGCGCCCAAAATGCTTGTCCCCTTGTCCCCTGTCCCCTTCAAGCCACAACTTCTCAGTCGACGAAATTCCTCTGTGTGAGCCTGTGTATTGTTTATTATCCGAAAACTTGCAAAGTTATTTGCTTTTTTGACGGCTTTTTCGTATCTTTGCACACTTTTATTTATATATAGGTAAAAATGAGCGAAGAACAGATACAAAATCCATTCTCCTTTATCGCCGATTTTGAGGGAGATATCCGACAACTCACCGAGCAGCCCATACCCCCCATACTGCCCATACTGCCACTGAGGGGACTCACCATGTTCCCATGCGTCATGTCGCCCGTGGCCGTCAGGCGGAAAAGCTCGCTCAAGATGGTGCGACATGCCTACGAGGCGGGCTCGCTCATCGGAGCCTTCTGCCAGAAAAACCCCGCCACCGAGACCCCCACCCGGGACGACCTCTACCCAACGGGCGTGGTGGCACGCGTGGTGAAGCTGTTCGAACTGCCCGACGGGCAGGTGAGCGTCATACTGCAGGCCTCGTGCCGCATACGCCTGGGCGAGACCGTGACCACCAAACCCTACATGAAGGCCACCGTGGAACAGCTCACCGAGTTCTATCCCGACACGAACGACATCGAATTCCACGTCCTGGCCGACACCAGCCGAAAGCGAGCCATACACTACATCGAGACCAACGAGGACCTGCCCAACGAGGCCAAGTTTGCCGTCATGAACATTTCCAACGAGGTCTTCATGGTCGACTTCCTCTGCACCTGCCTGCCCCTGCAGGAGGAGGACAAGCAGGACATGCTGGAGATGGCCATCGTGAAGGAGCGCACGGCACGCCTCATACAGTGCATCAACTCGGCACAGACCCTGGTGGACATGAAGAACCGCATCCTGCAGCAGACACACGTGGAGGTGAACCGCCAGCAGCGCGAATGGTTCCTGCAACAGGAGATTAAGAACATACAGGACGAACTGGGCGGAGCCAGCCCCACCAAGGACGCCGAACAGCTGCGCCAGCGCATGGAGGCCAAGAAGATGCCACAGTACGCTCGCGAGGCCTTCCTCGACGGACTCGCCAAACTGGAGCGCATCAACCCGCAGAGCCCCGACTACAACATCGAACTGAACCACCTGCAGACCATACTGCAGCTGCCCTGGGAGGAATACACCGAGGACAACCTGAACATACAGAACGCCGAGCGCGTGCTCGACGCCGACCACTACGGCATGCAGGAGGTCAAGGAGCGCATACTGGAGCACCTGGCCGTGCTGAAGCTCAGGGGCGACATGAAGTCGCCCATCCTCTGCCTCTACGGCCCACCGGGCGTCGGCAAGACCTCGCTGGGGCGCAGCATCGCATCGGCACTGAAGCGCAAATACGTCAGGGCCAGCCTGGGCGGACTGCACGACGAGGCCGAGATACGCGGACACCGGCGCACCTACATCGGAGCCATGCCCGGACGCATACTGAAGAACATCATCAAGGCCGGCTCCAACAACCCCGTCTTCATACTCGACGAGATAGACAAAATCAGCGGACGCACCATGAACGGCGACCCATCCTCGGCCCTGCTCGAAGTGCTCGACCCCGAACAGAACACCACCTTCCACGACAACTTCCTCGACATGGACTACGACCTCTCGAAGGTCATGTTCATAGCCACGGCCAACGACGTCAGCCAGATACCCCGCCCGCTGCTCGACCGCATGGAACTCATCGAGGTGGGCGGATACTGCACCGAGGAGAAGATAGAGATAGCCCGCCGCCACCTCATCAAGAAGGCCAAGGAGGCACACGGACTCAGCCAGCGACGCGACATCAAGATGCAGAAGGCAGCCATAGAGTACGTCATCGAACACTACACACGCGAGAGCGGCGTGCGCAACCTCGAGAAGCAGCTCAACAAACTCTTCCGCAAGGTGGCCCTCGGCATAGCCAAGGAAGACGCCGAGCAGGTGACCACCATCAACGTCGACACCGCCCGCCAGCTCCTGGGCAAGGAACCCTACAACCGCGACATCTACCAGGGCAACAGCAACGCAGGCGTCGTCACCGGACTGGCATGGACCAGCGTGGGCGGCGAGATACTCTTCATCGAGACCAGCCTGAGCCGAGGCAAGGGCGGACAGCTGACCATCACCGGCAACCTGGGCGACGTCATGAAGGAGAGCGCCATGCTGGCCCTGGAGTACATCAAGGCACACACCGACCAACTGGGCATCGACGCACGCATCTTCGAACACTGGAACATACACCTCCACGTGCCCGAAGGCGCCACACCCAAGGACGGACCCTCGGCCGGCATCACCATGGCCACCTCGCTGGCCTCGGCACTGACCCAGCGCAAGGTGCGTCCCTATCTGGCCATGACCGGCGAAATCACACTGCGCGGACGCGTACTGCCCGTGGGAGGCATCAAGGAGAAGATACTGGCAGCCAAGCGCGCCGGCATACGCGAAATCATCATCTGCCGCGAGAACCGCAAAGACATCGAGGAGATACCCGAAATGTACCTCCACGGCGTATCGTTCCACTACGTCGAGGACGTCAAGGAGGTCTTCGACTATGCCCTCCTGCAGGAGAAAGTGAAGGACGCCGTCAATTTTGACATCACCGAGAATAAAGAAAAGTAAGATGACATTCAACCTACTGAAGACCGACGATAAAACCCACGCCCGGGCCGGACTCCTGACCACCGACCACGGACAGATAGAAACCCCCATATTCATGCCCGTAGGCACGGTGGGCAGCGTCAAGGGCGTACTGCAGCGCGACCTCAAGGAAGAGGTCGGGGCACAGATCATCCTGGGCAACACCTACCACCTCTACCTCCGACCCGGCACCGACATACTGGAACAGGCCGGAGGCCTCCACCGCTTCATCCACTGGGACCGCCCCATGCTGACCGACTCCGGCGGCTTCCAGGTATTCTCCCTCACCGGCATACGCAAGCTGAAGGAGGAGGGTTGCTACTTCCAAAGCCACATCGACGGCTCGCGCCACTTCTTCTCACCCGAGCGCGTCATGGACATCGAACGCTCCATCGGCGCCGACATCATCATGGCCCTCGACGAATGCCCACCCGGCACCAGCGACTACGCCTACGCCAAGAAGAGCCTCGGACTGACCCACCGATGGCTGGACCGCTGCATACAACGCTTCCGAGAGACCGAGCCCAAATACGGCTACCAGCAGAGCCTCTTCCCCATTGTGCAAGGCTGCACCTACAAGGACCTCCGCCAGCAGTCGGCCGAATACATCGCAGCCAAGGAGGCCGACGGCAACGCCATAGGCGGACTGGCCGTGGGCGAACCCACAGACGTCATGTACGAAATGATAGAAGTGGTCAACGACATTCTGCCCCAGGACCGCCCCCGATACCTCATGGGCGTGGGCACACCGGCCAACCTGCTCGAAGGCATAGAGCGCGGCGTCGACATGTTCGACTGCGTCATGCCCACACGCAACGGCCGCAACGCCATGCTCTTCACCTCCGAAGGCATCATGAACCTGCGCAACCGGAAGTGGGCCGACGACTTCTCACCCATCGACCCCAACGGCACCGCATCGGTGGACACCTTCTACACCCGCGCCTATCTGCACCACCTCTTCAAGGCACAGGAACTCCTGGCACTGGAAATAGCCACCCTCCACAACCTCGCCTTCTACCTCTGGCTCGTAGGCGAAGCCCGCCGCCACATCCTCGACGGCACATTCTCCACCTGGAAGAGCATCATGATGCGCCGCGTCACCAACCGCCTCTAACCCTCTAACCCTTTAACCCTTTAACCCTTTAACATTTTAACATTTTAACATTTTAACATTTTAACATTTTGAGCCTCCGTCCCCCATTCCTGAAGCGCATAGATACGTACATCATAGGCAAGTTCCTGGGCACGTACTTCTTCTCCATGCTGCTCATCATCACCGTCGCCGTGGTGTTCGACTACAACGACAACATCGACAAGATAACCCAGAACGGTGCGCCCTGGCCCGAGATAGCCCGATACTATCTCAACTTCATGCCCTACTACGCCAACCTATTCTCGGCACTCTTCGTCTTCATAGCCGTCATATTCTTCACCTCCAAGCTGGCCGGCAACAGCGAAATCATAGCCATCATCAGTGCCGGCATCAGTCTGCGCCGACTCATGCGCCCCTACATGATAAGCGCAGCCGTCATAGCCGTCATCAGCTTCTATCTGGGCTCCGAAATCATACCGCCAGGCTCCGTAGAACGACTGGAATTCGAAAACCAATTCAAGAGCCGAAAGAAGAATGCCACCTACGCCGACAACGTGCAGATGCAGGTGGACACTGGCGTTATAGCCTTCGTGGAACACTTCGACGCACCCACTAAGACGGGCTACCACTTCCAGCTCGACAAGTTCGAAAAGAAGAAACTCGTGTCGCACCTCACAGCCTCCACCATCACCTACGACACTCTCTCCAGCGAACGCTTCCACTGGAAGGTGCGCAACGCCACCATCCGCGACATGCACGGCATGCGCGAAATCATCACCCACCACGACCTCATCGACTCGGTCATCGTCATGGAACCCTCCGACTTCCTCTCCACAAAATACTTCCAGGAGACCATGACCAACAGCCAGTTGCTCGAATACATCGGCCGCGCCAAGATACGCGGAACGGGCAACGTCAAACCCTACCAGGTCGAGTACCACAAACGCTTTGCATCCCCCTTTGCCGCCTTCATCATGACGGTCATCGGCGTCTCCCTCTCCAGCCGTAAGCGCAAGGGAGGCATGGGATTCTCCCTCGGCGTGGGACTCGTGCTCAGCCTGTCGTACGTATTCTTCCAGGCCGTGGCAGCCGGCTTTGCCGTCAACGCCAACATGCCCCCAGCCGTTGCCGTCTGGCTGCCCAACATCGTCTTCGCCTTCATAGCCTACTACCTCTACAAAAGAGCACCCCGATAAATTCTTAATTCTTAATTAATCTCCCCATTTAATTCTTAATTCTTATTTCTTAATTCTTAATTCTTAATCATACTACATGGACTTCTACGACTTAGACCTATGCGACGGCGTACTCGACGCCCTCGACGATATGAACTTCACCGACACCACCCCCATCCAGGAACACGCCATCCCCCCCATACTGCAGGGGCGCGACCTCATAGGCGTAGCCCAGACGGGAACCGGCAAGACCGCAGCCTACCTGCTGCCCGTGCTCTCCATGCTCAGCGACGGCAACTACCCCAGCGACCACATCAACTGCATCGTCATGGCCCCCACGCGCGAACTGGCACAGCAAATCGACCAAGCCATGCAGGGCTTTGCCTACTACCTCGACGACATCAACAGCGTGGCCGTCTACGGCGGCAACGACGGCATCCGATACGAACAAGAGAAGCGCGGATTCGACTCCGGCGCCAGCATCATCATTGCCACACCCGGCCGACTCATCAGCCACATAGCACTGGGCAACATCGACCTCTCGCACGTCTCATTCTTCATCCTCGACGAGGCCGACCGCATGCTCGACATGGGATTCTCCGAAGACATCATGCAGATAGAAAAACTCTTGCCCCGGCAGCGACAGACCATCATGTTCTCCGCCACCATGCCCGACAAGATAGTGGAACTGGCCAAAACCATACTGCACGACCCCGTGGAGGTGTCGCTGGCCGTCAGCAAGCCCGCCGACGGCATCCACCAAAGCGCATACATCTGCTACGAAATGCAGAAGGTGAACATCATCAAAGCCATGTTCCGCCAGCGGAATCCCGAACGGGTCATCATCTTTGCCGGTTCGAAACTCAAAGTGAAAGACCTGGCCGTAGCCCTGAAACGCGAAGGCTTCAACGTCGGAGCCATGCACAGCGACCTCACCCAGCAGGAGCGCGACGACGTGATGTTCCGCTTCAAGAGCCAGAAGGTGAACATACTGGTGGCCACCGACATCGTGGCCCGTGGCATCGACATCGACGACATACAACTCGTCATCAACTACGATGTCCCCCACGATGCCGAAGACTATGTCCACCGCATCGGACGCACAGCACGCGCCGGTGCCGAGGGAGCAGCCGTCACGCTGGTCAGCGAGAAAGACCAACCGCTCTTCCGCGACATCGAACGCTTCCTGGAAAAGGAAATCCTCAAGAGCCCCATACCCGAGGAACTGGGCCCCGGCCCCGAATACAAGACCGCCACGGGAAAAGGAAAAGGTCGGGGCAAGGGAGGACGCGGCAGCAAGAGCCGGCATGGCGGACAGCACCGCAAAAATCAGGCCTCCAAGCCCAAAGACGCCAAACCCAAGGACACCAAACCCAAAGACGCCAAGGCCAAGGACAATAAATTACAGGGCGATAAGCCCCAGGACGAGGCAGGAAAAGAAACAAACAGCAAAAGCCGACGACACAGAGGTACGAAAAACAAGAAGAAAGAATAAAAGGATAGTGAATTCTTTTGTTCGGCTGTCATTTTTTTGTAACTTTGCACGAAAGGTAGAAATATATCATAACAAAATAACGAAAACACTATGAAAAAGAAAGTAAGGTTCAGTCTGGTCTACAGAGACATGTGGCAGAGCTCGGGCAAGTTCCAGCCACGCAAGGACCAGCTGGCACGCATCGCCCCCGTCATCATCGAAATGGGCTGCTTCGACCGAGTGGAAACCAACGGCGGCGCCTTCGAGCAGGTCAACCTGCTGGCAGGCGAAAACCCCAACGAAGCCGTGCGCGCATTCTGCAAGCCTTTCAACGAAGTTGGCATAAAGACGCACATGCTCGACCGCGGGCTCAACGCACTGCGCATGTATCCCGTGCCCGACGACGTACGCCAACTGATGTACAAGGTCAAGAAGAAACAGGGTACCGACATCACCCGCATCTTCTGCGGACTGAACGACGTCCGCAACATCATCCCCAGCATCAAGTATGCCAAGGAGGGAGGCATGATACCGCAGGCCACACTGTGCATCACCAACTCACCCATCCATACGGCCGAATACTACAGCGCCATTGCCGACCAGCTGATAGCTGCCGGAGCACCGGAAATCTGTCTGAAGGACATGGCCGGCATCGGACAGCCTGCCCTGCTGGGTAAACTCACGGGCATGATAAAGAAAAACCACCCCGACGTCATCATACAGTATCACGGACACTCCGGCCCCGGCCTCTCTATGGCCAGCATACTGGAGGTGTGCAACAATGGTGCCGACATCATCGACACCGCCATCGAACCCCTCTCCTGGGGTAAGGTGCATCCCGACATCATCAGCGTTCAGTCGATGCTGAAGAACGAAGGCTTCGACGTGCCCGACATCAACATGTCGGCCTACATGAAGGCCCGCTCGCTCACGCAAGAATTCATCGACGACTGGTTGGGCTACTTCATCAACCCTGCCAACAAGCACATGACCAGCCTCCTCCTTGGGTGCGGTCTGCCCGGTGGCATGATGGGTTCCATGATGGCCGACCTGGGTGGCATACAAAGCGCCATCAACATGATTCGCAAGAAGAACGGCGAACCCGAACTGACCACCGACGACATGCTGGTGGCCCTGTTCAACGAGGTAGAACACGTATGGCCTATGGTGGGCTATCCCCCATTGGTGACACCCTTCAGCCAGTATGTCAAGAACATCGCACTCATGAACCTCCTCACTATGGCACAGGGCAAGGGCCGCTTCGTGATGATGGACGACTCGATGTGGGGCATGATTCTGGGCAAGTCGGGCAAGGTGCCTGGCCCCATCGCTCCGGAACTCATCGAACTGGCCAAGTCGCAGGGCCGCGAATTCACCGACACCGACCCACACACGCTCTATCCCAATGCTCTCGACCAATTCCGTAAGGAAATGGACGACAACGGATGGGAATACGGACAGGACGACGAGGAACTCTTCGAACTGGCCATGCACCCCGAGCAGTATCGCAACTACAAGAGCGGACAGGCCAAGAAGAACTTCCTCAGCGACCTGCAGAAGGCCAAGGATGCCAAACTGGGTTCGAAACTGAGTCCCGAAGAGTTGGCAGCCTTCAAGCATGCCAAGGCCGACCAGGTGGTAAGTCCCGTCAACGGACAGGTATTCTACGAGTTCCAGGGTGGCGACGAGGTTGTTCCCTGTCTGGAGCCCTTCATCGGCCAGGAATATAAGGAAGGCGACATCCTCTGCTACGTGCAGGCACCCTGGGGCGAATTCGTACCTGTGAAGGCCGGCATCGGCGGTCGCCTGGTAGAGGTGGCAGCCAAAAAGGCTTCATTCGTGCACCGTGGCGACACACTGGCGTGGATAGAAAGGAAAAATTGATAGAAATAGTTGGAAGTTTCACTATTTTTAGGTACTTTTGCAGCAAGCAAGACACAAAACACATTCATATTTATCAAATCTACTAACTAATAAGTATGGTTTACAGTAAAGAAGTACAGAACATGTGTTGCGTGGCCAAAGGCCCCAACCATGGTCCCGCTCCTATCCCAGAGGAAGGCAAGTGGGTACAAGCAAAGGAAATTAAGGACATCTCGGGTCTGACCCACGGTATCGGCTGGTGTGCTCCTCAGCAGGGCGCATGCAAACTGACGCTGAACGTGAAGGAAGGCATCATCGAGGAGTGTCTGGTAGAAACCATCGGCTGCTCGGGCATGACCCACAGTGCCGCCATGGCCAGCGAAATTCTGCCTGGCAAGACGCTGCTCGAGGCTCTGAACACCGATCTCGTTTGCGACGCCATCAACACCGCCATGCGCGAACTGTTCCTGCAGATTGTCTATGGACGCACACAGAGCGCCTTCTCAGAGGGCGGCCTCATGATTGGTGCCGGCCTGGAGGACCTGGGCAAGGGACTCATCTCGCAGACAGGTACCCTCTACGGTACGAAGGTGAAGGGCACACGCTACCTGCAGCTCACCGAAGGCTACATCACAAAGATGTACCTCGACAAGGACGACCAGGTTTGTGGCTACGAGTTCGTTCACATGGGCAAGTTCATGGATGCCATCAAGAAGGGCGTACCTGCCGACGAGGCCCTGAAGAGTGTTACTGGCACATACGGCCGCACAAAGGCAGAGGACGGTGCCGTGAAGAGTATTGACCCACGTAAAGAATAAGGAGGAACTGCTATGATTCGTGAAGTAAAATTTGAATCCCAAGACCGTCGTATCAAGCAGATTCTTGCTTGTCTGAATAAGCACGGCATCGCTTCCATCGAGGAAGCCAACCAAATCTGTGAGGCTGCCGGCCTGGATCCCTACAAGACTTGTGAAGAGACCCAGATGATCTGCTTCGAGAACGCAAAGTGGGCCTATGTCGTTGGTACCGCCATCGCTCTGAAGGAGAAGGCTAAGGATGCCGTAGAGGCTGCCAACTATATCGGCGAGGGCCTGCAGTCGTTCTGCATCCCCGGCTCTGTTGCCGACGACCGCAAGGTGGGTATCGGCCACGGCGAACTGGCTGCCCGTCTGCTCACACCCGAGACCAAGTGCTTCGCCTTCCTGGCAGGTCACGAGAGCTTCGCTGCTGCCGAAGGTGCCATCAAGATTGCACAGATGGCCAACAAGTCGAGACCAGCCGACAAGCCCCTGCGTTGCATCCTGAATGGTCTGGGCAAGGACGCCGCTATGATCATCAGCCGCATCAATGGCTTTACCTACGTACAGACCCAGTTCGACTATTTCACCGGCGAACTGAAGGAAGTGAAACGCATCCCCTACAGCAACGGTCCGCGTGCCGCTGTCAACTGCTACGGCGCTGACGACGTTCGCGAAGGTGTTGCCATCCTGTGGAAGGAAGATGTTGACGTCAGCATCACGGGTAACTCCACCAACCCCACTCGCTTCCAGCACCCCGTTGCAGGCACCTACAAGAAGGAGCGCATCCGTGCCGGTAAGCCCTACTTCTCTGTTGCCTCCGGTGGCGGTACGGGTCGCACGCTGCATCCCGACAACATGGCTGCCGGTCCTGCTTCCTACGGTATGACCGACACACTGGGTCGCATGCACAGCGATGCTCAGTTTGCAGGTTCCAGCTCAGTGCCCGCTCACGTAGAGATGATGGGCTTCCTGGGTATCGGCAACAACCCCATGGTAGGTTGCTCCGTAGCTTGCGCAGTAAACGTAGACCTCGCTCTGAATCATTAATTCGCGAGTATAATAAAATGAGAGGCGAGCCCCACAATCGTGAGGCTCGCCTCTTTTTTTGTTCAGTTGAGAATCTGCTTTTTGCTACAAAGCTTCAGTGCTTAGTCTTGCAATCAGCATCAAGGTCTCGTGTGACGACTGGCAAAGATTTACTTCACCTTGGCAACGATAGCCTTGAAAGCTTCGGGATGGTTGACAGCGAGGTCGGCAAGAATCTTGCGGTTGATTTCAATACCAGCCTTGTGCAGACCGCCCATCAACTGGCTGTAGCTTACACCCTCGATGCGGGCAGCAGCATTGATACGCTGAATCCACAGAGCGCGGAAGGTGCGCTTCTTGTTGCGACGATCGCGGAAGGCATAGGTCAGACCCTTCTCCCAAGTGTTCTTGGCAACGGTCCAAACGTTCTTGCGAGCGCCGATGTAACCGCGGGTCAACTTCAGAATTCTCTTTCTCTTAGCTCTACTAGCTACGTGATTTACTGATCTTGGCATAGTTTTGTTTGTTTTTGAACGTCAGCGCCAGATTATGGACTTTCAGGCTGAACATTCGGTTAATAACTTAAGTAAAAGAATCCTACCTGACGGTTAACGGAGGTTGAGGAGGTCGCGTACCTGCTTCATGTTCTCGGTCACTACCAAGTCGGCATGCTGCAAGTTGCGCTTCTGCTTCTTGGTCTTCTTTGTCAGGATGTGGCTGTGATAAGCGTGATGACGCTTTACCTTGCCAGAACCGGTGAGTACGAATCTCTTCTTGGCACCGGAATTTGTCTTTACTTTTGGCATTTTTTTGTTGTTTAATTTGTTATTAATATTGGTGGCAACGCATATACCAGGCGTTACGCACTTCTCTTCTTCATATTACATCAATCGTCGAAGTCCTCACCTTCCACCTTCGGTCCGGTGTATTCCTTGCGGGCTTTCTGCTGCGGAGCCTTCTTCACGGGTGCCTCTGGGGCATCGGCATTGGCTTCGACGGCTTTCTTCGTCGTCTGACCTCCAGTCTTTTTGGGAGCTATGAACATCGTCATGCGCTTTCCTTCGAGCACGGGCATCGATTCTACTTTGCCATACTCCTCCAGGTCGGAGGCAAATCGCAACAGCAAGACTTCGCCTTGTTCCTTGAACAAAATGCTGCGTCCCTTAAAGAATACGTAGGCTTTCACCTTGTCGCCATCTGAAAGGAATCCTATGGCATGCTTCAGCTTGAAGTTGTAATCGTGGTCGTCGGTCTGTGGTCCGAAACGTATTTCCTTGACGTTCACTACCGTCTGCTTGGCTTTCATCTCCTTTTGCTTCTTCTTTTGCTGATAGACAAACTTGCTGTAGTCTATCAAACGGCAGACTGGCGGCTCGGCATTGGGCGAAATCTCAACCAGGTCCACACCACGCTGCTCGGCCATTTGCAAAGCACGCTGGGTGGATACAACCATAGATTCGATATCATCGCCTACGATACGAACTTCACGAACACGAATTTGTTCGTTGATACGATACTGCTGTTTCTTTTCGTCTCTCTTCATGAATGACTTTTAGCAAATTGCGTGCAAAGTTAATACTTTTCCGTCAAACTACGAACTTCTTCGTTAATTTTTTGCGCAAATTCATCAACTTTCATGCTTCCCAGGTCACTTGCACCTTGTTTGCGGACACTTACGGTTCCCTCGGCTTGCTCCTTTTCACCAACGACGAGCATGTAAGGAATACGCTTCATCTCGTTGTCGCGAATCTTGCGGCCTATCTTCTCGTTGCGGTCGTCAAGCACGGTACGCACATCCTGAGCCTCCAGGCGGTCGCATACCTGCTGAGCATATTCGTTGTATTTCTCCGAGATGGGCAGTACGGCAACCTGATCTGGAGCCAACCAGATGGGGAAATGACCGGCCGTGTGCTCGATGAGTACAGCGGTGAAGCGCTCCATAGAACCGAAGGGGGCACGGTGTATCATCACGGGACGATGCTTCTGGTTGTCCTCGCCTACGTATTCCAGCTGGAAGCGTTCGGGCAGATTGTAGTCTACCTGGATGGTACCCAGCTGCCAACGACGACCCAGGGCATCCTTCACCATGAAGTCGAGTTTAGGACCATAGAAGGCGGCCTCACCCAGTTCGGTGGTGGTCTTCAGTCCCTTTTCCTCACAAGCCTCGACGATGGCGCGCTCAGCCTGTTCCCAGACTTCGTCGCTACCGATGTATTTCTCTTTGTCGTTAGGGTCACGCAGCGATATCTGAGCCTCGAAGTTGTCGAAGTCCAGTGCACCGAAGATAATCTGGATAATCTCCATAACGCGGATGAACTCATCCTTCACCTGATCGGGACGGCAGAAGATATGGGCATCGTCCTGAGTAAAGGAACGTACGCGCGTGAGTCCGTGCAACTCGCCGCTCTGCTCATAACGATAAACCGTACCGAACTCAGCCAGACGCAGAGGCAAATCCTTGTACGAACGGGGCTTCGAGGCATAGATCTCACAGTGGTGGGGGCAGTTCATGGGTTTGAGCATATACTCCTCGCCCTCCTCCGGAGTGTGTATGGGCTGGAAGCTGTCCTTGCCGTAGTGGGCATAATGGCCTGAGGTTACATACAGATTTTTACCACCGATATGCGGAGTGATAACCTGCTGATATCCATAGCGCTTCTGTATCTTCTTCAAGAAGTCCTCAAGACGCAGACGCAGGGCCGTACCCTTGGGGAGCCAAATGGGCAGTCCCTTACCGACGCGCTCTGAGAACATGAAAAGTTCCATCTCCTTGCCAATCTTGCGGTGGTCGCGTTTCTTGGCCTCCTCCAACAGCGCCAGATACTCGTCGAGCATTTTCTTCTTGGGGAAGGTGATGCCGTAGAGGCGGGTCATCTGCGGACGCTTTTCATCGCCACGCCAGTAGGCAGCACTTACAGAGAGCACCTTGCAAGCCTTGATGGGAGCTGTGCTGGTGAGGTGCGGACCGCGACAAAGGTCGGTGAATGCGCCCTGAGTGTAAGTTGTGATATGGCCGTCCTCAAGGTCGGCGATGAGTTCGTTCTTGTAGTTCTGGCCATGATCGCCGAAGAACTTCAGGGCATCCTGCTTGCTGATGTCCTTGCGTACGAGTTGCTCCTTACGCTGCACCAGTTCCATCATCTTCTTCTCGATGTTGGGGAAGTCGGCTTCGCGGATGGAAACGCCCTCGGCAGGCATCACATCATAGTAGAAACCATTCTCGATGGCAGGACCGATACCGAACTGAATGCCGGGATAGAGTTCCTGCAGAGCCTCGGCCATCAGGTGGGCCGAAGTATGCCAGAAAGCGTGTTTGCCCTCCTTGTCGTCCCATTTGTACAAGACGAACTGGGCATCCTCGTTGATCTGGCGATTCAGTTCAACGGTCTCACCATTGACGCCACAAGCCAAGACATCTTGAGCCAGTCTCGGCGATATGCTTTCAGCAATTTGCAAGCCCGTCACGCCTTCGTTGTATTGGCGCACGGAGCCATCAGGAAATGTAATGTTTATCATTTTATTGCGTTCAATTTGTTCTTTTACCATTTGCTCTTCATGGGAAATACCCACAAATCGCGTGCAAAGATAATAAAAAAAATACAAATATGATAACGTTAGTCGATTTAATTCTCTGTCGAGCGAAAGAAATCGCTATTATTTTGTCTTCGAATAGCGTTTTATCAGGTTGTAGGCGCTATAGAGGCCGTATTCGCCTGCCTGACTGAGGTCGGCAAGTCCCTTCTCGAGTCGTCCGTCGAGCAGGTAGACTACGCCACGATTGTAGTAGGCATCCGGGAAGCGCGGGTCTATCTCCAGGACACGAGTGAAGGCATCGATGGCCTTGTCGTATTCGTGCAGGCGAACGTAGATATTGCCTATGTTATACTGGGCGAAAGACATATCGGGCTCCAGTTCCATCACGCGGGCCAAGTCGTCCAAGGCTTTGCCGTAGGCTATGCGCTGATCGGTAGTTGGCGGCTGCGACTGGGCCGAGACTGAGATGGACGAAGCCTGCAATTGGGCACAACGGACCTGTGCACGCAAAAAGTAGGACAACGAGACAAGCGGCTGCAGGGCGATGGCTTTGTCCAAATCGGCCAGACAGGCATCGAAGTCGCGGGTGTGGTAATAGTCCATTGCGCGGCGCAGATACAAGCCCGTGGTCTCGGGCGAATCGGACAGGACCTCCGTCACGGCGGTTATATCCTCGATGTGTTGGTTGGTGCGTTCCTCGGGTGCATTCACTTCAGCGTTAGATATGAACAGTTGCAGAGGAAGTTGCCCCGACTTGTTGAAGTCGTCGACCGACTTGTGGAAGGGTATGAATTGTGATATCTGGTTACTGCGCTTATAATAGGTAAACACAAAGGAAGGCAGACAAGAAATCTCCGTCTCGCGGTCTTGCACTCGTCCGCGATACTCGCTTGTGTATTCCTCTTTGTCCAGCTGGTGCGTATCTTCCTCCACTAGCTTGTTGTAGTCTTCCGGATTGCGGTCGCTTTTCTTACGGGTCTTGCCCTTGCTCTTGTAGGTACCTGTGCGCTTTTCCATCTCCGCCTTCAGCACCTTGAACTCGTCGCGTTCGGCACCATAGACATCTCCAAGCTTACGCCGAATGGATGCACGCGTCTGATAGCCCGTCCAGAACTCGGGATATTCCTGTATGACGGCCGAAATATCGCGAATTGCCCCTTTGTAGTCACCCGTCTGGTCGAGCAGGAGGGCACGGTTGTAGAGGGCTATCATATTGTCGGGTTCCTGCTCGAGCACGAAGTTGAAGTCCTCAATGGCTCGGTTGTCGTCGCCCACTTGTGCACGCAGAAGTCCGCGGTTGAAGTGTCCAAGATAGTTTCCGGGCTCCAGTTCCAGTGCAGCGTCGTAGTCGGACATTGCCCCACGCAGGTTCTGCTGATGATAACGGGCCAGGGCACGGTTTACCAGGAGTCCGGCATTGCGGGGCATTTGCTGTATGGCTTTGTCCAGCTGCTCTTCACCCTCCTTATATTTGCCGCGGTTCAGCGTCACCATGGCCTTCATGCTCCAGGCCGTTCCTTCGTAGGGGTTTACCTCCAAAGCACGGTCCAGCCATTCCTCAGCCTTCACCGTGTCTTCCTGCGAGAAGCGTACCTGTGCCTTCATCGTATATCCTTCGGGTTCCTTGGGCCACCGGCGCAGCATGACGTCGAGCGACGAATCGGCTCGCTCGTAGGCTTTCTGCTCCATCTGGCACAGGACCATGTTGTGCCACGAGCCCTGATTCAAGGGGTTTATCTCCACCGCCCGACGGTAATCTTGTTCGGCCCGGTCGTATGCCTTCTGGTTTATCAGGCAAATGGCACGCAGCGAATAGTTGTTCTCGAAATATGGATTTCGTTCGATGGCACTGGTGACGTCCTGTTCGGCACCTTTGTAGTCCTCGAGGTAGAACTTTGCCAAGCCCCGATAGAAGTATGGTTCGGCCAGGTACGGCTTGGCATTGATGACCTGGTTGAATCTTTGTATCGAGAGCACATAGTCCTCATAATAGAGTGCATTGCGCCCCATCAGCATCACCCGTTCGGTGTTGATTTGTGCCTTGACCGAACAGGGCATGAAGAGTGAAGCGAGAAGAATTAAAGACACAAATGCCAACCTGAACTTCTTCATAAGCCCTCTATCTGCTATTGTTAACTAAGATTCTCCACTCCTACCCTTCTGATGCTCCACTTGTCACCGTCTCAGCTTCACCTTGTAGGAACACGAGAAGCGTCCTTTCAGCAAGTCGCTGAGCTGGCCCTTTATCATCTGCCGGCGCAAACCTTTCAGATGGTCGGTGAAGACCTCACCGTCCAGATGGTCAACCTCGTGCTGCACCACGCGGGCCAGATAGCCGTCTATCCATTCGTCGTGCTGCTGGAAGTCCTCGTCCTGCCAGGTCAAGCGGACACGGGTCGGGCGACGTATCTTCTCATGAATGCCTGGCAAAGAGAGACATCCCTCTTCGGACACATCGGTCTCGGTGTCGTCGTACTCCTCTATGTAGGGATTGATGTAGGTTCGACGGAAGTCGGCATACTGCGGCATGTCTTCGGCCAGAGGTGTCAAGTCGATGACAATCAGTCGAATGCTCAGCCCCACCTGTGGTGCAGCCAGACCTATGCCGTCGCTCTTTGCCAACGTGTCCCACATGTCCTGTATCAATTTCGGCAGTTCGGGATAGTCCTGCCCTATGTCCTCAGCCACCTGTCTCAGTACAGGCTGGCCGTAAGTATAAATTGGTAATATCACTTTTGCTAATTGGGATTTATTATTCTGTACCTTAATTCATTTCCTCCGCTCCATCCAGCCCTGCAGGATGATGCAGGCTGAGATTTCGTCCACCAGAGCCTTATTGCGCCGCGCCATCTTTCCGATGCCGCTCTCCAACATCGTCTGGTGAGCCATCACACTGGTGTATCGCTCGTCCCACCATTCGACGGGGATTTTCGGCAGCGTCTGTTGCAGCTTCTCGACGAAGCGACGCACGTTGGCCAGATTCTCGCTCTCGCGACCGTTGGTCTGCATGGGCTTGCCCACGACGAAACGTTCCACAGGCTCGCGGCGCACATACTCTTGCAGGAAAGCCATCAGCCTTGGTGTCTCCACCGTCGTCAGCCCATTGGCTATTATCTGCAAGGGGTCCGTCGCAGCAATACCCGTGCGACGGACCCCGTAGTCTATGGCAATAACTCGGCCCACGCGAGATTACTTCTGATAGAGCAACCAAGCGTCGGGATAAGAGCCCAACAAAGTGGCACGGCTCTGTGCAGCCTGAACCTTTGTGTCATGCGTGGTGGCAACGACGCGATAGAAGGTGTTACCATTCACAACGGCCGACACAATCTGTGCTGCATAGCCCTTCTGAGCCAGTGTCTGCTGCAGGGTCTGCGCATTGCTCTGGAGACCGAACGAGCCTACTACTACGCTGAAAGCCTTCAGACCGCTGCCGTTAACCAGGGTGACAGCCTCGGTGCGAACGCTCACGTTGCTGTAGTCAGCTGTCACCTGTGGTGTGCTCTGCTGCTGGGGAGTGACGGGAGTCACCTGCACGGGCGTTGTCTGCTGAGTCTGTTGTGTGGGGGTCACCACCTGCTGAGCATTCATCTGATTAGCTTGAGCAGCCTGAGCCTTCTCGTAAGCCTTCTTGTAAGCACTCTCGCTGCTCTTGCAGCTTGTCATGGCCAGTGCCACGACCAGGGCTGAGCCCAAAAACAATAGTTTCTTCATAATAATATATTATAGTTTTACTACATTATTTCTGTCAATTCACTTTTTACCGCTACAAATTTACCTATAATTGTCGACATGGCAAAGTATTCATCATTAAAAAAACGTTAAAAACAAGACTTTTTTATTTTTTAATTTTCTATTCTTAATTTATCGTTGTAACTTTGCCCTAGACATACCGCTTTTATTAACCAATTAAAACCTTTACTATTATGAAAGCATTGAACTATTTGGTAGCATTCATCGGCGGTGCAGCCATCGGCGCTGCAGCCGGCCTGCTGTTGGCTCCCGAAAAGGGCAGCGACCTGCGTGAAAAGATTGCCGAGGCCCTGCGCAAGCGTGGCATTCGCCTGTCGAGCAAGGAAATGAGCAACCTCGTCGACGAAATCGCAGAAGAGTTGCAGCCCGAAAACGAATAAGCCCTCTGTGCGATGTTCGGATTCAGCGAAACCAAACAACAGATGCAAGACCTTCTTTTGGAGGGACGCTCTTATGCGAACCTCCAGAAGAAGGCTCTGCTGGCTGGCACTCGTGACAAACTGTCTGTCATCCTCTCGCGCCTGGCCATAGCCGTCGTATGCCTTGTATTGGGTGGCATGGCGCTGTTGTTCTTCTCCTTCTTCCTGGCCTACATCCTGGGGCAAGTATTGGACAACACGGCGCTGGGCTTCGCCTGCGTCACTGCCTTCGTCCTTCTGCTGCTCCTGATCTTCTGGCACTGGCGCACTAAATGGGTCGTCATACCCATCACCAACATGCTCTTCAACCTGTTCGTGGTAGACGATGAAACCCTGGAGACCGAGAAGATAAGCGACGAACTCAAGGAGAGCCGCACGCGCATGTCCGACAATTTCAATTCGCTGCTTTCCCCGATGCAAGAACCCGCCAACCGTGTCGAGTCCCTGAGCAACTGGCTTAGTCGCGGATTTGCAGCCTATGAGGGCCTGCGCTTAGGCATATCCGTCATCCGTGCCTTTACGGGTATCTTCGGACGCAAACGTCGCCGCAAATGAGTGACGGAAATTTCAACAGGGCACTCCTGCCCCACACTCCTTATCAGAGCGGCCTGCAGACGGGCAAGTCGCTGGCTCGTATGCGTGCCCTCGAAGCCTTCAAGGAGTATCTGCAACGCTTTCATCCCGACCTCGATGAGGGCCACTTCCTTCAGCAACTCGAACACTTCCGCCAACTCCTTTCCTTGCGGCTGAAGTGACTCTGGTTCATAATCAAGCCGAAGCAAATCAAGCACATTCATTATTCCTATATATATAATGCGAAGCGGTGCACCTTAGTAAGATGCACCGCTTCGCATTAATATTCTATACACTTGCGGTATACTATAGCTTGAAGCCGAGCGTCAGCATGAGCTGATGGCGGTTGAGTTCAAGATTAGTCGGCTGAATGGTTGCTCCGGCCAGTGCTGAATTATCAGTTGCGAACTGAGAACCCGGTGCAGCAAAGGAAGTGTCGAAGGCATAGAACTTGCCATCCTGCATCTTGTACTTGTAGGCCAGGTCGGCATAGAACTTCTTGTGCTTAAATCCAAGTCCGAAGGTGAAGATGTTGGCTGCGCCGAGCGTCATGTAATCGGTGCTGGTGTAGTAGTTCATCGACTTAGAGTCGAGGTTGTACTGGTCGAGCGAAGGATTCTTCTTGTAGCGGTTCGATACGAAGTTGTAGCCGACTCGGATGGCGACGGCATCCACTGGCTTAGCCTCGAGGCCAACCCTCAGGGTGTGCTGTCCGCGCATGACGCGCTCCGTCAATTGGTTCATGGAGTGGTCCTTCGTGTTGGCAAAGAAGTTGTGATAGCCATCATTGTCGTACGAGGGATAGCCCATACGCGTTTTGGCCATGTTGGCAAACTCATACTCTATGCCCCATGCCAGGAAGTTCTCCACCGTCGAACCCAGGCTCAGACGTCCGCGCCAGGGAGTGCGCGCTGTGTACTCGATGTAGCTCTCCAGCGGTTTGGTGCGCTGGCGAAGGACGTCATCAGTGAGGTCGTACAGAGTGCTCTGCTTCATGCGATACCAAGTGGGAGTCTCCAGCGTAAGGCCAATGCGGAAGGGACTGTTCTCGGCCGGACGGACAATCATTCCGAACTTTGCGTTGATGCCTCTTGCATCCACCTTGCGGTCGTTGTAGAGCGTGTAGTCGCCCAATTGGCCATTGGCGTCCTGGCTCAGTTCCGAATAACTGCTCCATGAGTAGTAATTGCCATTTTCCATTCCGAGGGTAGCACCGACATAGACGCGGTCCCTGATGTTGAACGAAAAGTTCAGGTCATAGGCCTGCATGGCACCGCGCTGATGCCGGGTGTAGTAAGCCTCCTGGCCACGGTAGGGATTGTAATAGCCCTTATCGTCCTTCGAAAGGAATTCGTTGTCGATGGCCATGCCGGTCAGGTTATAGTCGGTGTCATACCCTTCCGTTGCCAGTTCGGACAGCAGATCCATCTGCGACAGTCCGTTCAGGTTGAGGTTGTCGGCATAGAAGCCCATGTTGTAGTTGGCCTTCTTCTGGTAGTTGAAGGCGATGTTCAGATAGTTCAGAGACTCGTCATTCACCTTCATGCTCCACACGAAACCCATTTGGTCGAAACTGGCTCGTGCGAGTTTCTCAAAGTTGGCGCGGTCATGACTGGAGCTCCACCCATTGGTCTTCTGCGGAATGTAGGCACCGAAAGTCAGGGCGATGTCGCTCTTGCGGTAGAGACCGATGGCAGCCGGATTGCTGCTGATGGCCGAAATGTCGGCTCCGAGGGCACCCAGTGCTCCACCCATACCGACGAAACGTGCCGTTCCATCGATATCGTCGGTAGCCGTAAGGCGGTCAGTCAGATAGGTGTCTTGTGCTTGTGCGATGGACGTTGCAGCCAGCAACGCTACCATCATATAATAACGCATTTTCATATTTCTTATATCCACTTAATTCAATATTCCGTATATCTGTTGTCAATATTCACTTATCTTCTGCCGCCGCCTCCGCCACGGCTGCCACCGCCGGAGAAGCCGCCTCCGCGACTGCCGCCACCAGAGAAGCCGCCGCCTCCGGAGAATCCACCGCCACGGCTACTGCCGCCAGAGAATCCGCCACCCGAGGAACCACGCATGCTGCCACTGCTGCCACGTGAGCCGCCCGAATATGTGGAACTGGAAGAACGAGAGGTGGACGTCGTGCCACGATATACACTGGAGGAACGCGACGAGGAGTTGTTGACTGTCGAGCGCGACGAACTGCCAGTGATGCCACGTACGGTGCCGCTTGTCGTCTCGCGGGAACCTAAGACTGTGCCGCGAGAACTGCCGATTGTGCCACGCGAACTGCCTATCGTGCCGCGAGAGGAACCGCGTTCGCCACGTGTGCCGATGCTGTAACCGCGCGAACTGCCGATGCCAGTGCTGCCGGTACGGCCGCTGCGAGTGGTTGTGTATCCGCCGCGAGAAGTGGTGCCGCCACGCGATGCACCCATGCTGCCACGCGGAGAGGAGTTCATGGCATAGCCGCGACCTCCGTTGAATCCGCGATGAGGATAGCCACCACCGGCCGTCGAGCGATAATAGCCATAGCGTCCATAGTAGCCCCATCCGCCATAGTAAGGCCGATAGTACCAGGGATCGTACCAGCTATAGTAGCCGTGCCAGCCCCATCCCCAGCCCCAGCTGAAGCTCCAGCGTGGACCATAGTACCAGGGATCGTAGTACCAAGGATCATACCAGGGATCGTACCACGAATAATAGGGATAGCCAAAACCGTGGAAGCGGGCCAGGCGCGACGCAAGGAGGAAGTCATCGTAGTAGTCGTTCTCATTCTCTACCACTACATAGACGGTGTCTTTCTTATTCTCTTCGTAGCACCCGGGGGCTGTGCTTTCACTGCTCGTGCCCCGACGATTGTACTCGTCGACGTCGCGCAGAGGGCCGGTGTAGTATTCGTCAGAACCCGACTGAACATCACGGTCAACGGTGACACTCTGACGCTGAACAGGACTGCTGGTCGTGGTCTGCGTCGTCTTACTCTTCTTTTTCGGAACGAAGTACATGTCGTCGTCATTCTGTGCAAAACTGATGGCGGGCAACCAAGCCAGCAACATCAACATCATTGTTCTTGCTTTCATACGTATCGTTGTTTTATGGTTTCTCTGGTGCAAAATTACTGCCTTTTTTCGGCACGGCAAGGGGATTTTTCCGATTTATCGGGGGAAAATCCCTACGATTCCAGTTTTTTTATGTAATTTCGCATCCGATATGAAGTACTTTGAAGTAAAATTTACCATCAATCCCTTCGATGAAGTCACGAGGGATATACTTACCGCCCTGTTGGGTGATGCAGGTTTCGAATCATTCGTTCCGGACGACGAAGGCATGTTGGCCTACGTGCAGCAGAAGGACTACGACGAGTCGGCTGTACAAACCATCGAGTCAGGCTTCGTGAATCACAGCATCCGCCATACCGTCTCGGAAGCCCCCGACGAGGACTGGAACCAGACGTGGGAGGAGGAAGGTTTCGAACCCATCGTGCTCGACCGGCTGGTTTGCGTTCACGACACCCGCCACACCGATGTGCCGCCCTGCCGCTACGACATTGTCATCAATCCGCGCATGGCCTTCGGCACCGGCACCCACCCCACTACGCGTCAGATTCTGCGCCAACTGTGCGAGATGGACCTCGAGGGCCGTTGCATCATTGATGCTGGTTGCGGTACGGGGGTCTTAGGACTGCTCTGTGCGAAGCGAGGTGCCAGCGAAGTATTTGCCTATGACATCGACGAATGGAGTGTGGAAAACACGCGCGTGAATACCGAACTGAACGGTATCAGCAACCTTTCTGTATGCGAGGGCGACGCTGCCGTTCTGCCTCAGGACGGGCGCCACGACCTGCTAATTGCCAACATCAATCGCAACATTCTGCTTGCAGACATGCCTCGCTTTGCTAAAGCCCTGCATCTGGGAGGCCAGCTCTTGCTCAGCGGTTTCTACGAAGCGGATGTCGAGAGTTTGTTGGAGAAGGGACGCCTTCTGGGCTTTGAACTGGAAAAGAAGACCGCCGAAGACGGATGGGCCATGCTGCTCCTGCGACTCGCCTGAGACAGACTGAGCGAACTTATTCCTGAGGCTCGTCGGAGGGAGGCTGAAGGGTCAGGTTCATCAGTCCACGCATGTCGCCGTTAAAGATGTTCAGGTCCACCGTACCTTTGATGCCCTTCACCTTTCCGCAGTCGGTGTATTGCCAAATGCACCAAGGCCCTTGGTAGCGCAGTTGCTTCTCATAGTAATGTGCTATCCAGAGAGGATATCGGTCGAAGGCCGGCGCACTCAGATAGTCGACCTTGAACTTATAACCCGTATATATGATAGGGGCAACGCCATACTTCTGCTCCACAGCCCTGAGCCAGGTGAGGATGTCCTTTTGGAACTCTTTCAGAGACTTTCCGCCCCGATCCTCTATGTCGAGCACAGGAGGCAGATCGCCCGTTTCCAGATGTACCTGACGCAGATAGAATTCGGCTTGTTGGGCGGCTGACTTATTCGTCTTGTAAAAATGATAAGCGCCTCGTAGTAAACCGTTTTGGCGAGACTGATAGAAGTTCTCGTTAAAGTTCTCGTCAATCAGTGTCGTACCCTCCGTTGCCTTGATGATGACGAAGCGGAGCGGATGGTCGCCGATGCTGGCATTGCGCAGGCGGTCCCAGTCGATGCGGTCCTGATGGTGGCTGACGTCGATGCCCATGACATCGTAGCCTTCGGGATAATCCGGTTCGCCGTAGATGGCACGCCAACGGAACGAGAGCGGACTGACGAAGAAATGATAGAACAAGGCCACATAGACCACCACCACAGCGATTCCGCCCAGGAGCAATGGCCACCAGGGGCGACGACGCAAGCCGCCCGAACGCTTATGTTTCGGGCGGCTATGCTTGGTGTTCTTTGTCTTCTTGTCAGCCAATAGCCAATTGTGAATTATGAATTGTCAATTGGGATTTTACTTCTTTCCCTGCTCCAGGGCCAACGTCTTGGTGCACTGGTCGCAAACCTCGGTGGGACCGAAGTACTGGATGGGACCGGGATAGACGTAAGCCGTCTGGCGAGCCCATTCGTCGCGCTTCGAAGCGAAGTACTTGAAGGGAGCACCGTCCAGTTCTACCAGGGCCTTGCGGATAACGGGCTTGTTGGCACCGTTGCGGCGTTCGATGTTCATCATCATCGTGATGGGCACACCACCGGCCACCCATTCGGCAGCGGGAGCTGTAGTGTTCTTGATGACGCTCATGTAGCCCGTCATGCCGTTCGAGATGAGGCGACTGGCATTGTAGCCCAGGCTGTAGCAGTAGTCGGCATCGTAGTTAGAGGGGGCAGCGCAACGGCCTTCGTAGCCGAAGAAGTGGTGCTGGGCGCTGAACTTGCCGTTGTACTTGCCTTCGGCCTTCCATGCTGCCAACTTCTTGGCCACCATGGCGCTGAGCAGTTTCTCGGTCTCGATGAGGCTGACCTGTACGTTTCCGTGGGGGTCGCGGTCGAGGCAGAGCTGACGCTTCACGTCGGCAGGCAGGCTCTCCAGCACGGCCTTGTTCTCGGCGGTGATGTTGCTGAGCACGAACTCAATCTGCTCCTCGGCGCTCTTGAACTCGCGAGGTTCGCCCGTCGTCGGGTCGGTCAGGACCTCGTTGAGCTGGGCAATCAGCTTCTTGATGGCGGGGATAAACTCAATCAGGCCTTCGGGAATCACCACGGTACCGAAGTTGTTGCCGTCGGCAGCACGTACGGCAACGGCCTTGGCGATATATTCAACCACGTCGTCCAGCGACATCTGCTTGGCTTCCACCTCCTCGCTGACGAGGCAGATATTGGGCTGGCACTGCAGGGCGCACTCCAGGGCGATGTGGCTGGCAGAGCGGCCCATCACCTTGATGAAGTGCCAATACTTGCGAGCCGAATTGCAGTCGCGCTGGATGTTACCGATGAGTTCCGAGTAGGTCTTGCAGGCGGTGTCGAAACCGAAGGAGGTCTCAATCTGCTCGTTCTTCAGGTCGCCGTCGATGGTCTTGGGGCAACCGATTACCTGCACGCCATACTTCTTGGCAGCATAGTATTCGGCCAGCACGCAGGCGTTGGTGTTAGAGTCGTCGCCACCGATGATGACCAGGGCCTTTATGCCCAGCTGGCGCAGAATCTGGATACCGCTCTCGAACTGGGCTTCCTTCTCCAACTTCGTACGGCCTGAGCCGATGATGTCGAAACCGCCCGTATTGCGATACTCGTCGATAAACTCGTCGGTGAACTCCACATACTTGTGGTCAACCAGACCGCCGGGGCCCATGAGGAAGCCATAGAGCTTCGAGCTCTTGTTGAGCGACTTGACGCCGTCGTACAGGCCACTGATGACGTTGTGACCGCCAGGAGCCTGACCACCACTGAGGATGATGCCGACGTTGATGGGCTCCGTGTTCTCGCTCTCGGCAGGCACGAATTCCACGACGGGCATGCCGTAGGTGTTGGGAAACAGGGCTTTGATTTCCTCCTGGTTACCAACGCTCTGGGTGGCAGCACCTTCCTTCACTTTCACGGGACCTTGCAAGGCCTTCGGCAACTTAGGCTGATAGGCGGCTCTTGCAATCTGCAATGCACTTTTTTCCATAATAGATAATCTTGTTATTTGTTGTGTCTCAGTTTTTCGGCCACAAAGATAATCAATTTATCGCAAACTGCCAAGGAAGTCTCCCCTCTTTTTATTTCTCTCCCTCCTCCCCCATTGCTATCCGATAAAAGTGGTCCATAGCCAACGATCCTGAAGGCGTGACGATATTATTGTCTCGCCCTCATCGTCGTATTTATTCTCATCAAGACTTCATAAGTCGGTTTGATTGTTGTAATATCAGTGAGAGTTTTTGAATGGCCGTGCTCAACAGATGCTATGAAGGAACTTATAGCGCTGTAGTAGCCCTGCGAATAGATTTGATTGTTAGGAAGTGTGGGAGTAAAAGTATTACGCGTATAAAGGTGTTCGATGGTTTTGTTATACATGTGTACTTTCTCGTATGGGATACCAAGGAGGGAGGAGGGCTTTGGCTCGAAGGTCAGCAGTTCCATTTGAGAGAGGCGGTAGATTCCCTTTGACGTACAGACTTTGAGGGATTCCTCAGCAGATGTCCAGGTATAGGAGGTAGATAGTTCGAGGGTACCGACGATGTGGGTATGACGGAGCATGAGGATATAGGACGCTGGGGCAACTTGCTGACAGGCTATGATTTCGGGCTTGCCAAAGAGATAGGTAACGAGGTCGAGAGGATGGATGTAAAGGTCGAGCAAGGCGTTGCCCTCTGGATATGCCCCCGTTA
>ODAJ012192985.1_pt1 | contig 199652 bp, 165 predicted proteins | sample 1539241 | NCBI WGS metagenome assembly ODAJ01 (sample SAMN02144231, study PRJEB22623) | gut metagenome | biome: sheep rumen | host: Ovis aries | place: New Zealand | reverse complement strand
GGACAGCAGTTTCTGCAAGTGCACCTTGTGCCGCTGTGGCGAAATCAGCCGCCTTGGAACCAGAGTCGGTCAGGTTGCCGTTGGCATCCAGTCCAGCAAAGTTTCCACTTGTTGCTCCAGAAACCTTGTCGGCCTTTGTTGATGGATCAACCGTGGCAGCAATAACCAAGTCATGTGTAGTTTGGTCCTCGGTGACTGATATACCAGTACCGGCGGTAATTGCCATTGAAGCTGGCTTGTTCTTGATGTAGTCAAGTGCCGTATTGTCCGACTGTGTCCAGTCACTCTGAATCTGGGCTGCCGGGATAGTCGGTTTGTTCTGTATGTACGAGTCAGCCGATGTATTAGTTTCCGACCAGTCTGCTTGCACGTTGACTTGTGCTCCGTCCTCGACACCGGCAAGCTTTGTTTTTTCTTCGGTAGTATAGTCGTTAGTCGATAGACCTTTTCCGCTTACCTTGTCTACCTTGTCGGCAAGCGAATCGGCGATATCATTCCCGTACTTGTCCTTCTCGGCAATTTCGGCGAAGAAGCCCTTTCCGTTGTATTTCTTCCATAATGCCATGATTAAACCTCTCCGTTAAGCGTTGCCTCCCCAGCTTGCTGGGATATTGTCTAGTGCAGTTGGGTCGGTATATATACCGCACTTGGCAAATGTATTGTTGTGTCCTAGGGACCCGTGCTGGGTATTCAAATAATTGTATGCTGTTTCGATACTACTCTTCGATACGTTGCAGCATTGCCAGAACATTCTGTCAAGTGATTGTATGGTACCACTTAACGTTATGGACGGCAGTGCTTCCAAACTGGTCATAGCGAACATGACTTTCTGAATATCGCCATAGATTCCAGTTAATCTGATTGTGCCAACCGAAGTTACGTCATACAATCTACCGAACAAGTAAACCGCATGTGTTGCATGTGAACTGGTCAGTGCTGGGATTGTACCCACAATAGCGGTTCGCCAGTACGGATTATCACCTAGAAGATTGTCTAGGGAAGTGGCGTTATCCAAGTCCCAATCAACAATCTCGACATTACCAGTCAAGGATACATGTCCAGCTTCCACCTCGTCCGTCCACCATGATTTAGTGTTTGCGATTATGGCTTCCTTAGAAGAGTAACCTTCAAGTTTCCACATGTCGTCGGAAATTCCAGTAAGGTAGTCGGACGCGACCAGTAGCGGGAACGATGTCTCGCCGTTTCCGTAGCGGAACGCCAAAGACAAGTTAGTCCCTTCAGTAACTCCCCACATCCAAATGTTCTCGCTGGCGTCTACAAGCTGCCAAGCCGCCTTGAAACCACGGTTCTCTCCGTTGGACTCGGCTGTGCCGACTGCCAAGTTATGTGTCTTGGGATTGTATGTCGGATCAAGGAACTTGAACTTGATCCAGATGGACGGTACCGTGCTGTACTGTATCGCTGTACTTTCTGGCGATTCCGATTCATTTTTCGCTACGGCTACTGATTTTACGGAATAGTTACCAAAGGGCAAGTCTGCCTTCAGTGTAGAAAGGTCAAATGTTGTTGATTTGCCTAGGTTATATGTCTTCACGAGTCTCATAGTCTATTCCTCATATACGCGTACTTCGTAGTGGTCAAGTGTTTCTGGTTCAGCTGATGGTGTCAGTGTCAAGGTATCACCAGATACTGATTGAGTAACAGTTACTTGTGTTACTGGATCTGGCGGAGCAACATATTCTTCCCATTCTCCCCAGTATGGAGTACCATCAGGTCCGTCTACTGTAAGAGAGTAAGTACTATTTCCTGGTACAGCCACCTTGTCCATCTTGGTTGACAAACCAGTAGCAACTTCTGTCTTGGTTGCGTACACATCTAGATCTGGCGTGTCTGACAAGTCATCGTAACTGCCAGTTGTAGCTACTGTTGCCAATTCACCTGGCTGTACTGCGGTTGAACCAGCTTCAGCACCAGAACGAATGGTTGCTAGGTCGTCAATAGTATCTTGCTTTGTATTCAATCCAGTATCTACATAAGATTCGGTTGCATACCCTTCAAGCGCACTAGGTTGCAGTGCGGTAGCGCCAGAAGCGGCCCCGGAACGTATAGTTTCCAAGTCGTTGATAGTGTCTTGCTTGGTGTTCAAGCCATCATTGACATACTGCTCGGTAGCATATCCTTCAAGTGCGCTAGGTTGCAAAGCTGTGGAACCAGCAGCTGCACCAGAACGAATTGTGTCTAAGTCGGTAATGGTGTCCTGCTTGCCCGAAACGGCACCAGCGACTGCCGTACCGGACTGGGCACGAGGGGAAGTAGGATCGAATACTTGGTCAACGGTCAGTGTGTCTGGCTTATTTTTGATATAGTCGTCGGCACTTTCGTCGGTCTGGTTCCAGTCTGACTGTACATTCACTTGTGCACCGGCTTCTATACCGGACAGCTTTTCCTTTTCGGCCGTGGTGTAGTCCTCTGTGGAAAGCTGCTTGCCCTCGACCTTGTCTACCTTTCCGGCAAGACCGGTTTCGACGTACTGCTTTGTCGCATAGCTCTTGAGATCACCCGGTTGCACTGCCGTAGAACCCGCCGCTGCTCCGGAACGTATCTGAGCAAGGTCGGCAATGGTGTCCTGCTTGCCTGAAACGGCACTTGCGACGGCCTTTCCGGACTGTGCGTTGGACGAATTCGGCCTGTACGACTGGTCTACGACTGGAATGGACGGCTTGTTCCTGATGTAGTCGGGCGCTGTTCTGTCCGTCTGGTTCCAGTCGGCCTGCTCCTGTTCTGGAATGACTATCTCTGCCCAAGAGCCGTCGGAGGCGAGAACCTTGTTCTCGTCACCAGGCAAAGGCTTCGGTACGAAACCGGTAGTCCCGATTCCCTTGAAGGCACCGGGCTTGTTCTTGATGTAGTCAACGGCGTCACGGTCGGTCTGCTTCCAGTCGGCCTGTTCCTGCTCGGGTATGATAATCTCCGCCCACGAGCCGTCCGACGCCAGTACCTTTCCCTCGTCACCGGGAACAGGCTTGGGTACGAATCCCGAGGTACCTATCCCCTTGAACTCGCCGGGCTTGTTCTTGATGTAGTCGACGGCGTTACGGTCGGACTGTCTCCAGTCGGCCTGCTCCTGTTCCGGGTTGTCCACCCACGTACCGTCGGCCTGGAGGACTTTCTTCTCGTCGCCGCGCTTCGGTGTCGGGACCATGCCGGTAGTACCGATACCCTTGAACGTCTTGGCGTCGATACCGTAAGCCTTCATTCCCAGGTACGTACCCTCGACTACCTCGATCTTTTTCTCGTCGAGAGACTTGACCGTGATGTTGTCGACGACCTGTTGCTGTGCGGGACAGCACGGACCGGGCGCAAAGAATGGCGGCGGAGGAGGTGCGCAATGCTTCGGGTCCTCATGGGACGGACGCTTCATCGGTGCCGGTTTCGGCGCCGGCTGTGGGCACGGCGGTTCGCCTTTCGTAATTGAACTTACCTTGATCTTTGCCATATTCTACCGGGACTGTTAACTGACAGCTAGTTTATCGGATATAAGAAAAATCGTTGAAAAATCATGCTAAAAAAATCGGTAATTCGCATAAACTGATTGTCAAGAAAATTTACTTACAGAGAATCCGAAATGTCCGACATGCCTGACCTAACAAGCATAACCACCTTTATCCAGCTTTTGTCCGGTTTCCTGGTGTCGATAACCGCATTCGTCGCCGCAATCATCGGTATATTCAAACCTCTCAGGACATGGTTCGGCAAGATGATCGACAAGTTCAAGAACACCGAGATCAACACCAGGCTGGACTCGCTGGAGACGTCAGTCGAATCGATGAACAGCGTGATGACGTCGTGGAAGACCGACATGCAGGTCAAGTTCGACAAGGATTCCGCGGAACAGTCGCTGCTGAAGGAAGCAAACATCGCATCGCTCAGGAACGACATCACCGAACTGTACTACAAGGCGGACAGCCAGGGATACATCGGCGAGTACGATTTGAATAACTGGATTTCCATGGTCGAGGTATATACGGCGCTCGGTGGCAACCACTACGTGGACGAACTCAACAAAAGAGTTCTTGAAATGCCTACAACTCCGACCAAACGTAAATCGGCCAAGACAACCAAGAAGAAAACGAAGTGAACTACCCACCGCCTAAAGGCGGTGAGCTTCGGGCTTCAACCCAGCGGACTTGCCTTGTCCAAGATAGGGCAAGATAGAGGTCTGCCAGTCAGAGCTCATAAACTCCCTCTGTTCCGGAGGTACTAATTTCCTACCTTCCTGTACCATGCGGTTAGCCGAATGAAGGTCCCTGGGCATACAAAGGCCACATTCGCACCGGAAGGTGCGCTCATCCTGCGGCATAGGATGCTTCACCCCGCATGCTATGCACTGCTGCGTGGTGGGTTCCCAACGGTCAACGACATAGACGTTGTCCTGCGCTTTCAGTTTCGCCTTGACCCGTCCTAGGCAACTGTGCTGCACAGCCTTGCCATGTCCAGACTTATGCCACCCGGATAAGTTTTCATCCTGGATGTATATAAGGCCAAACCGCTTGTTCAAGTCGGCAACAATCTTGTTTGCCTTGTCGTTCTTTCGGTTAACCAGGCGCTGATGCTTCTTCTGTATCTTATGGATTGTTCGCCTTCGACCATTGGAGCCCTTCTTTTGCCGGTTCTGCTTGCGTTGCAGTCTCTTCAGGTGCTCCGGTTCCTTAATCTTGACGTCTATCTCCTCGCCTGTAGAAAGGGTGAAGGAGGTATGACAACCCATGTCGATACCGACATCAGCGTGAGGCCGGTCGGAATACGGTTTTCTTTCTGTATAGGTCGTGACGGCAAGGTAGTAGCCGTCTGCCCTGTTCAGGAGTTTCGCATTAGCGAACTCAACATTGTCCTTAATCTGGTCGAGACCGTTTACTCGTACCAGACCGTGAATGTTCTGAATCTTTACTAGATGGTCGTTATGGAACTTGTAGGTCGTTCCGTACTGCTTCAAGGAAACTGCTCCGATTTCAGACTTGAACTTCAGCCGTCCTACCTTGAAGCCTTTCTTCTTTAGCTTAGATAACGCCTTGATTGAGGATTTCAAATCCGTATATACGGACTGCTTCATCTGCGAGCCGATATGATTCAGGCTTCGCCCGTCGAATGTTCCGTCCGGAAGTTTAACTTCCACGGTATTCCCAAGTTCATACTCAAATATGGATTGTCCCTTGACATTTCCGTAGTTTAGGATGTCGTTGTAGAGCCACTTGGCCTCCACGAACAGCATCTTGAAGTCTTCCTTCTGCCGTGCGGACAGCTTGTTCTTCTGTACCTTGAGCATGTAGACACGGCATACTTGCGACTTACGCTTCTCGTGCGTAGCCTTCATCGCTTCCTTGATTGAAGCGTTCTTCGCAAGTCGCTGTTCGTCCGTCATGTCTATCTTTTCCGTCTTTTCTTTATCTTATCATTTACTAAAAGTTCACTAGTGCGATAATAACCGATAGGCGCAGAATAATACCAGGATTCAATAATATTGCTGGTGGTACTACTACAATCAGGTATTTCATCTATGCGTTCTATTTGTACTGATGGCCTAATCATGTTTACCTTCTTATACCAGTTTATATAAATATAGTTAATTTTTCACTAAAACGCAATACCAATCATTAAAAAAATAACTATATTTGAATTATGAGCAAGTATGAACGATTCAACCACGCAAAGACCTTCCTCCGGTATCACCTCATCTTCTCTACCAAGTACAGGAGGAAGGTACTGAATCCTATCCGGGATAACTTATTAGCTGCCATGAAAGTTGCTCAAGAGAAGAACGGGAACTTCAAGATTGAGATAGACGAGGTTGACCAGGACCATATCCATCTGCTCGTCCGTATCAAGCCGAATGAGTCCATTTCTAGGGTGGTGCACGACCTCAAGCAGCAATCTACCTATCTTATGTGGCAACAGCACCATGACTTCCTGTCCAAGTTCTATTGGTCGGGCCAGCATCATTTGTGGACACGTGGATACTTTGCATCAACCATAGGCGGAGTATCGGAGACAACTTTAGCTGAATACATTAAAAATCAAGGTTGACTGATGCTTAAAAATTGATAAACTTATGTACAATGAGTTGGTTGCTTTCATACGCCACCCTAAAGGGTGGCATCTTTCCTGCAACCTATCGTGTAAGGGGGTCAACCATGCCGTGCAACTGCCATCATCCAATTCCACCCCGTCCGGCACCCGGACCCAGGCCTCCGATGCCTCCGCACCAGACGCCCACTTACGTAGGTCCATGCGGCTGCATGTCGCTACCTCCTCACTACTGGCACCCGTTCATGCTGGGACCGTGCGGTTGCTGCCCCCCGCCTCCTCCACAGCAGGGACCGTGGCAGTATACTCCCTCGCACCTCTACCCGAACTACTTCAACGTGTGCGGATGGCAGCGGTACATACCGCCGTTCCCCATATTCATGCCGAACCAGCCTGTACCGGGACCTTGCCAAGCTCCTGTTCCTTTCGACCCAAGGCTGAGGTGGTAACATGTCGTACTACTACAACAAACCAGTGATGCCAGTCTGTCGTCCAGATACACCAGCAAGCCCTGTGTATCCTTCTCCCGGATTTGCTCCGCCTAGGCCGGAGCCGTATTACGGTACGTTGAAGATAGTCGATTCAAGACCTACTGACGATCATTCGGCAACTGCTGTTCGCTATGCCGACGGTAGGTACGATGTCATTCCCAATGCTTGCGTACTGGAACCGGGAACCGTTACCAACAACGGCCCGCGCTGTATGCCATGGGACGATGTTCGTGGAGATATTTCCAATTCCGAGGGAATGGACTTCATCAACTACGCGTTCAACAACAGCGACTGCGGCGCCACGTTCTAAACGCCAAGATTGAATATGTCGTCGAAAGTCTCCTCAAACCCAGGCTCCGCCTGGGTTGTTTCGTTAGGCAAGACTGCCGGCTGCTGGGGACGTATCCCTACCCCGTGCACCGGTCCGAGGTCGACCTCGTCTCCCGAACGTATCTTTTCGAGAAGACGGTACGGGTTCTGCCCGTTCACAGTGAAGGATTCGGGCCCCATGTCGTCGATGAATACCGTGTCGACGTACTTGTCCAGCTCGGGTTCGGTATCGACACTGAACTTGGATGCGTTGTTCGCGTTGAACTGGTTCACCCTTGACATCACCGGGTTGATCTGACCCGTGTACGGATCGTTGCGCTCCACGAGCTGGTTGAACCGGTCCACGACGCTCATGTCCATCGGGTTGGAGTTCTCGCCGTAACCGCGTCCCCAGCATATCATGGTGGGCATGTCAACGCCCTCGGTCAGAGTTCTGTATTCTCTTCTGCTCATGCACGCAGTTTATCTGTTTTTCTGATACAAAAAACCGATAAACTAGTCACCGAAGCAAAACTTGGTTGCAGCGCATGTCAAAGAAGAACCCATCAGTACTGTGGACAGTGAGCCAGGAACTCGAAAAGACGGACAAGGAGACCGCACGTGCCAACCTTGGACTGAATATTTCCAGTGCATCGTCCACCACAGGAAACACTCTGTCATTCGTCGACTCGATATCGGAAGACGCCACTACAGGAAACTTGACCTACTCCAAGAAATCAGTAACCGTCGACCAGGACACCTACAGCTCGGAAAACCCCAGCGGTAACCCGGCAAGCGCAAAGACTATCAAGAAGGCGCTGGAAACACTAGACGGCGGAAAGGATACCGAGGCCGGATACTACGTAAAGCACGTCAAGCAGACCGACGGCTTGGTTTCCGTGACTACCGAGGCTATGGACACGTCGCCGACGGCAAACTCCAACAAGCCGGTCACGTCCGGCGGAGTCCACTCGGCAATACAGAGCGTTACCGGTTCACTTGAAAACCTTGATTACGTAAAGACCGTTTCCATTGACGGTACCGCCTTGACTACCGTCGACCAGAACGTAAATATCCCACTTGCCGTAAGCGAGGAAGATTCCGTCAACAAGAAAAACGGCGCCATGTCCAGTGTTGACAAGTACAAGGTAGATAACCTCGTATTTCCTTTAGCAAGTCCATCGCAATATGCGTCCTACCTTGATAACCGTCTAGTGAAAGTTACTTTTCCCGGTTCCGGAGAAGGAAGGGACATGATAGACATGTTCCGTGTCGGACGTACATCCGATATAGGCGGACCAAGTTCCAATTCGGAAGTATGGATCGGTTCATGCTGGGGGCATGACAACGGTAATATCGGATTTTACAAGTATGTCGGCCCGGATCAAGACGATCCGGATTTTAACCCGGAATCTTACTTGGACCAAGCAAGTTGGGAACCTTACCCCATCAATACAGTACGCCAAAACAACACCATCGACGACAAGATGGTGTACCTGGATACTTTAAACGGTAACGACGACAACACCGGACTAACCGTTGACCAGCCTGTACAGACAGTATACCGCGCATTCCGAGTATTCGCCAACGCGTTTTACTACGGCGACGGAAAAACTGCCAGGATCAGAGTTCTGGACGACAACGCGAACGTGTTGCTGGATAATAGTTACGACGAAGATAACTATGCATATTTCGACTGGATAGCATTCTATGGCACCGGAAACGTGACTTTCGTATACGCTTTGGAAGCAGACGACCAAGGAAAATTAGTAGACAATACTTATAGGAACAACCTGTGGGCTGAATTCGACGGAAATATTACTATTGTAGGCGCTAGTCATACTTATTGCCGAATGTTGCATATAGAATCTAGATACGGCGACATCACATTGAGTGGTACGGTAGACACACTAGTATCTGGACATACGGGAAATACAAATATCCCAGAAATTTACTTGAATGCCGGTGGGTTTACTACATGGTCTGCCAATTCCATGGAAACAAATGGATATATCAATATATTCATACTTGCTGGACTTGGTATATACACGACGGGAAATATTAAATGTACATCTATTCAAATGAAATGTGGAAAATATAATGTATATATGAGAACTCCTAGGGTATCTCCTTACCCATATGATGTACATTCGGACAAGGCTACTGAACGGTATATAGTCAACAAGGGAATAATCGAGGCAGAGTATGTCATTTTCATGGAATCTGATTATATATCAATTGACGCGCCAATTCGTGCACATGGAAATATATTATTAAAAAACACTGGAAAAGTACAAGAAACCGACACGACGGATTACTACTCATCATCATTATATATAAATAGCCCAATTGACGGTTCCAATAGTTCTCCTACTGCTTTTTGTAACATTCTAAATATTGATTTCCCTAATGGATACGTCGCATTGAATAGTAGCATTATCAACATGATTACATCAAAAATTACATGTCATGAATTTAGCGCTAATTCTGTTTCGATAAGTAATAGTGCCAACATTTCGGCAGCTATTACCATAGATGCCCCTAAAATCTATTTCCGTTCAAACGGTGGATCTATCACAGGGTATGATCGCATTGACATGTATAGTGAGTCATTAGAGTTGACACGTATCACAATTCAATCAGCTATCGTACGACTAATAGGTCGACTACACACATCTTATAATAATGCATCTGCATATACTACATGTTCATTTGCTCCTTGGACCGGTTCAAAAATCGATACAACTTACATCAATTTCGATCAGGTTTATTTACAAGAATCTAACCTTGTATATGAAAAATTATTGCATATTGTTAGTACCAGCAAGCTTGAATTAGATGGTTATTTAATTCAGGCAAAGCAAATAAAATTCGACACAGATACACTTATATGGAAATCCAATCTAGAGTGCGGTGGAATTGATATACGGTGCAATACACTAGACCAGATTCGAAAGGATACTGGTGGCGAATATTCTCCATACATTAAACTTGTAGAAAATATTTCGCATGGTAGCACATCTATATCTACTGCGGATGTAGAAAATACCTCAATCAATATAAATAGATTAAACTATGTCACTGATCCTAGTATATCACCTGACAGTTTTGCGTTACTGTGGATTAATAAAGACAACGCAAATATTATCGCGAATGTAGGTGAATGTAACTCACGTCTAGTTAAGTTCGGTACATTTGGGACAGATTCCACGGTCAAAATAAATGCCAAAATCAACATGATGAATAGCGAATTGTTCACTGTGGATGATTCTTTATTACCAACAAATATTAACATGAAGGTAGTATCCGATTTCGACACATATGGTTCAAATCCAGGCACAATACCCGGATACGACTACAAATATATAGTAATTTCTGATGCAGTGGGCATAACTGTCCACACAACCACGGTGAACCCGTAAGGAAGGATTGAAATATGCCGACAACACTAGTTGACCAGATTAACAACGACGAAATCCTGGCCAAAAGGGCAGAACAGACGATGTCTGGTGTCAATATCGACGACAAGTTCGGACATGTAAGTGGTCTGCAAGCCAACGAAGGAGAAACAATACCAGATAATGCTGACCTTAATTCATTCACGGTGCCAGGCAACTATTTTATCACCAGTGCAGCATCAATGGTTACTTTATCGAATACTCCATATGCCCAGATGGCACTCAGTGACTCGACTATGACGGGCGCGTCACAATTAACCGTTTTCAACTTGACTGGATCTAGCCGAGTTACACAGATGCTTGTAACCCCATATTCGACGGCCCCGGGCAACAACAACGCATTTGGTGTATGGTACCGTCATAGCGCAAATAATACTACATGGGGCAGTTGGTACAGACCATTAAATGCTGTCGGAAAAATACTTGGTAGTAGTAATACACCTGGACTGTATGTTTCATACCATAACAAGAATAATTGGCTCCAAGTTAAACTTAAACAAATATCTGGTGGTTCCGCAAGTGAATGCGTTATGATGTCATTGTCAGGAGAAACCGGTGGGACCGTTAAACTTGTGTTCGGCGTAGATAGCAATGGCGGCTTTAATACCAACCTGCCAAAATTGGAGATTCTGCTAAGCCAATATAAATCAACCACAATCAGCCCGTTTTTTACTCTTGCCAAATATTATTACGACGCAACAAACAAAGAATATTATTTCTGGTTCAAGACCGACCAGACCCACCGTATCTTCGGATGGGTAGAATCGATTAATTATGGTAATTACGAAATAACGGACTTGTCGACAGAACCGTCGTTAATAGCTTCGGCGACCGATATCTCAATGGGAGTTGCCAATGCCCATGTACCTACAGCGGGAACAGCTGTCGGTAGTCCGACAGTTCCTACGTATGTCGACGAAAACGGAACTATTAGACCGAGTACAACTTCAGTTGGAAGTGCCGGAACGCCAGTTTACCTATCATCAGGCAACGTGACAGCATCGCCGCATTACGGATATATAAATTTAAATAGAGAAAACTATGCAATACGAATTAAAATAACAGGGTCAACCAACTACTCGTCATTCAAATACCGTACTAGCATATCTAAGGATTATGTCGAGGGAATCATTACATTTAGCAGTAACAGCGGTTCTATTTCAAGTATAAGTTATAATGTTGATACGTCCAGCTCGAGTATCAGCAAAAATCTAATACCGGACGTATATATAAATCAGACCGATAAATCTGCACTGTATCTCATTTGGGGCGAACATACCAACTGGAAGCGAGTGCTATGGAATGTAGCGTTTGATAATGTAGGCGGCACATGTACTGTAGATATGGTTCAAGAGCCAACTGACTTAGCGTCTTATAATAAGTACGAACCACGCGTTAAAGATACATCATACGTTTCTCAATGCGGATTTGATCCAAACAATACATTCAACTTCTTTATAACTCCATATTATTGTTATACACCATGTTATACAGACCCGTGGTGTGGTCGGTGCGTTGACGCCAGCGCGGCACATGTAATAAATTTCACGTCGTTTGTCATTAACAAGCCGTATGTCATTATGTTAGGAATATTCGACTCACTGTCAATAAAAAACAATTTGGGATGTTCGGTACAAATAATGTATGATACAGAAAATAATTATAAAGTATCGCCTGGTACTACATATGAAGTAGCTGGATGTTCATCAGGTGGCGGTAGCGGTGCGTCATGCCAACAAAAAATGTTGCATATCGTTAGGATTAATGACAACCAAATGTACATCATTTCCAATGAAAGCTCATGGGGCTAATATGAATTACATCCAGATAGCATTGACAACAAAGTGTAATTTGCAGTGTGAGTATTGTCCAATAACCGAATACCGCAATACGAAGCCAAACTGGCCAATGTCAAACTTCGACTTAATTCCGTTCCTACAGAGGGCGATGGAACAGTACGACTTGATCCCAGAGGAAAATATTATCGAGCTTACCGGTGGTGAGCCAGCACTATATCCTGATCTGGACATATTGCTAGATTTTCTCACATCATCCGGTTTCAAGGTACTTATAAAGACAAACGGATTACTGGAAATTAAGCCACATGATAACGTACTGCGTGTGGCCGCATTCCATAACTTCGACAATCCGCCAAAATATTATGATGTAATGTTGTTAATCGAAGAAACACCAAATTTTGAAGAAAAATTTATCCATTGTATCGACAACAATATCAAGTTCGAAACTATACGCAAAGACTTAAAAATCGGTCAAGACGATTATCAAGGATTCAAGTACACATCATTCATCAATCCTGCTGGGCACAATACCGGCTGTCAAAACGACAAGGCTGTAGAGAATCTAAACCAAGATCATACGAGAGACTACGGCCGAATTGATAACCAGATTAACATAAAATGGCGCACCATTTGTCCTATGTGCAAGGCTGGTATTGACGCATGGAAGTTTCTGAAGTACTTCGGTGATATTGACTTACCGGGAATCAACGAACCTATCGACAAAACCAAGCTTTGTGATATTCCATTCTGCGGATGATTAGTCCGTCATACATCTATTTACTGAAGCAAGACTTGGTGGCGACGATTCGAGTCCCGCCAGAAAAGTCGTTTCTCGTAAAAAGAACCGCATAAAGTTTCATGGGACGGTTCCTTCTGTTTAGGTTATTTCTTCTTCCTGGGCATGCACTGGATGGTGTATGTACCGCCATCCGCAGAACGGATTTCCTTCGTAACGCTTCCATCCGTAATACCAACTCGGATATCTTCACGTAGACGGTCCATTGCTTCCGGAGCATGGGAGATCTCACGCCCACGGAAGCGTATAGCCAGCTTGACCGGGTGGCCTTCGGCCAAGAAGTCGTTGGCTTGCTTCAAGATACGAAGACGGTCCGCCTTGGACGAATCTGTAGTGTCGGAAGTGAGCTTCAGCATCTTTTCTTCAGAAGCCTTGGCAGCGGCACGGTTCTTCTTGTCCATTTCCTTGGCTTTCTTTTTCTGTTCGTAGATGTACTTGCCGATATCGCCCAGCTTGCCGATGGGTGGATCTATGCGGTTATTCACGGCTATGAGGTCAAGACCTCGTTCCTCGGCCATCTTCATCGCTTCCGACGTGGGTATGACACCGACAGACTTTCCGTTCTCGTCTGTAAGACGTACCGACGCTGCAGTAATTGTATACTGTGCACGTTCGTCATTCATCTGCGGCCTTGAACCGAAACGTTGACGCTGCTGTACGGTGTACACCGGAGGGTCTACTGATTCGTCAACTGCCACCAGTTCCAGACCCCGTTTCCTTGCGTACTCCTTGGCGGCACCAGTTGCCATCGTTCCGATATCATTTCCGTTCTCGTCCCTCATGGACAGGAAGTTTGCTCTTATGTAAGCCAAAACGGCCTCCTTATTGTTCGGGTTTAACGTTGTTTAGTTGTCGTACGATATCTTCTATCGTCGCACGGTCAATTTCTTCTTGAATTTCCTTCAGCAGGACATCGTTGCAGATTTCTTCCTTCATATCCGGCGCCTTGTCGACTATTTCCAGCCTGAGCTGGACCCTGTCGCCAAACTTGTGGCCTAGATATTCGCGCAGTTTCTCGACGGGAACTGCATTCGCGAAGAACCGGTTGAACACGTATCCGTCCCCTGCGTATACTTTTTCCACCTTCAACGGTAGCCACGATTCATGGACTACGCGCACGACATGTTCATGAATCGGGTCGTGGTCGGCATACGGGTAAATATGGGTTAACCTGATATATCCACGGTCGACGTCTGTTTCGTCGATGAGCACTGTCGCCGAACCGGCCAGTCTGAACATCTCGCCGACATCATAATAGTAGTTGCTGATAGCTTCGGCAGCAACTTGGTCGTGCATTGGGTAGTACTCGCACGGAATGATGCGCCGTCCGTCCCATATAGCCGGAACGACAAGCGCCTTCAATGCGTTATGTGCTTCGCATGCTTCTCCAGCAGAGTTAAAAGGAGACTTCGGATACTCGTACTTTTCGTACGGTCCATCTTCCACTGTAAAACTCGACTTCATCGGAGCCGCCTCTTCAGATCCTTCAAGTACTTGACTACGCCAGACAGATCGCGCAAGTATACCGAATCCTTACCGGTCATACGGCTCTCGCAAGGGACAGTCATCACGTACCGTTCATTCGTGACAGAGTCGTTGATAATCATCGACGCCGTCCACAGCTCGTTGCCGTCCGCGTCTTCCATTACGGCGTAGGGGACGTGCATCAGCGACCCAAAGCATGTCCAGTCGGAATAAGCGCACCGGCATCCCGGAAAGAATGCCATGCAGGTGATAAAGAATCTCTGTACCTTAGTTTCGTCGTATCTCATGTGCAATAATATAGCCGAAAATGGCAGACTTGTCAACTCAGTACGTGCAGTTCCTTCGCCGCACGGGTAAACGCGGTGTATTTCAGCTTGTTTCTGAGCTCTATCTCCGTGATACGGTTGATGTTGCGTTCGACGACGAACACGTTCTGTATAGTGGAACCTTGGGACTTGTGGGCTGTCAATGCGTAGATGTAACCCACCCAGAGGAAGTAGTGGTTCATCGCGGAGTAGTCCCTCCAGGCCTCCTTGGGCGTGTACAGCTTCCGACCGTCCGGTGTAAGCTGCTGGAGTTTCTCTTTTGCCTTGATGGCCTCCTCCTCCCTCATTCGGTAGAACATGTCCAGACCTTCCGGACGGATGATGTAGGCCGTAGCGGCGGTCTTTCTCTTGGAACGCTTGACCTTGTTCTCCACTTCGACCTTGAATGACGGAATATGGTAGTAGGGATCATCCACGTCCTCTATCGATTTGATGATGAGGTGCTCCTCGATGTTGTACAGTACGTTGAATATGGTTCCCTTGCCCACATGCACGTCTACTCCGTAGGTCCTCACTACACGGACTTCCTCGCCTTCCTCGTACATTCTGTCGCTTTCCGGATAGATTGCGGCACGTACTTGTGCGTTGATGGCGTCCACGGCGGCGTTTGTATAGGCGACCGCCATTGCATAGTTGGAATCCTTCTTGAACTCCTCGGAAGTGAAGTACGGCATCATCTTGCTCATGAAGCCGTTGGCGAAATTGTAGAAGAAAATGCCGGTACCGTCTGGTGCGACCTTTGTCTCGTGCTCGAACAGGTCCACCGGACTGGTCATGTCCGCACGCATTGACGTAACTACGCCCAGTATCGGATTCTCCTCGGCTGTACGCATGACCTTTGTAAGTTCGACTTGAAGGGGCAGTTGAAATATGACTGACTCCATCATGCCGTTGTTGGCGTCGTCGACCGGAGGTATCTGGCACCGGTCACCCACGTATATCACCTTGATCGACGTGTATATGCGCAGCTGACGCTGGATCTCGTTGAGAAGGTTGTTCGACACCATGGAAGCCTCGTCTATGATGACGACCTCGTATTCGGACAAGTGGGACTCGTGTTCCTTCTTGAGTTTCGGCTTTCCGTCAGAGAAGTCCAGCAACACTAGACCGAGCAGAGAATAGATAGTGCGGTCGTAGTCACGCCCGGTGGCAAGCGCTATGACCTCTACCGCCTTGTTGGTCGGCGCGGTACATACGCATGCCGGACCGTCGTCCTGCGATTCCAGCTCGTCGAGCAGCACGTTGATGAGCGAAGTCTTACCAGTACCGGCAGCACCGTACAAAACCATCTGCCTGCGGTCGGGTGAGTTCAGAAACGCGTATATCTCGTCCAGCGCATGCAGCTGGTCCTCGTTCAGGTCTTTCTTCTTCAGTCGCTTGGCCATATTGTACAGTTTCGTTTTCGACAAATATAGCAAAAAATAGTATAAACTGCAACTAAGGAAATATGGAAACGGCCATGCACGACATTATCGAAAAGTATGCGGGTAAGGGGACACCACTGTGCGAGTCCCTGCAGAAAATTTACAACCTGTGCGAGGGGGCCGTGACGGCACCTACGCAGAACTCGTACGACCTCCTGAACCAGCGCTACGGCACTGACGGTCGTCCTGACCCGTCGAAGATCGCCGACGCGGTAGACATCCTGGTGGACAACGACCAGAGGCTGTACGACATGCTCCGCAATACGCGCAGCAATTCCCGCGCCATTGCGTGGGCTACCATGATGCAGGAACTTAACGCATTTTTGGACTACATGGAAGCCAAGCCGCTTTCATCAGAACAGTTCAAGCGGTGGTTCGCCTCCGCCGGTATGACCCTGGACGAGGGTATGGGAATGGCCGTGTCGGTAATAGACGGCAAGCGTGCGGAAATCCGGTCGGAAGAGGCCTAGCATGGAAGAGAGACAGCGCATATTCATTGAGTCGATGGCCAAGATGGCGAAGGCGGTACCCGAGTACGAGGAGCCGCTGAAAGCCATTACGAAGAGCTATATCATCAACGAGGGCATCAAGGATTTCGCCGGGAAGATGAAGGACAAGGTCGCCGGCGGTGTACAGAAGGTCAAGGACTACGTAACCAAGCCGGTCGACATGGCCACGCCAGTCCAGAAGCCGGCCGTTTTGAAGCCGCTCGACCAGAAAGAGCTGGACCACATGAAGAAGCTCAATGCCACCAGGCAGTCCGACCTCATGCTGTTCCAGAACGACCTCAAGTCGCTGCTGTTCCACCTGAACCAGTACGGCGACGAGGCATACTTCAACTACGTGATGAAGCCGTCCTGGGACGAGACACTGAAGATAGGCGCACGGATAGACAACATGCGGAAGCGTGCCAACGCGAACAACCAGCTCATGGAAGCCGTCAACCGTGCCATGCAGTTCGTCGCCGTGCTGGAGAGCGTCGCCGCTCTCGGTTACGAGGAATTGGCGAAGAACGTGTACAGCGTGTACAACATCACCGAGGCTTCAATGGGTACACCAACCGAACTGCTCATCAGCACGTCGCTGTACGACGCACAGTCGCTGATGGAGATGGTGAAGAGTCCAGCGAGGAAGGCCGAGGAGGCTGACGCCAACAGGCGTCTCGAGACAATCACCATGCCAAATATCGAACGGTTCATAAGGAAGCACGGACGTTCTTCCTGGGACGCCTTCCAGCAGCATCCGTCATACAAGATCGCAATGCAGCGTGCCGCCAATATCCGTAAGGGACTGCCGTACGGCTCGAGGTAGATGATGGTACTGCTCGAGGAAACGCTGGAAATCGCGAAAACGCCGCAAGAATACGGGCTGCCCTACATAGAGCAGCGTTATTCCGAGTTCCGCGACCGTTTCTTCGACGGCGACAACGGCCCGCTTCCGAAGAAAATGGAATTCAAGTTCAACCGGTCCCTGAGAAGGCTAGGTACGTTCACCGGTACAGTACACGTATACGTATTCATGAACAGCAGGCACGTCCACATCGACGACTGCCATATCGAACTGTCCAACGCATACGACTTCACGAAGAAACAGCTAGACGAGGTCATCATCCACGAGATGGTCCATGCCTACTTCGCATTCCTTGACAACAACGGATACAAGGAAAACCACGGGCCACGGTTCCTCCGGAAGTGCGATTCAATCAACTCGGCAAGCGACTACAACATCACGGTCAGGAACGAGGACCCGCTCACGCTCAACCAGGGTACCGCAAACCGGATAGCCGACGACAATACGATATTCATGGTTGGCGAGTGCAGCGAAAACGAAGACTACATAGCCAGGATCAACAGAAAGGACAGCGGCTGGTATCAAGAACGGCTAGAATCGTGGCTCAAGGTACCGTTCAGGGCTTACTCGTGCAACGACGCCAACTTCAAGTCGCAGTTCACCGTACGCAAGAAGTGCGCGGTAACGAAGTACCCGAAACGGTTCATCGACACCATGATAGCCGACAACGTCATGAAGGAATGCGAAATCGCCAAACGCGACTTCAGCGACGACGTGCTGATTGCTTGGAAAAGCGGCGATACCGTGTCGTACACACTGTGCACCAAGGCCTACGCGCCAATGGCCAAGGACAATATAGACAGACTTGGCCTCGTATCATGGACGTACGATGTATATGACGGATTTCCGGGCTGGCCCGAAAAACCAGTGAACGCTGGCCGTGTAAGCTACCAGACGGTGGATTCCGGTACGTTCCGCCAGTGGGTGGCCGACGGACTTGTGAATCCGTCAACAGGAAGCATCGTCGAGTCGGTGGCAGAAAGTTCAAAAAGCGTCATGTACCGTGGATTCAACGCCGAACATTCCGCCGACGGCGACGTGTTCGACAGACTGGGATGCCCCGAGAAAGCCATGTGGGTAACTCCAGACATCAACTACGCAATCCAGTACGCTTCACTCAGCGGAGACAACGGACGTGTCGCCAAGATAACCACCGACGAATCCAAGGTGTTCCTGGCCACCATGGACGACCTGGAAGAAGCCGGACTGCCACCGGAATTCGCGATAGACGTTGGAGACGACCCGGAAACCGTGGAAAAGCTCAAAGCCAAAGGATTCACGGCGGTGTACAACTATCTCGACGACAGCGAGAACGGATACTGCCTGCTGGATCCACGCATAGTGGAAGAGTTCCACGTGATGACACCCGAGGAGCTTGCCGAGGCCGGTGCAGATACCGAAGAATTGGAATACCTCGGGTGCGACAACTGGTACGACAACTATATCCAACAAGAAAAGCAAACTCTGGTAGAAATGGTAGTTTACAAGAAAGGACACAAGAACTCAAAGGGCGAATCGGCACCATGGACAATCGTATCCCACGAGACCGGGAAAATTCTATCTTCGCACAAATCCAAGTCTGCTGCGGAGGAGCATTTAAGACAAATGGAATACTTCAAGCACAAGAAGCCGCAAACCGAGGGAATCAAGGACTTGTCCCTCGCAAGTGAATTCTCTCGATGGATCGACAAGCAGCCGAGAACTCCCGTAGTCGAAGCGGTAATCAAGCTGTACAGGCAATCCAATTAATTCATGTGCCGCTGTTCCAGCGGCATTTCTTGAATACGAAAACGCATAAACATATATTAGTAGCAATGATGCTACCCGAAACAAGGATTCGGAATGAATTTTTGCGGAACTGAGATTATTCGTGACCGGAAAGACCGGCCAATCTATACCAAGACTGAAGGCCAGCAGAGACTGGTTGACACAATTCTTTCCAATGACATCATATTCGTGAACGGACCGTCAGGTACCGGTAAGACCGCCATAGCGACATGGCTCGGTATTGCCGGACTCGATGACGGACTGTACGAACGCCTTGTCTTGACTCGCCCAGTTGTAACTGGCGGCGAGGAACTTGGCTTCTTGCCCGGGAGCCTCGACGAGAAGATAGCGCCGTACATGCAGCCACTGTACGACGCGATTTCGTTGATAAAGGGACGACGCGAGAAACCTGACGACGCCATCAAGAAGATGCCGGTGCTTACCGAGAAGGAGAAGCGTGCCAAGAAGAAGTCGAAGAAGGCCGTGGAGGAATCCTTCTCGAACCTGGACTTCTACTCGCGGGTACAAGTCTGCCCTCTCGCATACATCCGTGGTTCCACGCTGGCGAAAAGCTTCATAGTATGCGACGAGTTCCAGAACACTACGGTAGCCCAGATGAAGATGATGCTGACCCGTCTCGGCAAGGACTCGAAGATGGTAATCTGCGGGGACCCCAACCAGACGGACCTTCCATCCAAGGTGACATCCGGGTTCCTTCACGCCCAGCAGCTGCTGAAGGGAGTTCCACGTATCGGATACGTGACGCTAGGCATCGACGACATCGTCCGTCACCGTCTCATCAAGGAAATCATCCTTCGCTACGAGGTTCCGGATTACAAGCCGAACACCGTCATGCACGAGGATTCCTTCTCCAGGATACCTTCCCATACATGGGAAAGGGACAGGGAAGGATACGACTTCGACGTCGAAGACGACAGCTGCAAGTCGTGCGGAGGTACCGGATACGACGAGCACGACGAAATATGCCGGTACTGCAACGGCACCGGCATAGAACCTATCGAAACGCTCAGGTCGGCATAAACAGAAGGCTTGCTCATTGAGCAAGCCTTTTTCTTTAATTTTCCAGGAAATCCATCACCTCGTCGAACGATACGTCGTCCCACGGTAAGTAGTTGTTGTACGGGTCGTCCTTGGCAGGATAGTTGCTCAGCAGCCTTGCGAGCAGCTTCTTGTCGTAACCGGCCTTGAACGCGTTCCAGAAGTCTATGCTGCACAGCCAGAAGTCGGGGACGTACTGCAGCATGAGCCGCAGCGCTTCCTGGTTGTCGGTTTCACCGACAACTCGTTCCCAGTCTTCCTCGAATTCCCGATGGTATCCCTCTTCGAAATCGTAGTTGAATTGGCCCTCGTTATCGAAATCCTCGGAAAATCCGGTCACATTGTACGGCTCGTCGGCCACGTAGGTCCCGTCATGCAGTTTCTGCAAGGAATCCACGTCGTTGTTGAGTATGGCGAATCCAATCGGGTCGTTCGGCTTGGCGAAGAATCCGTCGGCTGAACTCTCGTCCATTATGATTCCTTGGTCACCGTACTCGTCTCGCCAGTTGTCGCGAGGTAGGTCATCTACCGATTCCACCTTCCAGTTTTCCTTGTACGATCCAAGCAACTTGTTTGGCAGCGTCTTTGCGACTTGCTCATATACATCGTTGCCCTCATCCTCGGTAAGTCGCTTCGTTTTAACCAGCGTATATACGATATCCTCGATAGTTGCGTCGTCCAATTTATCAATGTCGTGCTTCTTGCAGTAGTCACGGAAGATTTGCATTGGGACGTCAACAGCTTCGGTTACTGGCTTGCATACAGCATACAGTTTCATGACGGCCTCGGCAAGCGCCGGCTGCCCGGCCTTTTCGCAGAGGGCCTTTATGGAAGAACCGAACCCGGTAGACTCGAAGTCGCCGATGTCGCCGTTCATCATGTCGTAATGGTCCATCATCGCCGTGTCGATGTAGTTACCGTATGACTGCTCGGCATCCAACCCGTCGGTATCGACGCCTGCAATCTTGCCAAGCTGGGTTTTCAAGTCGGCAAGGCTAACAATATCCTCTACAAGTCCGTTGTCCCTTGGATTAGCGTCCTTGACCCATACGCGGGCCTCGTACGGGGGTTCATTCCATACGCATACAACCCGTCCGTCAGGTGCCTTGCAGTCGAACACGGGACGACTTCTGTTTCCGTCATACCACTTGTTTGTAATTTCCAGCCCAAGCGATTCGATTGTCCTCCGGACGCCGTCTTCGGTCATCTCGTTCATATTTCCCTCGTCGGCTTCATTCACAGCACCACCGGTTTCAAGACCGAATCGTTGAACTAGTGGATTCCATTCGCCCTTCACGGCATATACAGAACACGTGCTTGTGCCCTTTCCGAATGCCGGACGTGAAGTGAAACCGGAATAAGTCTTCTCATACAGCTCGTCGCTAGGTGCATGTATGCCGCAATAGCCATTCGATTTCATGAAATTGTCTACGTCATAAAAATCTTGCTTGGCCAATTCCTCTCCGTTGTACTGCAAGAAAGATCCCCATTCGTCGTAGACCATTGGCTCGATTGCCCAAATCGGGAAGTCCTCGACCAACTCGAACTGGTCCGCGGGACCGTCAGCCGCCTCTTGAAGGGATTTCGGAGGATATACGAGGATTCCGCTGGAATCCAGTTCAGGGGCATATTCGGCCCTCGTGTTGATGAACGCGATGCGGTCCCCGTACTTGTCCTTCAGTGCATTGGCTGCCGCTTTCTTGATTTCAGGCTTCCCCCAGTCGATCCGAAGTGCCAGAGACCCGTCGGCAAGTTCCTTCTCGCCGATATAGGACGCTTCCTCGAAGTTGTCGTACAGGTACTTTACGAGATCGGACGACAGCTCGTCGACCGAGGCTGTGGCAATATCCAGTTCCGGATCATCCTCCGGTTCAACCGTGCCAACCGGTTCAGTTTGAGCAGATTTCGCTTCGTATTGTCGGACCAGCCCCTCGATCCCGTCCTCGGCATACCGTAGCGAGTCGAACTCGGTCTTGTTGCCGTCGTACATCAGTACCACGGAACCGGCCGAATCGCCTTCCTCGTCGAAATCGTGGTGGACATACTGCGCCACGGCAGCGGTTCCACCGGGTACGGTGAACTTGATTATGGTATCAGTGATGAGCTGGGCGTCCGGATCGATGTCCATGATGGCGGACATCAACGGCTTGAACTGCTTGAAATAGAACATAGTGACCTTCAATAACTGTCTGTTCGCAGTTTATCAGTTTTGTCTGCTTAACGAAACATTTAACTCGGTGTGAACTACCCACCGCCTAAAGGCGGTGAGCTTCGGGCTTCAACCCAGCGGACTTGCCTTGCCCAAGATAGGACAAGATAGAGGTCAGTCAGTATAGCGAGCAGGTAGGTCACGTTAGGAATCCTTGACGAGCCGAACCGAGAAACTGCGGTACTTGTCGTCCGTACTCTGGGACATCGAAGCATTCCTATTAAAGTAACGGTAATAGGCATAACTACCACTCTCTGTAGTAGTAGTCCAAAAGTAAGCTTCAGAACCAACATAGAGGAAACTACCATGGTAGTAACCTGCAGGAAGAACAGCAAATCCATAATCGTCTGTACCACCCCAAGAGGTAGCCCAAGAAACATTAGCCGCCTTTAGTTTAGTTCCTGCCGTAGATGTCCCACCAACGGCATTAGCAAGTGCCGTCCACTCGCCATCTGTCGGAACGTGCCAACCTGGAATTAACTCGCTCCTGTTGTCATTCAACAACTTGCAGGCGTACCAATTATACAACAGTCCACACTTTCTTGTTCCGTCAATGCCGTATGTGGCTTCATCGTTGTTGTAATACCAGGCGTTAGGTGTACTCGGAGTTCCGCTCCCACCAATATTACAACCACTGAATTTGAAATCAAGATTTTCGGCAAGCCAAGTCACACCGCCAATATTAACGGTTCTATACGTTCTACCCCCTATATCAGCGGAGCCTGGTGTTATGAAAGTTACCCGTCCTAGCCCACTCTGCGAAAAGTCGGCACCCTCAACTACTATAGCATAGTTGTTGTAATAAGTGTTCCCTACGTGCGGAAAATAGTCTGTAAGCGTGGCCCCTACATAACCATTCTCGTCCACTACCTTGATACCGACTTCCGAATCAATCATATGCGTGGATATAGATACGCTCCCACCGCCACCTGTAATAGACGCTATAAGAGTCGGGCAATCAGCCAACGCACTGCCAACAGGTACGGTCACTCCCTTGTTCCCAATGGCTGTAAGGATGTCGCTCTTCACACCCTGCAATCTCGTAATCTCGCTCGCTATGCTCATACTCATGCCTCCTTACAGTTCCGCCAGCAGTGCTTCCACATTACCAATAGTATCTTCTATGCTCGTCAAATCCCAATGCGTACTATTCCATGCCTCAGCCGTACTTATCGCAGTATTGCACTCGTAATACTTCCCGAGATGCACGCAGTGGTCGCCTACAGCATAGGTAGCAGTGGCATCATACTCAGGTGCGATGGCAGTAGCGAATGGTGCGTCAGAACCAATTACAATTCCTTGTGCATCATCCTGGACAAATTTCAACGGAGAATCAGAATCTACTCCAATTGGCACTCCGTTAAGTCCTACGTTCACTGTTTTCTGGTCCGGCGATACCTCGGACGTGAAGTAGTCTTCATCAAACTGCAGGTTCTTCGCTTCGTCTATGGCTTGACGTGCTTCCGTGTCTACTGGAGTCATGATAAAGACATTACCATCTTTATCTGTGACCTTGAATGATTTCATTGTTCCATTTGTTGTTGACATTTTAATTGCTCCTATTTATATAATAGCTTATGAAGTGTTATGTATGACCCGCTGCCTGCAGCCCTATCAATCTCTATTGTGGTGGAGGATGATGGAGGACTAGAATGCTTGAACTTTATATAGTTACTGAAATTGCTACCAAATGAATATGTATAGTATTCACCATCATAGTCAATGCGAATCTCATATCTTTTAACATTTCCAAGCACCACGTATTTCACGATTGAGCTTTCACTGACAATGCTTACATTGGATGTGATGTCACTTATATACTGAAACCTTATTGCTTGCTTATTTCTTACCTCTTGAACCTGATTCCCACTGTCTATATGCATTATTCTAGTACCAGCGAATGAATACATCCAAAACGTGTTATTTAAATTTCCTGAGAATTCTAAGTCTATTTCAGCTCTCTTGAAATTAGTAAAGTCCAAGTTACGCCACAAATAGACATTCCTAGTAACTTCAAACATATACCCTGGATTTTGAAATTGGTAATTTTGAAATATCTCCGATTGATGGCCTACGATGGGGATATCTCTATCATTGGCACATTTACTGCATAACGTATAGAGTATTCCTAGGTCATATTTACACAGGTAACTGCTTCCACCAATTCTTACTTTCAACAAATCGCTCATACCGTTACCTCTCTATGCATTCTTAACTAATCGTATTATTCCATAGTACACATAGTTAGTAAGTGAGCCTTCAGTAAAATTCCAAATATTATCATAGCTGCCATACATGAACGCTACGTCGGTGTAGTCATATGATAATATCTCATCCTGTGGAGCTGCATAGTATCCAGTCTTTCTAGCAGCCAGTCCTAAAGTGTCAGTACCACCGTCGCTCACTGCTGTCATCTCTGATACTGTGTTGAAATTGGACGCCATTGCTCGTATCTCTTGCTCAGACGGAAGATGCCAACCTTCAGGAAGAAGTGGAGTCAGCTTAGATTCAATGGAAGTTCTTGGAGGAGAATACGGCCCAGGCATAGCATAATACTTTCCAACGCTAGGTCTAGCGGAGTCCACTTTATAATCGGTATTTAACGTGCCTAGTTCAATGTCCAAATTTTCCGCCATCCACAGCTGGTTACCAATCTTGACAACTGGGTACCTGCGTCCGCCTATCTTGACGGAGTATGTTTGCTTGAATTTCAATAAATAGCCTGACATACTATACCTTTGTTGAACCCCAAATGACTCCATTTTCATTTTTAAAATTAGTTGAATCTAGGAATAATTTTGCGTTTGTACAATATCCTGTAGGCCCAGAAAATCTTAATCCGAAGAAACTGAAATAAGTATCTAAAAAAGTAACATTAATATTTGTATATGTATTATCTAATAACAAATTTCCGTTTTGTTTGAATTTAATATATACAGTATGTGCCTGTTTATCAACTATAGTTTTTTGTTCTATAATATCATTTATACTAAAAGTTCCATTCACTAAATCTATATTAGTTTCATTATTTAAATCTGCATTTATCCAATATACGAAGGAACAGGCTGTAGGACTACAAAAATTAAGTATTCCATAAAAATAATTCAGATTACCTGTCCAATATTGCCCATTTGTTGCAGAATTATCATTATTCCATCCTAATATTTGATATTTAATATTTTGTTCAACAATATTAAATTGACTAAAATTAAAAGTAGGTGTTGTAAATAAATTACTATTTATTGTTGGATTAGTTATAGTTCCTTCAATAATAGGTTGTTGTAATCCATACATTGAAAAATTAGGACTATCTCCAAACCAATCATTAGGCCTAACGATCACGCCATTCTGCGAATAAGTCACTGCCATATCAGTTTCCTCCGTTGCTGAAGTCGAGATGGAGTTCCTCGTTGACTGCATCATAAGATACTGACACAGTGCTCACGTCACCCCATGTACCGTCACCTCTCAATGCCTTAGCTGCATCAGCCGAGGTTGCTGCTGGCACGAGTCCTGGCGTGGATCCGGAAAATACAGACAGGTCCGCCTGGGTCACCAGTTGGTTCGATGATGACGCGGTCGAAGGGATTACCGAGTCGATCGGTTCGATCAAGTCGGCGACCGTTACCTTCGTCCAGTTATTCGGGTTCCAGTCACGTTGCGACCCAGATTCCGGAGAAATGCACTTATACACTTCCTTCATGTACAGTACTATGTTTCCGACGGAATACGTAGTACTCCAGTCCCAAGGTTCTGCTATATTCAGTATGGAATCAGCCGTAGTTCCGCTACGAACAGTAATAACATACGGATTCTGGTATGTATTAAGTTCTATGTTTATCCAATCAGTAGAATATAATGACCCGCCACTTTGGAATGGGAAATACATGTAACCGGTAAACCTAACACGACTTCCTATGGAAGCATACGCATTATAACCATCAATAAGGAGATACATGATGGCCACGTTGGCATTTGCACAGTCCGGAACACTTCCGACAAGACGATAATCGTCATCGCCAAACTTTTGCACATGCAGAACCGGAATATGGTCGACAGCGTAACCGGTGCTCCATTGAGTCGAGTTCCACTGGTTAGGATTGGTTCCATCGTACGGGATGTCAGTATTCGCTGTATAAAGATTTCCGTCATGTACGCACCAGTCGGACTTCTGGTATGACTTGGTCTCCTCGTACTCGGGAGCCAGGTTTGAAAGTACCTGCGCCTTGAGGTCATTCGTATGAAGCTTGCCACAGTCAACGCCAGGACCGCCATCGAGCATCATGTAGCCAGATGACATGTCCGGTAGTGTATATATTCGGGTCTTTATCGTTTTTGCCATATTCTGTAACCGGTTTCCGTGTATCAGGACCAGTTACAGTTTATATCTTTTGGCACATTTTGCTAATTCCAGTCGGACGGAATATCTTCCAAGTCCGCCGCGCCGGTAGTAATATTGATGACACAACGCGTTATATGGAAATATCATTCAGTAGGTGGTTCCGGTGGGGGCAGTGTAGCCTCTATGAACTCATCTTTCTCGTTGACTACAAAGTTACCACGATGGTCAACGAGCAACATTCCACCAGGTAACTTGTCACTAGAAACACCTTGTAAGTTATGTAGAAGACGGACGAACTGCATATTGTACCCTACCTATGCTACCACACTAGACATTAAATGTATAATAAGTGTAATTTACCGCTTGCATCGTAGCATCGCCTATTTTTTTAGTTATTAATTTCCATGACGCACTGTCTGGGTCTGTTGTTTCCGTATTGGAGCCGTATATTTCCCACGAATACGGGTTTCTGCCATACCACTGTGCCGTATCTTCGGCGGTAGCCATCTTGTATGACTGAACGTTTATTGGCGAACCAGCTTTGCATATGAACCATGCACGTATTGGCGAAAACGACGAATATGGATATATATTCGTACACCACTTGGTAGACGTGCTTCCGTCAAACAACTTACTAGAATCTTGCCCAGATGGTGCATTCCCACTGTCAGCTAATTTACTCAGAACTGCTTGAGTATTACCTTCAAACAGCTGAAATTCAGAAATTTGAAAATACCCCTGAGAATTACCAGTTTGACCGCGCTGACTGTCAAAAGAGTCAAGTAGCTTGAACATGAAATACTGGTTCGCTGTAGGTTCCGGTGGTTCCGGGGGTACTACGGGACCGGTGTAGTCCACCATGGACCCACCGACCTTTACGAAGCTGTCACCGAACTTGATCATAGAAATGTATACAGTGCGGAAACTCACCCATCTTTAGTGGGTGAGAGGAGCACTGCTTCCTCCATTATGTTAGTGTTGTTGTGGTTTATTAAGTTAAGATGCTTATAGTTCACTGAACCAGCAAGGACATGCCCGGAAATATCCGATAGCGAAAAGTATCCAGACTGCCGGCGGCCATTTACGAAGCAAGGTCTTTCAGCATAAACAACGGAATCCATCAGGCGGAAGCCTCTTACTTCACGTGGTGCCTGGTTGTTCTTCCTGCTTCCACCCTTGAGTATGGATGCCTTATGCATCTGTCTGTTGTTTGCACGCAGTTTGCGGATAATCCAGTAATGTCCGTCAGTCTCGGCATATGGATTACCGCTGATGCAGCGAGCATCTATTACATGCTCCTTCGGAAGTCCGGCCTTGGTGCGGGTATGCTTGGTAATGTATCCATATGTCTCGTAACAAGACATCACCTCACCGATTTCTTCCTTCAGCCGGTTGAATAGCGCCTTCCGCATGATACCCATCTGTGCGGCATCACGCAGCGAGGTACCACGCCTTACTGTATTCGGTAGTTTAATTTCGCCCCTATGGTACTTCTTATGGCATTCCGAGCACAGTGTGATGAGGTTGTTAGGCGCATCTCCACCCGTCTTCCGGCTTTCGATGTGGTGGACATGCAGCTTATTGTCCTTGGACTTGCCCTTACAACATTGGCATTTATGACCGTCTCGACACAGCACGTATTCACGTACATTACAGAAACCCAGCTGTTCTCCATTCTGGTAGTCAGTGCTTCGCGGCAACGGAATCCCCTGTTCCTGTGCCTTCAGTAGTTGGGTATCAAACTGTGCGGTTTCTACAGTTATCTTCTTGATAGGCAAGATATTGCATATCTTCGAAATCCAGTGGATATGACAATCCACCTTCTGTCTGATCGAAGGTGCAATCCATCCCGGCTTCTTGGACTTGGTCCTGTTCAAGAACCTTGCATTGCGGTATCGAGTTTTTCTGCTCCTTCTGGTCCGACGGAACTCCCTTCGTGTGGAGAGCTTCTCCACGATATCCGACCTTAAAAGCAGTTCTGCCTCGAAAAATACCTTTTTCTTTGTCGTCGCGGAGAAGCCTACGTGTTTAGTCCCCGCGTCTACGCCTAGACTGACCTCCTGCACGCCGTTGGACGTGTCGTAAGTAAGCTGGATGGTGAATGGACGGTACTCGGCAACGACAGCGAGTCCTTTCCTGAGCAGACGGTGGACCCTACCGTACCTGGTGGTAGGCATCAGCGGTTTCCCTTCTCTGTTCAGTACATAGACCATCTAGTCGTTATCCTTTGTTTTTTGAACCTAACTTAATAGGTAATGCAGGGGTTGCCCCCTGTGGGTGGTCATCGACAATGTTAGGAAGACTTGTCATGAACGCCACACTGTCCCTACCCATCAGGACTGTTTAATGACGCTCGGCAGGGCGGGGGACTTGACCGTACATCCCAGGGTGCCGTAACCTTCCTAACGTAGTTCGGGGATTGCTCCCTTCACTGAGTCTAATCAACTATGAGCCCGGGTCTCCCCAAACTCACGGGTCTTTAGCCCGTGGGTAGTTGATACGGGTGACCGTTATTCCTTGTTATCGGAATTTACCGGATGAATGAGAGCAACGAGGTCCTTGAGAGGAGTAGTGGCCAGCTTTTCGGTCGGAGCTTCGCCTCCGAGGAGCTTTGCCAGACCTTCCAGATACGCCTTCAGCGATATGTTCTGGTTGATATAGATCCGGTTCTTGACATGTTCCATCGCGGCAGCCTTGACCAAATTGATGAACTGCTCGATTGCGTCATAGAAATCCTTCTCCGGCAACATGGCCCCTACGAACACCCATGCCTCACGGTTTGGTCCGACCAGCATCAGGCTGTCCGCAGTCTCGTTCTGAATCATCTTCTCGGAGGAGAAGATAGACTCGTCCTCGTTGACGAGCAGACCGGCTTCGGCGAGCTTGTCAGTTACTTGTTTCTTGAAATTCTCAACCATGTTTTTGTTCTCCATTGTTAATCTGTATTAAAATTACATTTTTATGAAATTTAGTTGGAATCCTTCACGAGACGCACCGAGTAGCAGAAGCCGCTGAACTGAGAGTTGCTGCTCTCGTACACACTTGTTCCAGTGTCAATGTAACGGTACCAAGCGTAGCTTCCATTAGGCTCAGATGTCCAGAAGTGTGCGTAAGAACCAACATAGCTGAACCTATTATTGTACCAGCGGCCAGCAGAGACAGCAGAGAACCCATAGTCGTCCGTTCCGGCACCGCTACTCCATCCTGTCGTGGACTTGAGCTTGGTTCCCGGATTCTCGCCTACTGCGCTGACCAAGGCATTCCATTCGGCACGTGTCGAGACATGCCAGCCACTAGGCACACCAAGTTCCGACAGATGATTGTTCAAGTAGTCGACGGCGTACCAGTTGTACAGAAGTCCATACTTGTTACCGTTAACGCCATACGTTGCTTCGTCATAGTTGAAGTAAGCTGCTTGAATGGCCGTCGTTGTGTCAAGAGGATTATTAGACGAGTCTCTAAAATTCAATGTGTTGAACTTCCAGTCAAGATTTTCTGCCATCCATAATTGGTTACCAATCTTGACAACCTTATAATCTCGACCTCCGATGTTTACGGACATGTCCTTGACGAGACGAACTGATGCTCTGGCGATATTACTACTCGTCGACATACCCATCCCACTAGATGAATCGGAGTCATAGTTCAATGTCATTACATTAACCATTTCCCCTTCATTTGCAAGTATGCTGGTCATCAACGCAAATGTATATCCATTGCTATAATATTGTTGAGTTCCACCATCTACACCAGAACCGTATCCAGATGGCTTAGCATTAAAACCGAATGTATCCTCGCCATTTCCGTCACTATTCCAGCCAGTTGTTGATTTTAAGACTCGACCTTGCAGTTGTGCTCCTCCACACGCATTTTCCAAATTGACAGAATCGCCTAAAGTCGGCAAATGCCATCCAGGGACGGAATTAGCTATGGCAACAGATTCAGTATATGTATAAAGCTTTCCATAGCCAAGTGGTTCATAGGTAGCCTGGTCATTATCATACCAAACTCCGCTAGAAGCATCAGCTAGGTTCTCCGCCATCCAGGTCTGGTTGCCTATCTTGACGGTCCTGTACTTCTTTCCATTTATCTCCAACACGTTAATGTCCGGTCTGTCATACTCGACCAGGGTAATGCACCTGTTGACTAGCACACCCTGGTAGATGTGTTCCGGGGTGAACTCGTCCGGAACGATGGATGACAGTTGCTCGGTAGAGTTAGCAAATGTGACCGAATTAAGCGTCTGCGAGAAAGCGTCCAGGTAGAACTCGAACCCGATCTCTGTCAGAAGAGTAGCAGTAGACTCGACTGGGAAGTCAATCACTAGATCAGTTACAGTGCTGTCTATGCCAGTGATAATGTTGTATTTGTTTAGTATTAGGCTTACAGTAGCAGTTCCGTTCTCGATAGTGACTGGTCTCTGAACGATAGTAGACTTCGGATCTGAAGATATGACTATCTCGTCACCAGTGTCTGCTATGCTGATTCCTTGACCAGCGACTAGCTGCTTCGTTCTGTTTAGGACTATGAGTTCAAAGTCTGCATCTGGGGCAGTTGAATCTCTCCAGTCAGCAAGATCGGTATCTGGGACATTTCCCGTATAGAAGTCTACAACTCCCTTGACCTTCATAAAGTGAGATCCACGATATGTGGTTGCTGAGCTAATACTATTCTGAATGAATTTTCCGGATAGATCCCCAATCTTAGCTTCTAAGAAATACATTCCAGAAAGATCTTCGTCCAACACGTTGAATACAGGACCATAAGCATAAAGTGCATCTATGTATACTTCAGTATTTCCGGTTCTTGTATAAGAAGTAGATTTACCAATTCTGGTAGTATATAGAGTAGTAGCCTTTATGGTATATTGACCTCCGTATATTGTCGGAGGCGTTACTTCAAGAGCACTCAACTCTATCTTTGACGAATTATCTCCATATATGGATGAATTTCCAAAATAGATTCTCTTTGATGCGTTTATGAACACATCTGAATTGTAGATATTAAATGAAGATAAATAAAATTCGCGGCAATTTACTCGGAATGTACCGCCAGAATATGTAGTTCCATATCCTGAAGTATTTCCAGCATACCCTAAATAGCTAATGTTTACGTATGAGTTTGGCGCATCTATTAAGATGTTAGCACAGTTTATACTCTGGAAATAGTAGCTAGTGCTATCAGATGTATGAGATATGAGTTTCAGAGTTCCATATTGTACTGTTGGAGGACTACTCATATTGATGCAATTTGTTGCTTCAAACACAGCGTTCATATTTTGTAATAGAGCGCATTGATCACCTATCGATATATCCTTAGCGTTTACTTTTATATCGCCGCTGAAGTAAGGAACGGCGCCAGATCCTAGAGTGCCGCCAGAGCGACACTGGAATTCTTCATAAGCATCGATATAAGTACTAGATGCGCTATGGAATCCACGACCATAGAAATTTCTAGAATGAGATACTAAGACGTTTGGATAGTATTCTTCTGGTTGATCGTGACCATATTTTCCTCTATTTCCACAACAGTACTCAATATCTTCAGAAGCTTCCATGTTGAGACAGCTTATTCTTGGGTCTAACATATATATGTTCCTAAACCCAGTAATCTTACACACTCCAGCATTCAAGCTGTCAATGAATATCGATAAGTATGGCTTCTCAGATACTATCTCCACATATTGACAATATCCGAATGGAATGTTATACCACCCGCTTGAATTATACTGCCAGTACGCATACTGCGGCGTCGTTGTTCCGTCAATAGTATTATCAGTTGTACCATCTCTGAATGTACCACCAGAGAACTTATAGTCAAGGTTTCTAGTGATCCATTCTAGACCGTCAACTACTACTGTGTTATAGCTGTCTCCACCGATAGTTACTGTTCCAGTTGTTCCAGTCTCGGCACTGGCATCAGCCGTTCTCACTAGTCTTATAGGATAGTAATATGTCTTCGTAGTGCTTGAAGTATGTCCATAACTTCTACCTAATCTTAGTACTCTACCCTGAGAACTATTATATTCATCGCTTGACCAAGAAGCATAATCTCCATCGCCAATGACATAGAATGAAGTAGAATATCCGTATCCGACTTTCATAAAGTCAAGACCGTATTTGTCATTTCCAGTCCAGTCTTTAGATCTTAAGTCTACTCCATTATTTCCGCCGTTACTATATAAGTTGTTCATATCAGAATATGTAGGGACTCTCCAGCCTTCTGGGAGAAGAGTCGACTTATTGTCGTTAAGATACTTAGCAGCATACCAGTTGTATAGAAGACCGCTATTGCGCGAATTTCTAGAAGAGTTGCTATTGAAGTCCAAAGAATTATATGGACCATAACTTAGACTAGTAGCATCATATCTTCCACTCTGCGAAGACATAACATGTATAGTCAAGACATAGTCATAAGGAGGATCCCTATATAGTCTATTACATGTCTGTCTAAGTCCATACATGCTTCTGACTGGAGTCTCTCTACTTAAGCCATCATAAGCGTCATTTCCTTGGTCAAAGTCTATGTAGACATTATGGGATATCTCTTTTAGGAAACGACAAGTTATTATAGATCCATTCCAAGAATAGTTCTCGTAATAGCTCCTATCGCCTGAATATATGAACCAGTCATGCTTAAACTCAGACACAAACTGTCCATTTCCTATCATCACATCACCAATAGTACCCATTATGGCGCTATTTGGCTCTCCTTGATAAGGCTGACCGATTATAGAGCAGTATTCATTTCCGCCACTATAATATGTATCAGTAACTCTATATGGTATCAATGTGCCTATTCTTATATTCCAGTCATGCTTCAATACAGTTCCATGTACAACTGAGTATGCGGGACGAATCCATCCCTGATAGAAGCTTGGATTCAAGAACTCTAGCGTATCGCACTCTACAATGCTTAGATCTTCTTCATTATTAGACCAACCACTGCCATTGGTGACTGTGCCATTGTTTTTATAGCCGATTTCCCAACCACCACTTCCGTAGGAGAACCATTGATATAGTCTTCCACCATTCTGGACTTGTATCTTACTGCTCTTTATGTCGAAACTTGAAGCATATACTCCGCCATTAGTGAAGTAAGCACGATCACTTCTTAAAACAAGTCTCTTAACGACCATTGATGAGTTATAAGATACTGTTGCAGATCCATCTACATCTAAGCTTACTATCGCATTTCCGTTCTGGAAAGAATAGTTATAGTCACAATAGTCGCCAGTGCACTTTACTGAATATCTAGCTTGATATGTACTTGTAGTATAAGTGTCCGCTGAGCCAACAAAGAACTCAATAGCATTAGTTATTCTAGCATTGATGTCACTATGCCAAGTTCTATTTGCATCATAGTTCGATCCTCCATCAGTAAATCTAACGGCTGGATTATAAGCTGGAGTGCCACCTCCTTCTATATCAACATGGTCTGCATGTATCTTATGTGAGCACTTTAGCGCATTCTCGCTCTTTATATGGACAGTTCCGTCTGCATATAGATGGCCTCCCCAAGAATAGCTATTCATATCTCCATCTTTAAGATCAAATATGATGTCTGAACGAGAGAATATGTCAAAGCTACATAAAGAGGAAAACTTATTGCACTTTACTCTGAAACTATTTGCTATTGTTCTTGAACGTTCATTAGTCAACATTCCAACGAAATAGCCAAAATATACGTCTCCATCCCAGTCAATATCTATATCAGGATAGTTGTTTATAGATGGATCTCCCGGAATAATATATCCAGAGCCATCTGAACAGTGTCCTTGTATATCCCATAGACAGAGAGAACCTGTATCTCTACCCAAAGATCTAATAGTCAGTTTTCCACCTACATAAGATGTCGGATGTCCGCTATTAGTTTCTCTGATACTACCAGAAGACAGAATAGTCAGATCACCGCTAATGAAAAAAGTAGGAAATCCGTTTTGATTTTTACTTGAGGTTGGATTAAATCCGTTTTTCTCCGTATTTCGAGATATCAATGTGCAATTCTTTCCACAAGCATGTGTACCATCTGCCATTAAATACTTGGAGTCGAAGTAGTATTCTGCATCAACATCAAGCATTGCATTAAATCTAGGGCCAAATGATGAAGATAGACTTCCGTTCTGACAAACTAGTTTTATGCACGTAAGATCTTGTAGATATGAACCATTTATATGAATATCGCCAGTATTTGATACTGCCTTTATTGAGTTCGGGAAAGGATTTACGTTGATATATAGTCCTATGCTTCTTTCAGAAACTACATTCAACTTATATTTTGGATATGCTGACCCAGATGTCTGACCCGGAACTGTCTGAAAATCTTGATCTGACAGACATATACCACCATCATTTATGATTGTTACTTCTTCAACACCAGTAATGTCAGACAGGAATAGATTGGACGTATTACCTGGATTTATCCAAATTTCACTGTCTTGATAATTTTCTGGACAAGTAGTATTTATTACATGCGCTATAATCTTTGTTCCACCGAACTTCTCAACATAGACCTCTGCAGCCCTCTTCAGATACTTGACCGGTGTCAAAGGAGTCAAGCCGTCATTAGCGTCCTCACCGTTCACTGGGTCTATCACGACAAAATGGTCGAATTTCGACATCACATATTCGATCTTCCCGTCAATATCTTCACGAATGTCCACTATGTCGCCTTCGATATCGGTAATCGAATTGTTAATATCGGATATCTCGCCGTCGTGGCGTCTCAGCGCGTCGTCGATGTTCACACCGGACTCAGTCTCAATTGCCCTTTTTGATAGAATGTCGTAACCTAGGCGAATTTTCTTGCTCATATCCAATCTGTCCTTGATACGCTGTATAGACCTTCGTATTCAGTTTATAAACTTTTTGAGAACCTTAATACAGGAATCTCATATGAAGTTAGCCGTCTGCATCATCAACCATGACCAGCCAATCGACAAGGTCATCAAGAGTATGGACAAGCAGTCCAAGAAGCCAGACCTAATCATAGTCTGCTCCGACGGAAAGCAAGTTCCACACTTCGACCGCGAGGACATTATTTCACTGGATAACTCCAAGAATCCGGGCAGATGCACCAACAGGAATATCGGTGCCAAGGAGTTCCTGGATTCCGAATGTGACTCAGTCATATTCATAGATGGGGACTGTATCCCCAAGTCTAGGGACTTCCTGGCCAACATGGCCGACCAGCTCGACCAGTTCGACCTCGTATATGCCACCAGACAGCACGATATCAAGGGGAAAAAGCTGAAATTTCCGCCTTCCGACCTTCTCACTGTCAACATGGACAACCTTTACCATGGAAAAAAACTGGACTTGACCGACCTCAGGGTCGCATCCAGGGCAGTTGAGTCGTTCAATGAGGCAGAATCATTCGAAGAACGGCTAGATTTGATGCTTACCGGAATGATTGGTTGGTCCTGTTGCTTCGGAATGACCCGGAAAGGGCTTGAAACCCACCTGAAATTCATGAAAAATATCCACGGGAAGAATGAACTGTTCGATTCCTCCGCATTCGACGGTTCATGGGGCTACGAAGACGTGGCAATGGGCATAGATGCCCTATATGCCGGACTGAAAATAACGGTTGCCGAAGAATGCACCGTGATACACGATGCCCACGAGAGGTGTGATGGGCTGTTCGACCATGTCAGAGGAAGGCACTTAATCATGCAGAGGGCCAGGTCCATTGACAAGGCAGTGAAAGTGAAGGACAAGGCTTACTTGACCATGATGATAATGTTCTTCGCCTACATTGCCGGAATCATCACCGGACTGATAACTTGCGCTGTCACGTTGAACTCAGCTGGCTAAGCTGACATAGTTCCACCCCAGTCAGTTGGGATCTGTGATCGCTCTTCAGTTCCTGTCGTTGTATTATAGCCACATACAAAACAATCAGAATACTGCGTAGGTGGTGTAGTCTGTCTTGACATTTGCTGATATAATGCTAATGCACCAGTTTCTACATTAGGGCAATACTGGAACATCTGTCTTACATCAGTTACACTCGATGTATCAAATAATGGTATAGAAGTTAATGATGAGTTCCAAGAACACATACTATCCATATTCGTTACATTGGCTGTATTAAACAAAGGAATTTCTGTTAGTGCTGTAGAGGCTAACATCGCAGCCATATTTGTAACTTTTCTAGTATCAAGCGTCGGCAATGATGTTAATCTTGAACAACTCAAAAACATTCTAAACATATTTGTCACATTGCTTGTATCAAACCCTTCTGGTATGCTAGTTAAATTAGTACATCCATAGAACATCTCAGACATATTTATTACTTTACTCGTATCAAATAATGGGATAGTTGTTAACATTCTATCCCCACTAAACATGCCGCTCATATTTGTGACATTTGATGTATTATATAATGGAACGGTGACTAGAGATACGCAACCACCTAACATATAACTCATGTCAAGAACATTTGTAGTATCAAGATTAGGTGCAATAGTCAAAGACTCACAACCATAGAACATACCGCTCATATCAGTAACATTATGTGTATCTAAGTTAGGTAATGAACTTAAAGGACAACGAGCGAATGCAGAATCCATTGTCGTAGCTTTACTTGTATCTAACGCCGGAATACTTGCTAATTTCTTACATCCACTGAATATATTCGTAAAATTAGTTACATTGCATGTATTCATGTATGAAACGTGTTCAAGATTTTCACATCCATCGAATGTAGAACTCAAACTTGTTATCTTACTCATATCAACATTTAGACAAGAGATATCAAATTTTCGCAGAGATTTGCAATCATTGAATAACACGGATAGAGAAGTAGCATTAGTTGCGCTTATGTTATGTACTGAAAATAGAGAGGTACATCCGGAAAATAGAGATAAGTTATCTAAATCATTTGCTTTAATGTCTTTTGCATATATAAGATTTGTACACTTCTCAAAAAGGTTATCTGCCCTTCTACAACCAGCCAAATTAGCGCCAAGTACTTCTAGTATATCTGTCTTTTCTCTGAACATATAAGCGATATCCGCAATTCGATTAGGCGATATTAGACAATCCCAGGTATCATCTGTTCCATCTACTCTAGACCAAGACAAGAATTGAGAATAGTCAACACCGGAATAAGTCCAGGTAGTAGGATCTACGGTGTTGTCGACCATTTTCAAACGAATCGTGCGATCTGGAAGGTCTAGCTTGGTAGGTGGAGTGTATACGAGTCGAATTCCTTGGAAGCGCTCTGGTGGATTTCCGCAACTGCACCCATTTGGTAAATCTATCATATCTGCTGATATATCAAATAGCCAATAGGACGTACTAGTCCATTTTGTCGATGTCCATAATTGTGCAGTGCTACCAGAATTCCAAAAACCATTTCCAGGTTCGCCGACTCCATTTGGAACTAAACTAAATCCATAATCATCAGTTCCATTTTTATCGACTCCATTCCATTTCCAATCATGAGTAGTTTTTATTTTTGTACATCCATTCTCTAACCCTATTGAGTTACACAATTCCCGGTAATCACTGAATGTAGCGACATGCCATCCTTCAGGAAGTCCTAGCCCCATCCAGTGATTGTTGATGTAGTCAGCAGCCGTCCAGTTGTAGAGAAGGCCATACTTCTTTCCTTCTGCTCCGTATGTAGACTCGTCATAGTTATAGTACGCTGCTTGAGGAATTGAGGCATCAGTAGTCATCTCGTTCCCAGCAGTTCCATCTCTGAATGTCAGACCGTCGAACTTCCAGTCGAGGTTCTCTGCTAGCCATACCTTGCCGTCGGGCATCTTCACTGTCTTGTATGACCTGCCACCGATAGTCACCGGAGGTGGATAGTCACGGACTAGACGGACAGAGCACGGTCGATATTTACTCCTAGAATGCCAACCTGCACCAGATGAGTAAAATATAACACATGCACAATCAGTTAATGTGGGTCCGCTGAGTGATTTACTCAAATACTCTCCATAACTCCTAAATCCTTCAAATCCATCTCCGGTTTTTGTTCCTCCAGGAAGACCAGAAAATCCATATTCATCAACACCAGGGTTATACCAGAGGGAAGATTTAGAATTCAACTTACTTATTTCATTTACTCCGCCTACAAAAGAGATCAAAACTTTCCAGTCAGCTTCACTTGGCACTCTCCAGCCTTCTGGAAGCATCATATCTGCATTTTCGTCAAGATATTTAATTGCATACCAGTTATATAAAAGACCGCACTGGTTACCGTTCCATCCATAAGTAGTCTCATCATTGTTATAATAATACGCTTGTTCATACTCAACTGCATAAGGATCTGGATTATCTCCAATAATAATACCATCCCACGCCCAATCGAGGTTCTCTACGATCCACTCCTGGTTTCCTATGATGACAGTTCGATACGTCTTGTCACCTATCACCACAGACCCGTACGATGGACCCTTTTCTCTAAGAATGGAATTCATGCCATGCTGCGTCAGAATCATCTCTAATTCTCCTATGCTTCAAACTCAGCCATAGTCCAGCAGTTTCCTACTGCAGTCACCTGGTAGTACTTGCCAGCTTGCGCTACATTACCAGCAGATGTAGAATGTTTCATTGTATTGTTAGTTCCATCCTTTAATGTCAATGTAACATTTGATTGATTGCCTGTATTATCTAGCTCTATGACTAAATTTGGTATACCATAAAAAGTGACATTTAATGTCAATGCAGATACAGATGTTAACGTCACAATTGTATTTGTATTATTTCTAGTGATATCTATCTTTCCGCTGCTTATATCGGATTCACTCTTAGTCCCATTATCTATCAAATCTAATACTCTTCTATAGTTCCATGTATACCCAGATGAATTTATATTTAATGTCTCTATAAGTTCTTCACCGGACTCTATCATTTCCTCGCCTATAGATTGCAGAGAAATAGCTTGCGGTATTGAGATAGCCAATATCTTCGGTGTATCATATTGCGTATGACTATATCTTGTTATTGTATAGTATGAATCTGTACCTGTATTATATGCATCATATTTCAATATTGCAGTTTTACCTGCGTTAAAAAGTGAAACCAGGTAGTCATACAGGTCAGATGTGCTGCTGGAATAGTCACTGACTGATACAATTTCTACTGAAGAACCACTTGCTGGCGTACTCCATCCAGCAACACCGGCGGAATTAACCGTCAGTACCTTTCCTTCATCTTGTGCTGTAGATGCTGGAACTTCGTTAACTGGCTTCCATCCGTAATGAGATCCATTAGAATCAGACCAATACTGCAGTGCGCCAGAAATAGTAGTTAATGATGGAACTAATATACCTCCAATAGCTTCGGTATTCTGACCGTCCGCAGATTTCATAGTTGCTTGAACAACATTCATTACTTGATCAGACTCTGGTGTACCACCAGACATCTTAAACTTCAAGAATTGAACTTGTGGTGTCTGTATCGGAAAATTTGTACTATCATAATTATGTTGAGCAGTGATTAGATTCTTGTAACCGGCTCTGTTAGAAGTAGCGCCCCAACCCATAAACTGGATCTGCTCTGGTGTCGAATCGTTCGAAAAGTCGTGAGATGCTAATTCTGCACCGGGCAATAATTGGGTACGAACCCTTCCACCCTGTTGAAATTCAACAACCATTGAAGAGGAATTACCCTCATACGCATTCACTGGACCTCTCCAGTTTCTATATCTCTTAGTAACTGGCTGTGGTTGCTGACCTAATATCGAACCAAGTTCTATATCTCCCATCACCCTAGACAGTTTTGTTACGCCAGTCATTCGTGTCGCTGATATAATAACCTTGAACTTTAGGTCGGCGTTTTCCCCAAATGTACCTCCTGCATAGCTACCAACGTTTGTTGAGAAGGTCAGGTACTGTGGTATATTATTGTATGTAGAGGTTTCGTCTGAATACAGGGGACCTACCTCATCTAACTTAAGTATTGTGTCCTTGTATATGCGCTGGGTATATGGATCAGTAGAACCAGATGACGTAGGTATCGTAATCTCAATGCCCTCAGCGACGTCAATTTGCATGAACGTAGGTTTCGAAACAGCCTTGTTTACGTCTATGTCATCTATGCTACTTACTTCGCTGTACTTCAGCATGTAAACGCCTTCCGGAGGATTTGCCCAAGTATTTTCCGTTCCGTCGAAAGTCAGAACCTGTCCAGCTTCCGGTGCAGTAGAAGGAGCGTCAACCTTCTCACCAAGGGCAGTTCCCAGGTCGAACTTCTCGGCCATCTCGTTCCCTTCCTTGTCGACAGGTACGAATGTTCCGGCAGAAAGGCTTTCAGCCGTTTCCAGTTCATAGATTCTCTTTTCTTCGTCTTCTCTGTAAGCCATATTAGCCTCTCTATATTAAACTTCTTTGTTGTGGAAAGCGAATTTCACGCCATTGCCGGCCGTTAGCAGTACGCCGTCGCCTGCACCGATCCATTCCTTGTTGTAGAATACCGGCGAGTATCCGATAATCGTCGCGATTCCGTTGACTACCCTTCCTTGGTAGGTTACCTTGGACGGATATGACATCGGCCCCATCAGCAGACAATCGGCACCGTTCTGCTTGACCAATATGTCGTCAAGAACTGAACCGTCAGCCAATGTGAACTGGAAGTACGATTCCGACACGGTGGTACTGTCACCGGCTTCGCCGACATTCACCACCAGTTCGGTCGCTGTCAACGGGACTTCCACCAACGCATACGTATCGTCAGGTACATTTACTGTATATACGGTTCCGTCCAGCGTTCCCTCGACGGTTTCCTTGTAAACATGGTCGGTATTTGTGACCGTGGTACCAGTCGAACCGGTCTCGACCGATATTCCGTCCCCGGCAACGATGATGTCCCGCGGTTCGGACCAGGAATAAGTCCCGTCGGATTCGTTCAGCTCTATCACCGAGTCCGACCCGGACGTGAACACCCAGCTTCCTTCACCTGCCTCGGTGAACGTATAGTACCTTACGGTATCGTCTGCGGTCCTTATTACGACGAAAGTATTGGAAGACAATGCGGCTACCACGTCCTCGGCGGACGGCCATGCCCATACGCCGCTTTCCTTGGTCGCCTTGAAAACAACTACACCCTCGGAACCGACCTTGAACCAGTTTTCGTCCTCTGTCCACGCGACTTCGTCACCGGGTTCGACATTCAGCGTGCCGTCGTTCAGTGCTCCACGGTCCGTAAGCGTGTATGTCCATCCGGTCTTCAGTCCAACGATGGAACTCGGGTCGTTGAGTTCTGCAACCGTCTTCGGTCCCTTCCACACCAGCGGCTTTCCGATGTCCGAGATGGTATCGAAAACCAGTTTCTCGGTCGGGTAATGCGTATCGTCCGGTACCGACTGCCAGGAAGACACCTTGTTGGACTTGTCTTCCTTCTTGTCCAGTTCGGCATCGACATGGTCGGACAGGTCGGACAGGTCCTCTTCCAGCTTGTCCACGTCCCCTTCGAGAGCGGTCGCCCTAGTCTCCAGGTCTGTCGCCCGGGTTTCCAGTGCGGATACCGATTGTCCGAGTGACTCTTCGGCAGTTTCGGCTCGTGACTTCTCGGTATTTATCGCTTCGGATAGTTCGGATTCGGCAGCCTCGGCCCTGGCAGTCTCTGTTGCGACGGCTTCACTTATGGAAGCCTCGGCAGCAGTCGCGCGTTCCGTCTCGGCCGATATCGATCCTTCCAAGGACTGCTCTTCGGCGGTGGCCCTTTCGACCTCCGCATTCAGTTCGGTATCGAGGGCAGCTTCCGCTGTTTCGGCTCGTGACTTTTCAGTATTTATCGCTTCGGAAAGGTCGGATTCGGCAGCCTTGGCCCTTTCGGTCTCCTCGCCGATCATGGCGGCGATATCCGGCTTGTTCCGTATGTAGCTTGGAGAGGATTCGTTTTCCTCGTCCCAGTCAGCCTGTTCCTGTGCAGGTATGATGATTTCGGCCCAGGTACCGTCGGACGCGAGCACCTTGTTCTCGTCGCCAGACTTCGGCGTAGGGACGAAACCGCTGGTGCCTATCCCGGCGAACTCGCCCGGCTTGTTCTTGATGTAGCTGTACGCACTCGTATCGGTCTGCTTCCAGTCGGCCTGTTCCTGTTCTGGAATGACGATTTCCGCCCATGTACCGTCGGACGCGAGCACCTTGTTCTCGTCGCCAGACTTCGGCGTAGGGACGAAACCGCTGGTGCCTATCCCGGCGAACTCGCCCGGAAGGTCGACTTCTACCTTTCCTTTGCTGTCCTTGGGTAGTTCCTTGGCCGGTCCGTCACCGAACTTGACCTTGACACCCTGTACGACGTTTCCCTTGGGTATGCCGCTGTCCGCGAGGTCTCCTCCGGCGTCTAGTGCGGCCAGGTGTCCGCCTACGGACCCGGATACCTTCTTGGCCGCGTCGATATTGTCCCTAGCGGTCTTCTGGCGGTTCTTGTCAGACCTCAGCTCCGGCTGTTCGGTAGTCAGTACGTGGTTCTTGATTTCCATGGCGCGTCGCGGTGTAAACTTTCCTTTCAGTTTATGCGTTTTTTCAATACAAAAAGCATAAACTACAACCGAATACAGCACAGGACACCGTACAATGGCATTTTACGATTCGGCAGACTTTGTAGACGCATTCCGCAACGGCGGATGTTTCATATTCGAGGGCGAGGAGGGCGACCCGGACGTGACCGAGGAAGCCCCTGAGGACACATCCGTGGAGAAAGCCGAGGAGGGTACCCCCGACGAAGGCAATGACGGGGAATCCGCAGACGAAAACACCGAGGAAAGCACTGAAGGACAGCCCGCCGACGACAGTCCGGAGCCGGAAGTGGACCAGGTCAACACTGCTGAAACCGTCAATTCCGACGACAACACGGCTTCAAGGCCCAAGATGAACGCCGACCAGATAGTGAAGGCCTTCATGGAAGCGAAGCAGCTCGCCCCTACGCTGCAGTACGCCTACAAGTGCATAGGCAACGCCAAGCAGATTACATTGAAGATGGTCGAACCATACATCCGGGCAGCCGTGGAGAAGTTCTGCGGTGAAAAGTTCAACACCACTGTTGAGGAAATCGCCAACGCCATCAGCAGCATCGTGAAGAGCCTGGGCGCGAGACACGTACAGAAGATGAAGGCCATGGCGGCGAAGGCAGAAAAGAACAAGGAAAATAAGGAAGCGGAGTCACAAGGCGGGTCCGGTGGCGAGGAAGCGCCTGCCGAAGGCGGCGATGAAGCGCCTGCCGAGGAAGCTCCGTCCGATGAAGGCGGCGGCGAGGAAGAACTAGCCGAAGGATAACAACGAAAGAGGTCGCCTGAAGGCGACCTTTTCTACATGTAAAGATCCGCGTACGTGGACGAGTCTCGCTCCTCGTAGGTCAGTTTCTCCTCCATTTTGGCCAGCTTATCGTCAAGGTACCAGTACTCCTTCATGTACCGGTCCTGCCTCATCGAATCCTTGTCCGATATGTAGGTAAGCCTCGACATGTCCATGTTGTCCTTCAGGTCCATCAGTTTTACCTTGGTTGCCAGAAGGTTCTCGCCTATGCGGCCTATGTAAACGTCACGGCCGTCCGCCTTGCCCCTGGTGAGAATTTCCACGGTCTTCCATACCGCTTCCGGGAAGAACACCGACAAGTCCGAAACGGTAAACCCGCCGTCCTCCACCACGTCGTGCATGTAGGCAGCCGCCGTCAGTATGTCGTCGTGGTACTTTTCCTCGGTAAGTTCGGCCACCCGTAAAGGATGGTATATGTACGGGTTACTCCCACGGTCGCTCTGTCCCTGGTGGGCGAACTCGGCGAACGCCTTCGCCCGCTCCACCATCGTACCCGTGAACGACATCATGCCCTTGTTGAATACCTTGATCTCTTCTCTTGAACGCATCGATAATTCCCCAAACATTCAAAAATTGCTGATTCGACGGACAATTCCACGTCCATCATTAGAAATTACTTCATTTAGCCAGAAAAATACTAATTTATAATTTGAAATACAAACCAGGTTTATCATGACCTTCGACAGCGATTTCGTAAACAGTCTCAAGGATACCATGCTTTCGGCGATATCCTTCGCACTGGAGTCCGACGCGGACGTGGCAGTTACCGACTTCCACGAAGTACGCAAGGTACTCCATACCACCACCTACTCGTTTGTCGGTGAATTCGCCGCCGGGGAAATGTTCGGCAGCTTCTACGGCCAGTGCTCGTGCAAGGACGGGATATATACACTGTCCCAGATGAAGTTCAAGTTCGGCGACATCGATACGGAAGCCGTGATCAAGTGCACGAGCAACCAGACGATATTGCAGGGAATCACCAACGCGTACAACGTGTACACTACCCGGAAGGAAGCTCAGCCGAAGATGTACCCGCAGCTGCTCGGCATACTGGAAAAGATTGAACAGATGGCACCGGACACCAAAGCACTGACGGAGGAAATCAGGCACATGTTCGGCACAGACATTGAACTGGTGGACAAGCTACCACAAGAGAAGGAACTCTAAAATGCAACTGGACAAGTACATATCCGACATCAAGGACGGAATCGACGCACTGAAGAAGTGGCCGACCAAGATGCTGACCGAAAGGTCCATCGAGATCAACTACACGGACGACAACATCAGGCTTTCCGGACGCGTCCTAATCGCATTCAGCGTACCGAACGGACACGTCAACGTCAGGGTGTCCTTCTACAACTACAACTGCGTGAGGAAGGACTCGATGGTGCTCCGCGAAATGCCGGTCGAATCCGTAGTCAAGCAGGTGGACAGCTTCGTGTCTTCCAAGAGGGACAGCCTGCTGGCCGACAACCGTACGGCAAGCTCCAACCGCGCGTCCGTAGGCAAACTGATGGGAAACAACGGGTATTCCGTCGACTGCGACTCCAAGTACATGTCAGTGTACAAGGGAAAGGGAATAAAGGTGACGTTCAAGTTCACCGATGACGACAGGTTCTCGGTAATCGTCACGAAGATGAGGAAGAAGTGCATGGAGAAGGACATACAGTTCGACATGTCGTTCGACGCCGAACACTGGTCCGAAACACTGTGTACCGGACTCGAGAACATCAGGAAGAGGATCGTGCCTAATGGATAGCAGATTTCAGCTGGATTACGTCGACTGGACGTCGATCAAGAGGTTCCTCTACTTCTATGCGGAAACTGCGGTAGGACTATCGATTATCATCGCCATGGTTACGGTTTCCCTTTCGGCAGGAACGTGGCTCATCGGCTCGTACGGCGACCCCGGCGGATTCGTATGGTGCGTCGGAACATACGTCATGTTCCTCTGTTTCGATCCTGTATACGAGAAATTGAAACAGAGAATGCGAAAATATCTAGATTAAAAAAGGCGGCCAGGCCGCCTTTCTTATTTTCTCAGATTAGCGATATCTTCCTTGGAAAGCAACCGCTGATTCGAACTGCCACGGAATCTGAGGGACAGGTCCCTCTTGGCCAGTACGAAAGGTCCGTCTACCAGCACGTCAATACAGTCTAGAATCTTGTCCGTCACGTTTTCCACATACTTACGCTGACCAGCTAGAAGATCCCTTTCAAGAACGTAGCCAGTGTAGACCCATAGGGTCTTGTCTGGGCATTCCTTCTTGAACCGTTCTACCAGAGGAAGCAGCGCTTTCTGGTTCTCTTGCTCAAGGGGATCCCCACCAAGAAGACTGAAACCAGAGATAAATGGACGCTTGCACGCCTCTATAATCTCGTTGGCTTCTATATCGGTGAATTCCTTCCCGTAATTGAAGTCCCAGGTTTCCTCGTTGAAGCAACCGGGACAATGGTTACGGCAACCGCTGACGAAAAGACTTACACGAACGCCATCCCCGTCAGCGGAATCGAACATCTTGATATTTCCGTAATTCATGGCTAGATATGCGGTTTGCGGTGCATGATGTCTTCGAGTCGGCCCTGGTTAACCGCGTTTCCAGACGATAGATAACCGCAAACGCGAACCACGCAGGTCAGCAATGACAAGTCCTCGTTGCCACAGTTGTTGCAGTGCCAGTGAAGCTTACCGTGTTCATCCGGTACAAGTACCACGTGTCCGTCAGTATTGCACTTGGAACAATGGCACGAGCCCATGTTGTTGATCTCGCAGTACACGATATTGTCGTATATGTAGCGGATGATCGCCAGTACGGCTTCCTTGTTCTGCGTAATAGGAGCCTCGATGTAGGAAATCGCACCGCCGACAGAATACTTCTGGAATTCGGTCTCGATATCAATCTTGCGGAACGCGTCCATGCCGTCCTCAAGACCGAACCACACAGGAACGTGATATGAATTAGTGACGTACTTCTTGTCGGTGATGCCTTCAATCTTGCCGAAGGTCTTCGTAAGGGCTTCGCTGAACTTCTGGGTAAGCGATTCCTCGGGTGTGCCGTAGAGACTGTATCCGATGTGCTCCACGCTATCCCACATTTCGCACATTTCCTTGAGGTGCTTCATGACGGCAACAGCAAACTCATGTCCTTTTTCGTCCCACGTGTTCTCGCCGGTCATGTACTTCACCGTTTCCCACAGGCCTACGTAACCGAGAGAAATGGTAGAATAACCGCCAACGAGGAGCTTGTCAATAGTCTCACCCGGTTTCAGTCGAGCCAGTGCACCGTGCTGCCACAAGATAGGCGCGACATCGGACTTCACGCCTACCAGATGCTCATGGCGGAGCCTGAGAGCACGGTGGCAGAGTTCAAGCTTCTGGTCAAGAATGTACCAGAACTTTTCCATATCCCCGCCGGACAGCAACGCGGCATACGGAAGATTAATGGAGACTACGCCCTTGTTGAAACGGCCATAGAACTTGGCCTTCTTGGTCTTCGGGTCGGTCCAGACGGACAATATGGAACGGCATCCCATAGTCGGGAAACAGTAGCCGTTCCCCTTTTTATCCTTCTTCCATTCCTTCATGACCTTTTCAGAAATATAGTCGGGTACCATGCGTTTCATCGTACACTCGGCGGCCAGTTCAGTAAGATAGTAATACTTTCCGTCTTTCTCTATGTTGTCCGGTTCAAGGATATAGAGAAGCTTAGGAAACGCTTGCGAAATAGGTTCACCGCGATCATTTTTCATTCCGGCGATACGTTGCTTCAACACTTCCTCAATAATCAACGCAAGGTCCGCCTTGGTATGTTCGTCACTAACCTCACCGAGGTACATGCACACCGAAACGAAAGGAGTCTGCCCATTGGTACCGCTGATGGTGTTCAGCTGATAATTCAACGTCTGGATACCGTCCCTGATATTACGGCGAGTATTGTATTCTACATAAGCCTCGAACTCTTCATCGGTCATTTTCTGGAATTCCGGCTCTTTACGGTCGTGATCCCTATAATACTGACGAGTTTTTTCGACAAACGGTGCAAGGTGAGATAACGTGAAGGTCTGTCCGCCATATTGCGACGAAGAAATTACGGCAGAAATCTGCGAAGTAATCGTACACGCGGTCAAAAATGTATGGGGAGGATCAATCTGCTTGTTATTGATGACAGTACCATTGGTAAGCATATCTTCCAGGTTCCAGAGGTCGCAATTATGCTCAAGCATCGCAAAATAGTCGAGGTCGTGGAAATGGATAATGCCATCCTTGTGTGCCTTGTAGATATCCGACGGAATAAGATAGCGCATAGAGATGTCCTTGGACACCTCACCGGCCATGTAGTCACGGGCGACGGACATTATCTGCGGATTCTTATTAGCATTCTCTTGCTGGAGCACCTCATTATCGTTACGAAGCAAAGAAAGAATACGGTCATCCGTCGTATTCTTCCTAGAATTCACCATCCGTTCGTAATGTGCAATTATATATTCCTTTGCCACCAAGAACTTTCCGCATTCGGCAATCTTATCCTCGACCATGTTCGAGATGTCACCACTGTTTACCGTAGCGGACGACTGCTTGCATACTTCCTCAATATTCCCAGCAATCTGCTTAATCTCATCATTAGAAAGCCTTGCTTCAAGTTTAACTCGTTGGTTAGCTTTCTCGATAGCTTCAATAATCTTACGCCTAGAAAAGGTCTCTTCCGACCCATTACGCTTAATGATCTTCATACATTCCTCGTTATTAAGACAACATGTTCTGTGTTATTACCAAAATGGCTCTTGTTCACAATGTCATAAACTATATTGTTCCGGTACTTTTCCGTAGTATCCACGACAAACAGGTATTTACGACACTTAAACCTGCTCATGCATTCGTCAATCCACTGATCGCACGACAAGTCCTTCAAATCGACGTTCCACTGTTCCTTGAGCGAATAAGGCGGACAAGTAAACAGGGCGTCATAGCTACCGGTACTGTCAAAGATATCCTTACAAGTGACAGTCACGTTCGAAATATTAAAATGCTCTATAATACTATTCGATTCGTCAACATGAATCTGGGACAAGTCCTGTCCGACATACTTCTTTCCGGCAGCGGCTACACCAAGCATCCTGCCGCTGAATCCGCTGAACGGGTCGAAAACGACCTCAGCCTCTTCCAAGAATGTTTCCACAAGAAATTTAGCCAAGTGCGGATTGAATACACTGACTTTCGGTGATACCTTGCTGATGTTGAACCCGGCTGCAATCTGCTGCGAACTCAAGTTAGACTTGTATATCACACGGTTACGGATGACTCGTTCCAGTAGCTTCTTGTCTTTCCAACATTCAACTGGTGACAGCTTACCTTTAACGTGCGCGTCCCATATACTCCGGTGGAATTTATTAATCAACGACATGCCGATCTGGCTATGCTTTACATAGAAATAATCTTGCAAATGCTGCCAGTCAGTATTCATTCTCTTCTCGGTATATTCAGGATATGGAAATTCTTCCGGCATGCTATCTACCAACTGGTGGATCCATTCCCCATAATCTAAGCCATATACCTTCAATATTTCAGCGAAGCAATCCTCTATTTTAGTATCGTCGCACACGATATACTTGACACCGTCCGGCACTTTGGTGAATCGAGCGTAGTCAGTTTCACCACGGACATGCTTGCCGTTCGGATTGGATAGCAATCCATGGAAATAAACACCGTCGATTTCAATTACTATGTTAGGGTTTCCGTCCTCGTATATGACGAAATCAAAATGTTTGCCGTTGAGGCGGACATTACGCTTGAAATCGAATCCCCTGTTAGTCAAGAATTCCATCATGCGCTTTTCGGGCTTGGACATGCTCCCCTTGAATGCCTTTTCCCTGTTAGTATAATGCGCATCGCCATACCGCTTCAACTTGGTATGACTAGCCTTTGCGTTCCTAATGTCCCATTCCTGCTGTGTAAATGCACGCAGCTTATCGTCCACAGTCTTCCGCACCGACGGTAACTGAGCAACATTTGTTATCGTATTCAATATAGCAGCATCGGTAATGCCAGTTTCTTCAGAATATCTCTGCCTAATAGACTGTAATTTCTTATCCTTGATACCGTCCGCATGCAACGTACACACGGTACCGTATTTTTTCAGATTAGTAGCATTTCGCCTAGCGACAATATCAGCCCAATCTTGATTCTTCATAGTTGCCGACATTATCTTGCCACGTTTGACACTGTGTCGCTCACAATCTATGGTGCAATACTTACGGTATACCAGATTAACTACGTCAAATTTAGTAGGTTTGCCGCACTCAAAGCACTTTCCGCGTTCCAAGTCCGTACACACATATTTCAAGCAATACTCTTCAAAAGTGAGTGCATGTTCGGCTTTTATATGTCGTGACAAATCGCAACGCCGGTTATACTTTTGACCACAAACGGCGCATTCTGTTCTACTAAAATCACTCATAGGTATACCGCAGTTTAGCAACCGCGAAACTCCGCCGAATTATTAAATATACGATATATTGTTGATAAAGTGTTTATACAACACAATATATTGTAATTTAACCCAAATTCGTCAAAAATCCCCACTTTGTTAATTTTTGTTTACACTTTCAGCAATGTGGCCATCCGACCCGGTCACCATCGCGGCGTTCTTGATGCTCTCGATACGCTTGTTGACCGCCACCGCGAAATCGTCTATCGTATATCCGTCCGGATACAGGTCGACAAGGTCGCTGACAATGCCCGCTATGTGCGCATGGGTGAAGTTCGCCTTGAACATCACATCGACAAGCGCCTTTAATTCATCGGACTGGACCATCCAGTCCGGTTTTTCGGCGCCGAGACACTTGTACCTCTGCGTAATGACGTCAAGCACTTTCTCGATAGTATCCGGGTTGTGTACATGTATGACCTCGTCTATACGACCGTTGCGCGTCTTGATCGTAGTGTTGATACGCTGCGGGTCGTTGATGGTCATAATGATGATTCCGGAGAACTTGTTCGAGTTGGTCTCGTCGATGCAAGTAATGAACGTGGTAGTGAGGTTGTCCTTCTTGCTGAAGTCATTGCCGTCAATATCGTCAAACACGAATATCGACCCAGGGAACATGTTCAATATACGGAACACGCTTCTGATCTTGCCACTGTCGCTCAGTGAATCAGCAGAAATCCAGAACACCGGCACGTCAGGGAAGTCCATCACCAGCTTGTGGATGGATACGGTCTTTCCAGTTCCCGGGTCACCCTGAATGATGTAGCCGCGACGGCGCTTCGCATTAAGCACTGCACGGCATGTCCGGGACATTTCTGGCAAGTCTATGTTATGCACGTCAAAGTTGATCGTACGGCGAGGCTCGGTATGGAAACGTCCACCGTCAATCTTGATCAAGTTCTTGGAAATGTCGATAGAAGAAATGTAGTTCGCATAGATGATATGCACCACGTCATCAAGGATATCGACAGTATCCTCGTCGTCAGCCGAGTCATTCAGTCCGAACATGTCGGCGTTGTATACGCCAAGGTTGATATAACTGTATCCGGTATTTGTATTGACGTCTGTTTCCTTGTTCTTCTGGTTGTAGTAGTTGATCTCGATACCGACATTCACCTTGTGATACTTTACCATCATGTAGACAGTAACCATCTCGCCGTTGCCCGAACCGCCGGCCGAAGGCGGACGGTGCGTCTTCGTAATCTTCACGCCGTACTTGTCCTGCATTTCCGGCTTCATTTCTATGAGCGCCTTGCAAATGTCGCAAGTCGAGTCCATCTGAACGGTGTGGATCGCCTGCCCGTTCTTGTAACCCATGAACTTAGCAAGCTCGTCGTAGTCAGTGTGCACCTCATACTTCTGGGATATGAACAAGTTGTTTATGATCATGCTCGCCTTACCCAGGTTCAGCGCAGTCTCGGCAAGCTCGGCGTACTCCCTGACAGGCCCACGCGCATTGTCCTTGATAATGTCTATGACGCTTTCCGCCAAGTGGGTGCCGACATTAATCAACTTCTTCCGTGTTTCCCCGGTAAGCTTGTTCTTCAAGTAGCGCAGCTTCGCCTTGGCGTCCTTGCCGACCCACAGGTCGGAATCAATCTCAATATTCAGCAACATGCTGCCGATGTCATCAAGTAATGTAGACCCTATGCCCTTATCTTCACTCATCACATGCCTCATCTTCAACTTGATTATTCAACCATTTCCTCGGGCGGAATGCCGTCGTCATACTGTACGGTCACTGTCGACTTGGACCCGCCGTACTTCCACGTCCTCACGAATACTCGTATCAGATTCATCACGAATATCGTGAACAATACTATCTTAATCCCACTTATTATCTTCTTGTGCTTCATCGCGGTCCTCATTTAACACTGCCAGAAATATAGCAAAACTACCTCAACATCGGTATCATCCGGACAACAATTTCGTTAATACTTGCCGGACTGTAACAATCGTCATGAGTAAACGACGAGCAACGTCCCGTGGACACTCCCATCGCGTGTATCATCCCCCGGTGTCCGCCGCAGTGGATTATATGGGACGAAGCACCCATGTAGGAGGCAAGCAAGCATAACGGAGCATGGAACCGGACGTCGACCATGTCCTTGCCTCCGACTGCGTCAGCAACACGGTCGACCAGCTCGAAATACTCCGGACACGTAGTTTCGGTAAAGTTCTTCATCGAATTGTAGCAGGCAACCCTTACTCCTACCCTTCCCATGTCACGAATTTTCATGAGAATCCAGTCCAGACACTTGCCGCAGTATTCTCCGGTAACCAAAACGGGAAAACCAGTATCACGTGGAACTTCACGTACGCGTTCCACCGGGTACGAATACAGCGTCACCGATCTCTTGACTTCCGGATGGTCGAAATTCCCCAAGAATATGGCCTTGTTGCACTTGGCCAGGTAGCTTCCGTACTTGTCGAACCAGTCGTGGAACAAGAACACGTTCTTCTTACCGGTCTCGAACAGCACCTTCCCGTCACCGAACTGCGATACGGCCACCTTTCCTATTACACCGGGCTTCGCGAACTTCACGTCCTCGCCGTACAGGTTCCGCGCGACGGCCACGGCAAGCATGTCGTACTTAGATTCACCCTCGGCGCTTCCCAAGTCCTTGGCAAAAACTATCATCTTTGTACCATCTCGCGAATACGGCCGGCAGCAAGTTCAAGAATGTCAGCAAGTTTCAACAAGTTGTCGTCCGTACGGGCAACAATCGTGGCTTCTTCGTATCCGACGTGGTACAAATCGCCATCGTCATCAGTGAGATACGTCTGTATTCCGCCGCCTCGTATTGCGACCGCACCGACTGAACGTCCATTAACAAATCCATCCTCGGCCGAATATCCTACCTGCACCATCGCGTCGCTTACTACCGAGCTGACGCCTTCCATTTTCGCGCCATCAATCGTCATTGCTTCCTCATATTTTCCAGATAATCAGAAATTTCCTTCCTCTGCTCGTCGGAAAGGTCGGGTATCGGATCGAACACCTCCTGTACGAACACGGGGACGTAGTCGTCACCGTCCTCCTTGCGAACCGCGTCCAGTATCTTCGAAAAGCTGATACCGCCCTCGTAGTCGATATCGTAAATCGTAGTATCCACGGTAAGCAGCGTCTGCCTAGTGCATGGCCACTGGAGCCTGACGTCAAGCCGTTTCTTCTTGTCGTATACGTCGACAAGCGACGGAAGAGTCACCTCGCCGGACACGTACCTTTCGAAGTCCTCGTCGCTCATTCGCCGTATGCAAGCGCAGTACTTACGGTTCTTCAGGTAGGTGGGCGACTGCTGATAGTCGTTGGTATTGATTGCCTGGTGCCACAAGTGGCACACTCGTCCGGGAAGCCGGACCAACTGGCCGACCTTGCGCTGCAGCTTGTATGCGAACGCGTCGTCCTCTGCCCCCCACTCGATAAATTCTTCGTCAAATCCCTTGACGGCCTTCCATGCGGCCTTCGTGTACATATTGCAAAGGCCGGTCTGCCTCTGTATGTGGACACCGTGGAAGCAGAACTTGGAACTGACGTCCTCACCGGAAAGCATCCTTCTCGTCTGCCCCTCGGTAAGGTAGTCCACGTTGTCGAACGGGTACACGATTCCGGCATTGCCTGAAAGTAGCAGGTCAATTCCTTTCGATATGGATTCCGCAGCCACGCCGTCAATGTATGCGTCCGCGTCGACCATGACCACGATGTCCTCGGAAGCGGACGAAATCGCCTCGTTCAGAAGTCTCGTCTTGTGGAAACGCTTGCCCAGGTCCATCTGAATCCTGCGCAAGTTCGGCCCGTAGGTGTCCAGACGTTCGGAAACGCTGGAACCGTTCTGCTCGGCAAGAACTATCTCGGTATCCCGGAACAGTATGGAAAGGCGGTCTATCACCGAGAAGAGGTTCCTGCGACGGAAGGAGTTGTTTCCGTCCATATAGGCCATAATTATCGAAAATTTCGACATATTTCCCCAAATGTATAAACTATGTATGAAATATAGCAAATTTCAAGTCAAAATAAAAGGGAAACATGCCATTCAACGGTATAACAAACCTTCGCGACGCTAACGAGTCGGTGAAGCTTAAGCCTTGGCAACTTGCCGAAATAAAGAAGTGTGCCCAGGACCCACTATACTTCATGAACAACTACATGTATATCAACACTAAGGATAATGGCATGCAGCTGTTCAAGACGTGGGACTTCCAGAACCGCGCAGTTAAACGGTTTCTAAAGTACCGATTTAACATCAACCGGTGGAGCCGTCAGGTCGGAAAGTCCACAATCGTGCGTGGGTTTATCATGTGGTACGCCATGTTCCACGGGGATCAGCTAGTCGCAATGCTCGCTAACAAGCTGTCATTGGCAAAAGAACAGATGCAACTGTTGCGCGATTCGTATCTCGCGCTACCGTTCTGGCTGCAGCCTGGCGTAAAGTTATGGAACAAGATGTCGATCCAGTTCTCTAACAACACGCGAATACTGATCTCGGCAACCACGGGTGACGGTATACGCGGGTTCTCCCCCAACCTGCTGTATCTGGACGAATTCGCATTCCTGAGAGCAGGACTTGCCGACGACTTCTGGGCGTCAGTACTGCCGTCTATTTCGTCCGGTAAGAAGACACGAGTCATCATAACTAGTTGCGTCGTCAAGGATACAATGGTATTTACGCCAGACGGTATCAAGACAGTCGGCGACTTCATTATTGATGATGGGCGTGTACTAGGATATGAAGTTCCGGAATATCAAGTATTGGGCCGATATGGAATGAATAAAGGCCATATCATGCACAATGACGGAGACGCAAAGGAAACTAGAGTAATTACTACACGATATTCCGAGATTGAAACGTCATTGATGCATAAATTCTGGACTTGCCGAGATGGTGTATATGCAATTCGTCGCGCACACGAACTGAAGGTAGGCGACTACGTAATGGTCAAGTACGGCATGAACTGCTGGGGAAATGACAATATTGACTTTGACGATACTGATATTCCTAAAATCAAACATCCACTAGGCAAAATCGAATCAATCTCACCAGAACTTGCCTATCTATTCGGTCTATATATTGCTGAAGGAAATGCTTGTGATATTCCGACACGTCAAAATATGACCATTACATGCGGTGACAGCATTCGCCCAGTCTTAGATTCATTTGGATTACATTACTACATGAGAGACGAATTCCATTATCAGATCCCGTCCGTAGGTCTTGTGTCCTTGTTAAAGCATGTTGGGTTCGATGTTACTCGTCATGCAAAAAACAAGATCATACCAGAACGTCTGATGAGAATGTCAAAGCAATGCGCCGCTGCAATGCTCCGTGGAATGTTTGATGGAGACGGTCACTCTAGTAAAGAACGTAAACGGATTTCATATGCGTCTACATCCAAACGACTGATTGAACAAGTTAGAGTACTGTTAGCCAACTTCGGTATACTATCCACCGTATATACGCATATTACAAAACCGACACGACGAGTGAAGGTAACCAGCAAGGTATGGATACTGGAAATCAGCCAACAAGATATGGTTGACAAGTTCTTTGAAGAAATTGGATTCGGTCTTGACAGAAAAAAAGCTACACATAACATACAACCCCAGCGAAAACATCGTCCTAGCCGATATGACTACATTCCGTTTGGCGCATCTGAAATTCGTAAGCTCAAGAAAGAAAAGGTCTTAACCAACAAGGAATTTACACTGACTGGAGGACTATGCGGCCCAAATTCAGTACATGTCAACCGTAAGACAGTACTGGAAATCAAGTCTAAGTTGCCAGAAGAAGTCTGGTCAAAGTATGATGTATTCAACAATGCAGAGCCAGACTGCGTTTGGACACAGATTACCAAAATTGATTCTGGATTCAATAAAGTATATGACTTTTCACTAAATAATGACAATCCAGGCGGTTCGGAATGGTCGCATTCAGTCACATATAACGGTATAGTAGGCTTCCAGACGCCATATGGGTTAAATTTATTTTACAGATTATGGCAAGAGGCTGTTGACGAGGAAACCGCGTCATACCATGACTTGATGTCCAAATTCGTGAAGTCAACTGTTAAGTGGGACGAGGTGCCGGGTCGTGACGCACAGTGGGGCATCGATGAAATGGCCCGTATCGGCGAACAGAAGTTCCGACAGGAATACGAGTGCGAGTTCGTAGGTTCGGCGGTAACCCTTGTCGACTACAAGGTTCTACAAAAACTGAAGGCATCAGAACCAATAAAGATGGCCGGAGTACCCAACGACTACCAGATCCGCATGTACCAGAAGCCGATGTCGAGGCAAAAGATGGAGGTGAACAACTGGACATATGTCGCATCCATAGATACCGGTTACGGCATCCGTAAGGACTATCACGTTTTGCATATCTTGTTGGCACGCAACAACGTAGACCTAGAAGAAGTATTCGTGATGTCGTCCAACACGGTGACTGTAGAAGATTTCTGTGCACGATCATACATAGTGTTGAACGGATACGGACAACCACCTCTTACAATTGAATACAACGGTCCGGGCGCACGTACTTACGGAATCATGTTCAACGACCTGCAGTACGAGCAGCTAGTCAACTACGACAATAAACTACGCGGCATGTGGGCTACAGACACGATAAAACAATCAGCCGTGATGCTGTTGAAGATGTATGTTGAAAGATTCTACGTGAAACTCCACGACGAGGCTACTATCAACGAACTCATGTCCTTCACGTCAACAACAGAATCCGGGCGCAAGTGGGGCGCAACTGGCGGAAACCACGACGATAACGTAACTTCCCTGTACTGGTGTATCTACTACGCGGCATCTCCGTGGTTCGACGGCAATCAGGTAGAAATAGACTTCTTGAAGGGAATAGAACTTGCGTTCACCGCAATCGGCAACAGCGGTACGGATATCAACCATGCTCTCGAGTTCGTGAAGGACCAGATTGCCCAGAAGGAACAGGCAGCCCTCGGTCGAATTCAGCAAGAACAAGAAGATCAAACATTGATAAACTAGTACCAAACGACTCGGTATTCAGATATGCCTCTATTTGACGAACTTGAACAACTCAGGAAACTTTCACGAACCATTGAACTCGAAGCAATGGCCAAGCCGGACGTGGACGAGGAGGAAGAAGACCTCGGCGCGGTAGTGCTTGATGCGGAAATGGGCAACCAGCCCTACGACCCGGACGAGAAGGTCAACGCCTACGTGGTAGGTTCGTCCGGAACTCCAACCAAAGGTGCGCGAACCAAGGAAGCCATCTTCGAGGAGGAACCTGACACCGACGAACAAGACCTCGATAATGCAGAATCCACCATGGAATGCGGACTGGGCCTAGGAATGGGTGGGCTCAATATCCACAAGTCGCTGAAGGCCGGTCTCGAATGCTGCATGGACATGTGCGACCCGGACTGCCCGGTCAGGTTCACCATCGGCGACTACGTGAAGCCCAAGTGTTCGGAAACCCCGGTAATATTGGTAGTGAAATGCACCGACGGTTCCAACATTATGACAGCCAAGCCAACCTGTCATGAGGACGAGTGCAGCGATACCGGTTGTTGGCCGGAATTCTCCTACGAACAGGACGAGATCGAACCTATGGAAGGTATCACCCTTGCCGACATCTTCAACGTGATGAAGTTCAACGACACCGCCCAGACCGAAGCGTTCAACGGCGGTTGCTACGACGAGTCTCCAATGAAGGCGGCGCAGAAGGGCTGTCAGGAAAACCAGCGCGACAAGAAGGCGGCGACATTCGACGACATCAACGAGTTCATGGAAGACGTGTTCGGCCCGGTAAAGGACTATAGCGTGAAGGAAACCATCACGCCGGACCAGCCAGAGGAACAACGTGTCAAGTTCGGCTTCATGGGGGCCCTCTAATGAAGCCACAGCTTTTCTACGACAGCGACTGCCCGGTATGTTCCGAGTTCAAGCGTCTCGCCGAGCGCAAGCTTGGAGACGCTGTCGAATACGTGCCCATCGGCGCGAACAAGTCGGACTTCGAATATGTCGACGCGGACGGGAAGAGGTACGCCGGCGCAAAGGCCGTGGAAAAACTGTCCGCCGATTTCCCCCAGGTAAAGGACTACGTCTGGATCCTTCCGGAAAAACTGAAGGTATCCGGATTGAAAATCGCCTACAAGGTGGGAAGCGTAGTCCGGAAAGCGATATCCAAGGTGCACCACGGTTGCAACTGCGGAAAGCACTAAGAAAAACGGCCAGTCTATTGACTGGCCTTCTTATTTATACGGATTCCGAGATATTTGAATCTGTCGAGTACATCTGTTTGATCTGGTCGATCGAATAGTCGATCATGTCCGACTTTTGTGCCTGCCGCATAACCGCATAATTCACCCGGCTTATGAGGTCTTCGCGTGAATTCAGCAAAATATTGTAGGCAAGTTCATTGTAGTCGGTATTGTACACGTCCCCGGTGCCCCTCTCGCTTACGTACTTGCATAGGTACGGACCTATGTTGATAGACACACGTTCCGGATAGTTGCCTACTGCGGGACGGTACTTCACCGGGTCGTCATCGCGTCCCATTCCTGCGTAGACACGGAATATGGCGCCGTCCACCATGACGCGCCTACCCTTCGGGACCATCTGTCCCCGTTCAGTGATTACGTAGCCGAGATGGCCCGCCTCGTATTCTTGCTGCAACCGGTCCCACAGTTGTTCACCGATTGTCTTGTCGTCCGCACTGACCGAACGTTCGACCTGACGGTAATAGTCGGTAAGCGCCTCACAAAGTGGCTTGTCGTCACCGCATATGCGGTCTATCATCTCGTACATCGTAACCATTTATGCTTCCGGGAAAGTACACCAGCAGTTTATAAGAAAAGCGACCGGTAGGTCGCCTTCAACAAACAGTTCTATGATTACGGTAGCGACATCAACATATTGTACTCAATCATCCTATGGAAATAGCCTTGCCTTCCATCGGCGTACGGAATCCGAGAGTCACATGCAACTGTCCGAGGTCGAACGAGCATGAGATGTTGTTCTCGTCGACCGGCTTCATGATGCTGTACACCACGGTATGTTCGCCAAGAAGGTAGTCCGGAATGTTCACCTGCGCTGTCAGCTTGTTGGAGTCCTTTTTACGCTTTGAACCCTTCTTCTGAGCAGGTTTCGCAGTCGACATCTGGGATACACGAGTCTCCCGTTTGAATGTCACGGCTACCTCGTTGTTCTGGGTAAGCCTAATAGATATATTTTCCTTAGGGATACCCGGAAGGTCAACAAATATATGACATTCAGTATCAGTAAATACCAGTTCAGAGTAAGGCTCTGGCAAGAACCCTTGCGGAGCAGCGTTCTGCTGAGGAGCTTGTCCGATAGGAATGTTGATACCCTGTGGAGGCTGCTGAGGATATGCCGGTGCTGGCTGCACTGGTTGCGGTTGAGGTGGCGCGTACCCAGGCGCCATCTGTCCGTACTGTGCCGGTTGTACGTACTGCTGTTGCTGCTGTGGCGGAGGTCCCGGTGGCATCTGCTGAGTATTGACGCCGACGCCACGGCCTCGCGGCATACGCTGTCCCTGTATCGGGTGCGCCGCGTTCAGCTTGGCGTCGTCGGCAGCCATCTGCCGGATGATTTGCGGACTTATCGGGTCTCCATTCCCGTAGTCATCTGTCGCTATGACCGACGTGTAGTCGGGCTGACCAGTAAAAATTAAGGTATCATTAGCCATAACAGACCTTTTCTCCAAATAGTCGACTTTTACCTTGTGGCCACGGAACAGTCCACCTATGAAATCCCAAAACGCCATTAGCCACAAGAAGCCCTCAGCTCGGAAATTTCCTTGAGCTCCCTCAGTTTAGCAAGCGCACGTTTCTTTATACGTCGTATGCTGTCCTTGCCTATCCGGCATTCGTCGGATATTTCGCTGACAGAATCCTCATAGCCGTCCAAGCCATACAATCTCCGTAATAAATTATTCTCTTCTGCGGTCAAATTGTCTTCCATCAACTCACGGAGCTGGTCCGACAGTAGATTCATCTCGTGTTCGGTATCGGAGAACTCGGACGAGACCAGCGTGTCACCTACAGTAGTATGACGTTCCGATTCGTCATTTCCCACAGGTGCCGAGCAAGAAGTGGCCTCGGACAGCGCGTTGTCGGCCAGTCGCCCGTACTTGAACTGGTCCGGCGACTTCCCAGCCTTCTTTGCCTTGAGAACCCGCTTACGAAGCATTACCGGCACTCTCACCATATCCATGTTGTTTACCAGCATGTCCATGTGCCTGCGGACCTCATATACGGCAAACGAGCCGAACTTGGTACCGGTGCGGTAGTCGAACTTGTTGAACGCCTCGAGTAGAGCGAGCTTGCCTTCTGCATAAAAATCGTTGATAGGCAGGCCATTCTGCTTCTTGTATGCCCTGGCGAGAGCAAGAACGAACCTGAGATTGGACTGAATGATGGCTACCTTTATCTCCTGTCTACGCAATATGCTAGGCGTACGGTAGTATTCCTCAAACAGTTTTCTCTCGGCCTCCCTTCCAAGTATCTTGAACTTCTTTGTTTCCTCTACGAGAAGTCTTGTGCTGCGGTCCTCTTCATGAGTTTTCATCCAAATTTCCGGTGAGCGCTTGGCATAAATATATATAATGTAATTTTGAAATACAACAAAACCGAAACCAAAGGTATAAACTGCGTGACGATGGCTTCACAAATCGATATAAACGGCAGACTTATCCTCAACAAGGACCAGGAAGAGTTCAGGAAACTCGCAGAAACCGCCGTTCGTAAGCTAACCAAGAAACGTACCATCGACGGCAAGAACAAGCAAGTCTACGCAGACTTCGTAATTACCATAGAAGCCAGCATGGACCGCCGTACGTTCAGCATATACCGCAACCGGACTAGCGTTCTCGTCATATCCGAGCAGAACGAAAGCGTAGTGTCCATCAGTTTTGAATACATATATATCGAGGACCACATTAAACAACTTCTGGAAAATATAAATGGCAAAGGAAGCAGGGATTGAGGTCGAGGGCAAGGTGACCGAAGAGCGCGGAAGCGGATTCTTCACAGTCGTACTCGACAACGGGCACGAGGTTATCGCCCGTCTCAGCGGGAAAATGGAAAAACGGAACAAGATCAAGGTGAACACCGACGACAGGGTAATCCTCGAAGTGTCCCCTTATGACTTGAACCGTGGACGGATTATCTACCGCTACAAATAGAATACAAAGGAAACAAAAAAGCCGCGTCCGGTAGGACACGGCGTATTTTCGTTTTTGAAAAGTCACTGCTGTACAGATATATCCTTCTAGGAACGGTCGATTAAATTAATCATAGTAGTGCCTTTATGAAACATCGGTACTCCGCGGTATGGCTCTAACGTGATTCATAGAGTCTTGGCGGTTTTGGCCTTCTTGGTAGCCTTGGACTTCTTGGCAGTTTTTGCCGCCTTGGCAATTTCGGCCTTGATGGACTTGAGTTCCTTCCGCTTGGCCTTCCATGTATTAAGACGTTCGTCCTTAGTTACCGGCTTCTTCACCTGTTTCAGAAGGGTAGTACGGCGTCCGATCTGGCCTTCCAGCTTGGCGATGGATTCGTCCAACCGTTCCGCCTTGGTCTTGCGCGGCTTGGCTTCCTTCTTGGCCGGCTTCTTCTCGGCTGTAAGAGGCACGTCAACCGGATTGGCGGCTTCTGGACAGCAAGTTACGGTCTTGCAGTTCTCGAAAGAATTTTCGGACGGCGTCACGTCGTTGCTGTAGGTTACGGACGGTTCGGATAACGCTTCGCTGACTACGTCCTCGATACTGTCCATCTGTGCATTCCTGGCCTTGCGGTAGCATGCCACCCAGATTACGGCGATAGCAGCCAGAACGACCACGAAAATGATTGCTAGTGTCATTAGACAACTCCTTTTGTTAGTACTAACGACCTATAAATTATATCATTTTCTGCTTAAGATGCCTTGAAGTTGTATTCCGGCTTGATTACCGTTACGATGTCGCACAAATCGCCAATATTGTCGATAATCGACTGCATAGGCTTGTACGCCATAGGGGCCTCGTCGATAGTCCCCGTACATACGGACGTCGTATAGATTCCTTCCATAGACTTCTTGAACTCATCCATGGACAAGGTTTCCTTAGCCGCGGAACGGCTCATCAACCTACCGGCACCGTGCGGACCAGAGAAATTCGCCTCGGCACATCCTTTTTTTCGAAAATATATAAACTATCGGTACTATGGCGAAAAGAAAATATAAACAAACCGAACCAGAAGTGCAAGTCGCCGCCGAAACTCCGGCAGTACAGACCCCTTCGACAATAGTTGAACCGGTTACTCCGAAGGCCCCGAAGAAGCGTATCCGTATCAGAAAGAAGGCGACGAAGAAACTTTCCGCCGCCATCATCTGCCAGGACCCGACCATCCAGCGGTTCATCTAGATTGCGTCGACCGGCGCAACCACGGTATTTCCGTCATCCTCTTCATCGGACGGCGTTTCACCGAAAATAGAAAAAGATTCGCATTCCGAGAACTTGATTTCAAGAGGAATCAAGACGTCCTTTCCAGTTTCCGGGTCAACTTCACTATGCTTGAGATAGAGGTTATCGAATCGGTTGTCCGAGTCAAGCTGTTGTTTCTCCAAAGTCAAGTTGGCTTCTAGATACTTCTTGACAATCCTGGAACCGTCAACGTCCTTCATCTTCTTGGACTTAACGCACACCTTGAAGCTCTTGAACTGCACCGGAGTCACTTCATCACATATTTCCATGTTCATGCAGATACTGTACTCCATCAACGGCACTACACGAGTACCGTACGGGTCTTCGTCAACGTTGCGGATGACCGCAAGGTTAGACACCGGGTCCGTAACGGTGCTCCATTTACGGATTTCATCCATCATGTCATTGATTTCGTCAGTATTGGAGCACTTTACATTCATCTTCTTAAATGTGATGCCGTTCTTGACTTCGGTCGTATGCTTAGTAACAACGCCATAGAGAGTGAATTCGAGGTCCTTCATATAGATTTCCTTTTGGATTTTATACAAATATAGCAAAAATCCGATAAACTTGCAACATGAGGAGATGTTTGAGATGTCCAGACTGCTAAATTCCCTGCTAGAATCCAGTTCACAGACGTTCAACGAGGCAGTAGCCTCCTTGTACAACACGCTTTTCGAGGAAGTCGCCGTCAATTCCAAGGACGCGGTGGACATGCTTACCAAAAAAGTAGGCGAGAATACCCACAAGACCGACGACGGGGAGAATATCGTAGGGCTTGCCGCTCAGTCCGGCATGGGTGACGAGCCGCTTCCCAACGAGATGGACAGGATAATCAACGACGTTAACCTCGACATGGCCAAGGACATTGACCTGCCTACCGAGCAGGAACTACCCAACCTGCCGGATGAAGGCGGGACCGAGGAGGAGCCGGACGAACTTGACGACATGGACTTCGAAGACACCAACCTCGACGCCCCCATTGAGGAACTTACGAAGCCGCTGGGCGAGCCTCCACCTGACGACATGGAACTTCCGCTGTTGCCGGAAGAGGAATCCGGAAAAGCAACAGAAGAATGACGAAGAAAGGCGACCTGACGGCCGCCTTTTCCTATACCTGCACGTGGTATTTCGCGTGCTTGGCCTTCTCTTTTCGTTTCTCGGCCTTGACAATGGCGCGTACCTCGTCCTCCGCCTCCTTCTCGCGGTTATGGATTCGCTTCATGATCGCCTTGCGTACGTCCTTGTTGTATTCCAGCTTCTTCGGAGAAACATTGCCTTCCTTGATGAACTTCTCCACGTTACCGATGACCTTGGACACCTTGATTTCTTCGTCGTTCATCACGTTCAGGGCGTTTATACGTGCCGTGGTATTTTCACGAGCAGTCTTCACGGACGCGTCGATCCTATCCCATACTCCGTACAGACTGTCGAAGTGCTGCGTGATGTAGTTGTTCAGTCCGGACGGGGACATTGGCGACTGCACGACGGCGCCCTCGGGCACCCAGCGGTCGGCCTTCCACGACTTCCCTTCCACGTGCACGGGCACGATCTTCAGCCTTCCGTCCGCGTTCACCTGCACCAGAGTCATGTGTTCCGCGTTGGCGGCCCAGTTGATACACTTGCGCTTGGTCACTCCGTGGTCAGAATATGCCAGGCTCACCGTTTCCTTGCACTGGAAAACTACACCCCAGTAGTAGTTCTTGGTTTCCTTCGGCTGCAGTTCGGCCAATTTAGTCGTATAGATATATCCGTTACGGCGTCCGCCTACTTCCTCGGTCTTTGAGTTGGTGTCGACCTTCCAGAACGTATTGATGTTCGGCAGACCGTGGTAGACTTGCGTCTCGCATATGGTCCTAGCGTCCATCTCGGACTGCATCAGGTCGATGTACCATATTCCGTCCTCTTCCTCCTTCGGGTCGGACGTATGGTAGAATAGGTTCAGAGTACCGTTCACGAAGTTGATCCAGTCTTCGTCCTCGCACTGGAAGTCGAACTTGCCGAACCATTCCGCGTACTTCTTCTGTGCCGCCGTGGGCAGTTCGATTACGCGGTACATCTTGTCGAAGTCATGCGGATTGAAGCCGTCCTGCCGGCACTTGTTCATAATCCAGAAGTCAAGGATGATATCCTTGTGCGTATCCCACGTGATACCCGCGTTGATATAGTTGATTAAACGGATTCCCGCTAGCTTCTTGGCTTTCATTATGACCTCGTGTAATGCAAGTTTATCGTTTTTACGCATACACGAAACTGATAAACTACAACAAAAGTTCATCAAATAGGTACCAAATATGTTTGAACTATTCGACTTGCCCAACGAGAAGGAACTCGCACAGATCATGCTTGAAGGCGCAAAGAAAGCAAAGAGCGAGACCAACCCAGTTGACACAAAGACAATATTCCCGTTCTGGGAGCCTCCCGGTTCCGCGAAGAAGGCTGTCGCCACACCAGACAAGACCGGCGCGGTCAAGGTGAAGAAGGCCGACTTCAAGGATATCGACACGGCTACCGCATGGAAGGAATTCCTCGACAAGGTCAAGACAGACGGAAAGAAGCCGGTCAATAAGGTGGACGGCTTCGGTACCGTAGTTGTCAATACTAACGCAGCCACGCCGAAGCCGGACGACCTCGTCGGCGCCATCAAGGCTCTGAAGACAACCAAGGTGACCAGCATGGAAGGGAAGACCAAGGTGACGACCGAAGAACTCGGCGTGTTCAAGAACCTCGTCAAGTCCAACGCGGCCACGCCAAACAAGGACAAGCTGGTCGGCATCGTAAAGCCGAAGACCGAACTCGGCAAGATCGACAAGAAGCCCAAGTTCGACATTGACGCGAGCGCAAAGGTCGAGATCAAGGATTCTATCCCCGCCGTCAAGAACGTGGCCAACAAGATGAACCCGGACAAGACAGGCGCCGTCAAGGTGAAACTTGGCATCGACGTCAAGGGCGTCAAGTCTATCAAGGACGCCGTGAAACCCGAACTGTATGACAGCAACACCAAGCCGCAGTACGTTACCGTGGAAAACGGTGGAAAGGTTCCAGCGACACCGTTCAAGAAGGACACCCGTGTAGGCGGCTCCGCAGTTGCTGGTGCCAACACAAAGAAGGCAACCGCCATGACGCCGGACAAGACCGGTGTCGTTAAGAAGAAGGGCCTCGTGACGGCAAAGTAATCTATGGCTACGGAAACCTACTACGACGAATATGCCAGACGGCTTACCAGGAATCCTACCCCTGTGCACCAGGGGTTCCTCCGGTGTCGCATATCCGAACTCCCGGTAAACTACCAGGAGACCCGTAAGTCGGTTACCGAACCATATACAACCGACGCCCAAGAAACCATCAACGCGAACATCAAGGACTGGGTCTGCCCAGGACTCACTTGTGCGCTGGAAAAGGAAGGGCACTACAAGTTCGTCACACGAATCCCGAAGCAGGAAGACAACCAGTATGACGACACCATCACGGTGAACATGCTGGCCGACAACCGCTGGGAGAACTACTGGGCGATCAACCGCTACATGGACGTCGTACAGAGCGGGCAGACAGACGCCAATCCGGTGCGGGATGTCCTGCACAGGGTTTACGGCATAGACAAGCGGTACCGTAACAGGCTGACCTACATCCAGTGGATCGACCTGCACTTCGCCGACGACGTCGCGCAGGAATACATGGTCATCCGTCTGGAAAGGTGCCGTTTCGCCGCCCTCGGTCCGATGTCGCTGAAACCGGGTAGCATCGAGCCGGCGTCTTTCAACCTCAGCATCAACTATGAAATCCGTCGCATCATCCGTATGCCGGATCCCAACGACCTCATGAACGCGATATGCATAGCCCAAGGGGCTGACTCCTACTACTAGAGGTGACCCATGGCTGACAAGAAGACAAATACCAACCCGCCCAATACGCCGTTCCAGGCTCCGGAGTTTCCAAAGACATTCATAGACCCTCCGTCATGGATGACTGGCGAAAACAACAACAAGCCACGGTACGAGGGGATGCTGTCGAAATATATCGACAAGTTCTACGCGATGGCGAGAGGCCACCTTGTCAACAAGTACCATGTAGGTTTCTGGGGTGAATACGTGTGGGAAGCCCTCCGCCTCATGGACAGGAACTCCTTCGCCGACAAGTACCACCTAGAGCAGACCAAGACGTTCTACGATACGAAGGACCCGTACCTGAAAGCCGCGTTCAACCAATGGGTCGACCTGTTCTACGACCGTGACACTCGCGTACTGAACATGTACTGGGCGGCAAAATCGGCACAAGTCGGCGTAAGCACAGCCAAGATGAGCGATTTCAACATCGATACCACCAAGGGGATGAAATACCCGCTGATACAAGGCGACCAAGGGCCAAAAGAGCTGAAATTGAATATAGTCGACGACCAGTACATGATGTGGTACCAGTTCTTCAATGCGCTGTACAACGTCCAGTACAGCCCGCTCGTGCTAAAGACCCGCAGCACCTGGCAGAAAATCAACGTCGGCATAGACCTCTACATGGAAGGTACCACCATGGAAAGGAGCAGCAAGGGTGTATTCGCATCCAACCGCCGTCCGTTCATCACAGACCTTGCCCTTGGACAGATGTTCGAGTTCAACTCGTGCGTATTGACCAGCGCACCCGACATGAAGATGGGATTCGACGAGGCAAACCCGTACGCGTTCAATGTAACGTTCAAGTATCCTAACGCTTTCCAGGGGTCTTTCAAGAACCAGCTGCGGTTCCTGAGGGACAACACGTGCGACGGTACTGACGCAGCAGCCTTCGACAAGAAGACGCAAACGTTGCGCAAGAAGTTCTTCGAGGACGACTACGGCTGGCTCAAAAAGCACAACAAGATATACGAGGCGTTCGACCCGGACGAATACTACTCGGAATACAGCAAGCGCTACTTCTCGACGAAGGAAGCATAAGAAAAGGCGACCGTAAGGTCGCCGTTCTTCATTTTATCATGGTAACCACTCGCTGGTTTATGTCCAGCGTCTTGTTCGACCCATAGAACTTTATCATGTTGGCGTAAGTATTGTACAGCTTGGCATTGGTGCGAGTAAGAGGTATTTCAGATACGAAGTTGTCGTATATGGTCGTCAAATGGGTAGCCGACAGCTTGTATGCCAATTCGCCTATCACGTTGACTCCCCAGAACTCCTCGACCAGAGGCGTATAAAATATACCGTCACCATACGCCGTGATTGCGCTCGGAATCTTCACGGGGTCCACGTCCATCTTCACGCGGTCGAACATTCCGCATATGTAGTCCATATATGAGTCCACGCGGTTATCCATGACTACCAGCGTATCGGTAAACTTCTTGTCCATGACTATCTTCTTGCATGCCTTGGCGCCTATCTCAGTAAGTTCTATCTCGACAGCGTCCAGCATTTCTCGGCACATAGACTCAAATGACTTTTTTGGCTTGTAGAATGTTTCCGTGTGTTCTGTTTCAAGCAAATCGAACGAATATTCGTAGCTGTAGCCTATCATCGTAAGCTTGGATACGTTTATTCCGCGCCACCGAGTATTGCTCAGTGCCTTACCGAACGTCTCGACGAACTCCTTCGGCATGGTATTCTTTATCGCCGTGATCATCTTGGAAGGGGTATTGCTCTTGTCCGTACGTATTTTTGTAATCTCCTCATTGCGGAACGCTTCGCATACGGCCTTCCACTCATTTTCGTCCTCGAATGACGCCTTGTTCAGCGGGAACGCTATTACCCCGTTCTTCGTGTTCTTAATACGGACCTTGTCGTAAGGTATGTAGATGTGCCTTGGATTGTGAAATACGTCGAAATCCTTGCGCTTGATGGGAGAAATCACCTCAAGCATGGCCACCGTATTTCCGTCAACCATGTCCTTGTAAGTGTCGAGAGGCTCGCCAAGCTTGGCTGTCGCCAGAAAGTGCACATTTTCGCCGTTCATCTTGCGGCGGACAGCCTCTATCACGGAATCCAGGCTGTAACCCATTATGTAAGTCTTGTCGCTCATGCCAGTTTACCGTCGTCCTGAATGTAAGGCAATACGTATTCCTCGAGCCAACGAGGTCCGGGAAACTCGAACAGTATGTCGAGTATTCGGCACTTCTCGTCCGCGAATACCACCGCGGGCAATTTATTCATGCCCAGGTCGGTATAAATAAGGTTCTTCATCGGTTCCGGCTCGACCACGGTGCGTACGCAACGAATCGGGTCGTTAAACAGGCCGTACTTGTTGAACCAATCGAACATGTCGCGGAAGCTTTCCTTGCACTTCGGACACAGGTCGGATTCGTCATAGAACAAGAACACCCACATGACAACACGCTGGTGTTTCTTTACGTCCTTGTAAGCCTCTTCCCCATAAGAAAGTAGCCTATGGCTCAGTGGCTGATATTCCCCGCTGATAAAGACACCGTCGCTACAACAGATCGACATCGAATCGCCTTCAAAATTTACTTGTTAAATTATATTTTTGTTGCGGAATCGAAAAGTTTGCCGGTATTCTTCTCGTTGGCGATGAACCAGTTTACTCCGTGACGCTTGCACCACTCGGAGGCTGCCTCCCACTTAGCCAGGTTCACTATCACGTCCATCGCCTTCTGCTCGTAGTTCGCCTTCCTTTTCTGGTACCTTTCGTACGCCTTGGGATCGGATCCGCTCTTCGGAGGCTGCGGCATCTTCGGCTGGATGGAATACGACGTGGGCTTCACCTCGATGAGCCACCTGGACACCTTTTCCGCACCGTCCGGAAGGCACTCAAGGTATATGTCGGGATGATAGATTGACACACGTCCGTACTTCGGCGACATGTAAGGGATTTCGAATATCTTCGGCTCGTACGCCCAGAACGTTATTTTCGGATTGGTGTCGCACACGAAGAAAATCTTCTGCTCCCAGCTGGACTTGTAGTACGGCAGCGGTATGTTGGGCATGTACTTTTCCGGATGTATGAGGTTGTACCTACCCTTGTGGCAATCCGTATAGTAATTGTGCCTCGCCATAAGCCACCTATGCCAATGCGGCACGGTACATACGGCCATAATAAGCGTCTAGGGGCTCATTCGGCTTCCGTGCGGTGAAACGGTATCTCGCGATTTTCTCGGTGCGGTCCTTGTCGAAATCGTCATAAACGACGTATAGCGGCTGTACGGGTGCTGGGAGGTCCGGATTGTCTGCCGTCGGGTACCCAGTCGGGTTGGACAGTATGTCCGGCTGACGTCCCTGGATTACCGTCGAACGGACGCTTCCCTCGAACGTACTGAAATCCGAACCGGGACGGTTTATCTGGTCCAGAAGTTCCCTCATATGCGCTATATAGTTACGGCTAGTTGCATACTTGTTGCTGAAACGGATAAGCTGGTACATCTTTTCCACGTAGTAGGGGTCGTACTTGACGCCGGCGACCATGCTGTCGCCCACCTTCATCAGTATTTCCTCGTCCCTCGATGTAATCTTCTTGGTGCCTACGTTGACGTCATTCTCTGTTTCCGGCGTATACACGAACTTGATTGCGTCGGCAATCGGGCTCGGTTCGGAATTCTCTTCCGTGGGCATCATGTCGGCAGCGGTAATCGGACGGGAATCCTCGTATTCCTCGTATTCCTCCTCTTCCGGGGAAGTATTGTCGTCCTTGTTCTTGGACTTTCGGAACAAAGACATCAATATATCCCACGGAGACTCGCTGTATAGCTGGCGGAGCACGCTTTCCCTTGGCGTCATTCCGTCCAGGTCCGCCGCGATGCAGCACGTGTATATGTCGGCTTCCATCGCCCTACGCCAGTACTTGTCATCAAGCCGCAAGTCCTTGTACATCTGCTTCGTCTTGTTCTTTATCTTCTCCGACAGCGCCGGGCAAGCCATCTCGAGGCACTTTACCCATCCCTTGTAAGTATTGATCATGTCGATGACCGACATTCCGTAGTATGTACCGTTACCGCTTTCCTCCTCGGTATATACGAACAAGCACTCGAACGGTCCAAGCCCCTTGATAAACGCGTCGACGTTCATTTTCGACCTTAGCAAGTTGGCATACTTCTTGATAAGCTCCCTCAACGGCTTTATTAGGAAGTTGAACACGTATACGATCCAAGACTCCAAGTAGTTGAATACCATATCTATATACTTGCGGACATACTTGGTAAGAAGGTTATCCACGGCAAGGCTAAGTCCGACCGGTGTCAACAAGGAAAACTTCTGCTCAAGGCAATACTTGACAGCAGCCGCGTTCGTAGTGATATCCCTACCATATTCATCCTTGGTACAACCGGTAAGGTTGGCTATAATCTTGCAGAGGCACGGACATTCATGCATATGGCGAAGAAGGTCATCCCAGTTAATCGATATGGTAAAGTTGATCGTGTCGAACAATTTGTCGCGTATTGCGTTGAAAACATCCAGTATGCAATGACGCACTGCCTCGGTCAACGAAAGAGTAGCGTCCTCCAGACGGGTACGGGCGGCGTCAATCTTGTTGTACAGCGCAAATGCGGTCTTTACAGCTATGTCAAGCCACCCGTCAATCATGCCTCCCCAGTTTTCGATGAACGTGCATATGTTCTTGACGAAATCGGGCTCTTGTATCAGCTTACTTATCGATACGCCACTCGTAATACCGTTCATAGCGTTCTGCAGCTTGTCCAGACCATACATGGCCGTACCGAATAGCGGTACGTTGTCCTTTATAAAATCGAACAGCATCTCCGAACAGTCGGCAGCGTTCAACTGCCGTGTACCGACGTCAATCGAGGACGCAACCCGCTCGACGGCTCCAGTAAATGTGTTTACTGCTCCGTCTATGCTGGTCATGAACGAGGGGGAAGGCGTCTGGGCGGACGAATTGCTCGGGGTACGGTCCGAAACGGTAGTCGCGTTAGTGCTCTTGCCAGCGATATTGTCTACTTTCGAACAATTGTCCTTAGTCGCCATATCAGTATCCCTCTACCGAGAAGTTCGGCATCAGCGCGGTCGGCTTTGGTAGGTCGAAGTCGTTCGGAGTATATACGGGTATATCCGGGTTCTTTGCCTTAGCACGAACGTGCGCAACAAGTTTATCCACTATTTCCCGCTGGTACGACGTAAATTCGTCAGTTACAGAACCGACCAAGGCTATGACGACGGAATCAACGTTAGCCTTGTCACCGCCAATAGTTGAGCCGCTGTATAGTCCACAGTCATCCTCGATGTCGATGAACTGCAAGAATCCGCTATTCTTCAAGTTCTTCTTGTTACCGCCATCGTCAGACAACACTTCAGGGTTCCCCTTGGTCTTTCCGACCAGATAATGGGCGTTGCTGTCCGTCTCGGTAAACTTGTTTGCCATTACCGGGAAACATTCTCCCTCTGTATGACACACCAGAATCTTCTTGATGACCTTACCGTTGCGCTTTACCGGCTTCTCGCTGCGTTCCATGGGTACCTGCATAACCACCTCGTCATTCGAGTTGATTATGTCGATCATCGGGATATCAGCCTCTGTCTGCTGTACTGCCGGCGAGTTACCTGTGTCAACCGGAGTTCCCTGGCCGTGGAAGGCGTCAATCGTAGCTTGGGATATATGGGAAATATTGAGATACTCGCTTCCCTGGCCGATGCCGCTGTTGGCACGGTTGTGACCGACCGGCATGCAAGTAAAGATATCTATGGTACCTTCCGTCAGTACATGCTGGAGATTTTCACCGGTACCTTCCTTGGCACCCATTCCGGCCTGGGCATGTGCCGTACCGGACTCGTACGTCACAAAACCGGACGCGTCCCAAGTCAATGTCGAATTGTTGCCTGGGTTCACTATATCGGTAATGTGCGTCTTTCTGTTATGTGTATAGAAAAAACCGTCTTCGCCAAGGTTGGCCACAGCTACGTCTGGATAATTTTCGGTAAATACGGCCGGAGCAACGTTTGGCGTCTGCGACACACCGTAATAATAACCAGCCTGTACATCACCGTGCAGGAACCTGATACGCACGTAATACCCTATCTGGGGCACTTGCTGCAACCCGGTAGTTATCGCCGGATACACATAGGGCTGGTCATCGTCGTCAAAATCGTCGGTAATACCGAGCACCTTGACACGAACGGCGCCACGGTGCATCGTGTCGTTACTTCCGCCAACTACCAAGCCAGTGTAGTCCTTGTCAGGCAAACGGTTAAACATATTACCCCTTTTCCATCTCAGTCTTGCAAGCCTTCGCTATATTTTCCAGTTTTTCCATAGTCCGGTTGAACGCCTCAGTACCGTTAGACCTCGATCCTAATGTCAGCATCGTCACGTACTCGGAAGACTGGTTCGACACATTGTTTCCAAGGACGCCGGCTTGCGTAGTGCCTCGCTTCTGTATCTTCTTGCCGAGTACCACATACTCGTCGGTATAATACATGTCGGAACCGCCGTTACCGCCGTTACTGGTAACCTTGATAGCCCTAACAGCAACACTGGAACCTACTGACGGTCCAATCGAGTTATATATTCCTATAACCATCAGCTTGCTGTATTCGGCAAGTATACGATTACGTATCATATCAGATATGGCATACGACTTGTGCGTATTCAACGGAAAGTAATCTACCATTATAATGTCACCGAACGAAGCGTTCTTGTTCTCTATACCGTACTTCTTTCTGGCAGACTCGCTATTTTCTGCCCCATAACTCGTCACAACCTTATCAAAGCACTCTCCACCGCACCGAGTAATATCGGCCTTTCCGGCAGAGGTAACGCTGGAGAAAATCATCGTAGGGAACGTTTCCGCCAATTTTTCTCCGGTATCACTCATGCGTTCCTCGTAAGCATACAGCCACATGCGGCTATTCGTGTTTGGGTCAACCTGCATGACCTCGTTTGTAGAACGCAACGCATTATTAGAATATATCAAAGCCTGTGGATCGCTAGAACTCTTCGATATACCCAACGTGGAGAATATTATCCTTTGAGTCACCTCGTCGAATGTCCAGAATAAGTAGTCACCGTTTATGGCCGAATGAGTGACCGTATGTACCAGCATATCTTCCAGACTCGCGTTGGTGTAACGCCAAGTCATAGTGTCAGTAAGGCTAGACGCGTTTGCCATGACCTTGTTGGTATATGGTACCGGCTCCTTGTACGACTTCAATACATCTATCATAGCGTCAAGGCTTGTACCGGTAACAGCCATGGTCTTCTTTGTCAGTGTGTCCGGTGTCGCGCACCTCCAATCAATCTTCAACTTGGTTGTGGCCTCGTTGACATTAGTCTGCTTCGCATTTATCACATAGAATGAAAAACCCTTGCCGTCAAGATCGGCATAGCCGGTATTCAGAAACATAAACGAACCATAGCAGCCGCTTTCCAGCTTAAAATCGGGCAAGTCAGTTACCATTAACGTGAACGAACCGGAAGGCATCATGTTCATCGGTACGACCATATCCAAGTCTCCGACCGAAGACGAGTCGAACGCACGGCCATTCAAAATAACGCCAATACTGAAACTTGTCCCTACACGTGTCGCCATTAATCATCCTCTTGAATGTCGTTGTACTTCTGATACCAAGCGACAACACTGTCAGGCGAAGGAAGCAAGTAATTACGGTCTCCCTGGGCTTCGGTTATCACGCCGCTGAACGGTTCGCTGTATCCCATCCAGTCGCGGTCGCCGAGAACTACCTCTTCCTTTGCTATCCGTTCCTCGGCGTCCAGCTTGTCACCATCATACCCCTTCAAAATTAGCTCATTTCTGATACTTTCGTCCACCGGACGGATAGTACCCCTGAGAGCCATGGGATTCCTCATCTGGTTCACGGCGGCAAAAGCCTTGTACATCGTCGGAGTACCGTACATGTCACCGATGACACGGTCAAGACGACCGTTCTTGACCATCGGTATGTTGAACATGCCAGCATACGAAAACGAGTCGTCCCTTATACGCGGAAATTGTTCCTTTGCCATGCTCTACCTACCGTTTCTTTCCGTTTCTTGGATTGTTATTCGTGTTGATTTTACCGTCATTCTGGTTCTTGCCGGCGTTGGAATTAGCAGTTGGACGCTTTACGAACTGTCCGAATACCTCGTTGCCGAGAATCGATATGAAGTCCTTGGTAGGACCTGGCTGCATCCAGTAATCTACGCTTACATCGGCGCTCACGAACAATGGCAGATGAGTACCGTCCTCCGATACAAACTGTTCCGAACTGCAATTTATTTTTACACTTGTTATGACCATCGGTTCCAAGTCTAAATAATGGCCTATGCTTACACGAACCGGCAACGGGTTGGCAACGATTTCTCCTCCGAAGAACGCGTTTATTGAATTATATGCGTCAATTGTACCAGCAGCGACCGACTTGACACCGTTTTTGATTTTTTCTAGTGTACTATTTGGATCAGCCTGCGAGTTGCTATTTGATGAGTTTCCGTCCTTATAATCATGCTGGCTAGGAGTATATGATTCTCCTCGCACAAACCCGTTCCATGCGTCACCAAGAGAATCCATTAGTTCGCCGCCACCATTAAGCAGACCGTTTATCGCCTTGTTGACAATATCGGCACCACTCATGTTCATAGGACGTACATATGCCATCATTACCAAACGTTTCAATGCATGTCGACACATGTCTTCTTGTTCAGGAAGATACCACTTGAATTTAAGCGGAACGTTCGCGCCAATGGTAGCAGCAGTAAACTTTTTGATTGTCATACTGCCGGTAGTATTGTTGTTTACCCCAGCCATATCCATTGTCGTCGCGGCAACTTTATCAACCGTTTTCGCAACAGCTCCTATGCCATTAACGGCAACACCAACAACGGGAACATTTTTAACCAATGCACCAACGCTACCGGAACCGGTAATCAATTCGCTCATTCTAGCAAATCCGCTCTTGTTACCTGTATTGTTTGACCAAGACGCACTAACATTGAATGATGGCCCATTAGCACCATCAAGTATTCCATAAAACGGTTCGTACAGGTCATATTCGTCACCGGATATGCTTTCCATCATCTGTTCGCGGAACACGTCGAGCATCCTATGGAACCCGGCCGCACCCATATATGCACGGCGAGCTTCGCCGTCCATCACCTCGATACGGCACACGTTTGGCTTCGGCAACCCCCGGCTCATGTGGGAATACTGGTTGTCGTGGCCTACCCTAGTCAAGTACTTTTCGTATCCGGTCGCCATGCGCTACCCCATAAGTTGACTGTTGATTGCAGAACCGGTTTCCTTTGCGTTCTGTCTGTTGGCTTCCTGAACTTCCTGGCTCAGATACGCATTCTTTACGGATTCTTCAAGCATATTGGCCAATTCCTTGTTCTTTTCGGCTTCCGACTTCGGTTTTGCCGTAGGAGCTTCAGCAACAGTCGCATTCGGCTGATTGCTGTTCTCGTTGGACCCAGCGGCTTTCGGTTTGTATACAGCAACCGAATGTCCGAATCCGCCCGCGGTTCCAGAAACAACTTCTAGGCCAGCTTCCTTATATCCTTTTCCAGAATTATATGCCTCGCGAATTCGCTTTGTGGTTTCAGTTTCATTACCAGCAAAATGTTGTACATTAGCAATAAGACCCTGACCAATTGATATCTCATTGGGATCACGTTCTTTAATAACGCCACTTCCAAATCCTTTCAGTGCACCGGTAATCCCCTTTCCACTTTGCACAGCGGATACGGCACCAGCCACGCCATTAACAAGCTCCGGTACCATCAACACATCGGCCAATGTATCAACAAGACCGGCAGCACCAGTACTCATTATATCTGTTATATTTCCGCCATTCTTTGCAACCTTGTATACGTTCATGGCGGTATCTGCCAACCCGACACCGGCTTGAACCAACGGGATTTTTTTTGCCGCCTTAAACGCAAACTTTCCAGCCGTTATTGCATTTTGTGCAATCTTAGAACTAGCTATAACGGAACCTGCCTTTTTTGCGCCACTAGCAATAGCACTACCGGCTTTTTTCGCACCATTAGCAATCGCATTGCCAGCCTTAGAAAATATTCCTTTAATCCAACCACCAGCTTTCTTAGCACCATCCAAGACTCCCTTAGCAGCCTTCCCCACAGCGCTTTCCTTCATGGTTGTTTTCCAACCGTTAATCATATTAGTAAACGATTGTTTCAGTGAAGATATCTTCGCGATTCCACTCGATATGGCGTCCTGTAATTTAGCACCCAAGCTAGCAATCGTTTTACCAATTTTGGAGTTCTTCAGTACATTCCAACCGGCCTTGATGCCACTAGCAAACGCTTTTCCAACCTCGCCCCACATGCTTGCTAATTTTGAAATATAGCCAGCAACAAGTCCGACAGCACCCCCACCAAGCATAGCCATCAAATTCATAAGGCTAAACCCACCGGATTCGCTACTCTCGGCGGACGCCACATTATCATTGCTCAAATACTTATCCAGTGCTTGGGATAATTTTGGCATAACCGGCCGGACAGCGTCCTTATATGCCCTGTCTTCCTCTTCAAGCATTACTTTACGGTCATTTTCAACCGTATTGGTAGACGAAGCGGACATAGATTTCTTAGCAATTCCCGACTTCCCGTTATCAGGCAAGACATTTGCAGACATTTTAGCAGACTGCTGTTGAGGGAAACCCGACCCATCAACCATACGAGAAAACGCCGATCGCACCCCAGCATGCGCAGTCATCTGGTCACCCACTGGGTTCGGTCCCATCGAATCAATTATGGACGACGCCAAAGCCCTATTGCCAGTGCCACCAAACGCCTTGTCGGCCATTCCTTCAAGTCCCGAACGCAAGAGTCCGACGGTGTCGGCAATCATGTTGAGCTTTTCCGGTATGGCCGAGAACATTTCCGCTTTATTCTGGACGGTTTCGGCAATGGTCAACGTCTTCAAGTTGATTGCGTTGAGCTCATTCAACGCGGAAGATTCAAATGCAGACTGTTTTGTATCATCTCCAGTGACCTTCGCATGTTGAGCCATCATGGAAGCATGGTCAGACGCGTTGGCCTCGGCAGTCGCCTTACTTTGCAACGCCATCATGACACCGTCGGAAATGCCCTTCGATATCATCGAACTGAAGTCGACGTTTGTTGCTGCGGCCGGTTGTATTTTGGTTTCTGGCATAATTTAGCCACACTGGAGTCTAATGCCTAGTTTATCGGTTTTTCATGACGAAAAAAGGCCGGGAAAGCCCGACCTAGCCGAAAAACGGTAAAGAATCCAGTTCTTGTCCACCAGAATCGTCACTTTCCTGGTATAACGCGTTATACTTCTCTATCGAATAGTCGACCAGTTGCTTGAATTCGGGAAAGAACATCTGGTCGCAATCGTTGCACGAGTTGTGTGTCATGTCGGACACGATGCACTTCATGTGCATCAAGTCCTTGTAATCATAGACCGGAAATATAAGCGTCGAAACGAAAGGGATAAGGAATGGTAACCTCCTTATGGCAGAACGGGCATACCAGATTTGCGGTAATATTCGTCACCAAAGACGCGTTATCCACTTCTGTAATTAAATGACGTGCTTCCTTATACCCAAGTCCGGCGATATAGTTCATCTTGTCAACAATAGTTTCCATCCCTTCTATCTCGACAACAACTGCCGTATATAGAACAGCACGCATTTCAACCGGCATTTCTACACCAACGTCCTTCTCGTACTGCTTTCTGGCATCGTTGATTACAGTTTCGTGGTAGCGACGGCGAAGATACACGTCACACTGTCTACCGTCCAGTAGAGTAAACGTATAGCACCCATTTGCGTGCTTTGCAGCAATTTCTTGCAGATTACCGTCAATCTTGAAGTTCAAGTTATTGAAATGAATGTCGATATTCTTGTAGTCTTCTTGTGTATTGGCTACCTTGCCACATTCCGGGCACGTATACGGCACCCACTCATCAAGTGTAGGGGGTACGTAAGGTAACGGCTGGTCATCTACGGTAGAAGCCCTCAACCAATGAAGAATGTAGTGCTCGTCGCACTGTAGAAGGTTATCGGCATTGAACGTGTCCCATCCACCAGTAATCCTGCGGCTGAGCAGCGTATTGATCGTACTGGTAACATTGACGGTATCAATGTTGCTAACCATGAGGATATCCATATATGTCAACGCCTGTCCGAACAGCGGCTTGTCGTAGAACAACCCTTCGGAGGGCAGACCACGGATATCGGAGAAGTTTGTCACAGGAGTCGACTGATATATAGGAGACGGCCTTGCTTGAGCAGGCGACTGCGTCGGCATTTCATTGGTTGATACGTAATCAACCTTCTTCGGCCATACCTGATACGGTTCTTCTGTCTGTACATAGCTCTGCTCCGGAGCCAATACGGGTTCAGTTTCTTGAGCAGGTTCTTCTTGCTGCGGTTGCAAATCGGACAATTCAACATGTTCGTAAGAAACCTCCTCGCCAGACTCGTCTGGACCGTTATTGTCACGCATCGCCTGCTCCATCAAGGCATCATACCCGACGTTACGCATCGCCTCGTCGTTCAATCCGTTGTACGACATAGTCTGGACGGCTTCATAGCCAGAATCGTCTGCCGCGACATGTTCCTGTTCAACTGGCTTGGCAAAGCTCGCCCTCTGTGGAGGCTTCTGTGTTTTTACTGGATTACGCGCCGACACATTCTGTACTGGGCGGTCTGGTTGAACTTGCCGAGTCGCCGGTACTGACTGCTGCTTGATAGTCTGCTTGACCATTCCACGTTTCGGTGCAATCTTGGCAGCGGCGGCACGAATAGCGGCATTATTCTCCCGCATGACCTCCGCTGGGTCACGGTCCAACGCAAGCCCGTGGTTCATCGCTATGCTTTTCTTGGCACCCTCGATGAACGCCATCGTCTGCGCATCATACTGAGGAACATTTTCCTCAGACTGGATTACCGGTTTCTTCGCCATAATCAATCACCTCGCTGGGCGGCCTGTCGTCCTCGGCCACCTTGTAAATATATCTTGGTCCTTTATAGGTCTTGTCATTGGAAAGCGTCACCTCGATTTCCTCGCCACCGTTAGTCTTGCACATCTCCTCGGCAATTCTAGCGGCGGTTTCGTAGTCCGCATAGCTTGGCTCGATGAAAGAGGGGGCTTCAACCCCCATGTCGAGGTAACGTGCCCCCTTCTTCAAGCTTTCCACGTTGTACTTCACAACCCAAAAACTCATCGCTTTTCCTTTCGCTTCTGTTCGGCGACAGCTTCCTTGAGCTTGCCTGCATAAGCATCGGACAAGCTGCGTCCAAGCATCGCATGGAAGAAACCTCCCATGATTTCCTCGGAAGCGATGGTCTTCTTTGTCAACAGTTTCCTCTGCGCCTTGTAGGCCTCGTCCCAGTTCATGCAGATGCGCCATTTCTCTATCATGGACTGAATTTCCGCCGGTGTCGCCGAATGGCTGAACGTCATGTTGGACGCCACGCAGATATGGTCGTTCGCAGTGAATCCAAGGTCCTTGACCTCGGCTATTGTCACTGCTCCCTCGGCAACAGCCAGCACATTGTCGGTATCCGCATTAGACAGTTCATACGGGTCGTTGTCGATGTCCTTAGGACCGCATGTGATTACGAAGTCAAATCCAACGTCGCGCTCGATAGCCATGGAAGCGGCAAAGTTGTTAAAGTCGACAACCGGGCTGGCCCAGTGCTGGATAGTCGTTACTTCCGGCTCGGTAGCCTGGTCAACGGAACGCATCTTGCTGTAGATGTCCTTGTTCAGTTCGCCTACGGAGCATACGGTAATCTTGTAATCCTTGGTTACGGTCTTGTACAGAATGAAGTCTTGCAGATTCTTCGGGATCGTAGTGCCCTTGATAAGGATTTTCGGTCGACGGATTGCCGTCGAGTAGTTGGCAGAGCGGCTAACCACCTTGTGAATGGGATACAATTGGTCATTCACGAAGGTATTTATTACCACGACATCCTTTTCTGGCGGAACCAGCCCAACTTGCTTCAAAGTGGCCATCATCGTGGCAGTAGGCACTACCACCTCGTCAGCGACTATCATCGCGTCCTCTACCATTCGCACAGTGAACATGTTCACCTGGCGGCCGGCCGGTGCATGCCACACGAACTCGTCCAGCGCATAGATTACACGAAGTCTCAGGTTCCTCATCACACGACGCTGTGCCGATTCTTTGTCCAGCTCAACCTCAGAAACCCCGTCCTTGATTTCCATCGGGCCACCGCAAATTTCATCCTCGTAAGCAGACAGTCTCTCGCTTACGTTGTGGATGAACTTGGGGTTGGTCACGTTGTCGATCCACAGCACATTGTACTTGTGCAGGTCAGGTTCCTCCCTGAGAAAACCGTTGCTGTTCATGGTGGTCAACGTGACGTCGGCCATGTTCCTGTACACGTTCTTGAAGTACTCAAGGGCAGTATGTCCGCGAAGCGGTGAAAGCCTAGACGTACCGTCGGATACGAAAAGGATGTGGAAATCTAGCTTCCGTTCAAGTGTTTCTTCGATGCGTTTGTCTATCTGCTTTTGGAAATCCATATTAAGAAATCCCGGTATAAAAGTTCACTTTCCAATTAAATTACATCATTTCAGCTTAGAATCGTATTCCTTGATGTAGTCCAGGGCCACTTCCTTCGGGTCCTCCCCAGAATTCAGTTCGGGAAGGATTTCCGGATGCCTTTCCAGATACATCCGAGCCATCCCCACTGAGTCCGTAGTCATGATTTCCCTTGCCTCCTCCTCGGTCTTGGGAGAATCGGCGTCATCCTCTGTCACCGGGTCCTCTCCGCAAGGTACAGTCTCGATATAGACCGGATGCCGGTCTACAACAATACCCTTCAGCTCGGCGGCCTCGTCATATGTACGGTTCTTGTCGGCAAAATAACGGACTATGCAGTTGGTAAGGTCACCAAGTCCGTCCAGTTCAGTGTCTGCTACGTCCACGAATACCGGGGACACCTTGTTTTCGACGAACTCCAGCTCGCCAGTCTCGTCATCATACACGTGATACCCGGCCGGAACACCTACATGGCCGAAACTCATCTGGTACGGAGTACCTACATAGCATATGAGGCTGTTACCGTCCGATATCTCCGACCGACAGTGGTAATGCCCGCTGATAGTGAGCTTGGCTGCATTGAGGAACCGTTTTGGGTCAAATCCGGACGTGGATACCGTCTTGGCTTCCATACGGGCACCGACCATGTCAAAATGACCCACAATTACATTGTCCTCGATATTCCCACGTGAACACTTGACCAACCACTTGTTGACCTTGTCAATCTTGTCCTCCTGGACCCACGGGACAAAATACCACTTCTTGGTACCTATATTCTCCATACCGACGGCGTCGACATAGACCTTGACATTAGGAAGGTTCTCCAAGAACCTTATCTGGCACACGTCGGAACTATTATCGTACAGAAGGTCGTGGTTACCCGCGATGACATGGCAAGTAAATCCGGATAGCCGTTCCTTGAACAGACGGTACACCTTATCCAGAATTTCACTGGCAGTGAAACGCCTGTTGTCGAACACATCCCCGGCAAAAACAAGCTCGGTTATGCCCCTTGACTCGAAATCGCTCACCATCGATTCGATGGCCGCGTACTGCCCCTTTGTAATGGCATTTGTAATCGGAGCCTTGGACGTGGTAACTCCACAGTGAAGGTCACCAACAATTCCTATCTTCATAGTTAGCCCTTATTTTCTATTTGCTTCGGTTCATCCGCCGGTGCACCGAGACGCTTCGCCTCGCGAGCGTCCACCTCGGCCTTCACGGTATCAAGGATATTCGCCTCATTTTCCTTGGTCCATGAAGCGATAATCTTGTTAGCCTGCTCCGGACTGAAATCGAATTCCTGCTCGGCAAGGTCGATGTCACCGGCCTGTACCTTCTTGGCAATATCCAGGTCATTCTCCTGACGGAATTCCTTAGTCATCTTGTTGAGGTCGGCAAGGGACTTCGTCACCGAAGAAATCATCGAAGCCACGGCGGCCCACATCTTGTCGTTGGGGTCTATCTGGGACTTTACCTGGTTGTACATGTAGTTGAGCATATTCTTGCCCATGTCATACAGCTCGTGCGCCTCCTTGCGTATCCTAGCACGGTCCTTTCTCAGCACATCGTCGTCGATATCCTCCGCATCACGGTTGTCTATGCTGTTTTCCTGGAAATCCAGCATGTCCGCCTGCACCGATAGAGCCTTGGTCTTGGTAATAAGGTCCTTCGAAGCCTCTATGGCCTCCTTGGTCGACCCGATTGGAAGGTTAAGCGTCTGCTCGAACTCGGCAAACACGTTGTCGCCGGCTTCCTCGCTGGCCGCGTCAAGATTGAAAAACTGGTCCGGATTAACTTCGCTCATGACCTACCTACCCAAGTATCTGTCCTATTTCCTTTCCGTACGAAGCGACATTTATCAACGACTGCGCATTACGCGGATAGTAGCGAATCGCCTCCTGACAATCAGTCAAAAACTCAATATACAGCCGCTGTTTCTCCATATTATGCTTTATCTTGGAGAGGGTCTCGTCGCCCTCGACCATTATTTCTACACCCTTTGTCGTCGGAGTCCATGCATATCGTGTATTCATGGTCGCCTCGTATACTTCACGGCGCTTTCTCCTGTATTCATCCTCGAATTTTTCCAGTTTCAGCTTTTCCTGGAAAATCAGCCCACAAATCTCAGCGGCAGCCTCACCCATGTTGTATGTGGCGTTGTTCATTATCTTGTCGAGGCTTATCTTGCCCTCGTCATCGGTACTGTCGAGATAGAACATCATGAAATCGCGCAGCTTCTTTATCTGCTCGTTGGTGACATTCGCCCTCAGTTCACTACTTTTCAGCATAAAAACCCACTAATTACCAAGGAAAAAATAGTTTAGAACAGTTTGAAATGCAAATTAACGGAAAAACGGCCCGTTTCCGAGCCGTTTTTGATTATTTCCATATTTCAACTAGATCACCTTGTAGTTAGGCGGGATGAAGAAGTTGAACCTGTCATAACGGAACTGAACCTTGAACTTGCCGAGGTCGGCACTGTCATACTTCAAGTTAACTCCGCTAGCGTCCACCTTCTTCGGCCATGCGTTCACGAAAAGCACGGACAAGGTGACGTTTCCATACATCCAGTCGTACAGTTCGAGACGGATACAGGCGTTACGCAACAGTCCGGAATACGGGTTGTTGTGGTTTTCCTGCTGACCGAGGCCGAGGTAAATCTTGTTGTTTCCCTCGTTTGCAGTACGGTCGGACTCGTGGATAGCGTCGTTCGTTCCCGTATTGGACAAGATACCCTGGTTGAAACAGGTCTGGTTCCAGGCCATCATCATTTCAAGGGCACGCATGTCTTCGAGCAGCAAACAGTCGATATCGAACGTTCCAGCAAGGCCTTTCTGCTTCACGGGGAACCAAGATTCGAATCCCATATAGTTGATTTGCTTGTCTTCGGTCTCAACCGGCGGGATCTTTCCAGTCTGCACATGGAGGGCAAACTCGTCGGAACCGCCTTCCTTGCCGAAGTGAACGCCGTTGGTGCAGTTCACTCCCACAAGGCGGAAGATATCGGACGGGATAATCAGGCGCCACCGGGTGGTTCGTTGAGGGTCGGGAAGGTGGTCAATCGCACTGGCATAGAACACCTTTTTCTTCTGTTCTTCACTAAGAGCCATATTCGTTTACCTCCTTTATTCCGACATGATCTCGGTGGAAATGTTCTTACCGTTCTTCGTGGATTCGACGGAGGTACGGAGGATAATCCAACGGGTGGACTTCGGCGGCAGGAGCTTCAGGTCAACGATCAAGAAGTTCTGGTCGATAATTTCCGGAGTATTGTTGGTATCATCGCAGACTACCTTTCCGTTAATCAATCCAGGAGGATTCTGGCGCATGATGGCATTGAGCTTGTCTTGCAAGTCAGAAGTGATCTGGGCACGGAGAATGGTCGTGTTCAGCTTGAACACCTTGTGGTCGAGATACTTGTAGAACATCTTGTGGATGCCGGCAACAAGCATCGTGACATGGACCTGGTTGAACGCGGTGTCTTCCATCTGGAGAGTGAAGTCACCCCAAATGCGGAGACCATCCTTGTTGACACGGGTCGCATTGACATGGATATCGCTAAGCTTTGCGTGGTCGCAGTTCTTGTCCTCGGAGCTGTAGGTACGAGTGAACCGTTCCTTGGTGCCCCAGGCGGCAGGAATATACGCCTCGTCGCCGGCAGGCGGAAGCCAGAAGATACCTGACTGACGGTTGGCCGTGATAATGGCTGCCAGCTGTACTGACTTCATGCATTCAACTTGGCTCTGCGTATAGAGCGAATCCTGGAACACACCGCGACCGTCATAGATGAAGCCCCAGCGACCAAGGGAAACTTGGCCAGCGGAAATCATCTTCTTGACAGCCTTGTTGATATCGGGTTCATACACGCCGTCGAACACGCAGAAACAGTCCTTACGGTTCTCGCAGACGTTAATCATAGCCTGCATGACCTGAGTATTCAGCGTTTCGTTCTTCTTTGTGAACGGAGAGTTGATGGCCACACCGGCAGCGACAAGCATGTCGACGTCGGAAGCGTCCTTGTTCACGAAGAGGTTCCACACGGTAGACAGCGTGCTGCCGCTGTTGTTGTTCTGCGGGTCATAGGTCCACACCGCGTCATTCATGATGGCCGGGTCGTCCGGGTTATAGGAAATAGCTGTGTAGCTTCCGTTGAGGACACCGTTCTGAATTGTCTGAGACAAGTCGTACGAGTTGTTCTCGAGGAAGTAGTCCAGCACACCAGACTCGTTGGCAACGAATTCTAGACCGCTATCCTGCAATTCGTATTCGGCAGCTTCGACAATGCTGAGCTGGCGACCGTTATGGTTGTACGGTGCAACCGTACCCTCGAACTCGTAGAGCCGTCCGTTGAAGCGGTAGCTTACTGCAAGGAACATACGGGCAACGTCGATGCCTTCGTCGCTCAGTGCGAACACCTGGATAGGATTGCCGTCGAAGTTGATGTCCACGTAGTTGGTCTTGGCGAGACCGAGTGCCAGGAAGCTGGCACCGATATCGGAATCGGCCAGAACCACTGGAGATTTCTCGACTTCCGGTTCGAACTTAGAAGCATCGGTAATGAACTCAGACGAAGTGAAGTCCACGTTAGGCAGCTTCTGGTCAACCTTGCTGACGTACATGGTATAGCTCGAAATCATGTAGAGGTCTGCATAATCGAACACTTCGTCGGTCTCGTAATCAAACGTAGCCGTGTCATAAGTTACTGTCTCTTCCACACTTGTATCAGAGAGTGTACCGATCACCTTGCTGCCGTCTTCCGACTTACCGGTCACAACGAACGTAACCGTCACCGGTTCTAGGTCGTTCATCTTGGTCAGTGTAATCACGGTATCAACCGCGGCATGTGTGACTATATTGGAATTACTGATAGAATACTGATTCACCGTAGTTACTTCGCCAGTCTCTTGATCAATAACTTCAACAGGAGTTACAACCACTTGTACGTTCTTCTCGGTGACCTTATAGGTAACTCTCTCTTGATATTTCGAATCAGCAGCATATACCGTCGCGCTAGTAGTTGTCATATTCAACAACTGGTATTCAACGGCGGACGCGTCCAAATCGATATCCTTGTCGGCATTTACCGTAATACGTCCGGACATGGAGTTGATTGCCGTGATGGTATAGATTTTACCTTCATACGCAGACGACTCGGCAGTATCCTTTGCGTTATCCTTGGTATAATCGCTGTTGGTGTTATGCACGATGGCAACCTGGTCGCCAACAGAATAATCATACGATGCGCTCGGATCAACCAAGATATCGGCCTTGTCGAACGATACGATATCGTTGACAGAAGCAACCTTACTGAACTTCTTGTTGGTCTGGATAGCCTCGGCAATCTTGTCAGCCACATGACGCCAAGTATTGTTCTTGGCCTCAGAAGCGTCGGTAATGTCCGCAATAAATACATTCGCATCGCTGGCATCAACGAAACCGTTAATTGTGACGGTCACACTAGCACCGGCAGTCGGAAATCTGTCGGGAATCTTACACGTGATATTATTCGTGTCGATGGTATCAACTGTAACCGGATACACGCTTTGGTCAGCAACGACTTCCAATTTCAGCTGGTCACCTTCAAGGATATAGAGACTGGCACCATCGATAGTCAATGTCATCGACACAGCGCCTTCCTCAATCGGAGCGACTTGACCAGTAATGTCACCGAAAGTGCTACCGTTGCTACGCATACGGACGAAGAACGGATTGCCTGACTTATCCAGGAAATCAATCATTGAACCGTTCTTCACGGCAACGTTCGGACGGCCCTGGGCAGGATTATGCGGATCGACCGCCTTTCCTAGCTTGACAGCATTGAAATTCTTCACACTGTTACCGGCAACGGCTGTACGAAGAGTCATGTAGTCAAATCCGTCAGCAATCGCGCTTTCCGAGTCACTATAAATAAGGACGTTCGGACGACCAGTGCCATAAGTGGACAGGTATTCGTCGTCAAGCTGAATCTTAACGGTCTTGTCGTCAATTTCAAGCACAGTGGCGGTAGCAGTTACCTGGGACGTACCCTTGTTGCCGAACGAATCCGTTTTCAGAGTCGTATTAGGCACAACCACCTTGTCGCCAACAACGAATACCGGCTTGGTAGACAGCAAACAACTGAATACACCAGTTGTAGACGGGACGTTAGTCGCGCTGAGGACTTCATACCGGTCAAACGCACGGTATGCAAAGCTCGGGTCACGGTTCATGATTGCGAACATGACCATATCGGTGCAGTGTTCACCATCGTAAGAACGGGATTCCTTACTGTCGGAGAAGTTCTCGCTAGCATCCACGTTGAACTGGACGTTGTTGTTGCTCTCGATCGTTTCGGCGATGTTGTTGATCTTGCGGGTAACGCCGAACTCTGCAGCGCCGTCCGTCTTGAAACGTGTCGAAGCGTAGTGCTTGACATTGAACGAGGTAGAGGGCAGCTGCTCGCCGGTCTTCTTGTCCTTGGCACAGTTATTGTCGTACAAGGCGGCGTTCTTATCGAAGGCGACCACGAACGTGTCGGTCTTCAAGTCACGCTTGTACGCGTCGGTACGACTGATTTCCTCACCGTACGGACGAACGAATTCGACTTCGCCGCCGGTAGTCAGCACGGCATTAGCGGCATACATGCCCTGGTTGTACTTGTAGCTCTGGTATCCGTAGCCGAGCTTCACGCCGAGCTCGCCAGTATTGGCCACAGGAATGATCTTATTGAGCTCACCCTTGGAAGCGTAGCCAACTATGCCGGCGACAGTGTTCGGATTCTCTACCACGGTATACGCGGAGTTGTCCTTCAGCTGGATTCGCACGCCAGGAGCATAACCCATTTTTGTTGCCATAGATTACCTCTGAAATAGGCTTGTTTTGATTTCAGTTTATGACATGGTCACGTTTTTTTCTCTAGTCCGACGCATATAAACTGAAAACGGAGAAATTTGAGGCATTATGACGCACATTTCAGGCATTCTCAACTACAAGCTCAACGAGTTAAAGGGCCTCCATCCGGATGAAACTGCCCTCATCGAGGCTATCCAGTCGGAAATCAGCAAGAAAGTGCAGATAATCTCCCCAGAAACGAGGAAATCGCTTCTGCAGTTTCCAATCCAGTTCACCCAGGCCATTCGTACGTCAGGCCGAGACTGGACAACACAGCTGCACAAGTGGGCCGACTACCAGCTGCATGACCTTGTCATGCTGGACCCCATCTACCTCACGACAAGCGATTCCAACAACGAGTGCGTACTGAAACGCCTAGTCAAGGCTGCCCTAGGTCTCACCATGACACAAGTGGTCAATTACGAGCTTATTGAGGAACTCTTCCAGAAGGACATGAACTACGCGGCACTTACAGTCGCCGGAGACCCCGAATCGGCCGAACCAGGCAACGCATGGTTCGAGCAGGACCTGGACGGCAAGAGTGTCATCGAATACCTCTACGACTTCGCGTCCGGTGAGGGCGAATTTTCCGGGAAAGGCCGCGACGAACGCATCCTTGCCATGTTTGACAAGTACGCCGAGAAGGCCATGACCCTAACCGGCGAGGAAGCTCTCCCAGTAGATATTGACGGCGTCGACCCCGAAGAAGACCAAAAGGCGGTAATGCAAGCCGAGGAAGACCGGGAGAAGTCGATGGAGACAAATCCACAAGACATACCGATCGCCTCCGGCGAATCCGACCCGCAGCAGACAGAGACGATGGATGAAGTGAACGGGGAAGAAGCCTCTGTAAACGAAAACGGGCAGATCGTTCCGCCCGATAACAAATCCGATGAATCACAGGACAAGCTATCCAAGGTTCTAGGAGTCCTTCTTAAACTCAGCGACAGCCTCGGTTAGCCTTTTCGCCATATTTCCAACCTGGTCGGCCAGATGTATTTCCGGCTCTACAATGGAGTCTACCCCGTCACGGAGCATAGCGACATTGATTCCACCTTCAATAAGGCTTACTGCTGTCGGCTCGTCACAGCCGAAGCTCTCCATTACCAGGGCTATATCATTTTTTTCTGCGGGCATTCTTCTTTCCCTCAGGCAGCTTGCCGTTAACCTTGTATTCGTACATGTCCTTGACCAGTTCCTCGTCAATCTCTCCGTTGCGAATCATCGAGTTCGCCGAAGACGACGAAGTATTGTACACGGTCATGACCATATCACGTAGCTTATTTGCATTGGCGATTTCGGTAGGATGAGCTCTCAGGTATCCCGTATTCAGCTTCATGCCGTTAAACGCGTTCATCACCTTCGCCCTGACCTTGGTAGTCAGTCTGGTAAACTCTACAGTGTTTATCGCAAGGAGCTGCTTGTATATTGACGGTGTCATCGACAGTGAATATATCGCGGCGTACGTATCGTGCTCCGCGATATCCTCCATGCCCATCGGCTTACCTAGAATACGGTCCTGTATGAACTTCGCGTGATCAAACGCCATAGGTGAACCCCGGTGCGTACTTCTTAAGCAACTGCATAACGTTCAGCAAGAATCCCCACAAGGCAAATTCCTGGTCGACCTGGTGGTTGGACTTGTACATCGCGTCCGCTAGCACAACGCCGAAAGGAATCAATGCGTCGTCAGGAAGACGGTCAACGGCATAGTCACCGAACGGACGGTAGACACCTTGGCAGAATTGTATATTCTTAGATATGTAATGGCGAAGTTCCCTTGCCTGGAATCCTACAGTCATGCGGAACAACGCCTCTATATCGGATTCAGCCATTGCAGGTGGTGCGCCGACAATACTTCCGTGGTTTTCCAAGAAGCAACGGTGCATCGACGAAATCATCATCCGGATATCCGGATAACATTCCTTGATTATGTTGACAACAGTGTTCTTTTCGACCGTACCGCCCTTTGCGTCACATTCGTTGTGGGCAATCTTCATCAGCCTAGTAAACAGCCGATTCTTGTATTCCTTCTCCTCGGCCTCGTCGTCTTCATGGACACCGAAGTCGATAGTCATGCACCTCGACTGGATTGCCGCAGGAATTCTCCACAGTTCGTTACACGTAAGGATGAACCTAAGAGTGCTGGACGTGTCCTCGATTTCCGACTGCAGTACGCGGTAGAAGTCAGCCGGCTTGTTTGGCTTGTCGGCCTCGTCGATGATAACGAATTTAGGCTGTCCGTCCGGTGTACTGTACTTGGAATACTCGTCGATGATATCGATGATTTCGGAATCTCTCTTACCAAACAGGAACTTGGACTGCGCACCGACCATTTCAGGGATCGCCTTGGCAAGAGACGTCTTTCCGGTTCCGGGTGCACCGGAATGAAGTATATAGTTGCCGAAAGAATTCATCTCGACGGCGCTCTTGAACATGGCCTCGATATTCTTGTGGAGGATGATCGAATCGAGGTCCGTGCCACGATATTTTTCTTCCCAAGGAAGGTTGCTATTCAGCGCTTCCGTCAGATCGTTACCGAAATTACTCTTTGCTGTAAGGTCAATCATATAAACTCTCGTTGTATGGGTGAAAATTTTATCAAATACTTGTCGTCAAAGACATCTAACGTATCACGAGCCGCATTGGCCCTTTACGAGCAAGTCTGCAGCGACGTGAACCCGCCACTTGTAGCACCTGTCCCGCCTTGTTGTACTCAGGAACTAAACGAAAACGAGTATTTCGACGAGCCAACACTGTCCGACGAAGAACTTCAAAAAGTCCATCAGGCGAAAACTGGGTATCGACTAGTTCTCGCACCATCAGCTGGACGCACTTCGCTCGGTATAATGGGAACATCCTTCCCACAAAACGTATGTGCATCTTCGGGTTCGTCTGAATCTTAGTACAACTTCTCATAATTTCTTCCTAAAACATAGACAGCATAAATTCACTCTCGTCGTACTCCAGGTACTTGTCCCAACCTACCGCCTCGAACAACCGTCCGAGAACCTGTGCCACACATACCTTCCAGTGTTCCTCCCAGTCCGGATGGAATATGTCAAGAAGACGCTGCGGGAATTTTTCCCCGGTGTAACATATGATGGTTGCTCCAAACAACTTGTCCGCCTTTTTGATAAATCGTATCTTGGAACCAGCGTACACGGGTTCATACGGATACTTGGACAGTTCCGGGTCGTGCTGGATAAGGTAGTTCCAAACTGAACCAGCCTTCGCACGCCAATCAACCTTCTTCCTTTCATCGGCGGGCATGCGTTCCATTAGCTCGTATGGCGGCGGCTCGCTCTTCACACCACAAGGACACGCGATATAGCTGTAATTCTCGTCATTTATCGCGTCATAAAATTCCTTCTTGATTTCCAGCAGCCGCTTACGGACCACCGACTTGTCCATGGTGTCCATCATAAGGTTGACCATGTCCATCATACGGTCCTTACCGAACAGAGCAGTCGAACTACGCACGAGCTCAAGTCCGGTGATCGCATATTCCGGCTTTACATCAAGTGTACCCTTGACCCACTTTCCGTTCTCGTCCTTGTGTCCCTGGTCCAGGTAGACAATGTCTTCCATGCTCTCGACAAGGCAGATGTACTTCTTCTTCGCCGTCACTATAGCCTTGAAAATGCACTTCTCGCGCTTCAGGAACAGTTCATTAACCAAGTAGTTCCACTGGTTGGCGTAGTTGAGCATGTACTCGTCCAGCTTTTCCTCAAGAATGGCCGCGTCAAGTATACGGCAGAAGTCGGTAAGACGGTACCTGTTGTATATGACACGGTAGTCTCCGCACATGAATATTCCGTCAGCAAACGTAATCTGCGCCTTTGTCCATCCGGTCTTGTCGTCGGGAGTCCTCATGTCCTCTCCGGTCCATGATTCCTTTCCGTACTTGGTGCATAGACGATTAAACGCCTTCTTGGAATCCATTTCGTGTTCGGTGTCGAACATATAACGTTCTACCAAGTCGTGCTTGTTGAACACGATAACCTCGGTGCCAGTACCCTGCTTCAAACGGAACGGCTCGTATATATCACCGAACTTGACGAAGAACGAGTCGGTATCGCCATGGCTCATCCTCTTGTAGTTGACTTCGCCGTCGGCATCAGTAAACGTGCCCACAAGCTCTGGGTCGATCTCTGGCTCGTATCCAAACACTTCCTTGAACTTGGCGTCGGAATGTATATCGTTGTTGATATACTCAGAAAGCTGCGCGATGGTGTACTTGATAAGACGTTGGCCATACGCGGTAATGGAAGCCGCATTGTCCACGTCATACAGCGCGAAGAATTCCGAACCCATCAAACCGTACAGAGAGTTGCCAAGCACCTTGTACACCTTCTGCATCATGTCGTATACGGCAGCAAGTTCCTTGTCCCCAGCCTTTTTCGCCTTCTTCATCTGTTTCTTCAAGTCTGAACGGCCATCGAACAATAGACGGGTAACTTCTGGAACGACACCGACCTTGTCCTTACGGAAATACACCTGGTACTTGCCGTTATGGTCCCAAGGAGACTTGATCAGGTTCTTGCGTTCCTCCTCTGTAAGCACGTAGTCTATCGGGAACGTCACCTTCATCTCCGGTGACGTGTTGAACGTCATCATGATGGACGGATACAGGGACCGGTAGTCATAGGACACAAGGTATTCCTTGTATCCAGGAACGGAATACACGAACGCACCAGGGAACACTTCCTTGTGCTGCTGACGGTACGGGGGAAATGTACGGTTAGTATGGTGAAGATGATCCAGCATGAAACCGGTAAGCATCTTCTTCGATTCAAACACGGAAGAGAACGGAACGCGTGCGGCCGCAGCGGACGTAACGGCAAGACGGAACATCTTCGCCTTGTCCTCGATCTTTACCAGAAGCCTTACGTCCTGGAAGTTATACAATACATAGTCTTCCCAGTACTTCTGCCACGATAGGTATCCGTCCGGTAACGGAGCCTTGTGCTCGCCGACAATCTTCTCGCCAATGTAGTCCAGCTTGTAGGAGGCCTCTTCCGAGAACGTGTACTTCTTGTACAACGCAAGGAAGTCGATTACCTCCGTACCGTTAATGACAAGCTCGTTCTTGTTATTCAGATAAGCACGCTTATTCTTCCCACGCATCCTCGACAGGAGGTCCAGTGAAATTCGGTCCTTTGGAAGTCGGGCCTCGTTAATCTGTTTCAGACGGTTGCATATATAGACGGTATCGAACCCGAAATTCCAGCCGGACAAGATATCCACATCGTTGGACCCGATACAATACAATACCTGGGTAATCAGTTCAGCCTCGTCCGGACAGACTATGTACTCGGCATTGTTCTTCTTCAGGAACTCCTTTCCCTTGTCGGAAATGTCCTTGACAAGTCCATACACGTAATACTTGTTCGTCTTGGAAAAGTATATCGTGACCACATTGATAGGATACTTGGCCTCGGTAGGAAGCGAAAAACGTCCGGTAGTCGCGTTTTCGATATCAAGGAAGGCTAGGTTGATGTCCTTCATGTCCGGATGGATGACACCGGTATCGGAATAGTGCTTCTGGAGGAACCGTCCACGTGGGTCGATATCAATCTCGGCAAGGTGGTTTGTAGGCCCTGCGTGGTTCTGCTTAAGCGTCTTTTCTATTTCGTAGGCAGAAGCACCGTTGCTTGGCTTAATCTGGACACGGTAAACTTCCCTGTCCCATATGTCCCTCATTCCACACGGCCTTGCACCGTACTCGCCCTGTTTGTCCGTATAGAACTCGTGGACGGACGGAACCGCGTCCATAGTACCATCGGTATACCATATGTACATACGGTCGCTTTCCGTGTCATGGAATACCGACCGCCACATAGGGCGCTTTGTTTTAACTTCTTCTGGTGTAACTTGGGCCATAATTTATGGCAAAAAATGTAGATAGAAACAATTTGAATTGCAAATAACAAGAAAAACCGCCGAATTTGGCGGTTTTTCTTGTCAAAATTAAACAGCGGAACTATTTAACTGCCGTTATCCTTCAGGGTTCGCGGATTTGACGCAATTACCGTGAGAGATACAGTCCGATAGTGCAGTTTTGACGGCATTCATGTATACGTCACCTTTGATATCCCAGTCAGGATGCTGTTCTTCCATCAATTTGTCTACATACTGAACTGTACCAATCGTGTCTGGAGACGAACCAGAACTGCTCGGACTATTGCACCATTCCTTCACATATGACGCCACACCATCTTTAATGAATTTTTGTTGTTCATCTGATAGTTCGGTAGAACCGTACACGCTTTCCATCTTCGGCTTCAAGTAAGAAGAAATCTTGTCGAACTTCTTCAATACCTTTTCGGCGTCAGCTGCGGTCTTGGAATCGGTAGCCAAGGCACGCACGCTCTTCTTGAAGATATCAATGCTCTTCTGGAGCTTGGCACCGTCCACGAACTTCTTGTTGTCGTCGGCGCCCTTGCGGTTATCCGTAGCGGCAGACTTGGCTGCGGAGTCGAACGAACTGCCAGAACCGGCCTTTGGAGCCTTGTCGGTCTTCACTTCGGTATTGGTCTTGACCTCGGTAGTCTTCCCTGCATTCTTCTTTTCCTTGGCATCCACGTTCTCAACGACCTTTCCGTCTTCCTTCTTCTCGCCTTCCTTATTAGCGGAGGACTGCTTGGTAAGCTTGGGGTCGGTAGCGGTCTTTGCCTTGCCGACCTTCTTCTTATCCTCGCACACGCCGTCACCGCAGCACCAGCTACCGGTATCGATTTTGTGTCCGTTGAAGTCCAGGATGGATTCGACCACCGGCTTAGGATTGTGGACCAGGCTGTAAGGTTCGTTGTCGATCGGTTCTGCAGAAATCCGGTCGAATTCGGCCATCAGAGCTTCATCTTCAAAAACGTTGAATGCCATATTAATCACCTCATGAGGATTCGTGATTTTTGTCAAATAGTTTATAGCCTGGTCAAAAAAAGTTTTCTGAATATTCAAAAAAGTCGATAAACTGACAGTAGTTCACAGTGAGATGCCCTATATGCCAGGTCAGTTCGACAACACCATCGCGGCGCCAAATGCACCGATTACACCCAACCGCCAGCCGCCAAACATACAGACGCTGACACAGATTTCCGGAAAGTCGCCGAATTCCGTCAAGGTGGAATTCGAAAAGAAGATGCGCGAACTGAACGACGAGCAGATGAAAAACCCACCCAACCAGATGGACACTGAAACAAGTCCACTGGCGCAGAACCGCATTGCCGCGTTTAACGACCTGAAGGACGAGTATATCAACGGTGCCGAATCTGAAGAAACCGACGAGGACGTCTACAACGACATCCTTGGCAACGTGGCAACGGACATGGGACAAGATCCCAACGCAATGGACTTCAACATGTTTGTTCCAGGCGAGCAAGACATGGCAGACCAGATGTTCTCTGACATTGACGAAATAAACGAAGAAACTCCCATGCCGAACGACGAAGCCGATACAGAACCTCTTAGCATGGACGAACTTGGTGAACTGGCCGAACCTGACGACGACGGCGTAGACGAGTCGTTCGACGACAACGACATACCAGAACTTCCCGAAGAGTAAGAAAAAAGGCGGCCATACGGTCGCCTTCTTTAATTGTCGCACTGCTTAAGCAATGTATGTACATTTACGCAAGAACATGCCGTTTCCGTAAGTCATCATGGTTCGACCGTTCTCGAAACCATGCTGCAGTACAAGGTCTGGGCAACCGGACTTACGCACCATCATTGTAAGGACGTCAAGGGGCAGTTCAATCTCGAACCCTTCCTTTTCCACCTTGCAGTCACCTACGGTCAAGTTCACGTGGATACGTTCGTCTTCCATTCCCTCGATGCCGATAAGACCGTCGTTGATTCCGTAAATGCGAGCCTTGCCGGTCGGGTTGACATGGTTGATATCGAAATACGTTCCGATTGCCGCAGAAATGGAATCCGCCTTGATCATGAATACACGTTCCATACCCTCGTTATTGTACGTAGCCAATGTAGAATCGTTGTAATCCACACAGAGCGTAGCGTAATTACCGGATATGCGCAGTTTCTTATGGGCCGTATCGATATCGATAATGACAGCCAACGAGAGGTCAAAGTCCAACGCGTTCACAAGAGGGATGGCCTTGAAAGTACGCGACGGAATGCTCAGGCTGAAATCGGACGTATTGTCAAACTGCTTCGCCGATTCATCGGTGTTATTGACCATTACGGTATTCTGCATGGCCGTAGCGATAGTACAATGCTCGTTACCGGTACGGTAAGACACCCGACCGTTCTTACGGTGAATCTCCACAGTATCAAAATCGTATACGCTATCAAGAATGGTATTGAACGAAATCTGGTCCATGACGATCCTGACATTGAAATCGGAATCATCCTCTTGTCTGACCTCGAACGGTTCTTGCGCGTCAAAACCAATTTCAAGTTCGAACCCACCTATGTCGTCATTAAAGAAGGCGCCAAGATACAGCTTGCCTTCACTAACCCACAGGCCAACGCTCTTCTCTCTGGTACCGGACAGATGGTGCACCGCGTTGCACAGGTCATATATCTTGATAAAGACCGGGTGTTCCATCTCAACGGACAACGGCAGCGCGTCCATCTTCACATGGATTCCGGTTTCCGTATCCACTTCCAGCCATATCTTGTTGTCCTTTGGGTCGACCACGGTACGAAGTCTGGCCACGGTCTCGGTATCCAGCAACGACTGTTCGACCAAAGACAAGGCTTGACCGAACCTTCCTTGCAGAACGAACATGGTAATAGGCATCGACTCGTCAGCAGTGGTTACTGCGGAATCGTCCTCAGGCGGAGTCATCTTGTTGAATTCGTCCAACATACCGTGCAATGACGGTGCGCGTACCTTCTGTTCCTCGGTAATTTTCAATTCACTCATATGTTTTTTCCTTTTAATATTAAATTATATCAGAAAAGGTCGCCGGAGCGACCTTATTATGATTCTGGCCAACGGACTAGATATTGGTCATGGCGCCGATGACTTCGTCTTGCTTGTCCACGGCTTGCTGGGACGGACCGTTATCGGCACCGAATTCCATATCTTCACCGCCTTCATCAGGCAGAGGCACTTCATCACCGCCAACTTGGTCCATCATGGCTCCAAAGGAACCGTCGTCCATAAAGTCGCCACCGCCACCAAAGTCGTCTCCCATAAAGCTGGCATCAACAGGCTCATTAGGATCGAAACCAACGTCACCGCCGAAGTTTTCCTCACCTGGAAGGCCAACGTTATCGGTATTCATCTGGTTATCATCCTCGGCAGTACCGTCGGTATATACATCAGGGAACAGTTCGGCCAGTTTGTCATTGAACTCGGCCAATGTCAGGTTGTCAGTTCCCGGGTTATTAATGTATTCGACGAACTTCTGGACTTGGCTTTCCGCAACAGTCGTGTCCAGTTCAGGATAGTACCGGAAGAAGGCATTGATTACGGAATCGGGAGACTGGTCCTTGATACCGACCGTACCAGTGTAGATTTCCTTGCCGCTTAGCGAAATACCGGAATTCTGTTTATTCTGTCCGGACACCATATCAGCCATCTTTTCGGAAATCATTTTTCCTAGGTTATCCAATGCGGAACTACCACCGGTAACACCGTCACCGGAAGCATTTACGTTTGTCAAGTCCGACTTGCCGTCGAACAACGCGTCCTTGAAGTTCACCAAGGAATCGTCGCCTTCGTTGAAATCGGTACCGTTTACGTCACCGCCGTCCATTCCAGGCACGGAATCGGGTGCCGGCATATCGTCGCCACCCATACTGAAATCCTCTGCACCAGGAGCCTGTTCTCCGTCTTCCAACAGGTTGATCGCGTTGCACATGTTCAACAGCTTGCCAAGTTCACTACCGACGGATTCATGATAGATAGCACTGTCCTCGGCATGCCAGGAATTGCTTATATCCTCGGTGCCGTTACCAAGTCCATTCACAAACTGCATAGTATCCAGGTCATCGCCAACATCATACGTATTGTTAGAATCAATCAACTGGTCGCAAGTCTTCAAAATGGTATAACCGAAGTTATTCGTGAACTGCGGACTTTCCAGAGGAACCTCATAGATATTGGACAGACCGGTATCCGAAGTCAACTTAACGGTAATGTTCTCGTTCTCGTTCGGATAAAACAGTTCAACAAGCATGTCGTGGTCACGACGGTTGATGATGAACTTGCAGTGAGTTTCCTTCATGTCAATGCTGGCAAGGTTCATCCTCATGCCCTTGTATGCCGTATTGGTGACGGCCTCGGTAAATACCTTCTTGTACAGGTCACGAGTAGTGATAAGGTTCTTACCGTAGGTCAACGGCTTGTTCATGTCATACTCACGATGGTCCCAGTCCTCGTTATCCTGCGGTTTTTTAACCGGGTCGGGTACTTGCTTGGTAAGCATCTTGATAACTTTTGTCCTGGACGGGACGACCGGTCCGCTTTCCGTGGAAACATAGACCATTTCCTTCATCGCCTTCAACAGCTTGTCCTTGTCAATCTGAGCCATGTGAGAGATTCCTAAATCTGCTTGTGTGCAGTTTATACGAATGCAAAAACGGCGGACCGAAGTCCGCCGCTTCCACCCATGACAAATCATTACTGAACAAGGTCAAACTGGGAATGTGCACCGGCAGAACACTCGGCAGCTCCCATCCAAAGGGTCATCGGCTTGTCCGGGTTGGCTCCAGGAACCAGTGACGTCGCCTTCAGCGACATCTGCTCGACACCCTTGAACGACGCATACGTGATGTCGATATCATATTCACCGCCGATACCCTTCATGTAATTGAACAGTTGTACAGGAAACACCGTTACGTTTCCCGGACGGAACACCTTCTTAATCATTGCCCTATCCAGACCACGAGTACAAGTTGCCGGTACGCAATACGTGATCTGCTGCGACATCTTCCCCTTGATATACAGCTTGATGCCGCCATCGTCGATCATCATCGTGATGAACTCGCACGTGGGGACTGCACGCAGCTTCTTGGCAAAATCGTTAACCATCTCCTCAGAAAAATGCATCTCGCCGAGCTTGGTCATAGGGTCATTATCACGAGTATACGGTATATGCACATGAGTTTCCTTAAAGCAGCTCGGGTCCGCAGTCGGGGTACGACACGTAATGCCGCCGCCGGAAAACTTGATATATTCGTATTTCCTGCCGGTAATCGACGTGTCGACCGTCAGCTCGGCAGTACCTCGTTTAGGGAAGTTGGCCAGTTCAGCATACTTTACGAACTCATTAAGGGAAAATATGTTGATCCGCTTGGTATCAAAGTCCAAATCGTCGGGTGCGGCTGCCAAGTGCGTAAACATGGCCGCTGCCGGTATATTGATATGGTTTCCGGGAATACGCTTCTCCACATTACCCTTAAACATAATAGTGCAGCCAGCCTTAGTAATGGTACTGACACTTTTCAGTAGGTTGTAGAACTGTTCGCTGAAGCGAATACCGATACTCTGTTCTGTCGATTCTTCTGCCATAATATCCTCTTGTACCAAATATAACTCATTCAAATTTAGGTTTCAAGTACGACTTCGGCACGAGGACTTTCCCCATTTCTATGAACTTAGGTTCAAGCTGGTTCCATTCAAGCGGAGTAAACGGGGCATTCAAGTCTACGCACCAGCTAGAATCGACTTCAATCTGCTGCATCTTTACACCGAGACGATTCATCAGCATCGACACGGCATACGGTACGCATCCCCTGCCGTCTCCGAAGAAGAACAGTTTGTGGAATCTGCGTAGGTACGACAAATATCCGCCTCGTATTGCAACGAACGGTCCGTCCAGCACAGCCACTTCGTGGTTGCCTACAGCAGAAACAGACCCGACAATACGCTTGGTCATCAAGTTGTTTTCGAACGAGAACTCGCTGTACATCCCGTATGTGTCAGGACACCGTTTCCATGTACCGTCCGGCAGGAAATAGCCATATCCGAACGGTGCGACTGCCCCATATTCCGATGGCACCATTTCGAGTTTTTTTATGAACGACGGATCCGTAACAAATGATGTTACGTGTGCCAGAACGATCCACGACGGTGTCGCCTTCGGATGAAGGTCCAGTATTTTATTGGCAACGTTGGATATGTTAATGAATACAGACTGTTGCGGCTTGAACTTTTTCCGCATGGCTACCATCCGGTCGCCTGCCGTATAAATAAGTTCATCGCGCTTCGGTCCGTTTTTTCTGTAAAGTACGGGTGCAAGACCGCCAAGCGACCTATGATACAATATTGTAACTACGCTAGGTATTTCGCTATGTTGCAGTATGTCGTCATTGGACACCCGTACGGTAGGGACTTCCTCAAGTCCGAGCGAACGCCTCATCATGTTGCGTTCCTTTGCACGAATATAACTAGCAGCATATACACGGCGTTTTTTGTCTTCCGCGATGAATTCCTGTTCCATCAAGGCAGCCTTGATGGCGATTTCAAGACTATCCGGTTCCGGCAGTTCGTATACCATAGTCTCGTCATTCGCCTTCTTTGTCTTCTTTGTTTTCTTTGCGGCAAGCTTACGTTGAGCCCTACGCTTTCTGTAATTAGTGCGGTCAAGATTGTCGAGGTGTTTCTTGCGGAACTCGGAGAGTTCCAGCTTCGGGTCAACGGCAACTCCGGACGCAACAATAGACTCCACTTCTTCCTTCAAGTATCCCCACATCGGATACCCGACCATTCCACGTGCCCTGGCCTCTTCGTTTAGCTTTGCGAACTCGTCCTTCGACACTACCTTGTATCCAGTCGGCTTATGTAAACCGTCAGACACTGTCGGAACGACAACAGAACATTTTCCTCGCAAATAGGTATTTATCCACAAGTCGCTCTTTCCAAATTTCAGCCTGATAGAGTACTTGGTATAATAGTTACGTCCCTCGCAATAGAAATACTGCCTCTGCAGCCTGTTGTATAGTTCATCAAGTTCACTCTTCTTGAACTCGTTATACCATCGTATACCCTTCTTTACCTTTTCCGGGTGTACCCACTTATAGAAAATGAATTGCGTCAGTGTACGTCTCGATACCCGCAAGTAAGTAGCGGCAAGGGAAGTGGACAATATGTCGGGTAGAGGTTCCTTCTTGACCATACGGCAGCCCTTCCTCTGCATGGAACCAACAACCTTATCGAAATAATGGGTTATCTGGTCTCTCGTCATGTGTCGAAGCCGTCTAGCCCCGCACTTATCGACACGATATACTATGTCAGCATTTCCCTTCATGAACTGTCCCTTCAACTGGTAACGAGTCATTCCGAAAAATACTGCGCAATCCTTTACATTCATAGTTGGCGGGACAAAGCGGACCATCTTCATCGGTACGTAATTCCTGATGAAATAATCATAGTCCTGGTAATACACGAACCTACCAGAATCATCACGGTGCTCGACCAACTTGCCCTCACGTACCAATCTGTCGTACAGTGTAATGCTTATCCCCATGTCTTCGAGTATATCCTGGACACTCCATTTTGCAATCGGATGCCTTGTAGTAAGCTTCTTCAACCCGTACGATTTCAATTTCTTCATACAGGCAAAATAGTTGTACTGCTTTACTCCGTTGTAATTGACCTTGAACGGTATACCGTCAAAAAAATCGATTGCATTCAAGTACTCCACCGGCTTATCGATATACTTTGCTATGCGTTTCGGCAATACATATTCGTCAATACGCGCTTGTTTTCCTTCGTTCGTCATCAGAAATACACCTCGACTTTCTGTTTCGCTGCCATTTTCTGCACAAGTTGCCGACGACGTTCGCGTTCTTCCTGTTTTTTCCGTTCGACCATGTTGCCACGAGACAAAGCAAACAGAATCGACGCACCTTTCGGCGACCTGCTCCGTTCAGCAATAAATTCATCGCGTACATATCCTTCATCGTCGACTGGCATCTCGCCAGACAGAACCGCACCGTTCACGTCCTTCGCCTTGATACCGGTCCAGTCAAACCACTTGTACCCCTTCTTGACGGAGTCAATCCTGGCAAGTTCGCCAGCATTGTCGTTATCCCATAGCACAGTGCAATTATCCATGTGCTGCGATATTTGCGGATTATCAGCAATAACCTCGTCAAAATGAGAAATGCCACCTATCGCTATCGAATTCCGTACAAACGTCGAATCGATGGTACCCTCGAGTATATAGAACGGCTTTGTCACGTCAAGGAAATCTATATTGTACGCTTGCCTCTTCACACCCTCGAAATTACGGTATCTCAACGGATTGTCTGGATCAAGTGCCCTCGCGTCAAACTGCGTCCATGAACCGCCGTACTTATAGAACGGTATGACTATACGGTTCTTGAATTCGTTGCCGATTGGCATCCCGTTTTCATTAACAAGCGGGGCACCGATCGAATCTCGCTTGATAAACTGTGGACCTTCTTGACATACGTACCATTGGTCATATACTTCCTGTCGGATACGACGTCCCTTGCAAAACTCGACTGCCTTGTACGCCAGCGGATGGTTATCCATCAAAGAAACCAGCTCGCCGTCCATAAACGGCAATTCAGCCTTCTTCTTCCGTTCCTTTTCAGCAAGTTCCTTTTCACGCTTTTTCTGTTCGGCCCTATCGCTATCATCGAAACCGAACACCACAATCTTGCTATACGCTTCCTCGTCATTTTCCTTCAGATACTTCATGATATGCTGGCTGATTCCACATTTATAACACTTGAACAGCCAGGTATCCCTATATACATAAGCCTTTTTCTTGTTCGGCCTATTCATGTCCCCGCAGAACGGGCACACAAAGTTGTAGAACTGCGACTTCTTTTCCATCGCATATCCACCGAAATGCGACTCTACCGCTTCTTCCAAAGCGCCATCAGGTATGTTTTCATATGAAAAAGACATTGCAGCACCTATTAGAGTGGCGCTCAATTTTTAGTCGAGCGCCACTCGGAGAACCCATTCTAGTTGATGACGGAAGACTAGAACGGAAGATCAGTATCGTCGTCATCACCTTCAGGCAACTGGTTTTCCAGAGACTGAGCGGCAGTCTTCTTCGCTACCGGAGCAGCCTTGGGCTTCGCCCAGCTTCCCGGAGCAGCGGACTTTCCGGCCATTGACACCAGGTCAGCGTCATCGTCCTGCTCTACAGCGGGAGCCGGGTCCATATCGGCGCTTTCGCCAAGGAACTCGGCACCAGACATCTTGTTGGTACGAGACGAATAGTTCGGGTTCTGCGGCGCACTAAAACTCTGCGAAGCAGCATTGTCTTCGCCATTGTACACGCCACCGTTTGCCTTGGCGGCAGTAGCCTTTTCGATAAATTCGCGCCACACGGTCTCGGCCGCTTCCTCGGTAGGAATATCGGAAAGGTATTGCGTCAAGTCATGACAGTTGTTGAGGATTTCGAGCATCTCGTCCTTGGTGTCTGCCAACGGAGTAGATTCTTCCACGTAGTCGGAACCGTCATAGGAAGTCATGTTCTTTACGGCATCCCAGCTTACGATTACGCCGAAATCGACACCCTTTGCCGGAGAATGAGGAATGAATTTCCTCTTCGCCTTCTTCATCTTGGCCAGCGCACCCTTGGCGTTACTTTCATTAGCGTTCTTGATGTCATTGTCAACACTGTCGTCGAACGGAGCACGAAGGGTACGTTCGACAGCGTCGCTATGACGCCATACGAGAACCTGACCGTTATTGGCCGGCTTGTTATCATCTTCGCGGACAAGGATATTGGTGAACCATTCCGGACGAGATCCCATACCTGACCACACCTTGAGTTTCGGGTCACCCTTCTGGTAAGTCTTGGCAAGTTCGTTGTAACGGTCCCATACGGCACGACAAATCGGACAGTCGGAACCCGGCGTATTACGGCAGCACTTTACTTCCTTGCGAACGCCGTTCAGTCTGAGGTGGTGATAGAGGACCTTGACGCTCGGGTAGGTCTTGTTCTTGAGGCCTTCGATTCCCTGGGGAAGAAGACGGACAATTGCGCTATAGCTAGGATTGCGCTTGCTAACGCTAGGCTTCCAGCGGACTGGGTCCACGGCACCGTTCATAGCGGTAGCTTCGTCAAGGTTGGATACGGTATCGATGTCTAAATCGATGAAATCTGTGTTGTTCTGGTTACTCATGGGATACTCCTTGATATCATGGGTTAACTATGGGTTTTTATTGGTTTCAGTGGTTTCTTTGTAGCCGGTCCACCAACGGCTGAAATGATAGAAAGAATAAATTTGAAATGCAAATTGGCGAAATTAAGTGTTTTTAGGGGATTCCTCTGGTTTCTGGTGAGTCAACAGCATCAGCGCGTCGTGGCGTTTCAACGCCGCGTCAACTTGTTCGTCAAGGTTGTCGGGCAATTCGAAGTCAAGGTCGTCCAAGTGAGCCTCCTTCAAAGTACTGGTTACTTCCTCCATAAGCGAGTCGAAGTCCCAGGCTATCTGCTTGTCAATAACACTGTTGATAATGCACAAGTCGGAGAACTTGGCCGCGTCACCAACGAGTTTCTCGTTTTCGACCTCCTCCACGTTGTTCGGATCGTAATCGTCGGATATATGCAAGGTACCGTCCTCATCGACGGAAAGTGCATTAGCGGCTTCTTCATCGGACATGGCCGAAGCTTCCTTCACGTCCTCGTCATCCCGTGCAAACTCGTCCGCACGCTGCATGTAGCTCTTTCCAATGAACGGATTGCGCTTCTGGTTCTCCACAAGCCACTTGTTGTACGCCTCGGTACGAACAAGGACACCCGTACCGGCACCGCCGGCGGTGTTTTCGGAGCCAAGGTTTACTATCGCGTTAGTAAGATTGTCGCGTTCCTCTGCAGCCTTTTCTTCGGCTATCTTGGATTCTTCCGCGTCCTTTTCAACGATTTTCTTGTATAGCGAGCCAAATTTTGTAAATTTCGACATAAAACACCTTAATCATCCAATCCCGCTAGAATAAAAGCTTCCTCTTCCGGATCGTCTTCAAGCAGTTTATCAGAAAGTTCCTGAGGCATCTTTATATTCTCTCCTATTTCCTCTACACGTTCGGCCTTCATCGCGGCTCGTTCGATATCGGTCTCCGTTGCCCGGATACCGGCTTCCTTTGCAAGCAGCAACTTTATATCCATATCCAGCATGGCAGCCAGCTTGGACGCGTCAACCATCGTTTCCAAAGCGACCAGAAGCTCCATCATACCGAAGTCCTTTTTACAGAACTTGTTATACATCCACCACAATCCGGCATTGACCTTTTCGCTATACTTCTTCAACGTCGCTTCAGGCATTGTCAATACAAGACATGTGTCGTCGTCGAACCTTGGTGTCTTGAGATATTCGTTAAATACCGAGACTATGGTTTTGTTGTCGGTATTGGGAAGGGTGATCGAATCCAGGCTTTTCTGCTCCGATTCATCTTCATTAAGGTACTTATCAAGTAAATCCATAAGAAAACCGCTTTTTCTTATGAAATTACTTCTTTCTACATCAACTGGTTGGCCATCTCGCAGCCGGACGAAACCGCCACCATCTGCTTGTCATCCAGCTTCATACCCCTCGGTGAACCACCAGACCGGCCATACTGTCTCTGCATGCCACCGGCCTGGGCATTGGCGTCTATTGTCGCCTGAGTACGCAACTCGTGCTCAGCAGCAATGTCTTCCTCGGACGCACTGTACCACCTCATCGTAGCATAATCGTACTTGGTATAGAAACCAAACTCGTTTTCGCCGAAACGGTTCTTCTTTACAAAATTGGCGTACATGTTAAGCTTTTTCAAGATATCGTCCCTGGTAATGGTCACCATGATATCCGCAGTCTCTCCAAAGCCAGCCGACCCAGACACCGATTCCAGACCGGCGTCAAGTCTTGAATATCCGGTACGGTTAAACTGCACAGCAGAAATACCTACCATATTCCTGTCGATACACATTTCACGCAACTGCTCGGCTTTTTCCTGCCCGTCAAGGTACATGTTCTCAAGAGTACGGTGAGTCCGGTTCGGCTTCATGATACCGATATAGTCTACAATAAGCACGTCCGGGTTTTTCTTATAGATTGAATAGAACTGGTCTATCCTGGCCTCTATCTCGGACGGCGTAGTAGTCGTCTTCATCCGTATGACCTTTAGCCTACCGAGCTTCTCTACACCAGGAATCTTGGTATTCTCTATCAGGGATCGACACTCGTCAACAGACAAGTCTATCACTTCAGACTGGTCAACACCAGTCAAATTGGCGGCAAGTCTCCGCCAGACATACTCTTCGGAAAGCTCAAGGCTGATATAAAGGACGTCATACCCGTAACGGATGAAGTTGCACGCCTCCGAACCCATGACCAGCGACTTACCAACGTTCGGCTGGCCGACAAAGATAGTCATGGTCTTTCTCGGGTACCCCCCAGAATTCGGGTCCATCTTGTTCTGCGCTGTACACATGTTGATAGAACCGATAGCAGAACGAATCGGATGGGACATTTCCTTCAATCTACGCTGGGCTTCCTCGATATCGTCAACAAGGTCTATGCCAAGCGTCATATGGAGACTGTAGTTCAGCTTCTCCTTCAATATAGGGAGCATTTCCCTAACGGCATCCATATTGTTATCATAGATTGCCGTAGCGGCATCGCGGATGATATTTTCAGACGCACGTTCATGGTAGAAGTTTTCCAGAGTGTCTATGACAAACTCCGTCTTCATGTACGGAACATCCGAATTGCATATCTGGATCAACTTCTGTCTGGCCTGTTCGCCAAACCCAGTATTACCGAGACCTACTATCAGTTCTTGCGCTTGCGGGCGACGGCGATGTTTCTTGATATACTTGCGTATAATACTGATAATCGTCTTGTTCGTCTGGTCACTGAACAGCTTATCGTCCAAGAACGCGGTCATCTTTGGCGCTATGTTAGCGTCATCCAGGTACGTACGGATAACAAGGTCTTCTATTGTCAAGTCATATACGGCCATAAGTCACCAAGAGCGATAGCGCACCCGATTGGTGCGCCAAAGATGCTATTCCTTTTCCTCGTCAGAAATAGCGTTGTTCAAGTCAGACGAGAGCAATTCATCCTCAGCGTCCATCTTGGCCTTCTTTTCCTTGGTGGCCTTCTTGACCTCGGCCTCGTCGATATCGAGACCTTCCTCATCATCAATCAAACGAGGCGGACGGAACTTGTACGCGGTCTTGACATATTCGTCAATCTCGTTAAGAATGGAACCGAGCCCCTGCTTGGTTGTCATCATCTTCATCGTGCCGACAAACCACTGGTCGGGCTGAAGTTTCGGGTCTTTAATAACGAAGCAGTCCTTCTGCGTAGTCTTTCCATTCTTGTCCTTCGGCTTCTGCAGGTTGGGGAACTTTTCTTGACTATACTTTTCAACAAGTCCTGCGTTTTCGGCCAGCTGCTGCAGACCATAATAACGGTTCAGACCGTGGTCATAATCAAGGTAAATAGGACACGATAGTTTCTGTTTCACTAGACGACTCTTGAATACGGTTGCATTCAGAACAACGCCTTCCACTTCGCCATCCTTACTCGGCTTGGAGAAAGTCTTGTGAAGACTGAGAATGATAGATGTACTGAACTTGGCGCCCTCACCACCAGCAATCTTCTGCGGATTTCCGTACATCGTTCCCGGGTCCATGTAAATGTGGTTCGTGATGAACATAGGAATACCGAGGTTGGCCGCACGATTTGTAATGGATCGATACATGCCGGCAAGCACCTTGGCCTTGGTCATATCCTGTTTCAGCTCTCCCTTCGTAGCGTCATCGATAGCCTTGTTGGTAGACAAGTTACCTTGTGAATCAAGCAATATGGCTACCTTGTACTTCAGTTCGATACTGTTGCCACGGTCTACTTCGAGATCCTTGATAATACCATTAACCGAGATAAAGAAGTCTTCGACCGTAGTAATTTCCTTAATGAGACGGTACTGACCGGGAATAAAGCCGTTCTGCTCTTCAAGATCTTCTTCGGTAGTTTCACCCTCGGTATCGTAGTAGAAGATGTAATAACCCATCTGCTGCAATTTTGCCGCAAAATTGTTCTTTCCAATATAGGACTTACCAGAACCCTGCTCACCAGCCACCATGACGAACCTGTTCAGCGGGAACCCACCGAACAATGAACCTGAAAGCAATGCGTTGAATGCATAGGAGCCGGTGTCACAGAACCCGTAAGAAGGGTGCCTAATCAACTTGTCGGCGTAACGGTCATTGACCTTTATCTTGTTGAGGAATGCGAACTTATCGTCCGCTACGTTCTTTACTTTTGCCATAATGCGGCCTCATGGATTAATAATTTTCGGATAAAAGGTAGTTATGAATAATTTGAAATGCAAATCGGTTAAAATACGAGGTTTTTGGCGGTCCCGGTAGGCGGTGCAAGCAAGTCTATACCCCCTTCAAGAGATTCCCATGCATCGCTGAGACTCAATATCGGCGTCATGAACACGTCCACCTTGTCAAAATGGACCTTGGTCCACGGGAACTTCATGGTCTTTATTTCTAGTGGTCTCCTTGTCAGTACTATATACGGACGGAACTCGTTCAGCTTCTTGGCATCATACGACCCAGCGAGTCCACGTATCTCAAGTTCTGCACATCCGTTCACTACATTAGTCACAGTTACCGACGGCGGAGTATTGCCACACTCGAGATATACCAATACAGAGTCCTTCTTGAGAGGGGTACTAAAAAACTCCGCCCTTCTAGGGTCGTGTATGGCAAACAAGTATTTTTCCAAGTCAAAATAGCCAACCAGCTGCCTATGCCTAGGCATCTGGTAACTGGTATACACGAAACGGGTGATTACCGGCTCATAGAGCCGTCCGTTGTTATCACCAAGATGGGTCATTAAACCATATATATTACGCAAGTCCTTGCGGCGTTTCGTCTGGAACGACAGCGAACGACCGGCCACATCCTTCAATATTCCCAGTGTTTCATAAAACCTGGATACAAACGTATGCCCATTAAGCGTAAACCTTGATTGTGGCGGAAACATGTTCAACGCATTAGCAAAAGAAGCCGCATCGCCACTCTTCATCTTGACCGTATCGTTAACTACGTGAATGTCTACGGTCTTGCCGTTCAAATGCACCGACGGGATACTGTAGCCAAAAGAGTTGACGTACGGCTCGGTAGTCATCTTCACATATGACGCGAGTGCATTGTTTTCAACCATACCGAACTCGGCAGCAACGTCAATAAAATCTCGAGAATAGTTCTCGACGTATACAATCACCTTGTTACCAACTGTCTGTAGAAGCATCACACTACCTTGCCACGGTTCTTGAACGGAAGTCGTATCATTTCTGTCCTTGTTGAGGGAAGCACGCAACAAAGAAGCAGGTAATACAAGTTTTCACTATTGTCAAACTCGCACAGACTCTGCTCACCGTCTATGTATACCCTCGGCTCGTACTGGTGCACTTTCTGTATGCATTCCTGGAGAAGCGTAATTCCTTCCTCCCTCGATCCTATCTTGAATAGCCGCTGTTCGATACCCGTACCGAAATGCTGGTTAAATAGTCGTTCACCCGGGTTGGTCAAAAGAATCGAGTATACGTTCTGTATAAGGCTTGTTTCATCAGTGACTTCCGTTATGTGTGCAAATCCCATATCACGGTTATACAGAGCGGTTCGGCTTACCCGAGCCGGATTAACCACACCCGGCTTTATTTTCTTGGCCAGTTTAACGTTCCTAGACGCCGGGTCTACATCGACATATATGTAAGCGTCATTATCCGTGATCGGAACCCGTTCGTCACCACGTACCGTACGATACACAACAACATTCACGTTACCAGAAACACCCTCTGGTACCGTCACGTCAAGATACGTCGGACTACCGGAGACTACCGCAGCCGCAGTATTGTCGAACATGACTACATTACTGTATATCGATTTACCGAAATTGTAATCCTCAGGGCTTTCCGGTGTTATACGGACAACTTGGCCCGGTTCAACCGTCTGGTCAGATAGCTTAATGGAGAATAAGTCTTCCGGACTAGGCTCACCACCAGATACAATGATATATGGCCTGTGCGACACGTCCGGATCAGACGTAGACGCGAATTCGACGTAAGGATTACCAAGCCCAACAACCTTAATGGCTATAGACGGCGTATAAGTAGCACTGCCGGACAACCATTCTTCCAATATGCTCTGGTCAATAGGTATGGATACCAGCTGGCCATAACTGTCATCCGGTATTTCACCTGGAGTCAACTCGTTGACATCACGCAACCCAGGATTATTCAGTATCAAGCTACCTACCGGTATATTGGTCACGTGACGCATAATTTCGTCATACATCATCATGGTGCCCCATCCGGCGGCGTCCATCTGGTACAGAATAAGTTCAACCTCACTGTAATGCATGCGTTTCACATACATTGTCAGTTCGGCAGCAGCCGCTTCCGGATTAGACCTGATTGCGTTGGGGGCAAACCGTATACACGCAACTGTTTCATCATCGCCACCCTTGCATATAAGCACATCTTCCGAATTATGATTCTTGTTCCGTTCATTACTGGCAAAATATGTATCTATCAACGGAGAGACCTTTTCAGTATTTACCGACTGGTCATAATCAGAACCGTTATCAACCTCGGTTCCACCAGTTGACCCACCCTTTCTTCCGGATGAAACTACAGGCCAATTGACTGGTACCATCCGTGACGGAGTTCTAGGCGTATACATCACCCTAGCGCGTACTAAAGGCTCGCTTAATACCGCACCTACTCGTACGATAGAACCATTCACGTCTATCACACGGCACATCGAGCCGCCTATGGAAACCTTATCACCCACGGTTAACGGAGCACTATAACTAATACCGGTATCAGCATAATCAAATACGGCAGACTCCTCCGTTACTTTTTTCAATGTAAGCTGTCCGCAATCGTAATAGCACGCTTCCCATACAGAAGCCGTATATCCGGTAGGGTCAATTTCAATCTGACCAGTTACATTCTTGTAATGCTGCGTTGCGTATCTATATACAGTTCCAGATACTTTATATAAATTGTACGTACCGCATATACGCAAACCGTCCGGACCTAACAAATGATTTTCCGTTATAGACGGATTACTTATTGTAACCGAGGTACCATCAACTAATTCATCTGTATCTAGTTCAAGATACACATTACCCGGCTCTACAAGTATCCGGCAAATATTATAGTCGCAAACATGTCTTTCGACAAGAATGTTGACCGGATTGACGGCAGCATCAACATACGACTCGGATGATGAATCCACATCAGACAAGAACTCAATAACAGTCTCATCGCCGTCTAACGGTACAATTATCTCAGTGTTGTACTTATGAGCATCAATTCTAGGTAACCGGAACCCGCTAGACCAGTCGTCGTATAAGCAATTTTTATTACTAACGAATAATCCAGATCCCTTCTCACCAGAATACGACAACAATCCACCATATTGCATAAATAAACGTACACGGCAATCATATTCGCTTGCCGATACTAGGTAGCATGTATTCTGGTTAATATTAGACTGTCGTACAGTTAGCGTCATATTTCCACCTTACAGCATGGAATTTCCTTGCATCATCATCATTATGTCATCATAATCGTCCGCGTCGTCGTCAACCGGCTTGTTAACAACCGGCTTATCTTCAATTACTGGTAGAGGTTTTGCTTCATCCATCTTCTCAGTATTCAGCTCAGTTGGCTGATTATCGAAAGTAATCGTAGAATACAAGGCTTGAATCTTGCTTGTAACCGTCCGGGAAAATGCCAACAACGACCGTAAAAATTGATGGACTTTCTTTTGTATATCAGGGTTATGGGTCAATATCAAATTGCCACCGAGGGCCTTGTACATACGTTCTCTAATAAACGCATTCATTTTAGCAATATGTACCTCTTTGGCATTTCTACCGTTAAGCCTACCAGTAACCACCTTGATTTCAACACCAAGGCTCTTTCCAAGTGCAACTATATACTTTGTAATTGCATTTACCTTATCTATATCATCCCCAACCGCATTAAACGGCATACTGGGCAATCTACATGATTTAGCCAGAGTGTTATAAGCATAAATAGCACGGCTAACCTTATCTATCGAATCTTGCAAAGACTGCTCATATTCAGTATAATCAGTGCTATCATACATATCCTGTAAAGATTCCTGATTATCAGTCGACAATTCCTTCTTGTTTTGTGCAGACTTGTCATCCTCCGGGTCGTCAGAATTTCCACTAAACGTGGTACTTTCCTCTTTATCGTTAAGCCGGGCAGTTTCGGTAATGTAATCAAATAGTGGTGACGTAGGATCGGCAACCATCTTCTCAAACGTAGATGCGCTGTCCGCATCGAGTACAACACGATACTGTTTCCGCACACCGGATTCTAGTGACCCGTTAATACCAAGTCGTTTCAATATTCCATCAGAACCGCACAAACGCTTTAATCCAGCTAAAGAACCGTAAATAAACCTAACGCCGTCTTTCCGACGTTGCTTCAACGAATAATGGCATAGATACATAGGCGAGTGCGTACCTAAAATATTAATCGCTTGTTCGAAGCTACAGTTGTTCTTTTGGGCTTCCTTATTTATTTGTTCAGCATTCATCGGAATGAAATACATCGTCTCGTTAAACCGGTCACCAGTCAGCAAGCCTAATTGGCCGGACTTCTGGTTGGTTATCCGCTTATTATGCAACACCAATGCGGACACACTTCCGCCCCTATCATATAATGTTGATTTTTTATCGAAATCGACATTATCATCACCATAAAATGTTTTCGCCAAATAATCCTCAACGTCGTACCAGACATCATCGCTGTCGTATCTGGCGTTAATAAGTTTGGCTTCTTCCAACTTATCCGGATCATTACCATACTTTTGGTCAATTTCATTATGTACTAATGACTTAAGTAGGTCTATGACGGAATCGGTATCTATTTCGTCAACTTTACCTGTCATCTTGGCGTACTCGATCAATGCGCATATTTCGGTATTCAGCACATCGCTCAAACTAGTATTCTTTTCTTTCTTCTTTTCGGATTCCATATCTACCTCGACGCCATGTTACTTAAGCAATTTGTTATAATAGTCGTTTGCACTCAGCCATCCCTCGATGGATAGAGTCCCAACTATACATATGTAACTAGTCCCGTCATCATCCTCGGATTCCAACGAGAAACCAATCAACCCGGTATTGACAAGCAAACTCATAGTATCGTCGATACGAATACCGCCAACATCACGGTCACCTTCATTACTCTCACGCAACCCCTCGAAAAAATCCGGATCATCGCTAGCCGTCTGGAATTCCAATATCGAATAAGTTTCACCGCCATCCGACTTATAATGTATGGCAACACCATTCGCCATCATGTCCCCGACACCGGACACATGAACACTATGCGAACTGCTATTCCAGTTAAGTACCGGCAAGTTTTTTACCGCCGATACGAAGTCATCGGTATCCAAGCCAGAACAATGCCATACAGACAATAATTTCGAAGTATCTATGATATCGGTACTTGTCCCGCGCAATACCGACGCTATCCGGTCAAAAAAATTCTTGTTAGTACGGTCAAACAACAGATGTCCGTCGTTATCTCGTGTAGACCGGTACGTAATATCGCCCTTGCCCATCAAAGACGTGATACTGGCACCAACGGTTATCGATTTGTTGTATTCCAATCCGGTATCAAATACCGACTCGGCATCCCGGTCATCCACACTATCCTTGTCAACCAACGCACGCATCATCGTACTTCTCAATGCGTCGCACCTGGTCGACCAGTCCGGAAACTCCTTGTTTCCATGGAACTTGGCTTCCAGCTTGGACTTGGCTAGATTGTACGCCTCGTTCAACATATCGTCATTGGTGGCAGCAAGATAGTTGTCTATGCCGAAAATGCGCAACAACCTCGGCCATATAGTATCCAATCCAATCGACTTGTTATACATACAAAAACCTACGCGTACAGTTGTACACGCAGTTTATCAGTTTTCTGGCATAATCTATCGTAGATATTCCGGTAATTCTATCAGCACCGGAACCTCGTCGGTGTCAGTATCATCGTCCGGGTTCACCATTATATCCGGGGCATCGGCCTCCTGGGCTGGACCGTTGGCTTCCTCGTCCAGATCCTTCAGTATCTTCATCAAGATAGCATAGGCCTCGATATATTCTTCGTCATCGACGAAAAGCGTGCCCATAGGCAGTCCGCCGGACTCAACGACCCATTTCGCCCTGGCGTAGTATCTGGCGTCATTAGGCACCCATACGTCGTAAATAAACCCGTTAGGCGAGACCTGCGAACCAACATAGACAATTTCCGGCTCGCCTCCCACCAAGATTACCTCCCTTCCGGACGGCAATTCATCATGTTTCTGATTATAATCACGATACGGACGGAAAGTCCTTGTCAAAACTGGTTCGATCGAGTATATATCGTATAAGTAACCACCCGGCAGATAAAGACTCCCTAACGACACGATAGTGCCGTTCTTTATAGCCATCTCCACCAAATTCGGGTCGATATCGGCCGATTCGAGGAGCGGAGACTTCCGCGCATAGTTCAATACGAATTCCTGTACATTTACAGTGTTGTCCACTATACCTAGCGATATAACGTGATTTGAGTCTGACCCGCTCAGACTGGCCACCATCCTGTTAACCGAATCATTGAATTCGGCGTCATTCTCGTCAATACCGCTCAAAGAACGGTGAACCGGCAAGATATACGGAATGCCGCCATATACAATGACGTACAGCATGTCAGCCCGAGCATACATTCCGATGACCCCGCTGGTACAGAATACCTTTACCGGTGGAGAACTATCGGGATACTTGTTTTTTAACTCGGCCACATAGTCCTTGAAGTCGGCGACTATATCCGTACCGTCCACATCAGAAAGGTAAGCAGCCAGTTCCTTTTCGTCAACGCGCACCAACCCACTGGATACCGGATCCGTCCGAGCAAACGTATCCCTCATGACCTTCCCAAGGCTAATTACCCCGGAAATAATCCTGCCCTTGCTCATCCAGCCCGGAAAACGGCCCAAAGTCACGGCAGCCATACGTCCGCCGTGACCTATGCGCGAAAACAAGGACTTTATTTTAGAGAGCTTCAACATCCACAATAAGCCCTAGGCTATTCTTCACGTCCTCGTACATCGGTTTCATATTCGAGTTACGGATAGACGCCTCTTCAAGATTGATGATCGTATCCTCGATAGCCTTCTTGATGACATCGGGTACGACCGCCGTGTCGTATTCGACCTCGAAATCGTCTTTGACGACAATCTTCCCGTTATCGTCCCGTCCTACTCCGGCCTTCTCGTAATCCTCGTCGGATACATTGACCGTGTCGATAAATTCATCAAACTTGCAACGGACCGGCCACGTGCAGCCAAGCTTTTGCGCATTGTTGATAATGTTAATCCTGTCGGAAACCTTCAGTTTGACTTTCTTTGCCATAAAAACCTCTTAACACATTAAATTACATCATTTATGCGTGAATTTCGCCATTCTTGGGCTTTCTTGATATCATCGGGAGACCGTTCCACCTTTACAGAAACTGACAATTCCGCCTTTCCGACACGCTTCCTGACGGGCAACTTGTCAAAATCGGACGGTTCAAGCGTTACATAGGAAGACCACGACCCGACACGAACCACCTTGGTCACGCCGAGAACGATGTCCTCCGGGTATACCTCAACCGTCACCGGAACCGCGTTGGTCACGTCATCATAGCCGATTCCGTCTACCGGGGTAACGACGAACCGTATATTAAGGTTACCGTTGACGCCGCCATGAAGTCCGCTGTTACCAAGGCTCGGAACCCTCATACTTAAGGAACCCGGAGTATACCGTATAACCTTGTCTACCTTCTTCTTGACAGTACCCTTGCCACGGCATACCGCGCACGGCTTTACCTTGACCTTGCCAGTACCACCACACTTGCTACACCCAGTACGCATTCCGCCCATGACGATATACCCATACCCACCACACGTCGAGCACGTATGCTCAATGCCTCCGCCTGTACCGTCGCATTCAAGACACTCTGTAGTACGGTTGAACGATATAGGCATGGCATCCAGTCCCTTTAGAAACACGTCTACCGGTATCTTCACCTTCAGCTTGATGTCGCTTCCGTTCTTCGTTTTCGGGTCGGCCTTTGGCGGATTCTTGAAATTCTCCGCTACAGTTGGTCGACCAAACACAGAAGACAGCATGTTGAAATCGGCAACAAACGCATTCTTTGAATCGTATTCCTTGCGCTTCTCTGGAGTATCAATGGTATGGTAGGCCTCGTTCAGTTCCACCATCTTGGTATCGTCGCCATTATTCTTGTCCGGATGGTAAAGACGAGCCAGTTCCTTGTACTTGGAATGTATCTCCTCGTCAGTAGCGTCCGGGCTCACCTGTAATACTTCGTATACGCTCATTTTTGTAACCAACGGTTCCCAGTTTATATAAACTACATCAAAATCACCGGAAATACGCAATGGACGGGTTCAGACTGCTGATAGAAGCCGCAAAAAAGAAGAAAAAAGGCATTGATACCACCAAGGCCTCACATCCCCGTATAGGATTCCCGGGCTACGCATACAGCAGTGTACCGGGTGACCGGAACCAGACGGCCATGTTCAAGCCCAGTCTAGGCCCAGGTCCAGCCATGCCTTCCCCCACACATATCGACCAACAAGGCGATGACGGAGACGGACATTCCGGCGTAATAGTGATGGGTAACGGCGGAGGCGGCGCCGGCGGTGGCTCGGTCGCCCCAGTAACAGCGCTGACTGGTGGTGCCGGCGACGGTGGTGGCGCGGCAGCAGCCGGCGAGTCTGTCGAAGCACGTCAGATCGACGCCATTATCGAATCATTCCATCAAGCCAATCCATCGTCGGACGTTATGGACGAAATACAGAAGGTATTCAACGGCATAAAGGAAGGTAACGGTTACCTTTATCATTCATGTGACGGAGTTTCCGCACTGTCACCCAACAGGGAAGTACCACCTACATCGGAAGCTCAGGTATCCGCACTGGCAGCTTCTTGCGAAGCCGCCCTGAACGCGTTCAAGGAATATACTGGATTCGATTACCTGGGTTGGCGAAATCAATAGAACCAACAAAAAAAGGCGCCATGCGGCGCCTTTTTGATTTAAAATGCATCGTACATGCTTTCTTCCGATACCGTATCGTCGGTCGGCGGAGTATTTTCTTTTTTCGCTTTTTTATGACTTCGTTTCGGAATGATGTCGGAAAAGATGTCATATAGCGCCGATGTCATTTCGTCACCTTCGGCATCATTATTACCTTCATCATTATCGGATACCGGTGTCGGATTACTCGGTTCTGAAGCACCACTAGCATATATATTGAGCTCAGTACCGTCATCGTCTTCCATCGTATATGATGCAGGGACTGTTTCCGGGCGAGGTTCCGCTACCTTCGAAGTCTTTCGTTTTCCTTTAGACTTACTCGGTTTCGATTTAACCGGCGCATTTTCATCATCAACCGATACGGTCTCACCATCACCGTCCTCCGATGTGACGGATGGAGTAGCACCACTATTCTTCGTAGCCGATGTCAGGTCAAATACGGTATTACCGGCGGACGTAATCAGATCCAATCCATCAAGGAAATTCGCGATAATATCGCCAGGCTCCGATACATCCGGGTTACTGAATCTGGCATAAGTACACAACACAAGGTATGCATAATACGTAAACAATCCGTTATCGTCCTTTACCATACCGAAGGTGTTATAATCTTCCGCATTGAATTTAGTCTTGATAATCTTTTCCGCATTATGTATGGCATTACGAACTTCCTTATCATCGCTACTGATGTATCCATAAGTTCTATCCATCAATTCAATATACGACGGCATACGAACACCGCTCTTGTAACACATCAACGCATTGAGGAACGCGTCTTCACGTGTAAACCTATACCTGGTATTCTTAGCCATGTTGATAGCCATCATCATAAGATAGTTGAACGAATTACTATCAAAGACGCAGCCCGGTATGGCGAGAGTGACGCGAGCACCAATTTTCTTGACAAGACCGATATCGGAAATTGCCCTGACCATTAACTTGTATTCGTCACTGTTGGTAGAATACGCCTTAACAGCATAATATGGGTTCATACGCATATGAGCTATTCGCTTCGCCGCGATATTGCTAGGCGATGCCGATCCGACCGACAATTTATTCCTACCAGCTTCTTGTCTAGTCATCATATCGTACCGCAGTGAAGCGGCACGCTGTTCCCAGTTATCACCCGGTTCGCTAGCCAATTTATTGAATATCGAACGTATTGCGTCTTTCTTCTGAGTGCTATCGTTACCCCAGAATCCAGTCGGAATTCCAGTAGATGTTTCTACTTTGGTCAACTGTTCAATAATGGATAATACCTTACCCAACGCCGGATCGGCGCTCATTTCTTCCTTGCCGATCTGGTTTGAGCAATATTTATCTACACCGTCAAGCAACTCATCCACATTCAAGCTTTCCGGTATCTGGGACAGCAAGGTAGTAATATTGTTAATCCAATCAACATCCGGACCGGACGTCTTATCGGACATCATCTGTGGGTACGCATCAGGTTCATCTGACACCATTCCTAAGGTATCCAAGTCAATGTCTGTATTATCTTCAAGACTCTGCTTAACATAAGACATTACCTTCAATCGTCCAGCCTTATGTCCGATTGTATCCGTAACCGTGATTATATCGGCTAGAGGAGTTTCCATATTGTCGCACAATCGATATAGCGATTTCAACGCCTCTGATAACAGTGCATCAGCTTGTTTTGACGTTTTATTAACCAATTCAACGTTACCTATCTCATCTAGTTTTCCATACGTGCGTGTTATTTTTTCACACACGTACATACGAATACCATGAACCAAATCCGTGACATTGTCGTAGACCGCATCAGAATTAGGTACAGCGAGCTTTGATATACGAGTCATATCCAATGCAACAGCGTTGTTATGGTCATCTACTATATTACCGTCATTATCAAATGCGACCTGAATATTCTTCTCGTCGTTCAATATACTAGATGGGTCACCTATTTTTGTACTATACATCGATCCATAAGACTGAAACGGCGATCCGGTCTTCGCCGCGTCTACCACTTGCTGGACCGTTGGATACGACTTATCACCCTTACGTTCGTCGTCAATAATAGCACTCACAAGCTCACGCTGCAAATCATTATCACCCAAATCACCCCATAATTTAACACCTTCAAAAGAATCTAATATACTGTTGTACGAGCGGTCTTCCGATACACGCTCATCACGCATAAGACGGTCATAGGAATCAAACGCCCTACCAAGCATATAAGCATATTTGGATAATTCAATATTTTCAGTAACATCGGAGATGATATACTTGGCAAATTGCTTACGCGCTTCCGATTCCGCTTTATCTACTTTACCAGCACTCTTGATCTGTCCGATACTAGTAGGTTCCTTTGCACGCATTACACTCTTGGCAAACGCGTCCATAGCTTTTCCATAAGACTCGCTATGTTCAGACGGTTCGTCAATCTTATTGATATTTTTCAACAATTCGGTATCCGCTTCGTGAGATATCCTGGATAACAGTACTCTACCAAGCGAATTGATATCCTTGATTACTGTGGCAGCGGTAGACTCACCATTATCGTCACCCTCGGTCGACTTAATATCACTCAAAACCTTATTAACCATCTTAACGGATAGCGGATTGCCGCTATACCTCGTCACTACACTACTTATAGTTTCAAATGCTCCGACAAGTTCTGATAATACTTCATTGGCAGTTCCATCATACGGTTCAGTAACATATCTTCCAAGTACATGAATAATTTGAGCTATCGTGTCTTCGTCGGATTTAGTGTACGCATATAGGCGACGATCATCATCCTCGTTATCAGCCGAATTATACTTTGTCAAATTACCAATAATTTCATTAGCAACATCTAGTTCATGTAACGCGTACCTAACCTCATCAACGGTTATACGCCCATTTATTATTGCCGTTACAACACCACCTACGGATGGATACATCTTCTGGAACTGGTCTATAGCGTCTTTATCATGTACTAACCTTGGTTTCAATAGATTGTGCTTTTTCAAGCACTTTTCTGCATATGACCTAATACTAGGATCGATAGAATCAGCATCAATTATTTTAGCCAAGGCATCCGTAATCTTATCATTTTCATCCAATACGATGCCTAGTTCATCAGATACCATATCGGCAAAAGCGTCCAATTCATCACCTAACGAATCTAGGTCGGCCATATCCTTGATATAACTATCTGTCAAACGTAGCGCTGTTTCGATATACTTGCCTTCAAACGGAATATCATCATAAGTAGAAGCACTATAAATATCCCTATCAATGTCTCGCAGTATACGGTTATACTCAGACTTACCCTTATTCGCACCAGACATAGGATGGAGTTCATCCAACCCAATACTTTCCTCATCATGAATATCGTAGTTAACATCAATTGCGTCTGCTTGATCTTCATCGGTGTCCGGCTTGGTAATCCCAGAAATATTCATCAACGTCTTCATCACCTTAACCGGCCCAACCAACTGGTTGATATTTCTTGACTGCAACGCCCTCATGTTATCCGCTTCATCACCATACATAGCGGAAGCTATAGCCTTCTGAACATCATGTACAGTCCGGAAAGTCACGTTCTTTTGTTTAATTAAATCAACAACGTCCATCAATCCGTTATACAGCTTGGTCAGTTTTTCTTTATTGTCCGATGAATCAATCAAGCCATGTACCAATTCATTGGCATTGGTATTTAGACTAGCTATACCAGACTGTCCTGCTGATACCAAAAGGTTCGCAGATTCTCGGATTTTTTCAGAATTTTCGTTAACTATCTGAAGTTTTTTCTTGATATCCTTTGTCGCATTTAAGGACTCGTTAATACTATCCAGGATAGAATTGATATCACCAAATTGTTCCGGAGTCATTGCGTCAAACAATTTTTCAAGCTCACTTTGTTCTGTATCCTTACCGTCCCTAATCAATTGATATTTTTGGTCGGCACGAACATACTTCCTGATAGCACGGCCAAGTATATTCAATCTGGTAACGTATTCCATAGACGCGTTAAAAATCAGAAAAGCGGCATTCTTAGACGTATTGCCAGTCGAAGCCTTCAAAACACTCAATGCGGTCGATGTATTCGATATTGCGGTAACCAAGCCGCTCGATTCATTAGTATCACTGAGATACCGTGACATAATCTTGTCAACCGCAGCCTCTTTACCGTTGACAAGTTCCAACAATTTCGGAGAGACATTATACAATTCACTCGTAATAACCTTTTCATTCGAGTCGAAGCTACGTGCATAGTCCGATATAACTGTCATATACCTATCACAAACAGCACGAACATCAGTAACTTTTTGCCCTATATTGGGATCAAGCACGGTATACGTACTCACTCGGTCGATTAAACGGTTACGGAATACACTGTTATGTACGGTATCACTATCCATAAACCGATATCTACCAAGCAACTTAAGCATTTCTGGATTAGATAGACGACTATCTACGGAAGCTTGCTTGTCTGCACGAGTGGAGTTCTTTATATTTGAGGCCATGATTAAATCGGCGGCTTTCTGTGTAACCGGAGATATACCCTTCGTATCGGACAAGGTACCATGATCCACCCTAGAAAACGCCAGAATACCGCTCAACATAATCCAAGCTTTAGATTTGGATACATTCGCCGGAAGCAGTGACGAACTTACATAGTCACCATAAACGTCCTTAATTTTAGTTCCGGGAATAGCATCGGACTGTATGTTAGTGTCGACAAGATTACCGGAATATTCAACATGCAACGTATTGTCATAAAATGAAAACATCTTGGACACTTCGGCACCAGCCTTAGTCAAGTCCATCGTCGTATTACGTTCAGTAGTATTCATATCACCAAACGTATATACCGGACTAGTTAATCTTCCAGCTGCAATCGGCTTACCATTACCAGTAACCTTGTTGTTTACCGACCCAGAACCAATATACAATACATCCGTCTGTATAAAAGATATTGCCGAATTTAGATGTTTTTTACTATCCTTCTGTACAGTACCCAATTGGAATCGCGAATACAACTTTTCAAAATCCGTCTTACTATATTCAATTACATCATCCAATGCATTGATCAAACTAGCACGTACGGATAATGCCTTTTCCGTATCTCTGGCCAATCCAGCAAACAATTCCTTAATGTACAGCGCAAATTCAGATGCATTTCTATTATCCAGGTTATCCGCACCGAACCCAACATTGGCTTTTCTGGTAATCAAGTTCAATATTTTATACACCAACTTATCGGGGGTAGTTTTATAAGGTACACCGCTAAGTGGATTAATAGCAAAGATCTTATAATACGTAGCACTCGTGAATTTCGTATTATCACTCAAATAATTCAGCTGGTCAGTATTTGCACCTAACCGATCCATCTCCTTGACAACGTTTGTATGGGTTTTAATGAAATCGGCGCGTTTTTTCTCGCTCATCTTTTTCAGTTCTTCATCATCCAAATCATCCAATTCATCGCTATTATCTTCCAGTATACGCTCACTTGTACTCTTCTGGCTCCATCCAGTATCAATGATATTAAACATGTATTTGGCCAGATTATTAGGTTCATACAGGTCACGCGATACATCCTCGGGACCAAAGAACCTCTGCTTCACAACAACGTAAGCAAGCATAAACTTAGCCGCATTGCATATAGCGTCTTCAGACCCGCTAGCACCAACCGCATCAAGTATGGACTGCACGACATCGATCGCCCCAGAAATCTGGGTAGCTATATTGTCGTACAATCGGTTAACTTCATATGATGCCGAAACATCCTCGGATATCGATGTACCAAGCCTGGTCGGTACGTATACGTCCACGGATTCCTTCATTACGTATCCGAATTCATACCCAGCCTTCGCAAACGGGTTATGTTGACCCATGTCATTATGAAAATTACACAGCATGGAAAACGCTTTCAACGCATCCTTATATACAGAATCATACTTGGCACGTTCGGCGGCAATATCACGTAGCTTAACCGCCATGTCTTTTACAGTGCAAGCAACCATGTAAATATATCTACGACGCTCACTATCCTTATCGGCATAACGCAACACACTGGTATTCCAGTCGACACTTTCGGCAACCTCGTCCATAATTTCGTTAAATTTGGTGTCACTAGAAAAATTCAATAAGGACACCTTATACCGAGTCTTGCCACCACGTTCTCCCAGCAACACGTTGATCTGTTCCATGATGAACATAATCTTAGTGTTGATGCTGTTTACGCCAATACCTTCAAGGACTATCTGTGTCGGTTCCATGAAATTACCAAAGTTATTGTACTCGATGCGTAGTTTATCATTTTTTTCAAACCACCACAACTGATAAACTGCATACAATTAACCGGATATGATAAGTATGACCAACGAAGAAATTTCAGCTTACTTAAATGCCAAGTTACAAGACGCAGATGACCCCGACTTGTCAGGCGGTAAAACAATTGATAACGACACTAAAACGTTTCTACTAAAAACTGTCGCCAAGTTGAAGTCAAGTGATACAGCCGCTATCACAGAACGACATCTCGACTCTTTATGGAATATGGTCACGCAGTTACCGAAAAGGACGGTAAAAGACGACAATTTAAGCTCGTCATTTTGTTCCGCAATACAAAATGCTACGGAAGAAGAACTCAGTACCCTAATGACACAAACTAGTGCTACGGACATAAAAAATATCGTCAATAGCATCAACAAGAGACTGAGTAGGGGTACGATGGAAAAAGCTGCAGATGAAATGAAATCGGAAGAGAAAGCCGAAAAGGAATCCGAAAAGGAAGTGAACGTCGACGAGAAAGCCGCAGAAGAAAGTGAAGAAGAAGGGGAAGAGAACGCCGACGATAACAAGAATATTTTCGATCCAGATTCGGTAGATTCAATGTTTTCCATTGATAACACAAGGGAAGCGGATACGGTAGATGCTGGTAAGCCAACTGTTATAGAAAACCCAGCGGACCCTGACGCAGTAGAAACGTCAAGTACGGCCGAACCATCTGTGCCAACAGAACCGGAAAACACCAACGAAGTAGTATCTCCACAGTCCACGGCAATATCAACTGGTCCGACAGAAACGACTAAACCGGAAGTACCGGTAACAGCCGGTACAGAAACAAAAACGGCAGCTACAGTAACACCAACTGATACGACGATAGAGACTGTACCAGAAATTCCAACACCAACGACAGACAACGAAGACATTAACGGCGAAACCGAAATCGACCGTACACCGGTATACGACTTGATTGACCAGTACGCCGTCAAGGCCGACCAAGCGGACGAGGCAAAACTGTACGCCAACTACATATTCGACAACCCGGACTCAGACCCCAAGTCGTACCAGGCTTTGACCAATGGACCGAAAGCACTGACACTAGCATGCGTAAAGGGACTGCTCAACCAGGCAAACAAGACGCTCGGTTACAAGGATACATCCCCCAAGGACCCTACAAAGGACGTGATAAATTTCAAGTCAGGTATCAAGACACAGACCAAGGACCGTGGTACCGTCAAAACAGCGCTGACAATGCCTGACGGTTTCGGACTAAAAAAGAACGCCGTATTGTGGAATACGCCGGTAATTACCGATTTCGGATTTCCGTTCCTGAATTTCAGCTCGGACGCCATGGTATCCATACTGAAGGCGCCGGACGAAGATTCAATCAAGAATTCCAACTTGAAAAAGCTGTTCAAGGAAGCCAGCAAGAAATATGGCGGTATTTGGAAAGCAATTTACTCGGCACCACTCGAACTGCTTAAAGGAATCGCGACAGATATCGGTGAAAAGTGTACCCCGAACTACTTGAAGGTGAACGGTGACGACCTTATCGATTCAGATTCCGGAGAAAACGTGGCCGTTATCCCCATCAAGTACTACAGCATCGAACCCGAATACGAACCCGCAATGACCATACCGAGGGATTTCCTTACCGCGTTCTACGACGTTATCGACTACAGTAGTTCATCAAGGAAAACATACCTAAAGTACGCAAATGGTGTGGCCGCCGACGAATTTGCCGATGATATCGACGAGAACAACGGTATACCACCGTTCTATATCCTTGTTCCAAAAACGGCAAAGTTCAGCAAGTGCAATATCAGAAGCGGCAGCCTTCTCGGTGCTCTCATGAACATGATTACCGGAAGAAAGCCTTGTACCCTTGTCAAGACAATCTTCATGGGTAAACGGGGATGTTTGGCAATCGAAACAGGCATAGCGGACAAATTGTATTCCAATATCTAGAATGTTTCACGTGGAACAAAATTGTTTCACGTGAAACATATCACAACTGATAAACTGCACGGTGAATTACATTATGCAGGTTATTTCGTATGGACGAGAATAAAACAGAGGAAAAGGATACTAAAATTCCAGAAGTTACAGCAAACCCCGACACTGAATCAGATAACACTGAACAAGTTCCCAGCGAAACAACTGACCAGAAATCGGATAACCCTGAACAGGACACCGATTTGACCCCACCGGATCCAAATGCGCCAAATCCGCATATTCAGATAGATGAAACTGATGAAGAGCCGGTAGAACTACCGAACGAATCAAAGTCTTCCGCCATCGAACAGTTGGCCGACATGTACAAGGTAGCAGCCAACGAAATCAAGCTACGTTTCCGCAACGACGCGGAATCGGCCAACCAAGTGGCGTCATTCTTCTTGAAAATCCTAAACGGAAAAGGCGAAAACGCCAAAAAGTGGAACGACAAAATGTCGTCCAAGATGGGCGAAAACAAGGCTTACATCCAGAACAAGATTATCCCTACACTGGTAAACGCATACAACGCCAAGTCGGAAAACCCTATTGAACTTCCAAAACAAGTAAATGACGAAAAGACAAGCGAATTAACTGACCGCAACGGAAAGAAGGTCGGGAATATCGTCATACCAGAAGGATTCAATCAGGCACCGGTAGACCTCGGCGACGAGTCGGTGTCAATTGACGGCGGATTCCCGGCAATCAACTTCAGCAGCCAACTAATACGCAGCATTCTCGGTGCCGGAGACGACAAGAAATACCTGAAAAAACTCCTCGGCGTACTTGTAAAGAAAGTCGAAGGTTCCAAGGCAGCAAAGGCCCTCCTCACCCACAATATCTTTACTACACAGAAATCCGGGATCTACAAGGTGATACAGAATGCCGCAACGGCAAAGGGAATCCCTATGCTGCACCGTCCGCTCAAGGTCATGGCAGAGGAACTCGTAGGCGATGCGCAATATGTCAACATAGACGTCACTCCGATCAATTCCCTCGGAAGAGATAATAAGACCGAAGCGGTATACGGAATAGACATGGACCCGATGTTCGAAGGATTGAAGGACTACTTGCCAAAGTTCAACATCGACACCAAGTCAGCCGTCAAGTACGGAAAGACCGTATCTGTTCCAAAGGCTTTCTTATCACAATATTACGAAATTCTTACGCCAAGTGGAAGCAACGGACTTTCAAAATACGGAAAGTTCATATCGAAGGAAGATAGGGACGCCATGCTCGGACAGCTTGGCGAAAAGGAAACCGAACGGATCACGTCCGAGAACAAGAACATCAACGACACTGTACTCACCGAATACTTGAAAAGTACCAACGGCGTACCTCTGTTCTACATCCTTGTCCCTCGCAAGGGAAAGAAGGAACGCATCATGGTGTGCGACGACTACGTACTTAACGGACAGGTGTGCGTCAAGTCCATCATAGGCAAATCCAAGATTGCCTACTTCTTCCCGGAAGATCTGGTTGACGCGCTGTTTGACGCGGGGTAACGATGGACCGCGACGTACTGCTGAAATGCCTCGCTAGGGGAAAGAACCTACTGGAAGCCAACGCGGCCTTCTTCGTAAAGAAGGTCGACCCGGTACGTCGCGAAAAGGGGAAGTCTCTGCAGCACTACTTCGTAGGTGTCGACCGCGATTCTTCCGGAAACGCCGTGATAGAATTCTCCGTCCCATCACAGCGTGACCAGGACAAAAGGTACAGATGCTTCATAGACATCATACCGAAAGGACCCAACCTGTTTGCCCTTGCGCAAACTACCAAGAAACTCGCGGACAAGGTCAATATACTCAAGAACGCCGACGTAAAGTGTTTCTGTTCATGTCCGGACTTCAACTGGTCTGGTATGAAGTACAACATGAAACATGTCCACGACAGTCTCGCGTCCGGTCACCATTCGGACAATGCCGAAGACGACCACGGCGAGGATATCAACCCGAAGATTAGGGACCCTAAGCACAAGAACACGCTGTGCAAGCATCTCGTCGCCGCACTTCGAGGAGTATTGACCAACGCACCGTCCATCATGAAGCAAGTCCGAGAAATGCCCCGTGACGAAAAGACGACCGAGCCGGTAGTGAACGAACCAAATCCGATAGTAGGAAAGAAGGATTCCGAAGAACAGTCCGCCAACAGCAAAGACCGTCTGGACAAGGAAAACGGAGTAGAGGATACCGTAAAGGAAGAGGCTATCGAGTCTTTCGACAATACCGCGTCAATAAAGACCGAGGAAACTCAGCAAGCGCTCGACGCTCTCGCCGACCATATCGAACCCGGATCACAGCCGTCCGAAGATGTAGTAGAAGATCCAGGTGCTGGCATGATCGGAAAATATAATGATGAAAGTCAGGAGCCTAGCAAGCTATTCGCTTACGATGATGAACTGGGTAAGGATTCTTACGACATGATGGTTGAAGAGGAACCGGAAGAAAGTGTCGATGACGATTACGTCGTAGGCGGTCCAATCGAACTACCGAAGCCTTAATAGTTGTTCCAGATAGGCGTCATTGTCGCCACTGTGACTTCTTCCTTGTCATTCTGCCACTTGTAGTTATTTCCAATAAGCATAAGCAAGATTCCATACAGAACTGTATGCAATAACCAACCCTTTCCTTGAAGGATAGTATTCAAGTATAGCCTATCGCATTCCTCTCGGCTATACTCGTCAAACCCAGTCTCTTCATAAAGAGCGGCAAGAATTGCCGTGTACGCACTATCCAGCTTGATACCGAGCATAGAAAGAATCGTTATAATTACTGGATGGAACGGATCAGTATAGGTAAACCCCTTCTTGACAGTCATCCTAGTACGTACGCCAGTGAAATCTAGGCTTGATAAAGCCTCGTCGTCATCCTCACTCATGTCTTCACGTATAACTATGTCGGCAACAAGGTCCTTGACCAGTTCCATCTCGGATCCGTGTGTTACCACGGCTGACTTGTTTTCCTTTGATACGACGATAGTTCTATAATACTGAGACATAATTGGTTCCTGTAACTACCAAAGAAATTACTTCTTTTCGGTGGCCAGTTACCAATTAGTCGGCGTATACGCTGTCTTCTGCCGGAATTGCAACAGAATCAGCTTCTGCTGATGACTCAATTGTCTCGATTGAGTCCGCGTCTACCTCAGTCGGCCTAGTATAGTCCGATGTACAATTTTCAAGGCGTTCCCTTAGTCCGGCTACACCTTTACTGCACATCGCCGTTGCATGACAGTTATCTATACGGCACAGGGATACATGCGACCACCCGGCCTCGTCTGCCGGACGCGGCACAATTAGCGTACGGCAATGAGCATTACAGAACATTCCATCATCATCATCCAAGATCGGATAACGCAGCTGTTCAATCAGCTGCGACTGCGTGAGAGTCCTCTCGTAGTCGTATTGAGAAAATTCTTCCGCATCGTCCACGTTGCAGCTCACAACCATTGCGATTGCGAGCAATAGCGTACAAAAAATCAGCTTGCCGGTCATTCTAAAGCCTCGTTGCTAACAGCCTCTACACCAAGTTTAGACATTTCATCTATGAACGACTGGTCAATACGTTCTGGTAACGCGGCCTCGTACTCAGTTTCATACTCGATATCGGTATGTGTCGGAATGTCCTGGTTCAACAGTTCCTCGTCCATAATGCATTTCACATGGTCGGCATACCGTTCTGGAACTATGATGGAATCATGGACAGTACAGAAATGGCAACCCACTTCTTCCCTGATACGCGGGCATACCTTGTTAAACACAAAACTGCTCTCGATCTTCTGCATTTCATACGCAAGGGCTGCATGGCAGGATTCCTTCAACGACCACATGCAGTTGAACAACGTAGGGAAGAACTCGCGCCAGCACCGCTGCACGGCACCTCGCACCGGGTCCCTCTTCTCGTTGAAGTACAGAGGCGAGAACAAGAACGAAAGCAGACCCTTCTTGGCTTCGTCACGGGACAGTTGCCTATCGATGTCGAAGTCCGCACTGCACTCCTTCTGGAAGAATTCGTATACCTTGCCGTCGGCAACAAGGTTACGATACAGTTCCAGCTCTTCTTCCATGCGTGACAGCGTTATTTCCTTCCTTCCCTCGTTCCATATAGGTCTGAACCTAAGGAACGTATCACGGTTCTCTTCCAAGTCATTCTCATAGAAATCCAAGTACCTACGGAACACAGTTATGATGAACGCCGCTTGAGAAGACTTTATATCAACTTCCGCTACGGCCTCGCCGTCGCATTTCAATGCAGTATGACGAATTTCCTTTTTCATGCTAGTGACATTGGTGTGAATCCGACCGAAGCGGTCATGCTTCACATACATGTCACCATTGTCATCAAGCAATCCATTGAAACGCTCTATCTTAGCCCTTTCCAGCTTCTCGTTATATGGCGCTATCTTACCCTCGGTCACCATGTCCTTCAGCTTCTTGTCAGCAACCGACTCATCAATGGAGAAATGAGATAGTTCTTCATAGCACATTGCCACCACAGGATCTTCCAACGATATGCGCTTGCGCTCCTCGAAAGATCGCTTGATACGACGGAGTACCGACTGGGTAGTGATGACGTAGTTCAGCATCTTCCCCTTGATTACTACGTCGGTATCCAGCAGACGCTTGTCGGCCAATGACTGCAAGTAGGTGGCATAACCGTTCTGGTACGGCGCACATAGCCAGAACGCCTTGCACTTGCCTTTCTTTTTGGCGTCCCCCTTGACATACCCGTGTGTACGTCCTATGAAGTTGTTGGCCTCGAGTTCACGTATGGCGTCCAGGTATCCGTCACCGAGTATCTTGTGTAAAAGGACGGCGGACAGATGGCATTTCCAGTACTGTCTCGGCACGACCGGACGGGCGATCATGTTGGTGATGAAGTCGTGCTTAAGCTGGCTGGTAACCATGTAGAGAACCAGTGCCATAGTATCAAGATGACTGCGGATAGCGGACGAGTCACCATAGGTGGAGATGTACCTGGTACAGAATTCCTTGAAAGCCTTGCACAGCATTGACGGAAGTTCGACCTTGAATTCCCTTAGCGGCTTCCTTTTCCTCTTTTTTACTTTATTTTCCTTAATTTCGGTCATCTCGTCCAGAAATATAGCAAACCCGTACTGAATAGGTACCATCTCCACTGCAGGAAATACTGGGTAGACCTGCAGTGGTAGTCCGGCTCCTTCAGCACCGAGTTTATTTTATGACCAAAATTAGTTCAGAAGAATTTGAAAAGCAAATGACTATAAGTCGCCCATAGGCTCCACCATATAATGTTTCGTAAAATAGCAGGTGAAAACCAAGTTATTAATGGGGTATTATGTAAACTAAAGTTTACCACGGATTGTTGATTTCCGGAGTCACATCCCTGGTTCGGCGATACAAAAGTTCGCAGTCCGGGCAAACGATGCGGCCATCATCGGTATAGACAGCTTCGAAGTCATCTACTTCTTTACCACAACGCCAGCACTTCTGTGGTTCCAAGTCTGCATCGTCGTAACCGTCATGCAGTTCATCTCCTTCAGATTCAATGAGATAGTGGAAACCTTCCGACAGTGGTTTCACAATATCCTTGCATTCCAACTTCGTAGCAATTTCCTTGACGAAATCAGTGAATTTCTTTTCAATCAGCTTAGACGGCATTTCAACGATCCAGTTATTTGTTTGCAGTTTATCAAAGTCGGACTGGTCCGACTAGGTCGACCATATTAATGTTTCGGAAAATGACGTTTTCTTTGGTTTGAAATTCAAATTGTTTATGGCTATCTTAGGGTACATGAACTATAACTCTTTTATTACAGTAGACCTTTTGTCCCTAGCCCGTTGGGAAGAATGCGGCTGGCAGTCTCCTGTCACACTGTTGACACCCGATATGACCGTCCGTTTCGGTGTTACTGAGTCTATGGAAGGGAATAGCTGGAAGGTGAACCTGTCCGTGGACACCGTCACCATGAACAATGACCTAGCTGACGAGTCCCTCAAGGACCGTATTGTAAATGCCGTCAAGGAACGGTGCCTGAAGGATATCAAGATTATCCAGATATTCGGCGAATCCCTCAGGAAAGGGCGTGTTAAGCGGCAGAGCGCCCAGGCCAACATGTTCGCTGACACCGACTTCAAGGTAAGTTTCAACCACCGGTACCGATTTATTATGGCTCTTGACGGAGTCTCACTGGAAAAACTTGACGGAATTTACCTGGTTCCGTCCTACCTACAAGTCAATAAGGAAGGATACGACAAGGATCCATTCTACAAGATGTGTTGCTACGAGCGACTCTGATATGGAACAGAAACAACCGATAAAGGCGCCTTCGCGGATAACATTCGATTACTATGACCCGATTCAGTGCAAGGTCGTAATCGAGTCGTCCGATTCACGTCTGGCGTATATGATCAACAGTTTTATTTCTGCTGCTATGACTTTCTATGATAAGCAGAAGTCCAAGTCGTGGCAGGTCCAGGACGGGTTTCATAGTGCATTTGTTACATTCTATGACCGTAAGCATCAGTTGCTCCCTATCGGGCTCATACCTAGGGTTAGCCGACTAGTAAGGAACAGGTTTGGTTCAAAGATAGATATAACGAAGCCTATCAGGGATATGTTTGTCGCGCCGAGGGGCGAGATAACCCGTAACGACGTTGTAGGGTTTGCGAATACACTGAATTTGCACAATGCGAAGACTGGCGAAGCCATTGTTCCCTACGAACATCAGTACAAGCTTACCGAGCGTGCTCTGAACGGTAGGCGTATTTCATTGCTGGCTTGTACAAGCGCCGGTAAATCGCTGGCTATGTGCATTATAGCCAGATATTTGATATCGAGGGAGAACAAGAAGCTCCTTATCGTGGTACCTTCGACCAACTTGGTGGAACAGTTGTTTTCCGATTTCCAGGACGATTACGGCTGGGAAGACGCGAAGAAGTACTGTACGCTCATATATTCGGACTCCGACGACAAACTTACCAAGAAGCAGATAGAGCGTCTGAAGGCGGCAAACGTGGGTGAGGAAGTTACGTTGAAGCAGATTACCATATCGACGTGGCAGTCGCTGCAGCACAAGTCCGACGACTTTTTCAAATGCTTTACAGCCGTTCTGGTGGACGAGGCGCACTCGACGAGGGGAGTCAAGCTGCGTGACATCCTGTCCAAGTGCGTAAATGCGACCGATTTCAAGGTTGGTGTGTCGGGAACCTTGCCGGACGACGGCATCGACGCCGGTTATATCGAGAGCCAGCTCGGTCGCAAGGAGGACATTGTCCGTCTAAAGGAACTTGTGGCAAAGGGTATCCTTACACCGGTTACGGTAAACTCGATACTGATTCCTTACCCGCCACAGCAACGGAAGATGATATGTCGACAGACCTATGACGACGAGGTTGCTTTCTGCAGCGCAAACACTTCCAGGCAGGACATAATAAAGATCCTCATCGACAAGAAGAAAATTACCGACCAGCAGAATACCGTCATACTGTTCAAGAATATCGAACCGCTTGAGATGATGCATGACTTTTTGTCACGGACATTTCCGCAGTTCACCTATCATATCATAAAGGGTGACGTGTCGGTGGACGAGCGCGAGGATATCCGCAAGAAGATAGAGTACTCGACCGGCAACATCATACTTGCCACGTACGGTTGCATGAAGCAGGGCGTCAATATCAAGCTGTTGCATAACCTTGTGTTTGCCAACCCGGCCAAGAGTATCTACATGGTGGTTCAGTCTATCGGACGTATTGTCCGTCCGCACAAGGACAAGAAGATGGCCTACGTTTATGACTTGGTTGACGACGCGTCATACGAGTACATAGGACGGTCCGGTTATCCGGTTGTCAAGGCGAACTACATGATGAAGCACTACGACATCCGTCGTTCGTACTATGACGCAGACGAGATCCCGGTGAACGAGATCAACTTTTCCGGACTGTACGAGGCGAAGATTGACGAGTCTGTGATTGCGGAAAGAAAGAAAAAGGCCGCCGAGAAGGCGCAAGCCAAGGCGGAGAACGCCAAAAAGAAGGCTAGTACCAAAGTATTCAAGAAAAAATTTTTCCTGTAGGTTGAATGATGGAATTCAAGGCAAAACCCGTAAAGAGTTACCCGTACAAGGACAAGAGGTTGCTGGTTGTCGACTGGGCATCCTTGTCTTATCACCAGTTGTGGTCAATGAAGACCAAGTCCAGCAAGAAGCAGCTCGGTAGCATACTTCCAGAGGATGACGAGTTGACCGTATGGCGTACGAAAATGTTCAACCGAATGCTTGACTATATCAGGCTGTTCAACCCTATGGACATCATTCTTTGTCTGGAAGGCAAGAAAGCTTGGAGAAAGCAGGTAGTCAAGGACTACTATACCAAGTATGCAACCATTTACTGGGATACTGACGGTTATTACGTATGTAGCGACAACTATACTTATCGGGTGACCAAGGCGGGTGACGGGTTCGGCGTGGTGAAGGTTCCGCCGAAGCAGAAATCACTTTACGAGTCTCTTTCACATAAGAGTCTGGGTGAACTGCCCGAGAAGACGCAGGACATGCTCTGGGGAGTCAAGACTTCCACCGGTACACCGGTATTGCCGTCATACAAGGGGAAGCGAGGTGCTTCTGCTTGGGAATTTTCAGTAGACAAGAAGTACTGGCAGGCGTACAAGGACGAATATGCGATGGAGCTGGCTCCGTTTTTCCGCGCGAAGGCGGTCAAATGTGACGTTGCCGAGGGCGACGACATGATTTATGCGTCGGTAAAGAAGTACGCCGGCGAGTACGACGACGTGATTGTCATTACGGGCGACTCCGACATGTCGCAGATTGACGTGAAGAACGTGAAGATATTCAACCACAGGTCGGATACTTTTGTCGAGTGCGCCTATCCGCAGGCGTACCTTGCAGCGAAGGTACTGTCAGGCGATACTTCCGACAATATTCGCGGAATGGCTTTTGTAGATGCCAAGACCGGTGAACTGAAGCCCAGCAAGGCCAACGGCGTGTCCGAGAAGGAAGCTGTCATGCTGATGGAGAACTGTCCGAACATCTACGCGGTGGCCGACGCTAATGGCTGGGCTGACCAGTACATGAGGAACCGCACGCTCATCGACCTGTCGATGATACCCAGGGATGTTTCCGAGCTGGTCGGCGACGAGCTTGACCGGGACGCTCCGGAAATAGATCCTGACTGGACCAAGGCCAACGAATGGGGTATCCCGGAAAGCAAGGTCGATTACTACCGTACGTTGCAGCAGTTCGGTTTTTTCTCCGTAATAGCAAGGGAAAATGCAAACCCCGAGTCGTTTAAGGGCTCACAGTTGGTTAAGAAAGAGGCCGAAATCAACAAGAAACTGATGGACGACATGGCAAGTGGGCTTGATTTCGACGATATTGATGGTGCTTTCGGCGGCCCTGAATTTGACTTCGACTCGTTATAAATGTATATTTAGAGATATATTGAGAGGAAAAATATGGCTAATATACCTGTAAATGCTTTGCTCCGTGTTACTACCAACAATGAACTGGATTTTGCTGAGTGGCTTGACTATCATCTCGCGTTGGGGTTTGACAGTGTATATGCGTTCGATGCAGGTACGCATCCTTGGCTTATGAACGCGTGCGAAAAGCGCGGCGACCGTGTTGTTCTTGTTGGACCGTCTTCCGGTGACTGGAGGAAAAAGAGCAATATCATCTCGTCATATGTGGCCCATATGACCGGACCTACATGGGCGGTATGCCTGGAGGACGACGAGTTCATCTGGCTGGATTTCCGTATCGACCGTTCCGTCAGCAGCTTCATCAACCGTTTTGTCGGTACTGGATTTGACGCGATGTCCGTATATGTCAAGTACCTGTCTTCCGAAAAGCCGATGAAGAATCGTGTCGGTACACTTATTGACTGTTTCCAGCATGCAAGGCAGAATCCTCAAGGTCTTGTCAATCCTTGCTCGAAGACTCCGAATTATACTTTAACGTTTTTCTATGTACCTAACAACCAGTGCCGTCCTATGCGTGGACCGCTTACTCCTAGCAGTACAAAGTGGCGTGACTCAAAGGGTACCGTGTTGAACGAACAGTTGCTGGGGAAGTATCTAGTGTCGAACCAGTACAATCCGGATGCATACCCTATTCGCGGGTACAAGTATGGATTGAAGTCTGGAATGGAAATGGGAATGGAACCGGGTACATGTCCGAAGGGTTACGTCGTACGGGACAACAACATGCTCAATGCCAGGGCCGCCTTGTTGAATATCCCTGTAAATGAGGCTACCGAAGAACTGTTTGCAAAGGACGAGGTTATTGTAGAGCAGCCGAAATTACCCAAGAGGGAGCTGTCCCCTGAAGAATCTGCCGAACTGGAAGTACCTATTCCGCTTGGAAAGATAGACACTTACATTCTGTACGGATACGATCTTGACACCGTAATGGGATATGCGGTCAAGGCTGGCTACGAGGATACTGTCGAGCATCGCGCTGTTATCGAGCGTATATACAACCGTGAATGCGATATGATTGTTGCTTCGTCTCCTATCTACACTAGCCTCTACTATCTTGACAAGGAAGGTGGGAAGACTGACGGCATGATAAGCAAGGAACTTAATGTGACTGTCCCCGCCTTGCAAAAGATGCGCAAGTGCATGGCCATCCTCGATATTCCCGGACGTATTGCCAAGAAAGAGGCTGCAGCAAGGCTGGAAAGCGAGACTGATAACGCCAGGAAGACCGAAATTGTCGAAAAGAATGACATGGCCGCCCTTACTAAGGAATTCGATGAAACAGTTGCAGCCAGTCCTATATCGTCCGAGGACGCCAAGCGGTTTGATGACAAGGTAGAGGAACGTCGAGCCAAGAGGCGCGAACAGGACCGTAAGTACAAGGCGAAGAAAAAGGCTAACGCCGCCGCGAAGAAGAAGGCGTTGGAATCGAAAAAAACAGAGCCGGTTCAGCCAAAGGTTGACGACAGTGTTGTACAGTCTGAACAGCCGAGTGACGATGTAGATATCGATATAGGTGATACCAACTTGTTGAACAATACTGACCTTTCCGCATTTGGTGACATAGATGCATAAGATAGTTTTCAAGGAATTGGAATTCCGTAACTTCATGTCTTACGGGAATACCAGGAATCTTTTCGAGTTCCGGGACGGCCTCACATGGTTGAGTGGAGACAATGGATTCGGCAAGTCGGCCATTGTCGAGGCGATGACGTTTGCTTTGCTTGGTGTGTCCTACCGTGGCGGAAAGAAGGAGGAACTTCGTAATACAAAGAACGCTGCTGACGGTGCGCCTACCGTGGTACAGTTGACTTTTGATACGGAAAACCCGCAAGACGGTCACGAGTCATGGAGGATTACTCGTAGTATTACTGGGAAGACCTCTACCATCAAGTTTACGATAGAGAAGCTTGTCGGTGAGGAATGGGTTGCACAGAACAAGCGTGCCGGATTCAGTCAGCAAGATTTCGAGGAGAAGGTCCTGCAGTTCAACGAGGTCCTTTTCAAGAACGTAATTGCGATGAACACGCAGGAGACGCTTCCGTTCTTCATGCTTCCGGCTGCTAAGAAAAGAGAATTGCTCGAATCTATCATTTCGTTATCACTTGACGCATGGAAGAAGGCCAACCACAAGCGGCTGTCCGAGGCTACAATATCGTTCAACGTTGCCCAGTCGGATTCGAACCAGCTTACTGAGGAAATTGCCGAACTTCGAGTCATATACCAGAGACTGAAGGACGAGCGCGCAGTCAACTTGGAGCAGATGAAGACGGATTATGACGCTGCAATAGCCAAGTCGTCTGAACTGCAAGCGGAAATTGACGACATTCTTGCTTCCAAGTCGGAACTTGATTCTAGGCTTGAAACGATCCGTACGCAGCTTTCCGAGGAAACTGTCGTTGACAAGAGAATTGCTGAACTCCGAGCAACCGCTAGGGGTGTCGAACAGCTTGACGTGGTACGTGACCGTTATGAAGCAGCCAAGACGGACTATGATAATGTAATTGCCAAAACGGCCGACGCGGTGGAGGAAAATCGAAGTGCGATGGGATTGCTCGAGTCGCTAAGGGCGGACCTGTCTGAACTGCAGCAGAAGCACCATACGTGTGAGCGTCAAATATCGTCAAAGGAAACCACGATCAGTCTGCTTGTCTCTAACCGTGATTCCATTACGGAGCAGGCGAATTCCTTCGTAGTTGGAACGCCATGTCCGACATGCGGACATATTTCGGACGAGGCCGACGTGGAACGTCATAAGGACGCATTGAGAAAGAAGTGGTCGGCGGAAAACAAAAAGGTAAAGCTCGCAAAGGACGAACTCAATGAATTGGTTGCCTCACGTGACGGATTAGCAGCCGATATTGAAAAGTTTAGCAAGCAAATTGAATCATATTCTGCCGATGTTGACAATTTTAGCCAGAATGTAAAGCCGGATATAGACCGGGTGACAATCGAACTACGTTCTGCAGAATCCAGTTTCAGCAAGCTGAAGAAACTGGTCTCCGATTTCGATATCGACAAGGCGAATGCCGAACTTGATGAACTGAACGTGAAGAAGTCTGGTTTCCCTGTAATACGAGAAGAATTTGACCGTATTTCGGAAGAACGTACCGAACTTATCAGGAAGATAAGTGACGTGCGCGGCCAGAAGAACCACGAGGACAGCGAGGCAGCACGTCTGCGTGCCGAAATCGAAAAGGCCGAGGGTGCGTCGGACGACGCTATCTCTGTGATGGAAGGCAAGATAGCGAAAAATGAGTCGATGCTGGCCGAAGCAGTCAACCGTATGCACGACGCAAGCGACACTATCGCCATATGCAACACTATCACCAAGGTGTGTGCGGACGACGGCATGAAGAAGATGGTGTTCAGCATGTTCGTACCGGCGTTCAACAAGGCCGTGCAGCGGAATATCACCAAGGCCCACTTGCCGTTCGTGGTTACTTTCGACGATTCGATGTCCTATACGTTCCAGACCCTTCCTGGACTTTCACCGTCATATACGATGTTGTCGCAGGGGCAGAAACGAAAGCTGGGGTTTGCCATATCGATGGCCTTCAGGGATTTCGTGTCTCTAGTAGGAAACTTCAACGTGAACTTCCTTTCGCTGGACGAGGTTCTGGACATATCTACCGACGACAACTCGATGAGGGACATGCTGGACCTTGCCAAACTGATGCTGGAAGACATCGGATGCGCTGTAATAATTACCCACCGTGGTAAAGTGGTCTCCGACAAGTTCGATTTCCACCAGGCAGTCACCAATAACGGGCTCTATTCCATGCTTGGGCCGATAAAACCTATGTGGACGAAGGAAGATGCCGGCGAAAACTGATAAACTGGGTATGTAACTGGGTTTATTCAGATGGCTGGCATTTTCGATTTCGAACATTACTATACCGACAAGGTTATCAAGACCGATATCAAGTTGGATATCAGCAATCTTCCGGTGAAAGGGTCGGCAAGTTCGTCTGTCATGAACGAGGACGGTACCGTTGACGAAGTCAACATGAACGAAATCGTCACCAATAACGTCATGTACAGGATTAGCAGCCTTACCCCGTCTGGATCAGGTGCTCTTGGTATAAATGACAGAATTGCTTTGACCGTTTCCGACAACAATACCGGTCGTAACGAGAGTACTACCTATATTGCCATTGGTTATCCCCTGGACGACGTAGCTTCGTCCGGTATCTACGATATACCGGAAACACGGGCGTTGATACCTACTTTAACTTTCAATGTAGGTGACGTGTACGAACCTACTGACCGAAAATTGATTCGGATTACCGTATTGAAGGGTGACGATATGACTGGATCGACGGTTACATCGTTTAGCATGAATGTTACTCCTAGGATGCGGTGGATAAATCCGTCACTTAACATAGGACTTAGTCCGACATCCGGTGCATACAGAATAGTCAATCAGAATTTCTGGCACCAGACAACGGACATGGCTGGGTTTGACAGCTATGTAAACACGTCAAGGGCGTTGGCGGCGTGCGGTCTTCAGGGGAATTTGTACAAGGGGATGAAGTGGTACAATAAGCAAGAAAAGGGAAAGACCCGTGCAGTGTACTGGTATGATTCTTTCGTGAAAACAATAAAGTCTCTTGGAAGGGAAGCCAAGGATAACAATCTTGGCATGAAGGTGACTTTCTTTGACCGTTCGTATTCAGAAACCCGTCCACAAGGCGAGGATGAGAGTGACAAGGACTACAACACATGGCTAGACTCTGTTGCTTGCGACTGGACGCAGACAGGAATCAAGTTCAATGCCAAGATGAAGGACGTCTACTTGTCCAGTTCACCGGGAGAGCGTAACGATACGCCAAAAGTGTTTTTTGATGAGTGCAAACGACACGATCCTCCTCCTCTTGACGATATTTCTATTGATAATGCTACAGCTATCATCCCCAACGTTGCCGATGTGTTCAAGAAGCTGTATACTCCGAAGGAAGAACTTGCCGACGATTTTACTGACGCATTTTTTGAAACGTACAACTCGATAATGGACATCAACGGTGTCCGTCCGTTCATGTCTAGTTCACTGAAGAATAAGCTAGACAAGGCGAAAACAATGTTGAAGAAGACTGGGTCCGGTACGCCGAACTGGCTGCTTGACTTGTCTTCATGTATGAATTTGGCAAAGACTTGCGTAAACGATAATTCGCGTACTAATGATGATGTCGACTATCTGCAAACTACTTACTATCCGAATTATACCGACGGCGTACGTATGGTACAAGAATGGGGTACAAAGATATTGTATTGCGCTGGCTACTCAAATGATAAAGAGAAACGATACGTTGATACGTTTGACGCAAGGACCGATAGTCGGACCGCGTTGACATATGAGACGGCTAAGGACTCGCAGCATACTGATTGGGTCAAGCGGTACCGGAAAATGACCGTTGCGGAAATCAAGGCGGTTCTGTGCGAGTATTTCACTAGTGCTGTGAATGACGCAAACGGTACTGAACCGGACGACAACGGTTATGTTAAATTCATATATAATCCAGATGACCACAATTACTATGAAATTGTACATTACGGTAACAAGGAATATGAAATAAAGATTCCAGGTAGTTCGGACGGCGATAACAGAATTACACCCAAAAGCACTGACTATTTTAAGAATCTTGCCAAGAACAATCAAACAACCGGCGAGTTTAGCGGATCGTCTCGCATGTTCATTAGAAAAGTATTCAACGATGTGTCGTCATTGACTAAAGCGATAGCAAAGTCGACCAGCGACCATTATTATGGCTATGCGGGAACATCCTTGATGGAGCAGGATGACATGACGTTCAATGTCGTTTCATGGGATGAAGCGTCTACTTCTATTGACAATATAGTTAATCGTAATCAGTTTGTTCCGACGTATGCTACACTTGACGACTTGGGCGAATCCACTACATATTCTATCAACGACTGCGTTGAATTTGCACGTGACGTCATGAAGGAAGCAATTAGCGAAATCGACACGATATTGGCTGTACAGGGAATTACGCTTGGCATGTCTTTCTTGATACTGAACCGCATGCGACTAAACGAAGCGAAGGACAACTATCGTGAACTGATGAATGTACTCAACCGTATACTCTGGTATCAGAAGTTTACGAACGAATCTGTATTTGATAACAAGACGTTTGCCAGTGATGACGATAACAATGGACGACCAAATGCGAATACGTGCCCGTACTTGTTCATGCCGGCCAGGTTCTTGGTTCCTGTCCACATGTACAAGCGGGTAAGGGTTCGCTATAAGAGATGGGGCCGTACTCGTCATAAGACGGTCAAACGGTCTATCGGTGTCCGTTGGTGCGAAGTGATTTTTGTCGACAATGACGTGTATGAGGCATATCCACAGAACAGTGACGAACCGATGCAGTACTATCCTATTCAGTCAACGGCCCGGGTAACCACTACGTCTAATAAGCAGACGTTCGTATTCGATTCACCTATAGAAGGGGATACTTCGGATAAGATTACGATAGGTGACGTTACCCAGTTCAATGAGGGAATATTGGTTATCGGGAGTCAAGACGGATATAGGTCGGATGTGACATTCAACGACGCGACAACGTTCACGTCCAAGTCTCCTATACAAGGATTGGGTAGACAAGTATTTGTTGCCGGTATTTACGTACCTCTCGAAACTACAGCCAAGTCTGATGAAAGGACTAATGTACGCGTCGAGTACAAGATGCCTTATATTCCGTATGACTCGGAACTGCGTCGTTGGGCGTTCATGACATACGGTGCGTTTGACCAGGACAAGTATGCCAGCGAGTCGCGTGAAGTTCCTGCACCTACGGACAAGGATCCCGGCTGGACTATTTTCAAGAACAGCTCGAAGCGAATCGGCGACTTGCGTGCCCAGATGGGTATATACGACGCCGTCGCCATTTTGATGGGAATTCTGCGCAACACGTTCGGTGCATCAAATGTCGAACTGGTCGAGACGATGCGGTCAAAGGACGACCAGGAACTAATGTGTTCCGGTGGTGGCGAAAGTACGTTCCTTTCATGGCATAATTACGGTCTTGCCGTAAAAATACTAATCAACAATTCCAGTACCGGTCTGCCTATAGAGGACGGAAGTCCGGAATTCATGAAACTGATAGATGTGGCTGAAGGCTTCACGACGGCGTGCTTCAACGGTGCGTTCGGCAAGCCGCTTAATGTCATATGGTGCGGACGGCTGAAGATTGGTGCCAACAACTTCGTGTGGGAGTTCTTGCCTATTGGAGTTAACCACAAGGACGCTATCAAATTCAGGGAAGCCATTCTAAACCAAGAGGATCCGGTAGCCAGTCTTGGCTTCGTGAACGTTGACGCGAATCGTTATGCGTTCAATACAAAGCCAAGAGTTCGTGTTCCTTACATCCTTCGGTCCAGCAGTGCGTACAAGAACGCCATCATAATTAATGGTGAACATTACGTAAGTCCCTCCAGTATCCGTAACTACAATACGCCGCACGATCTGGTATTGATTAATATACTGGAGTTCTGTAATCTGATCAGTACGAAGATGCAGGCAAACGGTTCCTCGTTGAAGGAAGGCCGTACAATATATGAATGGAAAGCGTTGAACGAGCGGTCGTACAAGCAGCTGCTGATATATTATGGACTTACCGGAAGTATATCGGCGGCAAAGGCACTTGTGTGCGGTGATTATGTCGAGTCGTACAAGGATACCGTTGAACGCAAGTACAGCGAGGATTGCGTCCAGATGGTAAAGGACTATCTGGGTAACCTTTATGGCGACGCTCGTATATATGTTGCCGAGGCGGCTGATGGGGGTGCCTGGTTCAGCCTTAGTGATGGAAAACTTCATTTGAAGACAACCGATATCCGTCCAATCTACGACGAAAGGTCCAAGGACCATTTCTACGGACAGAAAGTAGCCCCGGTCGAGTGTACCGAGAGGGGTCTGTATATCGGAGGCGTGTTCCGTACAGAGCAGGAACTCAAGGATATGGGCTATCCGATAGAGACGGTAAGCGACGTGAGTTATATCGAGGGGTTTGACGACAACGGAAACGTGGTCGGTGACGACGCGCTGTTCCTGCACTCGCTGGTCGCTACACAGATTAAGGAAGAGTTCGACAAGCTGCGCGAACTGTTCGAGAATTACGGTGGCGGACTGATGTACGACCATTTTGCTGACGGTCCGAATATGTCGATGGCCGACGGTATAGAAAACGAGTTCGGTATAATTGCCGGACAGGATCTTATCGGTTTCGACAATCTTAGGGCCATATTTGCCCAGAAGTCGATTGAGGATAACGCCAGACGCAATTCCGACGGTTCAATCCAAGGGGCCGGCGGTGCTGAAAGTACAGAGGACGCAAGTTCCGAAAGTGGCCGTAGCGATATATTTGAAAAGGTCGTATCCAACGCCGAACTGTCCGGTGTACGCAAGGCTAGCTTGACTCGTGAACACATCAATGTCACTGTAACGCCCAGCAACATGACTACCGAGCAGCTGTACAAGCTGATTATGAAGGGAAGCATGACCCAGGCGAACGACATGTTCTCCAAGTGATGATTTAAAAAACTGATAAACTGCAGACAAACACTTTCGGTGGCATATGTCTGCACGCCTGCTAATCAAGAAATACACGGGTAAGGACGGCGACTTCGGTACGCCGGTGTCCTCTATCGGGTTGAAACGAGTAGATACTTGTGTTCCTTCAGTATACAGTTCCGCCGCACTGGAAGGAACCGGACATACAATACCAGCCGACGACGCGTCGGAAGCTAGTACGTACTGCATTTACCGTCCCGATAATCCAGAATGCTACTCGTATTCGATGGAAAGTGTTTTCAAGATTCACCTTATCAAAGCTCCAGATGTCCAGCTAAGCAACATCAGAATATATCCCGTCGGAGAAAAACCTACTTCACCAACAGCCGCGAAACTTTATATAGGCAACTCGATATCATACAGCAAGCCCACTAACCAGAAATCACAGATAGCTCTAAACGACATCTGGAACTATTCCAAGGAACATCCTTTTTATCTTACCGTGGCCGGACTGTACGGCCAGGTCCCTGACCCCAGGTTGAGCAAGACCGAGTACAATGTAGACTACAAGGACTGCGGCTACGGCAACCTGATATACATCGATGGTGAACGCCAGGCTACCATTACGGTGCCTACACGCACTAGCGATGAAACGGTAATATATACCTTCCGCAACATATCATATACGAAGAATACGGGTATCCAGAGGTTCATCGACTTTATCGAACCTAAACCGACGGTCGAATACGGAGACGAAATTGTGCCGATTGACCAGACCGAAAAGGGACGTCCGTATGTGTTCAATCCTACCAAGGACGGCGTTGTCGACTACAATACAGTATGTTTGGTAGTACTTGACAAGAAACGCGGTCTTGACCTCATGCGGGAATATCCGATGGGCCTAATATACAAAAGGCCGAACGACAAGTACAGCATGAACCTCAGTACAGGCGGAGTGATCCAGATGGTCTACCTGTACAACGGGAAACCTGGGTCATATGGGGAAGGCCCCGCGTACATACCAACGGAATGGCACAAGACACTGGTTGACCCGATTACGGGAAATGTGACGACCGAAGAGGCCGAATCGCCGTTCAAGGATATCGGAAAGCCGTTAATCTCGTACGACGTTACCGTGGACACGGACAACTTCGGACATACCGGATTCGTCATGAACGGCGTACGCCGGCCGATGCTCACTTTCGACCTGAATGCAATATATATGTTCCGTAACCATGCAGGCGCTTCATCGCCGCTACGGTTCATAGGAAACCCGTTCTCTCCTATCGCCAACTTTATCGACGACGTCGTTGTCGATGGCGTAGTTGTCGAGAACGGTTCCACAAACGACGAGGTGATTTACGTTGATCCGGAAAAAGTACTAAAGGCGGGCAAGCGGATAGGAGCGTACCAGTGCGTTGCTGCTCCCGAGATGGGCAGTTTCGTTCATAATGCTCCGCTGTGCATGTGCGGAAATTACAATCTGTGCCGTGTAGACGGAGGAATTTACAACCCGACCAAGGCGGGAGAGACCGACTACGTGTATCTTCAGCTCGAAGTTGGGGGAAGCGCCGACCCCGGATACTGTGTACCTGACCTGGAAATCGAGTACGACGAAAATTAGAAAATTGACCAATATATAAACTATTCGGAAATTCGGGCCGATAATTGGCTACTTGACAAGGAATTTGACTATGCAGACAGAAACAATCCAACAGAAGGCTATGCAAGACATCTTCGCTCTAGACGAAGCCGTTAGCCAGTTTGAATCTTTCGGGAGCCAGCTGGACCTGGACTTGCCGACTGTGGAGGACGACGCACCCAAGGGTTTCGACGACCTTCTTGAAGTGAATCCGAGCAATGAACCCACCGAATACGGTGAGAACTTCATGAGCGAGGGCGATGACCTCCAGGACAAGCAGACGCAGAAGTTCGTCGTTGACGAGTTTGCCAAGGAAGCTGCGAAGCTCCCCAGCGGTGACATCAGTGCCGCCGACATTACTGGCATTTCCGCCATCATCCAGATGAACAATCACATCACTGGCGACGTCCGTTCATTCATCCAGCAGACTATCGACCACGCCGTACAGGCCCAACAGCAGCAGAACGTGTCCGACGCTCAGCCCAACGGTACGGTTGCCCAGGATATCGCGAAGACTGGCGATGCCGGTGCGGATAGTCAAACTGCCCCTGCTGGTGACATTCCTGCAATGGAACCAATCGACCCGACAGCCGAACCCTCTCTCGACACCAATCCGGACGACGGACTGGGAATGGATACCGGCCTCGGTGACGGCCTTGGAGACGACCTCGGTGCCGGTATGGACGAACTGGGCGCAAGTATCGACGCTGGCGAACCTGGTACCGAGGACCTCGGTGCTGGCATGGACGACTTGGGCGCTTCTCTCGATGCCGAGAATGGTGAGTCCGAACTTCCTGCCGATGACGCTGAAGTTGGTGCGGATGAAGTTGCCGATGAAAATAAGGAAGAAGGTGCCGAAGAATCCAAGGAAGATGGTGCTGAAGAATCCAAGGAGGACGATTTGGCTAGTTTCCTTGATTCCGACGACGGTGAAGAAACCGACGATGGTGAAGGAAAGGACGCTGAATCCGACGACGATTTCAATTTTGAAGCCATCGCTACTAAGGCACATGGCCTTGTTGAAGGTACCGAAGGCGGTGAACAGGTTCCTGCCGAAGGCGGTGAACAGGCTCCTGCCGAAGGCGGTGAACAAGAAGCTATTGATACCGGCGTAGAAACTGGTGCCGCTCAGGCTGAAACTGATCTCGGTGGCGAAGGTGGCGAAGGTGGCGAAGAAGGTGGTGATACCGCTATCGAAGAATGTGGTCAGCTGGCCGCCGCTTCGTCTGACCCTACCATAAGCAATGACTCTCTTGAGACTTCTGTCAAGGAAGCACAGGTCGAATCTATTATCACCCAAGCCAAGATGAAGATGGCTGCCGAAAAGGCCAAGGCCGTTCTCGAATCCTATCACAAGGAACGTGACCGTGCCAATACCCTCGCAAAGCTCGACGGTGTAGTCAACAATCTCAAGAAGACTGTCCTGACTGAATCCATTGTCAAGAATTTTGCCAAGGCGTCAAAGAAGCGTGCCGCGTTGGAAGCAGCCGCTGACCAGATTGCTGGCACGAAGAAATCGGTCGTAGAGTCTACATTCGACAAGATCGACAGCGTCTTGGAATCAGCCAAGAAGCCTTCCATCAAGGCCCAGGCCGACAAGGTTATCGCCGAATTCGAAGCTTCCCAGAAACTCGGTAAGAAGCTGAACGGTATCCTCGAAAGCATCGGCGCAACAAAGAAGCCGGCCGATCCTCGCCAACAGAAGATTGACTCAATTCTCGAAAGCGTTTCCAAGAAGGAAACTTCCAAGAATAAGCTGGCGGAAAAGCTGAACGGCATCCTCGAGGGTGTCGAAAAGTCCATTGCCGCAGCAAAGAAGGCCGACGACTTCGAGAAGAAGCTCGACGCCATCGTTGCTGAAGTCAAGAATGCATAATCATAACTCTCCTGGTTAAGTGAAGGCCGTCACGCGAGTGACGGTCTTCTTTTTGCCCTTTTGAAGTAATTTAACGCATATGAACTGATAAACTGCGCATGTTATGAATAACGGCCATTTCGCAGGTAAGATAAAGCAGTTTGTTGACGACGCAGTCAGCAAGGCTAAGGGAACCGAGGGACAGCTCTACAAGATAATGAACTCCCACGGGTTTTATGACGTTGCTGACGAAAACAATGGCCTTACCGACTGGCAGAGGGCACAGGTCCCTTCGTATAACCAGCACAGGATTTCGGACCTCTGCGATGCAATTGCCGACATGTTTGGCGACATGCTTTCCAACGACGAGTACGGTATACTCTATCCGAACATGGATGATGTCGTTGGAAAACTGGATTTGAACGCCACAAAAAACGCGTCCGAACTGAATGTCATCGGCGGAGCCCTAGGCGGATTGACTGGAGGTGCGTCGGAATCGGCAAGACAAGCCATGGGACAGCTGACAGCAATCTTGATGGGTGGATTCGCCTTTGACCCGAATATCCTTCCGCCAATTACGTTCAATATACCTGGACTGCCAATCAATATCGCCAATGCGTTCAAGAACGGTTCTTACCCGGCCGACTGGACTTTCCTTTATGACCACGAAACAGTAAAATCTAGCCAGTTCTACGAGGCGGACGACGGAGGCATCGCTATAGGTGCCGGTATAAAGCTGAATATGGGTCCGGCCAGACAGCAGATTCTGAAACTCATATTTTCCGTCCCGGACGTGGACGAGAACGGTATGGCCAAGGGTGACGCTTACGGAGGTATTACTCCGGAAGAGTTCAACTCGATGTACAAGATTTCCGACAAGACGTTCTCCGAACTTGATGACGATGACAAGGAATTTGTAAAGACGTTCAAGCTGGACTCCACACAGATGCAGCTATCGTACTTCCGAATGATACAGTTGACTCTGTGGGGTGCTATCAAGAATCCGGACAACTGGGCCTTCTTGCACTGGGGATGCCTTACGCACAACTCGTGCCCCGGTCCAGTCAAAACTGCCATATGTAGTTTTATCCATACTAACGGATTCGCCGTAGATCCGCAGATTTCCCCGGAATCTGGCTTCATTTCTTACTGCGTAAATACCGGAATGGCTTATACTACCGGCCGTTCCAAACCTACGGCCCTTTTATTGATTCCGGGTATGATCTACCTTAATGACAAGAAGGAAAAGGTGACAGTCAAGGAAGGCGACCAGATTGCTTGGAGCTCAGCAAACAACGGTGTACCCGTAAACAAGGATCTCGCCAAGAAGCACTTTACACTGGCTGCGGATATACTGGCTCACTTGACTTATGATACCAACCCCAATGCCCGTGAACTGAGAAAGCGGAGGATTGACGAAGCAAACTTGATATATGAATATGTAGGCTTGCAGAGAATGAAGTTCGGCGACACTTTCATTCCACCCGACCTGGCTGGCCAAGCTCTGCAGCAGCGTAATTTTAGTCAGCTGGTAAAGGCTGAAATAAAGGTATATGAAAACAAAAACTCGACACTTCCCTTGTCTGATGCCAACTTCAAGATAGTCAACCAGGCTGAACGTGGTTCCAATGAACTGTCCAATACGACCATATCAACTATCAAGTACATCCTTGCCAAGGCGGGCCTTCCCGGCATAGTCGTCACGTCGGTATACCGTTCGCCAGAAGCACAGTCACGAGCCATGTTCAACAACAGGCAGAGCCATAACGGAGCGATCGCTGTAAACTACGCGGCCAAGGGACGTGCCGTCGATGACATCTACACACAGGCGTCCAAGAAGGCAAACAACGGTGCGTGTGTTGCTATCAAGGACCCGTTATTACAGCAAAAAGTCAAAAAGGACATGCAGGACAAGTGCCAGGAATTCATGGAGGCCGGTACGCCGGTGTCCAACCACGGCCACGACCCGTCAAAGATACAGGCTGTGGATATGGGCCCGAACAGCAGCAAGGCGTATTTCCGCTACAATGACGCACAGATGCGAAAGTTTAATACTGCATGCTGGGATGCCTATCAAGAAGGATACCTGAAACAGTACCTTGGACCGTCAGAATACGGCGGGCCGAAAGTGAAAGACCCTGCGTTCCATATCGAAGTATGGCAGGACGACAACCACAAGCATCCGGATACTTTCAGCGACGCCAACGTTCTCCCGACGGTCAACTGCAAGGTGCTTGACGAAAACCTCAAAAACAAGAACACGTGGGACCTCGTGTTCGTTCACGACCAGACGCTGGCATAGGTAATATTATGGCTGATATTTACAAGAAAACCAAGGAAGATTTCGACAAGTCGGTATACGCTTACCTGGTCAAGCGCCTCCGCGAACCGATTACAGAGACCGACGCATTCGGTACCGGTATCATCGACGAATCCGGCGCAGAAACGCAGCAAGGAAACCCTAACGCCAAGTGGGCATATACCGACCTTGATAAGTTGGTTGCCTTCATCAAGTCGGCTATGGGTACTTCGGTGGACACGTTGCCGTCCGTATTTGACGGTTTCGATTCCATGTTGCTGATGAAACAGATGGACCTCGTAAAGAATGTCCCGGTATACCGCAAGGTAATCGGCCTTGTAGAGGAAATCTCTTACCTTCCACCAGAAAACCGTGGACAGGGAAATATGCAGCCTGCTCCTGACGAAGAAGGCATGACAATGGAACTCAGGATGCAACGAGCTTTCACTTGTGCGCAGTTCCTACTCGAATGCATTATCAACGGCGGAACGGTTTCCAGCGAGAACGTAATGGATTTCGACCACGAAGTGCTCGATTCAGTGGAAGCGACTTTCTGCATAAGGTCAGTCGGGTCATACAAGGATATTACTGACTACCTGAAGAACGGAAAGGTTATCGACTACGCTCATGTAAAACCGGAAGGATACCTGCTCGCAGTACGCATAGCCAAGGAACTCGTAAAGGCGAATGACACTATCTTCAATCCCGATAAGGACAATGTCCTTAACGAGGCCAAGTCATGGAGGACGCTGTCGACTTATGACCGGTAAGATGCCACTGTTCAACGGTGTCCCGAAGTTTTCAGTTGACGCCGACGATTTCATGTACATCGCAGCCTGCGTGACGATGAAGAAGCGGCTGCTGTCTAAAAATATCAAAAACGACGACCTGAGGGAGTTCTATGTCAACTCCAGGTCTCCAAAATTTGCCATCGAGTACGATGGGGTCATTTTGAAATGGTAGGTGGCTTATGCTTATCAAGAAATCAGAAGAAAAGGACAACATAGCGACAAGGCTGCTTAGCCATGTGCGTGACTACGGACAGGCCAACGAACGCGGTGCAATTTTCGACCGTGTGTTCAACCGTGGCGACGTCGTCAGACAAATACGCGCTTCTAGAAACGTGGTCGGCCAAGGCGTCAATCAAATGCTTTCACCGGACGGGTCCGCTGTCGACGGGTTCAGCATGTACATGCCCGCACTCGGTATCAGCGGCTCCAACAAGATTGATCCGGACAAGATACAGAACGCCATCGCCGAAAACCAAGCACAGCTGTACTGGAAGAAAAACCAGGAACGCGCCAGGAAGTACGATACAGTGGCTTCGCGTTCTGAAGTCAACGAGTCACTTATACAGATATGCAACGAAGGCGTATACAAGGACGACGTAGACGAAATCTGCTCACTCGACATCGACCACGACGCACCTATCGGTGATGAAGTCAGGAAAATGCTGGGAAAGATCTTCAGACAGGACGTCCTTCGGCGTATAATGAAATTCCACCAGGACGGCTGGGAGTACATGAAGTACCTCCTTACACGTGGACGTATCTTCTTTGAAGTCATCTATGACCCGAATACTGGCAATATCGAAGGTGTCAATATGCTCCCGGAAGAGCATATGATCGTGATTGTACAGGATAACTTGATTATCGGTTACAGACAGATGCTTACCGGTGTTCTCGCCGCACAGAACAATGGAAAGAACTATATAGACTTCTCACCCAACCAAATCCTATATGCATCCCTTGGAATGACTGGTCCGGGAGGAATCAATGACCCGAGGTCTATCCTTGAACCGGCGATGAAACCGTACAACCAGCTCAACACCATCGAAGACTCCGTCGTTATGTATCGCGTACTGTGGGGATCGGAAAAACTCGTTCTGAAGGTCGATGTCTCTGGCATGACCAAGGCTACCGCCGAAAAGTTCATGAAGGACCAGGGAAAAATGTTTTCCCGTAGGCTCGATTATAACTCTATGACCGGTGAAATTACCAACTTCGGTACTTCACCAGGTTTGACCGAACATTTCATCATCGGCGTCGGCAATGGCCGTACCGGTTCGTCTATCGAACGTATGCAAGGCGGTGCCGAACTTGGAAATATTGATGACCTCAAGTTCTTCAAGCGTAACCTCGTGAACTCGCTTATGGTGCCTCCGGGACGTATCACTGCTCTAGCTGGCGACTCACAGAACTACTCTCAAGGTAAGATTGGCGAAGTTACACAAGCCGAAGTGTCCTTCGCTCGACTGGTCCAGCGGTACCAGACACCGTTTGAGACTATCCTTATTCGTCTGTTTGTCATGGTTCTAAATACCAAGAAGAACATTGACGACTCTATCAAGCTGCAGGAATTCTATACGGTCCGCTTCAAGAAGTCAAACGGCTTCCAGAACTTCATCGACTCGGAAGTGTGGACTACCAAGCTGGCCGTGTTCGACTCTATGATGAAACATGTCACGTCCAAGGAAAACCCGAACGGCGCTTTGTCGAAACAGGCCGCCTTGCGATGGGGTCTTCGTCTCAATGACGAACAGTACAACCTCAACAAGGCCTGGTGCAAGGAAGAAAAGGCCGAGGAAACCGGCGAAGGTGGCGGTGGAGGCGACGAAGGTGGCGGTGGAGCCCCAATGCCGGGTATGTAATTGAACATCACATTCATCAAAGGTAGCCGGTAGGCTACCTTTTTGCTATATTTGGAATATGGAACCAGACTTCACGAAATGCATGGAATGCGGCAAGCAGCTTAACAGCTACAGTGGCTTGTCACATCATCTGTCCAGGTTCCACAAGGATATATCCTTGCAACAGTATTACGACAAGTACTACAAGCAACCTAATGAAGGAGTCTGCGCCGTTTGCGGTAATCCTACCAAGTTCTCCGGTAGACTCAACCGTGGTTACTTCACGCACTGTTCCAAGAAATGTACCGCCAACGACAAGAATACCGTCATCAAGAGAAAGGAAACCAGTCTTGAACTGCATGGCGACGAAAATTTCAATAACCACGTCCAGACGGCCATAACCAAGACGAACCGCTATGGTGACCCTAACTATGCCAACGGTGATAAGATCCGTGCAACGAAAAAAGACCGATATGGAATAGCCGGTTACAACAACCCGGAAAAGCGGAAACAGACCAAGAAAGAAATGTACGGCGACTCGAACTACGTGAATAAGGAAAAGGCAGCCGATACAAAGGAAGCCAAGTACGGTGACAGACATTTCAATAATTCCAGCAAGGCCGCTGTAACTAAGGCAATCAAGTACGGCAACCCTACCTACGTGAACCCGGACAAGGCAAGGCAGACTGTCAATAAACGGACAATTGCCAAATACACTGAAGCTCTGAAAGACCAGTGCGACATACTGGACTACAATGCCAATACATTCCACTGTAAGTGCCGAACTTGCGGAAATGAATTCGATATCCCTATCAATACCGGCTACATGAGACTGTTCCGTTACGGTATCAACTGGTGCACCGTGTGCAACCCGGCTGAAACGTCTCGGTCCGGTGAGGAAAACTCCCTATACGAATACATAGTCTCCCTAGTAGGCACCGACCATGTCAAAAAGTCAGTCCGTGATCTCATACCAAACACCGAACTGGACATATACTTGCCAGATAGGAAACTGGCTATTGAGTTTGACGGCCTCTACTGGCACGACGAAAGGAAGAAGCCGAACACATATCATATAGACAAGACTGATTTGTGCGAGAAGAACGGTATCCACCTTGTTCACGTGTTCGAGGACGAATGGCAGTATAAAAAAGACATCGTCAAGTCGAGAATCAAGGGCCTGCTCGGCATGAATGACCGCATATTCGCCAGGAAGTGCACCGTAGGTGCAATCGACGGCAAGACTGCGGACCGGTTCATCGAGGAGAACCATATTCAAGGCAGCTGCGTGTCGTCTGTACGGTACGGCCTCTTCCATGACGGCGACCTCGTCGCCGTCATGACCTTCGGCAAGAACCGGTTCGGTCCTGGAATGGAACTGCTCAGGTTCTGCAACAAGTTAGGATGCACTGTCGTAGGAGGCGCCTCCAGACTATTCAAAACCTTCATCGAAGAGCATGGCGATGTTGATTCGGTCGTGTCGTTTGCCGACAGACGGTGGAGTTCGCCGGAGGCGTTCTATCCGAAACTCGGATTTGTTCACGACGGAATCACTAGGCCATCCTATTACTACGTCATCAACGGTAGGCGGCATAACCGAATGGAATTCACCAAGGGTAAGCTGGTAGCTGCCGGATTTCCGAAAGACAAGAGCGAGCACGAGATAATGCTCGAAAGGAAAATATACCGCATATACGACTGCGGAAATGTACGGTTCGTGTGGAAACGGGATCGTTAAAAAGGCTGCTTCGGCAGCCTTTTTTCATTTCAATGTAGGTTTTTGGCCATTTTTTGATGGCGGTTTTCGTGTATACCTAAACAATATAACATGAAACCGCCTATCAGAGTAGTGCCGCGTTGGTGCTGCCGAGAAGGCACAACAACAGAAGGACTACTTATATGCAGACTCTTCAAAAGAAAAACCTGTCGAATAAGTGGCGCACCATTCTTGAATCCAACCTTGGTCGTCCTATTCGCACTCGCGCTGAAGCCAGCGTGATCGCTACCTTGCTGGAAAACCAGAACAAGCTGAACCGTGGCGCTATGCTCGAAGCCGCCAACGTCTCAGCTGACGTGGCCCAGTACCAGCAGTACGCCCTCCCGATGATCCGTCGTCAGTTCCCCGAACTGCTTGCGATGCAGACCGTCACCGTCATCCCCACCACGACCCCGCAGGGTATCTACTTCGCTCTCCGTTACCTCTATGATAACGAACCGCTGAAGACCACTGCCTTCCGTCAGGGTCAGAAGCAGGAAATCGGCTACGACCTCGTGGCTGACCATACCGGCTTCGCTGGCACGTTCAACCCCTGGACTACCGGCATGGGCGAAATGCTTTCCAACTACATGGAAGGCACTGGTGTTAGCGGCGCTTCTGCTAACGGCAATACGTTCGACCCGAACGAACCCGGTCTCCTCTACAACAACTTTGGTGGCTCCTACCTCGCTGGTGATGATCAGTACGGTCAGTACTCCTTCAACATCAAGAAGGCTTCCATCAAGGTGATCTCCGGTGCAATCCGCGTCGGTACACGCGCCATCAAGTCGCACTACACCATCGAACTCCAGCAGGACATGGCCGCTGCTCACGGCCAGGACGTTGAAGCCCTGCTCCTCGAAGGTCTCCAGTTCGAAATCCAGCAGAACATCGACCGTGAAATCCTCCAGGCAATGGCTCTCGTGGCTCAGACCCCTGCTCTCGGCGGTGAAGCTGCTATCCAGATGGACCTCGCCGATCCTAACCGTCTCAATGCCGGCATGGGTCGTTGGGCTGCTGAACGCATCGCCGGTGGTATCGTGAATACCATCATCGCCGTGTCTCGTAAGATCGCTCTTACGACTCGTATGGGTTGCGGTAACTTCGCCATCGTGTCTCCGGACATCGCTGCTGCTGTTGCTACGCTCAACAACGGTATCTATACTCCGACCTACCTCCAGACCGACGCTGCTGTGCAGCCGAGCGGTGGTGTGGCTGATGCTGGTTCTCTCTTGAACGGCAACATCAAGCTGTATCAGGATATCTACGCCAACGCATCCTATGCCCTCATTGGTTACAAGGGCCCGCGCCAAGGCGAGTCGGGTATCATCATGATGCCATACATCCCTTATATATTCTGTAAGACTGCCGGGCAAGAAGACGGTTCTCCGCGTCTCATCGTCAAGTCTCGTTATGCCATCGTGGCTAACCTGCTTGGTGCTGGCCAGTTCTACCGTATCATCCACTTTGCCAACGTTAACAGCGTAATCACCGGCATCGACCTGGAAAACAACCCGTGGCAGTCTAACGGCTCCATCGGTGGTGCTTCTCTCCAGGCTGGCCTCTCTTACGAAACTGTGCCTAACGGCATCGTTAACGTTCCAGGTGGCTTGAGCTACGAAGACAACAACTGGTAATCAGTTGCTGGCTGAATAAGCAAAGGACTAAGAGAGCGGCGAAGCAATTCGCCGCTTTCTTGTATAGTGATGTCTGACTATCTATTTTATAAATAAAATAGGATTTTCATAAAAATTTCTAAATTTAATAAACTTTTGTTGATTTTCTTGCGATCTTTTTATATATTTATTGTTGAGGTAATCATATGAAATGTTTGGTATGCGAATGTAATGGCCTAGAAACTGTATTTGAAAAGGCTTGCTCATTGGGTACGCATTTGTGGAAGACACATAATCTAAAGCCCAAGCAATACTATGATAATTATATCGCAAAGGAAACAGACGGCATATGTGCTGAATGCGGAAAGCCTACAACATTTCGTTCAATCGGACAAGGGTATAAAGAGTTCTGTAGTAAGAAATGTGCTGCTAGGCATATTGCAAATGACACAGCGCGTAACGCACATAAGACAGCAACTAGACAAGCAACTGTGGATCGGTTAAATGATGAAACCGACGGTGCATATGGGAAACATGTGCTTGAACAACGCAAGTCTACTATGCTGGATAGACATGGAGTTGAGTTCTATTCGCAACATAAAGATTTTAAGGATAAGTATCATCAATCTAATATGGAACGATACGGTGTTGCTTCGTATATAGAATTGCCTGAATTTCAAAAGCACCTTCAAGAATGTAATATCGCTAGAATTGGAGTGCCGTATAATTTTTGTACTCGAACTGACGACGCTAAAGCTGCTTATACCAAATTTTGTGCCGAGCATGACTGTGAACTAATTGAGTTTACCGACAAAAAATCAATTACGTACAAATGCAATGTCTGCGGACATACAATGACTGAGCAAGACTTATTCTTGAAAAGCAGAGCCAAGATGGGTTGTACTATATGTTCGTGTTGTAAGCCTAAAGATGCATTTTCGTCGATTGCGGAAGACCAGGTCAGGTCATTCGTAGAGAGTTTGGGGTTTGAGACGACACATTATGATAGGAATTTCTTGGGTGAATACGGCGCTGATATTGTTATCGAATCCAAAAAGGTCATTATTGAATATGATGGAATTCACTGGCACAGTGAACTGTATCGACCGAGCGATTACCATATACATAAGACCGAATTGGCTGAGCGTGCTGGGTATCATTTAATTCATTTATTTTCCAATGAATGGGAATATAAGCAAGACATTGTGAAATCAAGATTGAAGAGCTTGCTTGGATGCAATTCGCATCGAATCTATGCAAGGGATTGTCAAGTGAAGAAGATTGATCCTACAACTTCTTCTATTTTTTTAGACACCAACCATATTCAAGGAAATTGCATGAGCGCTAAGCATATGTATGGATTATATTCCGATAGTTTACTGGTTGCTGTAATGACGTTTGGCATGAATCGATATGGTCGGTATGGTATGGACGGTGACGAGTTGCTTCGATATTGTACAATTGCGGACACGTCGGTAATTGGCGGTGCTGGTAAATTGTTCTATGCATATTTATCAGACAAAAATCCAAGCATTGTAACGAGTTTTGCCGATAGACGTTGGTCTGGAAATGGCGCATTCTACACGAAGCTCGGTTTTGTATTGACAGGAACAACTCAGCCGTCGTATTATTATGTCGTCAATAACAATTTGGAAAATCGTATAAAATACCAAAAACATAAGTTGGTTGCCGCTGGATACGATGAAAATAAGACCGAGCATGAAATTATGCTTGAACGCGGAATCTACCGCATATACGACTGCGGCAACTATCGATATGTATACAAGGGGAAGAAACCGGATGCTGATGAAAAATAAAGATGGACTTTATGAGTGTGCCATATGCCATACTTTCGCTACCGATAACGGTCGGTCTCTGGCTAATCACGTGAACAATGTTCACCGTATGGACACGAGGTCGTACTATGACGCCAGTCCTTCCGTATCGTCGGCCCACCAGTATTTCCAGTTCATTTTTCCGAGGCGGCCGATTGCCGCGACCAGGTTTTCTGATTTCTTGTCATAGTTGTATTGTATATAGTCGAAGTAGCATTCCTTTGCCTTGATGTTGAAATCCTCGGCCTCGATCAGTTTTCTGAGAACGAACGCTGTGTCGTTGTCGGCGAGCTTGTTCAGCCGGATTTTCAGCTTTCTAGAGTTTCCTTCGTGGAATATCCTCAAATTCATGGAATTGATGTACTTTGCCTGTTCGCGTTCGAACTTGCTTTCTTCGATCTCGTTCAATTCTTCTTCGTCGAGGTCGGCTGCCTTGAGGTATCCGGGTACGGACGAACAACCTATCAGTTCTGCCAAGTGCTTTGAAATATGGAAATGGCTGGCCACTTCTTTTGCGCCGTACCTGTTGTATAGCCATCTGGCGTAGGTGACAGTGTCTTTTGGCCCGTAGAATTCGTCTCGGTCGTAATCGTCGTAGTAGTCGTCTTCCTTTGGCGGTACGAATGGCGAGAATTTCTTATTGGCGTACCTTTGTTTCAGTACATCGACCAGCCACTTGACTCCGTACTTGTCCATTTTGTCGTCAAGTGCGGCAAGGTATTCTGCTTTTTCCTTGGACATGCCGTCGTATTGCTTGCGCGCTTCTTCAGTACCGATTTGCTGCGCAAGCCGTCGGAAGTAGCCGATATGGTTCGGTTCGAGTCCCCTTACGTGCAGTACGTCCTTTCCTATGAACTTGATGTTTTCTTTTTGCTGATTTTCCATAACTGAAAATATACGAAAAATGTTTCCGTATATAAACTACTCCATAACTGGCGATAGATAATAAATGAACCCCAAGGATACGAAACAGCTTTTGACCGGGATATTGAATGACGACGAGGCGACCGTGCGCCGGATAGTCGGCGCCTATTTCGAGTCATGTCTGGCTACTGAACTGGAGAACGCGTCCAATGCGGTCATGGAATCTATCGGCAAAGAGGGGAAGGCTCTATATGGCAACTAGTCAACTGTACGGCGACGCTATATTCGAAGGGTCCAACGCGTCGTTGGTCGACCGCAAGGACGTATTCGGCAATCCGGTCAAGCGTCTTATCATCGAGGGCACTGCAATCCAGTGCGACATTCCGGGTATCAACAACCGTTCTTATCCGAAGCGCATAATCGAGCGCGAGATGAAACGTCTTTTGAAGGACTACGTTGTCCTGGGTCGTCTAGGAGCCTCGTTGAACCATCCTCGTCTCGGTGCGGACGGAACTGCAAAGGACTATCCTATTTTCGAGATGGACCTGATGAGCATCTGTGCGTTGATCGAGGACCTTCACATGGAAGGCAACGACCTGAAGGTGAGGATGGTCGTGATGGAGGAGACCAAGGCCGGTAGGCAGCTTGCCGCTCTTATCCGTGGCGGATACCATCCGGGCTTTTCCCTTCGCGGTGCTGGCAGCACTATCAACGTAGGCGACCACGAGGAGATTGCCGACGATTACACCATGATTACGATTGACGTGGTTGGCAATCCTTCCTTCGGCCAGCCCGCGATTTTCACGGCGCGTCAGGAAAGCGTTTCCGTCAATGGCGGGGCACTTGTCGAATCTGTGAACGGACCACGACCGCTGGTCGAGTCTGTCACCGACGTTATGGCGAGGTATGGCAAAGAAATCCGTCACAACTATGCCAACCTTGTTACTGGTTTTGGTCGTTATAGTCGTGACGGTGTAGTATCGGCTCTTAGGGGATTTGGAACATGGAACTGAAGAATGTATTGACCGAGGAGGAGCTGTCCGGCTTGTCAGACGACGTAGTCGCCAAGATAGAGTCGGCATGCAATACTGCGATTGCTTCGGCGTCTGCTGATAGCAAGGACAAGCAGCGTAAGCAGGTCGACAAGATGCTGGAGGCCGTATCGGCGAAGGCGGAGAAGATGATTTCCGACGCCGTTCTGGAGAACGTGTCTAAGATGAAGACCGACGCGATCAACGACCGCATGTTCAAGGTGCTCAGCGCGATGTCCGCCGTTCTGGAAAGTGCCGGTATATCCATCAGTCTCAACGGAACGACGTCCGAGGAGACAAAGAAGCTCCGCGACCGTCTGGCGGAAGCCAACGCCAAGCTGAAGGACGCGTATGCCGAGCGAGAGAACTTAAAGGACAAGCTTAACGACGCGGAGAAGAAGTCATACATAATGCGCCTTGTGCAGGGTATGAAGCCTGATGTCGTGCAGGCCGTGATGTCCCATTTCGTGAACTACGACGTTAGAGACATTACTTCTGATGCCATCATGAAGTTCATCGACGGTTCTTCCAACGACGTGTATATGATGGACGTTGATCCGGAACGCGACGGTAAGCTCAACATGGACAGTGTAGTCAGCGCCCTTCAGGATATCGACGCCGAGCTGGATCGCGAGACCAAGCTCGAATCGATCGACGGGCTGTTCGAGTGCGAGGAGAAACCTGCCGTAAAGGCGGAACCTAAGCTGGAAGCGTTGAGCAAGGGTCTGAAGCCCCAGAGGGCGAATCTTGCCAGCGGCGCAGACACGTTGTTCGAGGATGTTAACGTCGACTACGACGTTCCTACCGACGACGCGTCCGACATTGCGGAAGCCATGTCCAACGTGAAGGCCTTCGAGAGTCTTGGCCTCGGCAAGTTCTCCTAGTTTCATTGATTTTGCCGTAATAATGGCCGGATATCGCTATCCGGCCGTTTCTGATATAATTTCTAATATAGGCAAATTGCGCCTTGGACTGATAAACTAGGCGTGTAGGAAAGTTATATGAAGCAGCCAGACTACGCAACAATAGCACCGCGCGGGCAGATGCCTCCGCAACAGAACCAGTACCAGCAACCAGGATACGGCCAGCCGGCGTATCCGCAACAGCAAGGGTATTACCAGCAGCCGGGTTATGTCCAGCAGCCCGGGTATGTCCCGCAACAGCAGGGCGGCTATTTCGTGCCGCACCAGGCGATGATGGGGATGGAGGGCTCCCAGGAGTTCCGTGACGCGTACCAGAAGAACCTGGACGCGTTCAACGAGACCAACCGGAAGATCAAGGAAGGTATCAACGAGAGCGACGCTGTCCGACGTGTAAAGGAGATGGCCGAGTACAAGACGAAGGTCGACGGAACGGAGGCCGCTTCGCAGGGCGCCGCCAACATAGGGCAGATGCTGAACACTATCGAGTATCTGTGCCTTTCACTGGAGAATCCTCAGGAATGGCTACCGGCGTACCGCGCCAAGTACGTGGAACCGATGCGTAACCAGTCCAAGGATATTGTCGAGGCTTTACGAAAGACTGCCAGTGTAATCAGAAAACTTGGCAATGCTCCGGCGCAGAAGAGTGCCGAATAGGGGATAATATGGACGCGCCTTCCTTGACACTTCTCAACTATACATTCCGGTTCGGATTGCTCGGCTACAGTACTGTGGTCAGTTTCGGTGGGGAAGACGCTCATGTCCGTTCGGTTGAGTTGGAATCAATCGACAGCGGAAGCGACGGTTTCTACTTGTCGTCCGAAGAGGACGATTCCATACTGCTCAACTTTCCCGCCATCGAGCGGGCATTTGGCGAGGCGTATCGGAAAATTCCTCTCAGGTTCGTCATAGGCTATACGGACACCGACGAGGAAGATTACGAAGATATTGATTTGAAGTACGTCAGGCAGGATGTTTACGTATATGCGACATCTTTTGTAGGCGACCCGACGATACAGTTCATCGAGAACCTTGCGTCTAGGGTAACCGAAAGTGCCGGTGTGGTAATTCACGGGTACAACCTTACCGACGGACTGAGTGTGCATCTAAGCAACGGAGACGCAGAGTATGTCGTCCCTCCGGAAGATATCGAGTTTGACATAGTCGAGGACGGTTCCGGTACGGCCTCGTTTACCGTAAATCCAGGAATGCTTGCTATGGACGGTGACGGCACCGAGCCGTGCGCTCAGTATGGCGTGTATTTCAGTTACGGTGACCAAGTGTACGGTGACACCGGTCTTGCGATAATCCGTTACAAGTACGATTCGGAAAATGACGAGATGCGCAAGTACTCGACCGAGGACGTGACTCGCGAGAAGGGATGCTACATTACCGGGACGATGTCGATGGTGTTCGATACGGTCGACGAGTACGGTAATCCGGTAACTAACGCGGATGCCGATCCCCGTCTGGGAGAGACGATATATGTAAGGCGCCGTGCTGATGACGATTGCACCAAGTACGTGTATACGATGGTGCGGGTGAAATACAACAAGAACCTTACGAACAAGTCCGGTTTGTTGAAACTGAACGGTATCCAGCTGTATGCCGGAGACGTGGTATGGCTGTCTCGTCAGACTGTTGAGTCGGAGAACGGCCTGTGGGTAGTGGATACGGGTAACTGGTATGGTTACGACCCGTTCGATTACGACCAGGAATCTTCGGGCGGTCTGTTGACATGTCCCAAGGACTGTACCGCAGTGGAAAAGCCCTATCCGGTTGACCGTCACGTACTGGTAGATCTTGGCGTGAAGGTCGAATATCCGGTCGACTATGTGTGCCGTGACGACGTTCCGTACAAGTGCGGTCTGCGTACGATTTGCGGTTACAATGTCGTTCCGGGGAATGCCGTCGCCCTGCTGAACCAGAAGGACGGTGACAACGGCGTCTACATTGTCCGTTGTGACTACTGGGACAAGGTTGGCGACGTCGCGGAGAGTGACGTGGATGGAATCGACATAGATTTTAGTCATAACGTGATTGTGCAGCACGACATCGACTTCTGCTCGTGCGGAGGTGTATTCCACATAGATTACTTCTTCCTTGCTCCGTCATGTTACTTGCACCACATGCAGCGCACTGTGAAGATAGTATGCGAGGGAGCTTCAATTGCGCCCAACAAGGAGGGAGCGCAGTTCGCCATATCCGAGTACCGGATCAGGACCGGAGAAGAGGACGCCTTGATAGGATACCGTGGACGTACACTTGGTGACCCGGTCAAGGAGGACTGCACACGGCCTAACGAGGATTTCGAGACGGATTTCGGCATAGGTCTGGTTGAGCACCGACAGTACGTCATCGAGCCCGGGTGCATTCCGTCACCGCTGTGCCGTCCGATCTGCGATGTTCCAAGGATTTATACGTTGCGCCTACCTGCCAACTACACCAACAGCAACGACCGTAACGGGTTTACGATAAAGTTCTGGCACCGTGAGGAAGACGGATGGCACCTTTATGCCTATATCGGTTCGGGTACAAGGCAGACCGGGATGAACTACTACGTATACCATCTTCATGTACGCGCTAAGGCCACCGAGAACTTGGTTGACGTGAATGAGAACGACTGGTTTACTGTTACAACTGGAGTTATCGCAAACGGTGACGGAGCCGATTCGTTCGGACTGTGCGACGACACGTGGGAGTTCCTGGTGACTGACACAGAGGGGAATCCGTACGTGAGGCATACGCTTGACAGCGAGACGCTGTACATGCCGTGGAGGATTTCGTGTACGACCAGCCTGTTCGCCCATTATAGCTTGGATGACGACAGGGACGCCCGGTTGCTTAGGACTACCTGCAAGCAGATGGACAATGCCGCCATGACGGTTGCTGCCGTCGGTGACATGTGTACAGTGTGTGACGGCACCGGTGAACTTGACGGTGCGACGTGCCCGTACTGCGATGGTGACGGAAGAGATCCGGACGGATACCTTGTAGGAATGCCTCACCTGTATGGGGTAGCGTATTTCGATACTGTCATGAGCAAGGCGCAGTTCGTTGAGGAATACAACCGGTATGACCCGGAATGCATATGGAGCGAGGTTGTCACCGCTATAATTACTGACGACGATACGGAAATTACGAAGGACGACGGTACGACTGCGTCTGGTACATTCATCATCGGTACTGATGATGGGAAGGGATTGAGGAAATAAGATGGCTAACCAACTTTACGAACTGACCAAGATTATCCAGTTGAAGCCCAGGGAAGGCGCAGAGGAAGACAAGGAACTTACGTGGCTTCCGGTGACCTGTCTTGACAAGCAGCAGAACAGGTTGACTGTCCGCATGCCTTATCCAAGGGGTGACGGCGACGTTGTCAATACAGAGGAATGCGGTATCTGCGATGGTCTTGGCCATGTCCAGCATGAAATATGTAAGGCCTGCAAGGGAACCGGGTCGGCCATGTGCCCGACATGCGGTGGTACTGGTTCGGTCGGCTGCGATACGTGTCCGACTTGCCATGGAACCAAGCACCACGGTCCTTGTGACAACTGTGGCAACAAGGGGTATATCCTGGTGCCGTCAGATGACGGCGAGGAATGCGAGGCGTGCGGCGGTACCGGTTACAAGGCGGCAGGCCAAGGCGCTATCTATATCGACGACAATGGGGTTGTCAGCCTTGCCTACGACGAGGTCACTCTCGGTATCAATCCAGAGGGTAAACTGTTCGCCAAGGTAAACGCGTATGTAAAACTCCACGAGAACGGAGGCCTGGCGTTCGATGATACTGTGGAACACGGACTGTACGTCAAGGTTGACGACAGCACTATCAAGATTGACAACGACGGGTACATATACATACCGAATTTCGTCGAGCAGTCTGTCGACGATAGTGCTAGCCTGGTGGTGGACGACGAGACCGAGTACGGTTTCGACTTCTACCGTTTCACAATTCCGGAAGGATTCACTTCGGCGAAGGTGCATGTCGACCTTGGTTTCAGCAACCCTGACTACGACAACGCAAATACTATGACCAGATTCAGTCTCCAGCTGAACGACGGTGACGTAGGAACTTACTGTATCGACAACACGGTACCGTACTCGATGATGTCCTTCGACAAGGTTATCCCTGCAGGTACTTACGTGGTTGGTATATCCACGTTGTCCGACGATGGCGGCGACGACACATTTGTAATCGGTTCATCCGTAAAGTGGAACGTAAACGTCGTTTCATGTTAAAAAGACATAATTTATGTATTAGAAGCAAACTTGCGGTATAAGATGGCAAGCAATAACAGTAAGAATATCAACGGACCGAAGAAACGTCCGGCCAACCCGGCAGTTTTCGACGAGAAGGGTCGCCAGACAGTGGCGTCCATGAAATACGACAAGATCGACAAGGACTACTTGACAAAGCTTCTTCTTGAACACAAGAAGGACGTGGAAATGTTCGGCAAGGGTTATCCGGTTTCGGATGACCTTGCCACCGCTATCCAGGTCGTCATCAAGAAGACGGCCGGCATGATGTCGTGGCGCAAGTATACCGACAGCTGGAAGGAGGAGATGTACGCTCGTGCCCAGTTCTGCGCACTCAAGTACTGTCATTCGTTCGACCCGAACAAGATGGCGGAAAATTCCAAGAACAAGGACCCATATTATTACCTTGGCCAGATTGTGTCACGTGCGTTCATGCAGCAGGTCACGGACCTCAAGAAGAAGTCCAAGTACATCAAGTTCACTTCACTGAACGAAAACATCCTGCATAACTGTATCAACATCGACGAGTACGCCGGTGTTCTCGAACGCGAGGAGAAACGTCAGAAGGACGAGATCAACGCAAGCTTGGGCATGGAACACAGTGACCTGTCGGCTGCGGTGGACGTTCTGGAGAAGATCGACCCGTATGTCAACGATACGGTGAATACGCTCGCCAAGAAGCTGGTCGACGAGGAAGGCATCAGCGAGGACGACGCAATGCGTGAGGCAGCAAGAATCATTGCTGTTAGAAAGCAGAAGGCAGCCGAGGCAAAGAAGGCAGCCGAGGCGACGAAGGTCGAGAATAAGTAGGTTATACCTTAATTTAATGTGGCCACCAACGATGGTGGCCTTTTTTCTATTTCTTGATGGTGACGGTAGCGCCGTCGGTTTTGATATCCGTGATACGACCGTCCGACTGGTAGAACCGCATGTATTCCTTGTCCAGTGCGTCGGTAATCTTCTCGAACCGGACGACATTGTCGATCTTCTGGACGTAACAGAACCGGGAATTGCATATTTCCACGGAAATCGTTTTCGCTGGCTTGGCGGCTGCCGCCATGGTGACTACGATGAACAGTAGTAGGATGAAGTGCTTCATGGTTTTTAGCTTTTCTAACTGTTTATCGCTTTTGTTCAGTTTTGAAAGAAAAAACGTAAACTAATGAACAAACTGCAGTTTCGTTATGTGACCAATTGATAAACTACCATCAAAGTCTAGGAAATTTTTATGGCCCAGAATATCAATAGCGGAAACGTTTTGGCGATGTACGGTACAAACTTCGATACCCATCCGGACTGGAAGCACGACATCTACGTGCAGACGCAGAGCCTCATTCCCGGTGTCATGGACATCAAGTCAGGCAAGGCGGAGAAGTTCGTGAAGCGTGCCGCCGAGCAGATGTACTGGCATACCGAGGACAAGCTCGCGGAGATGCAGGACAAGTTCCTCGAGGACGACCCGGTCAACAATACTCCCGGCCGCGGACAGAAGAACTACCGCCGCATGGAGTACGACATCGTCAAGAACCCCAATGGAAAGGGTGCCGAGGAGGACCGTAGGGCCGCCGAGGAGAAGAAGGTTCTAACAAAGGACGAACTCATGGACGTCCTCAACAATGTCCGCTATACGATGTGCACGACAGCTTCTGCTTGGGGCAACGAGCCTATCAAGCAGAAGGACTATCAGGACCAGATCAAGCTTCGGTAGGGATTTTCTTCCTTTTGCCCTATCGGAGAGGTCGCCTTCGGGCGGCCTTTTCTATTTTGGCACGCTTTTTGCTTGATACTGGGCAAAAGAAAATAATTTAACTCTACAAAGGAGATGCTATCATGATCAACGGAAATATGTTCAATCTTATCGGTATCGACCCGTTCGACTTCGGCGAAACCAATTTCGCCAACGGATTCTGCAACCTTGGAAAGGAAATGAACCGTCTGCTCGGTTCTGTGTCCAATTACGAAAAGGGATATCGCCAGCCGTGCTATTCTGCCGACCGCACGGAAAAGCAAGACACGTTCTATGTCGAGTTGCCCGGTTGCAAGAAGGAAGACATCAAGGTCACTGTGTCCGGCGACAATGCACTTCTGGTCGAGGCCAAGCGTACAGTCGGTAAGAAGGAGTCCACATACAAGACGGAAATCTTCAGCGACAAGGACGTGGATAACGCCGAACTGTCCTATGTGGACGGAATCCTGACCGTCACGGTAAATCCGAGGGCGAAGGTTGAACCGGAAGTCAAGATGCTGCAAATCAAGTAGTTAATTCTGGCAAAAGGGGGAAAGAAAATGTCGCCGGCCCGGCGACATTTTTCTATTTCTGAGTTAGCCAGTTTCTGTAGTAGTTGAGGCTCTTGCGGACTTCGCCGATGTTCTCTTTGCCTACGTTTCTGATAGCCTGGTCGCACAGCGACTCGAAGAACGCCCTTGGTGCTGTGTCACCACGCATGCTCTCAAGTTCGTCGATAGCCTCGAACTTGGAATTGTCCTCGTCGGTGAGCGAAGTCTCGACGTCGTGGATCAGTCCGAACGCCTTGATGACGCCTTCTAGCTTGGGCTTGTTCTGGTCTGTCATCAGCTGTCTGGTCTTGTAGATGAAGTACTTCTCTTTGTCTGTCGCTTGGCGCATCGGAATTTCTCCTGCTTGATAACCGCAGTTTATACGGTTTTTATCGGTTGAAAACCGATAAACTACTGGCAAACCATTCGGTAAACGTATGAATAACGCGAATGTCCAGAAATTTATTGGGTTTATCAACGACGTGTGCGCAAAATACGAATGCGTGGACGCTGCCAAGCCATTGACCGAAGGATTGCTGGCCTTCTGCGAGGCGGCATTCCAGCATCCTACGTTTGACGACCCGGCACAGCACAAGGCTTACTGGAAGAACGTGTTCTTCCGCCTCAAGACAATCGGAAATGTCGTGAGCGACTTGAGGGACAAACTGTTTAATGATTTGTATAATGCGCATGTGCGGTTTGGTGAGTTAAAAACGTCAGAAAAACGCGACAAGAGCGGATATGTGATGAAATGCATGTTTGAACACAAGATACCGCTGGAAATTTCGTTCACCATGCCGTATTCGGACAATTACGACATTTTGGTCAGTGGACGTGTGGGCAAGCTGCATTTCGATGCTAATATACCGGAAACGGACTTGAACACTACCGAATGGTCATTTGATGGTTCTATGCTGAACAACCGGTTCATGTATAACGGACCGGCGTACGATACGATATATCAAGCCATCATGACAGCTGTTGGGGAAGCGTAATCTGAAGGAATCGACATGACACCTTACTACTACGTTCGTGAAATCGAGAAGATAATGATCGCGTTGATGGACGTGTTCAACAACTTGCGTGTCAAGAAATTCAAGGACATGGCCCGCAAGGATTCCGACCGTACGGTGGCGGTGCCTATCGTGACCCACAACAGTGTCAACTTCGGCAACCTGGTCGCTTCCACGCAGACGTCCCAGGAGCCGATGCCGGTACCAATCATAGGGTTCCGTTTCACCGGGAACTCGCACGACGACGCCAACATGGTACAGCCGTGCTACGCTCGCGAAATACTTTCCACTTCGATGCAGAAGTTCATCAGGGACATCCAGCCGACGCCTTTCGTGTTCAATTTCGAGATGACAGTACTGTCGAACAACCTGTCCGACTATTTCCAGCTGAAGGAGAACATAGAAGCGTATTTCAATACATACAGGACCGTCCGTATCAAGGAGTTCGATTTCGCGCCAGAAATCGAGCGGCAGATTCCTTTCAAGCTTACGTCGTGGAGCGAAGCGATCGAGGACGAACGAAATACCGACAGCAAGGAATACCAGTTCTACAAGACGACTTACAATATCGAGGCACACGGTGTCATGCACCGTCCGTACGAGATACCGGCGATAATCAAGTACGCTCAGATGAACTTCAACGTCGCCAATGAACTTATCGACTCGCTGCAGGTATTCGTATACCCAGACGAGATAGCTCAACAGAAGAAGCACTTGTGGGAAACAGTAGAACCGTCCATCCGCGAAGGCTGGTCCTTGCTCAAGACAATGACCCGTACGCTGGTTCGCAAAGTTGACGAGAACGACGAAGAATACTGGCAAGACGAGACCAGGAAGACTTTCGACTTGACTTACCCGGAAGTGTCCGGCAAGAACAAGATAGGGAATGCCACCGCCGGATACAACCCCGTACTACGTGGGTACAAGACCGACAAGGAAGGCAACATAATCAAGGACGCCGACGGAGACCCTATCCCCATCTACGACTGGGAACAGGTAGTGGTTGGCGACGTTGACCGTCCGGTCGAGGTACCGTCTTTCGACCTGATACACTTGAATTTCGACGAGGACACCTCGTTCGAGCATGACTTTAGCGGACTGAACCGCGACTTCGTCGCCGTCAACTCGGAATCAAGGGAATTCGTGCCGGACATGGCCCCGGGAAACGGCAATTATACGCCGGACGGATACGCATCGGCCAATACCGACTGGTCCCAGATACTCAACTGGTTTGGTGACAACAAGGACGGAAAGATAGAGTCGTCATATACATTCAAGGCGACGGTCCAGTTCAAGAATCCGTCAGTGGACACCGTGTTCCAGTACTTGTACAACCCGAAGGACGTCACGCTGAAGGACGGTACTGTCATTCCGGCAGAAGCGGTATGGTTTGACTGGGGAATCCAGGACCAGCGTCTATATTTCACCTACCATACAACGTCGCAGTACCACAGGTTCGTAAGCGCGAAGACGGCGTTCGATAACGAGACAATCTATTCAATCTACTTCGTTTTGTATAACGAGGGACAGGACGGTGCATTCGGCGTACGTACCAACTTCTCCGACTCGATGATAGCAATCGATACAAAGGAAGTCAAATGATTGACTTGAAGGAAATCTTGAGGAAAAAATCCGAAGAGGGGAAGAAGTCGGCGTCCCAGCCGGTATGCAAGTCGTTCTTTCCTAGGGTAGATACCGTAGAGAACCTTAAACGGAAGGTCATCGAGGGCAAGGTGTCAGAATATATCAGGAAAACTGTTAAGCAAGAAATGCCGAAGGCTGACATATCGGTGCCTAAGATGGACGCCGTCAAGCAGTTCTTCGCCGACCGGGAGTACGACGACAAGCCTTTCAACCTCGAAGGTTTGGCCAATATGTCGTCCGTGAGGGACGTCCTTGCAAAGGAACAAAGCGAGGAATATATGCACGGTGACGAGAAAACACAGACTTTCCATGTGATAAACGAGATTACGAACAGCAAGCACCCGTACGATGCTTATTTCCAAAGGAAAAGGGACAACAATGAGCGAAATAATGAACAGACTTAAAGTTACTGCGGCAAAACAGTCGGTGCCGCAGAAGGCCAAGGCCATAGTTGCGGTAAAGACCAGGATGCCGTCCGTGTCTTCTGCAAAGGTGGTGGACGGAAAGAAGTGCGTAGTTGCCACCGTAGGAAAGCCCACGGTAAAGATGCCGGCCGCTACGACGGCCAAGGTTGCCGAAACCAATCTTCCGCCGGTGGGTAACGCTTCCAAGGCCACCCAGGCAAGTATGGACAAGTCTCACGAGGAAGCCCTCGTGAAATCCTGTATACAGTCGAAACTGAATCCAGCAAAGCCGAATATGGCAAATAAGACAAACAGCGAGATTATCGAACAGTACCGTATCGAGTACAACAAGTTCCTCAAGCAACTTGAAAGCATGGATTTCGGTAGCATGGTGTTCGGCCAGAATAATGAAAAGAAGGATGAAAAGCCGGTTACAAAACAGGAACCTGCCCCTAAACCGGTTGAACCTCCTCAACAAGAACCTGCTAAAAAAGTCGAAATAGTCGAGAAGCCGGAAATCAACCTGGTCAAGGAAACCGTAGATTCGGTGCCGCTCGGCGACTTCGTTAACGGAATTTCCGTCGGCGAGGAAGCCGGTGACGAGGTCGTGGTACCGGTGAAAAAGACTCGCAAGCGTAAGAAATCCGTCATCGCCGAATCTAACGGATAATTCATGAATTCACCGGATTTTTGGCCGACTTCCTCGGAAGCCGGCCTTCTTGCGTGATAAGCTTTCCTAATGGAGGCGCCTATGGACTTGAAAGAATTCAACCAGCTGCAAATCGACGAGATGGAAAAGCATAAGTGGATCGAGTCAGAAAAGGCCGGCTACGACCTCGGCGAAGCTGCTCGTATAGACTGGGTAAAGAAGTACGCTGCCAAGTTCAGAGAGGAACACTCAACAACTGATAAACTACCGTCAGATGAAAATTCGAAGGCTACTGATGGCTTATCAGAAGATATTTCTGGAATCTCTTAAAGACATCTGCGGAAACAAGGCGGGGCTTGTGGCTGCCGCATACATGCCTCGTGTGGAGGCTGCCGACGGTGTAGGACAGTCGTACGAGACGCTGAAGGAACTTGCTGTATGGCTTTTGGTGGAAGCCAATGTGCTCAACCAGCTACATTGGAATACCGACAAGAATATCAAGCATGTTCTACTGGACGAGGCGTACAAACTGTGCCGCGATACCGGCGACAAGCTGGCCGAGACGTACATCGCACTTTCCGGGAAACCGTGCGACAAGGAATTCCCGAAGGTGTCCACAGGGTCCGGTCTGAAGGACGCCGACATCCTGTCGCTGCTCCGCAAGATCGATACTCACATGAACCAGGCTTGCGCCAAGAACCCGAAGTTCTCCGAAGGGGTAAAGAACATCTTTGCCGACTTCGATGAAAGCATGACTACCATTATCTATAAGTTCAGCCAGTTCATCGCTTAAATGATGTAATTTAATCCAATGGTCGAGATCTGACTTGACCATTTTATTGTAATCGAAAGTCAACCTCTGTTCCGGGAGACCACAGTATGAAGAAAGGTACGAAATTCCAGCATAAGCGTCCAGACGAACCACAAGTATGCGCCATATGTGGCTTTCCGCTAAAGACTTACAATGCCCTTGGTAAGCACGTAGCCAAGTATCATAGCAATGTGTGTACTATGAAGGAATATGTGGACAAGTATGTGGAACCGTTTGCACATAAGTGTCCGTACTGTGACAACGAGCGCAACTTTGTCCATGGCCGGTATAAGGAAACATGTTCGGACAAGGCTTGCATCCAGAAACATAGGGAAGCGACTAATCTTGGCAAATATGGCAATAAGTGCAGCCTGAAGGGCTCGAATGAACAAAAGGTCGTCGACGCTATTATTGAAAAGTACGGCGTAGATAACGTTTTCAAGCTGGATAGTATGCAGCAAGTCGCTAAGCAAAGAATGAAAGAAAAGTATGGAAAAGAATATTCTTCGCAAGTGCCGGAAATTCGTCAGAAAGTCGAAGATACTTGCATGCGGAAATATGGTTACAAGACTAACTTATTAAATCCTGACCAGATAGAACAGATTAAGCGGACGTGCTTGGAAAAATATGGCAACGAATATGTGTGTGCGTCGAAATATACTTTAGATAAGCAGAAACAACATTGCTTAGATAAGTTTGGTGTAGAATACTACATGCAAACTGATGAATTTAAGGACAAAAGTACAAAAACAATGATTGAAACATATGGTGTTGCTAATATAATGCAAGTTCCATTATTTTATGAACAAGCTAAGCAATCATTATATAAGCACTATGGCGTGCGATATACGATGCTAAGTCCAGTATTGCGTGAACGTAGCAGACAGACTATGTTAGCACGGTATGGTGTTGAATCTGTGTCGCAAATGGAAGGTTATATAAAACCACATATTTATAAGAAAGATTTAGATGGATATTTTTCAAAATCAGAACATGCTTTTGCTGACATACTGGACAACCATAATATTACATACGTATATAACTGGTACCATAATAAAAAACATTGGGATTTTGCTATTTATAAGAATAACCAATTAGATACTGTTATTGAAATTGACGGAGAATATCATCATGGATATCGTTCGGATTGGCATAGTGTAAAATTGGACGTTGGTCGATTTATGATGCTGGGATCAAATATCAAATATTTGTGCGGTGATAGTCAACGATTAAACGATATATTTGATGAACTATGTCATATTATGAATATGACATATGAAGAATGGATTCAAATGATAATTAATCGTGTTCCGTTAGATTTTCCATATCCAAATTATACAGTAACACGGCTTAAATACGATTATATGAGCTTATGTAACGACACTAGAAGAAAGACTCCGCATAAAATGAGTCAATATGGAATGAGTTCAGTATATATGTATAATAAAAGCTTGTATACCGAAAATTATAATGGTACCCAGTCTTTAGTTGAATTATGGTCAAATCACGATAAGGTTGCTCAGTGTGTGCGTGAACGTTCATTATATTATAGTGATGTAAGCTCTGCGCTACCAATATTTGGTATGATTGTTTCGAATATATGTCCGATGCGCATAGTTATATCCACTGGCACGTATTTATATATTCTTACGCAATATCTAGCTGGTATTGATAACGTAGTCGAAATCTGTCCAACGACAGGAAGTTTGCTGTTGGCGACTAATGCGTCTAATAAAAAGTATACCTGTAAAAATATACAGCCATCTATATTGGCAGAAAATAATAAAATTGCAGAACTTCATAATTTGCCATTAATAACAGATGATTGTGATGCAAGTATACCAGATAATGCGTGTGTTCTATATGATATGACGACTAATGATAAGACCCTAGACACCGTAATAAATACATATAAATCTACTCATTATATCGTGATTTCATATGATGATAAATTAAGTGACTCGTTCCCTGAGTTATCTCTTATAGACAGTTTTCGTTCTAATTATGGTGCTTTAGTTGATACAAAGTATATGTATATGATAAACTATACATAAAGAGGAATTTGCTTATGGAAATCATCACAATGGATGATATGGCCGAAAGATTAAAACATTTAATGGGTTGGCCGGTTACTGAAATTGAAATGGTTGTTGAAGAGCGAAATGGTCTGGGTCACTTGTATATGGCTATACAAGATACACTAGATTGGTTCTACCGTATCAACATGGACGAAGCGTCTTACAAGGATATCATGAAGATTAACCTTCGTGCCGGTATCATCCAGTACCGTGTGCCGGACGAAATCATGGAAGTGATTGATGTGCAGCCGTCCTACGGCAATACTTTCTCTCCCATGATGGCGTGGGACGTTGGCCCTGGAGAATCCCTTATGGGAGTCGGCGGTGCCGGTCTTGGCGGTCTGGGTCAGTTCGACCTCGTGACCTATGCCGGTGCTATACGTTATCTGAATGACGTGAAGAAGCTGGTAGGTACACAGTACAACATCAAGCTGCATCCGGTTGACCATATATTGCGCGTATACCCTACACCCAAGTCCGACCGTGTAGCTATGGCTACAGTATATGTAAAGGCAAAGAGGTACGAGGTATTTGCCAATCCGTTGTTCCGTGATATGGCATTAGCTCGCGCAGAAATGCAGTTGGGCAAGATTCTGAAGAAGGACGACATCACGTTGCCGGGTGGCGCAAAGGTCAATGGCCAGCAAATTTACTCTGACGCCAAGGAAGAATGGCGCGAATTGTTCAAGATGCTGCAAGAACAGTCCGCCCAGCCGTTTATGATGACGGACCTCATGAGTTAAAAAATGTTTACAATTTAGCTTTCCAAACGTTGACAAATTTGCTATATTTTACCCGTCTGTTCAAAGGCGGGTATTTTTATGCTAGGAAAGATTGTAAAATTCTTGATGGCGGCACAGTACGTGGTTTATGCCGGCATCGTGGCGGTAATCGTTCGCCGCATAGTGAAGAAGGTACAGAAGGACATCAACAAGGTTTAATCGATGCTCGACAAGATTATCAACAATTTCGGACTGGTCAGTGAGGACGACATGGGGATCCTCTTGATGAAAAACGTGCCTACACTGTTCGACGGAGAGAAGAAGAACGAGGACAAGGATTCACTTGACACGTTCAAGGAACTTACCAATACCATAGACGAGATCATAGAGTCCCTGCCGAACATAGTCATCCCGTCGACGATTGTCGGTAAGACAAGGTACGAGGGCTTCAAGGAGGTTGTCAACCTCTACAAGAAGCAGAATCTCAACAAGGTTTTCCTTCTGTCCTGCACGATGATAAACCTCATCGCCCGCCATAGCGGTGCCAAGGAAGTTTCCAAGATTGCGGGGTTCTTGCAGAACTGTCTGGCGCTGTACTCAATCGGCGACAACTTGTGCTCGCACATCTCGTTCAACTGGGACTACTGCGACACTATGTACATAATCGTAAACAGCGAACTCGAGGGTGGCATACCTCTTACAATGGCCGAGTACAGGGAATACAGCGCCAAGTACGAGAAGGGGAACTACGATTCCTTCACGCTTACTAACTCCAGCCTCTTCGTCCTTGTCAACATGATGGTCGATGGAAAGTCGGACACATGGTTCTCATCAGAGGACCAGTCGGAGCATTCCATAGTGACTATGCGGACAAACATCAAGGGTGTTGTCCGTCACTGGACGAAGACCGACGACGATACTGACAGTTACGACCTCAACTACGAGTTTGCCGATTCTGCCCTAGCAAACGGTACACCCAACAACGCGCTGTTCGAAATAAAGTTTGACAATGTCACTCTGTACCTTATCCAGTCAGTAAGCGGTATCAACGATGAAGACGGTAGTGGGACCGTTAACTATACTCCGGCACACGAAATCCGTTATTTCTGGATACCGGACGAAGGTGTCGAACTGAGCAAGAAGGACATGACCGTCCTTAACGAGAACATCCACCAGTACATGAACATGCTGTTCGTCAACAATATTGACACACAGAAGTTCATGTTCACGTTTGACGACGACGGAGACTTGGTTGAACTGATAAGGCCGAAGGCTATTCCAGAACAGTATGTTTCAGAAGAATTGCCTAGGATGATTAGTGCGATACAGACGCTTCACGACAAGAAACTGTCGCGTTGCTACGCCTTGGTCGGACAGCCGGGTACTGGCAAGACCATTGGCGCCCAGCAGATTTCCAACGCTTTCCAGGACGTGTGTACATTCAAGATAACGAAGAACGTCATTGAGGACGAGGACATCATGTTCAACATGATGAACTATGTCAAGGCGGTAAAGAGATGCATCATCATACTGGACGACATGGACCGGAGCAACCTGAACGAGAAGAATGATTCCATTTGTGCTTACTTGAAGTTCTTTGACAGTCTGAACCAGGCGGCAAAGAATGACCAGGTGTCCTACGTGTTCATCGCCACCATCAACGACCCGTCCAAGATCAACCGTGTAATCATGTGCCGAAGCGGTCGTATCGACCAGATGATCGAGATTGGCTATCCGGACGTTAACGCGCTTCGGTACCTGTTCAACTACAATGACAAGAACGTGAACCCGGACAATCCTACCGACTTCACCTCGCCCGAGTTCGACGAGGAATTCAAGTATGCCATGGAAGCAGAGATTACCGCTGCCGACATCAGCAACATCTTCGCTGACATGGTTATCTACGGTGAAAAGGACGCCAAGTTTACTCCAGCCGACGTGCATACTGCCATTGACCACATCAAGGGACGTAACTCAATGGCCGGGAATAACTATCTGGATGTTCCGAAGAACTAGGTGAATGTTATTCACCTGGTTCTACCATGGTTCCTCCCCAGCTGGTCGGAATTTGGGCAAGTTCCGCTGCACCGGTAACAGTGTTACTACCGCAATTCAAAAAACAATCTGTTGTGTTTGTTGGTTGAGTTGTTTGCGTAGATGCTTGTGTATATAGTGCGAGTGCCCCTTGTTCAACATTAATACACCCACGGCACATATAACGTATATTAGTTACTAACGATGTATCTAAAAGTGGTATTGTTGCTATAGTTGTGCAACCATCGAACATAGAACCCATAAGAGTTACAGAAGATGTATTAAATAATGGTACAGTAGTTAAACTGACGCAATTTCTGAACATATTAGACATACGTTTTACAGAAGATGTATCAAATAATGGCACCGCAGTTAGACCTGTACAACCATCGAACATAGAAGACATATAAGTTACAGAAGACGTATTAAATAATGGTACCGTAGTCAGACTTGTGCAACGATAGAACATAGAATCCATACGAGTTACAGAAGATGTATTAAATAATGGTACAGTAGTTAAACTGACGCAATTTCTGAACATAGAAGACATATTAGTTACAGAAGACGTATTAAATAATGGTACCGTAGTCAGACTTGTGCAACCAGAGAACATAGAAGACATATCAGTTACGGAAGATGTATCAAATAATGACACCGTAGTTAGACTTGTACAATCCTCAAACATAAAATATAAAATGTCAGCAACCGGTATGTTAAACCCTGACACCGTAGTTAGGCTTGTGCAACCAGAGAACATATACCTTAAATCCGTAGCAGACGTCATATCTAATAATGGTATACTTTCTAGGCTTGTACATTGATTAAACATACTAGTAGTATTAGTTACTGATGACATATCCAAAAGGGGGACACTTGTTAGGCTTGTACATCGATTAAACATGGAAGTCATATCCGTTACAGAAGACGTATCAAAAGGAGGGACACTTGTTATACTAGAACAGCCAGTAAACATGGCAGACATATCCGTTACAGAAGACGTATCAAAAAGAGGGACACTTGTTAAACTTTTACAAAAGCCAAACATATTCTGCATAGATGTTACATTAGATGTATCAAATAATGTTATATTTAATAGACCATAGCATTCTCTAAATAGATAACTCATATCGGTTACAGCAGAAGTATCTCCTGCATCGATTACAGACATACGTTTACTACTATCCCGCCAAGCCGCCGACCAAAAAGCTTTACTCCAATTTGTATTATTATTAGTCCAGTCCCATATATTATTGAATGGATGAGTTAATTTTGTCCATGTACCAGAAGCGCCTACGCCATCAGTGGTCGGGTCATATGTTTTGTCACTGAATTCAAAGCGCAAAGTATTAGTAGCTGGTTCGGGTAATTCCGGTACATCAATAATGATCATACCATTAGTTCCACCGATTTCTTTCCCATGAAATGTTAATATTCTTTCTGCCATAATATATTTCCTACCATTGTCCCAGGAGGCTTCCGCAAGCGTAGTTCGCTGGGTCGTTTGTGATATCCTGCACGCATTCGTCGACTTCGGGCGGACGGAACAGTACGTCCTTCTTCAGTTCGTCGATGGTGTGCGTTGCGTCCATTGAATAGCCGGTGTCCTTCGGTTTCGCGTTCGGGTCTTCGGCGTCTGTCGAGCTACCCAGCGTGTTCCTGCCTAGGAGCATGTCGATGAAGTGTTCCTGGTTCGGGTCGTTGATGACGTCCTCGCTGACGGTCTTTCCGTCGTCGATTGCGACTTCCAGGTACAGTTTCCAGAAGTACTTGTGCCACTTGTACTCGAATTCGGGTATCTCGTCGGTTATGGACGTGACTGTGTAAAGCTTGTTGTCGTATTCGGGTTTCAGCAGGTCTCCCGCCTTCGGGAATATCTGTGCCGCCGTATATCCGTAATACAGGAACTTCTCGTAGCCACGCTGCCACCATATGGGATTGTGCTGGGTGGGGTCGCACAGCGGCTTGACTCCGTGTTCCCTGAGCGACCTGTAGTTGTTTTCGAGGAACAGTCCCATGTGTACTATCACCTCGGTCTTGGCGGTATACTGGATACCGAACCTCGCGTACAGCTCATTCTGCGGGGTAAACGTGATTTGTGCCCTCAGGTCGAACATGCGGTCGATATTCCGGCTGTTGTCCTCGTGGAACAGCGGGTCGGTCTGGGTGTTCATGGTCGTGGTGTAGTACTTGAACCGTGTTCCTTGCCTGCCTATCTGGGCGCGGCTGATGATGTTGTACCTTTCGTGGTCACGGAACGCGTTTTCGGCACGGAAGTAGTTACCCATGCCCAGTCTCGAGTCGTGCTGGAAGTCCGGGTGGTTGGACTGCGCCTTCTCCGACCGTTCGACGAATCCGCCTAGCCGGTCGTTCCAGAGGGGTCTCGACACGGAGGCGAGCACGCTGAAGTTCGGGACGACCATCCGGGCCGCCCTTACGTTACCGGACACATGTAGTTTTAGGCTGGGCATTCTGTACCTCGGTATGCAGTTTATCAGCATGTCGCCGTTTTGAAAATGATAAACTATGCACGAATGAATGGAACCGAAATATGGCGAGTAATGCACTAGACCAGAGGAAGTATTCCAAAATATCGTTCGAGGCCATACGAGACCAGCTCGTTACCATCATGAAGGCCAAGGGCGGAAACCTTGCCGACGCTGCGGAAAGTTCCTACGGTCGACTTATGATCGACCTGTTCTCGGGTACTGCGGACTTGATGGGCTACTATGCCGAGTCGTCGTTCATGAACGCTTTCCTGGAGCCGTCGTCAAATTCTACTCCGTCCATATACGCGAACGCGAGGATGCTTGGCTACAGCGTCCGACGTCCGGTACCTGCGAAGGCGGGCATAGGCATAGCGGCCACCCAGACAGGAAAGTACAACAGCATCCGCGTACGTATTCCCAAGGGAACGGAGTTCTCGCTCAACGACCTTACGCTTACGGCGATGGACGATATGGAATTCTATTACAACCGTAACGAGGATCCGGGCAACACCGGCTTGATGAAGCTTGTTTCCGGCAAGGCGGTGGTAGCCGAGGGACAGTTCAAGACGGAGACCTTGGTGTCTACTGGTCAACAGAACCAGGTACATATTGTACATGATTCGACGTTTGCTGACTATTTCGGCGACAACGACCCCAATTTCGACGACGACGGCAACGTGGCCCACCGTGCGTCAGCGTTCACCACGGTGACGTCCGACGCTACCTTGATGGATAACGTGGACCCGAGCGTAGTGATGAACGACAAGCTGTACTGGCGGATTTCCCGTCGTGGCTTGATCGACCCTGCCAAGGAAGGCGTGCTGAACGACATAGAGGAGTTTGTCGGAGGGCAGGACAACTACACGGCGAACTACACCGTGGAGATAACCACCGCGAACGACGGCAACGTACAGCTGAAGTTCGGCGACGGGTTGAACGCGGCGATCCCATACGGCCTTATCAACGTACGTTATTTTTCCACGATGGGCGAGGGCGGCAACTTGCTGGACGTCGCCGGAAGTGTACTTGGTACCAGCGACTCTCGCATCGTGATTACGCAAGGCGACGGTACAGAGAGCGATATTACGATTGACGACTTGAATATCGCGTTGACTACTGACATACGCAGCGGTCTTGATATCCAGTCCAATGATTCTATCAAGTCTGACGCACCGTACATATTCAACTCGCTGGACAAGCTGGTGAACCGCATGAGCTACAAGATATTCCTGCGCCGTTATGCCGACGTGAAGTACGCGACTGCTTTCGGCGAGGACATCCTCAACACCAAGCTGGAGAATGGCGGCATCGACGTTAAGTTCATGAACCAGATACGGTTCAGCGTATTGAAGAGCCTATACAGGAAGAAGGACAACAACTACTATCCAACGACTTCCAACGAGTACTTCCTGGACGGTTTCAAGATTAACGGTCTGATGTACACTTGGCTGTACGACTACGGCTCGCTTTCGAAGCAGGGACTGGATTCCGGACACTTCGCCATAGCCGAGCGTCTGGAGAAGGCGCTTATTGCCCAGGGGATAGGTGCCGACACCAAGCAGTACCAGGACATCATGAGGGCTGTTATGCCGCCTATGCCGTTGGACTACCAGGTATATTCGGCTAAGCTGTCGCCGATGGACTTCGTTGAGGACGGTTCGGAGCTGTACAACGTGATGACGGCGCTGAACCGCCGGGGTATGATCACGGTTGGCGGCGGATATCACAACTACGTGTATCCTAGCGTGCACGAGATGCAGTGCCATCTCGACATTACGCTGTATCGCGGAAACAACTTCACCGACGTGAAGGAACGTGTGCAGAACGCGATATACAAGTACCTGAACGACAACACCGAGTTCGCTGCCCCGATATACCGTTCTCGCATAGAGGCGATAGTCCACAACTTGACCGAGGTCGAGGGTGTGGATGTAAGCTTCTCTCCGGTGGAGAGCCAGTACAACCAGCTGGACATGGGCAATCTGAAGTGGCTTGGAAGTGTGACCGGCGAGTTCATAGCGCCTGGTTCCGTGACTACGAATCCGTTTGACTTTACGCTGACATATACTGCGGTGAACAAGAAGGTCAAGGAGACTGTGACGGAGACGTTCACGATTGCCGACCAGCTTGCACTGCAGAGCCGCATATCGGACTACTATTCCAAGATGATAGCCGACCACATGACGTCCGTTACCGACAGGGAAATAGACCAGTTCGTCGCCTACATATGGGACCAGGTCATGCAACAGGTCTATGCTCCTATATACAGGAGCATGCTTGAGGCCAGGAGCAAGGGTGCCGTCAAGCTCGCGAAGCAGCTGTACGACGTCATCAACGCTGTGAAGGGCTGGGAGCTCGGAGCCGATGGCGTGACGTTCAAGGATACAGATACCATCGTATCCATGTTCGAGGACAACGGTCGTACGTTGTTCGACTACCTGAAGTACGGTCTGAACTACATCAAGCTGGTACGTAACGTACTTGCGTACTACGTGACTGCAAGTCTAATAGACGAGAACGGCAACATAACGAACTACACCAACGACAACGAGATTGTCCAGATCGTTGTCCCCAACGAGGAGATTGACCTCAAGGTGTCACTGGACTCCGTACTGCTTACCGAGTAGGTGACTAAATGAATCCGATAGTATACAACAAGAATGGTCAATACAGGTTTACGGATTTCGTCGGGTATCTTCCCGAGTTCCTAAGGTCCGAGCCGGACGTCGTGACGTTCATGCAGGTCCTTTCGGACTATATCAACAACGCGTACCGCAACGTGGAGACTACCGAGGAGTTCGAGCTTATCAAGGTGTGCACCAGTACGGACTGCAAGGTAGTGATGAAGCGGATGGAACATCTTGCCGAGATGTTCCGGATGGCATGCGATCGTGGGGAAGCCGTCATGTACCTGTCTGTACCCAGAAACAATATCAAGAGCAACGTCACCGTAGGCAACGCCAATGCGGAGTACGAAAGGGACATCGAGGTTGACCTTGACGAGATTTCCGATACTATCGGTGCGGCCACGCAGCGTGTGGGTACCGAACTGAACGACGGTGACGTAGTGTATGTCACTTACGGAAAGCGTCCGCTGAAGGAGAAGGTGGCTTACTATTACGTGAAGGAACGTAACATACTGTCCAAGGACTCGATGTGTTCGTCGCAAGACCCGTTTACCGGCACGTACAACGACCCTACTACGGCGATAGAGTTCAAGCTGTCCGAGGTGGGCAAGGTGATACGGCGTTACGGATATACCGAGCACGTGAAGGACGTTGAGGGCAACCTTATCAACGAAATCATCTATTACGAGGTATGTCTACCTATACACATCACCGACTTGAAGAGGGTTCCTTCTTCGAGCAGTTCTATGTACGACGTGAACGCGGACGGTATAGACGACCGTATCATGGTCGATTACTACAACCTGAGCAGCACTGTCGGTAACTCTGGTAGCGGAGAGGATACTTATTGCACCTACGTGAAGTTTGCCGGAGAGGATGGGTTCTCCTGGGTTGGCGACTGGCCGACCGGATTTTTCTATTTCCGTGATACCAGTACGGCGAACCTGACTAAGCTGACTGACGACGGAACCATGATGGTGGCAGATACACTGATGGAACCTTCAGTGGACCGGTACCGCATCAACCGTGTCGAGAAGACTTCTGCCGGCATGTACCGGATTTATACGGATTCTTTCCCCGGCGTGTACGACAACGCGACGTTCTACATCATGGACGGTACCGAATCCGTTGGAATATACAGGATGAACGGCGACATAACCGATTCTACTCGGTTCGACGAGGGTACTCTGTACATCGAGCTGGTCAACATATCTGGTACTGACTACGGCATAGAGGGACGTTCCAACCTGATGCTTGTTTCTATTCCGCTTGCGGCAAGCAAGTACGTTCTGGACTACGAAAACAGTCTTCCTGTAGTGAAGTGGGAGCCCGAAGAGATTACGAGCGTGTACGGCACGGTCATAGGTACGTCCTCCGACATGTCCATGTACGGCGTCGACGTGATACCCAATAACTTGGTATACAGCGGAAATGTGATACGTTACGGTGTGTATACGCTCGGGTTCTCCTACGACGTGTCGAACAAGCTGTATCCTGGGATGACAATAGCGTCCGAGTGCATAAAGGACGAATACCCGGATATCCCGATGGCCATCGCAAAGGTGACAGACGTCCGCCTAGACCACAATACAGGCATATGCCGTGTTACTCTGTCGAGGAACCTTGATCCCGGTATATTCAACGACAATCCGTCACCTGTGGTAAGCATTTACCGAGTGACTACAGGATACATACTCGAGCCGGAGGAATTCATGAATTCCGATGATTCGGATTTTGTCTATTACAAGGCGATGTGGGCAGTGGACAATCCCATTTCAGTGGGCGACTTCTTGAAAGTAGACGTAGCCGGGCGTGAACGTCTGTTGAAGGTCGAAAACATAGACGACAACGGTGACGGTACCGGTATACTGTCGTTCTTCACCAACGGTGAATTTACCGTAAATGACATCAATTTCATGACCGAGATACACCGTATCGTTCGGAACGACGCCCAGATCAACAAGTTCAAGTACGTTAGGATTATCAATGTTGGTGGAGACCCGGACAACCAGGTTGTCATCGGTGCGGCCCAGAAACGGTCGTACAAGGGAAGTTATTTCTCTACCAAGTACATGATGGCGCAGCTTGACGGTAGCGAAGACCACAGCCTTCTGCGGATGGTGACTGACGTTGTGCCTCTGGAACTGGGAAAGCACTACGCCACCGGCCAGTTCGTTTATGACCATCCGTATGTCAAGAAAGTTACTCAGGAGGTCACGGTAAACAGCGACGGGTCTATGGACAACACCAACGCTTTGGTGCGTGACTATGTCGAGCACTACTCGGTCGGGTTCAAGACGGTCGAGAACGTGTTTATGCCTTATGGGGGTCCTGTCTCTCCATTGGATTACGAGGAGAATCCCAACTACAACGGTACGATGTCCGTAGTAAGGGAACCGCTTTATGTCAAGAAGGTGAACGACGTGAGACTGAAGTACGGATGGCAACAGCGTCAGTACTTATACTACAACGACGACATAGGTGTTGCCCCTATGGACCGTTCGGGTTTCATGGAAGTGTATGCGGGCAACTCGAACAGTCCGGTCGACGTTGACTTGCGCGTTGGTGCACATCTGCTGAAGATGCCTGCCATGCTATATGGTTGCGGCACACGGTACTACGAGCCGGACATAGACAGCGACCTTGTTGCAAACATCAACGAGGACGGCAGCTGGACTGTCACCGTCAAGTCCAGCGGTCACGGTCTTCCGAACGGTGTAGAAATATCTGTCGAGGTTGACGACCCAGACCATCCGGAACTAGTTGATATATTCAGTACAGAAAAGACTACCGCCATCGTCGTCTCCGACGAGATTATCCAGTATGTGACCCACCCGTCAGTAACTGTAGCCGGAATCGTCCAGTACATGGAGGCCGACAAGGCCGTAGTGAAGTACGACCGTTCGTACAAGGACGCTGACGAGACCGACGATCACCTTACCGACTATCCGGTGGAAGGGGACATAGCGAAACACGGTGACGACGTGTACCTCGTACAGCCTGGTACCTGGCTGAAGCTGGACCCGACAACCATAATTACTCCTTCCACTATATACTGCCGACACAACTTGTTCGATGAAAGTGTCACCAATCCTACTTTTGCATTGAGCAACGGATGCTTGATAAAGAAAATCATACCGTTGGAACTAGGCGTTGCCGAGATACAACTTTCCGGAAGGATTGACGATTTCGAGGACGGAGGCCCTGCTGACGAGAGGCGTGTCTACATAGAGAACGTGAACCAGGGAGTATTCAACGGGTGGCATAGCGTCAAGGAAATCAAGAACGGGGGAATCGTCCATATATTCGTTGACCCAAGCGTCAAAATCGACCCCTTTATCGCACCGGTTACAAACCGGAAGATGACCATATATGCTGGCCGCTGGTACAAGTACACGTTGAAGAAGTACGACTGGGACAAGAAGAGCAACAGCGTTTCGTATGTCACTACCAACCGCATAATGGAACAGAATGGCACGAAACTGTATACCAAGTACCGACATAACCTTTCGGCCGGCGACCACGTCATCGTGGACGATACCGGGCATGCCGTGTACGACATGGACATGGGCAAGATACATACTTCCGTCGTAAAGAAGGTATATGACGATTATACAGTGGAACTTGCCGAGTCTACCGGCGCCTGGGAAGACGGCAGCACGATTTACCGTGGCTATGTGATTGACGACAGGAACCTGACCAGGCTTCGTGGTGAATACGGCTTCAAGCTCGGTGACGAGATACTGAAGTTCCGTGACGGCGACGTGGTAATCCCGTTGGCTCAGGTGTGCAAGGACGAGATACGCGGGTGGCGGGTCGCCCAGAACACTATGTGGGTACCGCTGGAGATGAAACGGACATTCAAAATTGACCAGATTTCGGTGGAAATGCAGCGGAATCCTGGGTACGACGTTGGTGACGACTTCGATACCGAATCCGAGTACCGCTACGTCACTTACATGGATTCTGATGTAATTGCAGACAAGGATGCCCTGCGCATAGGCTATTCCAACGCCAGAAACTACCACTTCGAGCACGCCCACGTGGACAACCTTGACACAACCCAGTTTCCGGACATGGAATATTCGTCGAAGTACGACTATGCTACTGTCGCTCCTCGTAACGACATGGACCCGGCTTTCAAGGGCGTACCCGACATGGGCTATCCGCTCGCCGAACGGATCGAGAGGCTTGCCTATTTGAGGGACCCCGAAGTGATCGATTTTGACCTTATAGGGTACCTGGCCAGGTTCATGGGATACGACATTACGTCTGCCTCGGACGATATCAGTTCTAGCAACATCTACCGTAACAGCAAGGAAAGGGAGGCTGCCGTACGAGAAATACTGGCGCACCTTCCGCAGTTCTACGCGCTAAACGGTACCAAGGCCGGAATCAACATGCTCATGGCTACCTTCGGCCTTGTCGGTGACCTGATAACTATGTGGACGAGCACGGACGACCCGTACGGAAAGCTAGTCCGTCAGGACGACGTCGCCGGAAAGGTCGACGAGGATGTTGCTAACCGCAATACGTCGAACTCATGGGTTCCTACACCGCACGTCGTGCTGGACATTATCGAGAACGACAACTTCAACAGCATGCTGATGGAACAGGACGAGCTTACTAGGATGAAGGAACAAATCCGGTGCTGCAAGCCCATCAATGTCGTATTCGACGGAATCCGCATAGTGTTCAACGAGACATTGAAGATGGACCCGAAACTGACCATCGGCGGTGCCGGGATAACGGACAGCACGTTCGTTCTGCAGAGTACCGACCCGGCTGTCGAGGATTTCGACATCAATTTCGATCCGTGCATAGACGACGATTGTTCTTTCTAGCGGTTTTGTTGCTCCAGAAAAGATATAAACTAATTTTTGCATAAAATTGGGTTATATTGCATGCAATCGGTAATCACGAACAGCGGAATAAACTTGTTGAACCAGACTAGGGCGGACGGTACTGTACAGTACTGGCTCGGATACTTCGGCCTCGCCTACGTCCCCGATGAACAGAGGGAAATCAGCCCAAGCATGACTTCGCTCGCGCCGGACGGCGGCGACGTAATATACAACCTGTTCCAAGGAGGCATGACGCCTTCTGGATTCAATACCGATATCGGCGACAGTCTGGCTAGCAGCCTATACGGCCAGTGCCTCTATACCGGCAGCGTGATTTCCAACTACCGCTACGTCCTCGACGAGAATGACGCGAACCAGCTGGTCGTTTTCGCCAAGTACGAACCGAAAAACGCCGAAAATCCGGTTGGTATGTATGAATATTACCGTTTCACTGGCGTAGGCAGTGAAGAACCGGTTGACTTGCCTGTGCCGGCGCCGCTGTACTATACCGGCGAACCAAAGCCCTATGACAACCTTCCGTCCTATGCCGACGAGAACGTATCATGCGATACCCGTATCTACCAGTCCAACAACGCGGAGACCCGCGGGCCGATTACCGACCCGACCGTGATGGGACAGTACGACTACGCCGACTCTCTAGACAATACATACGATAACGACGGGATGCTGACACAGCTCGACAAGGACTGGCAATTCCAGAGCGTGTCAAACTTCAACCGTTTCCATGCGCCGGCCAGTTTCTCCGGGTATGCAGTCAACCAGGACCCCGCATGCCGAAACATGGCGAAGGCTACCAAGTACTTCCCTATTTCGCACTACGACGTCATCAGTACCAAGGACGAGACTACGGTCTCCCAGGTCAAGTACACGATTTCTCTCGACATGGCGAGCGTCTTTGCCAAGGTGTCCAACCGCACCACGAAGTACTACAAGAACGACTCCGAGTCGGAAACCGACGAGGAAATTCCTTACAGTAACTACAAATTCGGCTTCAAGTTCAACCGTATAGGCATCTATGCGGTACCGGTAACACTGCACGCATATAATACCCTCGAGGATTCCGACGGAAACTGTACGGAACAGAACGTCCAGATGCAGATTTCCGGAAACGAGGAACCCATCCTTTTTGCCGTCATGGACTTCCCGGCCCCCATCGTGATGAAGGAGGACGAGCTCAACAAGTACGAAATCAACTTCCAGCTTGATTTTGGCGAGGAAGGCCAGGTTGTCAATAGTTCGGCTATCTACTATAACCTGTATGAAAGCGACGCAATCACGTGGTACAAGAACCAGCTGATAGCGAACGCCAGCGCCGCAAACGCCATTACCGACATGGGCGTTCAGATCAACTACCTGAGGAAGCAGCTGAATGACGCTCTTCTGACACCTTCCTATTGCGGTCTAGGTGATATCGGTGACGAAATAGGGGTAGGTTATACCGGACTGAAGAATCTTGTGGATACAGCCGTTATGGCGAACGGTGGCGTACGCGGCATCTATACCGAACCGGAACATCTCGGTGACGGCAAGAAAATCGTATCGTATAAGCGAGACGGACGCATCCTTATCGAGGATCCAGAAACCGGAAAGATTGTGTATGAAGATGAACCGACTGTAGAAGCCACGCCGCTATTTGAAATAGAACACTATACACTCGGCGAATATTCTATGGGTCTTGGACATGATAGTGTTACTTCTGGTAAATTTAATATCAACTTGTCCAATTACGGCATTCTTTCTGATAATACTCAAGGTGTATTGCTGATGGGTGGATTTGGAAAGGAAGATGGCAAATTAGACTATAATAGGCAGTTGTCAGTACATAACGCTGGCTTCAGTATTATTAATTTACTGTGTGGAGAATTTGAAAACATAAATGCGAGTATGTTTTTAGATGGTTCTTATCCCACTTCCACTCATCCATCAAACACTATCCATAGAGCTAGTAATACAATTGGATTAGGTATAAATAATGTAACTGATGGAAATCCGTTGACTGCTTCATTGGAAAACACTATAACTGGAGAAATAACTAAGGGAATAGTTGATAGCTCAATTTTATTGGGTAATAATAATTTATTCGGAACGTTGGAATTTTCTTTTGTTACTAACTGTCAAAATGTCAGTGTATATGACGCAATGGCGGATGTAAATCTTCTGGGATTCACAGATGCAGATGTAACGCTTACTACCATGTTCTCGTCACCCGCAAATCCGGATACATCAATATTATCTTTAGGTAGTGGAAATAGTATAGGACGCGGAGTAACACATGTTTTAGCAGCGACAAATTCTTCAACATTACCGACCGGATCATCGAACTTAATTATGCTCGGTGACAACCAAAACAATTTTACAGGTATATATAACAAGCTAGTGTTGACGGTTGACCAGTTTAATGAACGGTATGGAACGGTCGATCCGTCTGATAATCTTGTCCATGAATATCCGTCGGACGATCCTATATATCAAGAGCCAGGTGGAGTATTCGTCATTGGTGACGGTGACTTGTATGGAAAAGGAAGCGGGTTTGGTCCACGCGAACGTACATTGATTAAGCCTTGTCGTGGGGCTACGCTATATATCAGTTATCACGGACCAGACCATCCATCGCTACCTAATACATGGTCGACCGGTCCGACTTGCGGTGATTTAACGGAAATATCAGCATATCAATACGGCAGACTGTATACATCTCCCGGACATTACAAGAACATGATTATGCTTGGGGATAATCAGCTTGCTGGATGGGGAAGCGAGAACAGTGTTATAATGGGTGATTATAGTGGTTCTGCTAAAATAACGTTCAAGAACTCATTTATCAATTTCCTTGGTGACCGTAATCCGTTTAATCAGATACCGACTACCGGTCCTAACGCTACTTTTGACAACGTATGGTGGATTGGAAATGCTACACCAAGCCAAGACAATATATCGTTTGCCGGCAATAGTGCGCCGCCAGCTCATGTTGGGGCATATACATGCGGGTCAGAATATTATGGGGTAATTAAAAATAAATTTGTGTTTACTAGCGATAATTCCAAAGTGTATGGCCATGCGTACTGGTATGGTGTCGAATATATTTACGGTAGCTATGATTTGACAGGTTCTGCAAACAATTCAACTAATGCACCATTATATGACGGTAAACTATTTTCGGAGTCATTGTTCAATGTACCGATGATGTATACTGGTGGAATAGCACTTGGTGGATATGGTGATCATAATTGTAACTTCATGCTGATGAAAATCGGAACAAGCCGTGGTGACACCATGAATATCAATTCTTATGGAATAAATGATGGTAATAACTGCTATGGTGTAGATTACGGCTATTCGGATAGATTTAACAAATTAATTCGTAGTACTGATTTTTGGTTTAGCGATAATGAAATCACAAGTATTGATATTTACCAGAAAGTAAATACGAGGTATGATACGACAGATGACTCTTATATGGCAACCTATACCATTCCGTCGAATCATTCCGTTGTCACGTCGAAAGAAATTAAGATGGCTATAAATAATGGGTCAAGTGAAGAACTCTTAAATATAACTAGTGTCACGGATACTTACATTACAGCTTCTAGGGTTGGTGGTGGCCAGATTCCGGCAAATACACGCATTAATGTAAGCTATACATACATAAATAAAGACGGACGTACATTATATGATTACTGTAGATCAGAGGAAGAAGGGCATCACTTCATGGTCGATTCACCGTATGCCGGAATGGTACTGATGGTGCAGGACAAGCAGGAACTTGACGGTACTTTGCACATTGGCCTCGGTAAGCCGAAAAGTAGTGGAGGTGGTTTTAATACTAATGACGCAGTTACTATTCGTGTACGTACACATTATATAGAACCAGCAATGCGGTTTGAGGTATCTGTATGCACTGCTACGTCCATGAATACTTATCAGCTGCAGATGGAAGATCCACATCATGAAGGCCACGATAGTTATGAAGATGGACGAGAGGATTATTCGGCCATATCATCTAGTCCGGATGGATTTATAAGTGTACGAGGAAAATATCGAGTTAAAAGGGGTAGTAGTGCAAAGGACCAGCTATTATCTGTTCACGTTGAAATAGATCCGCAAAACCATCCAATAATATTTGAATGTGAATCGGATATTTCGTCATTCCCTGACTTAGATTACACATATACATCAAGATATTTTGCTGTACATGGAATTACTGAAAATAAAGGTCAATTGGTGTCATTAAACATCGGTTCAACTTGGTTTAATAAAGCCGGTAATGATCAATTTATCTTTCAGTTCCCTATGGTGCAATATCGGTCATATGCAGAAACCGAATTTACTGAACAAAGAAAACTTAATGTAAATTATGATGCGATTAATTTACCGGATGATTCTACTATACTGATGTTGACTCCATTAGAAATGCCTGGATACTATTACGGTGAAGGCTATAATTATCCGGATATTATGAAAACTGATCATGCGTATGTACCTCTTAATTCAATAGAACCATTTTCATCGTCTGATAGATCGGGTGCATATCCGTATACATATTATAGTCAGCCGACTAATGTTAATATCTTGTATTAAAAAGAACTAATTTAATAACAGAAAACGTCAAAAGGGACAAAATATGCAGATTTCACGAAAGAAGCTCATTGACATGGGCATGGTCCTCATGCAGGCAGAAGGCATCTTCAAGCAGCCGATTACCGGCAAGTTCTACTACGCCTGCGTAAAGAACCGTGAATTGGCCAAGGAGGAGTACAAGCTTGCGATGGAGGCGAATCCTTATCCTCCACAGTACGACGAGTACGAGAACAAGCGTGTCGCCATCATTAACGAGGTTGGCGAGTCAGTCAAGGAAGGATTTTCAAGCCTTTCTACCAACGAAAGGGACGCCATCATTACTTCAGTGGACCCTGAAGTGATGCCTATCGAGAAGAGGGAACTGCTCATCGGCCGTATCAACGAGCTCCGCGACGAATACAAGGAACTCCTTGCAGAAGTTGACTCGATCAACACGAAGCGTGCGGAGTTCATGGACGAGGAAGACGACTTCTCCATCAAGAAGGTGAAGCTGTCCGACATCCCGGAAATTGTGGGAGCGAACGGATTTGCCGTTATCCAGGCGCTCGACCCGATGATCCAAGAGGACTAGTTCCGTATGGCCACACTGAGCGGATGCCTTGTCGTCCGCAACGGAAAGAAGAGCGTCGTGAAGTGTCTCGACGCCTTGCTTCCAGTTGTGAACGAGTACGTCGTTGTCGATACCGGTTCTACTGACGGTACAGTGGAACTCGTCAAGAACTGGGGTACATTGCACCCGGATACCCGTATCATACTTGTAGGCGTGGGCAAGAAGTTTCACGACGAGGACGGCATCTTCGACTTTGGCGCGGCCAAGAATTACGCCATATCCAGGGCGACGTGCGATTATGTACTTTGGGTAGATGTCAATGACGAAATCCTCCGTCCGCGCGAAGTCCGCACAGCGTTCGAAAAGATAGTACGCAAGATACCGCACGCATGCATTACGATGCTTACCGAGGTTGACTCCAGTTTCGCGTTCCCAAGGGTACGCATAGCTCCCAGGGAATACGCGAAGTTCATTGGGTCAATCCACGAGTACATGGTCAACGAGGCGCCTGACAACGAGATCGTGACCACCAGGTTCCGTATACGTAACGTCAAGTCATACAGGGACATAGCACGCAACGTTAAGTCACTGATGAAGGAATGGCGGAAGGGGCATACCCAGAGGGTCGCCTTCTATATGGGTAATTCGGCAAGGGACATGAACGACTTCTTTACTGCCCTCGACTGGTACATAGTCACCGTGGACGAGTTTCCCGACTACCTCAATGAGGAGAGGGCCAAGTCCATGGAGGCCATATGTGACATAGCGCTGAGGGAGAACCTGCTTGACCTTCTCGACGTTCGCTCTCTGGAACTTATTACCGAACTTCCGGACCGTCCGGAAGGGTACTATTACCGTGCGAAGTACCAGTACGCCAGGCAGAACTACCAGATGGCGGTAAAGTGCCTTGAAAAACTGATGACGTTGAATACACGGGTACGTCCTACGCACATGTGGATCAATCCGGAAATATACGACCGTCACCAGCAGCTTGAGATGCTGAAGGAGGCCCAGATGAAGGCCGAGTACAGCAACATGAAGCCGATAGCGCCTTGCATAGAGGACGCGGCGTATGCCATGCAGGGCGGGCAGTACGTCGGGCGGATGAATTCGACATTCGGCGACTTCGGTACGCCGATGTACCAGTACGAGAACTAGGAAATCCGGCAATATGCCGGATTTTTTGCTTTCACTGAACTGATAAACTGCAATCGAATAATTTTGGAATCGTGATATGGCGAATCTACATGAACTGACTAAGCAGCTTGACGTATTGACATGGAATTCCAGAAGCGTACTGAACGCGTTGATCCGTTCCGCCATGGCGGCCGGATCAAGCAAGGGGTTCACCGTAAACCGTGGCGGCAAGACTATAACGCTTGGTAGGGACGGCATCTTCCAGGTACATCAGTTCTACGAGATGTGGGAGTCCGAAGGTTTTGGACAGACTGCTTTCGACGTGTGCCGAGAGAAGTGCCAGCAGACTTTCGGTCAGGATTTCGACAAGAACCTGGCTATCCACGCAAAAATCATGTGGATGAACACCGACAATGTGGTTAATGCGGACAATGACGAGGTGTGGATCGAGTTGATAAAGGCACTGGAAAATCCGAAGTGGTTTACGAACACTGCCCCGATTCCTCTCAATATCCGCACGCCTATTTACGACGAGAACCTTTCTACCAAGACTTACGACGACTACGAGACCTATCTTTTCCCTAACGCATATTATGCGCTGGATACACTCGGATACGCCGGTGACGGAAACGATCACCAGGCTGGTGGCCAGAACTGGCTGTTCGATGTGGACGACCGGTTCAAGGTAACGGCAAACCGTATACTTCTCGGTACACAGGACCCTAAGGATGTAAGTCTTGTTGGTAACATGTACAAGACGGGTCCGCTGTATTGCCTGGAAGGCGGTACCAACTCTTTCGCCTTTGACAAGAATTCTTTCTCCTACGGCCAGCTGAATATGGTCAATGGACAGAATTCGGCCATACTTGGCGGTGTCATGAACGGCATTGTCGCAAACAATGCCGCCATCATCGGCGGTGACAGTAATTTCGTCGCACAGGGCAGGAACTCCGCAATCGGAGGAGGCATATTCAACAACGTAGTCGGCGATAGTGGTTTTGCCGCAAACGGTTACAATAGCGTTGGAGGATACAGCTACACGTTCCAGAGGTACGTTGTCAATCCGGACGGTATCGAGACTCAGTGTGAGCCTACATACACTGACGAGCTTACTGGATGCCAGTACGCACTGATGAACAAGGACTCCGCGTCCGGCGGGGACGGTGATACCGCGTTGACCGCTTACCAGATTTATGTCACGTTGACCGAAGTCCAGAAATCTGGTATAAGCAATGTCAACCGGATAAGTTCCAACGACCGTAATATGGCCGAAGACATATTCGACTTCAAGATCGGCGACCGTGTGGTTTTGTACGGATTTTCAGTATCGGGCGGTTCCAACGGTGTAACACGCATACCGTGCGGTAACTTGGTAGCCACGGTCAAGGGCGTTATTCCACGCACTAGAAAGATTGCGCCGACAAGGGCAATCCCCAGCGGGGAAGTCGTCATAGGCTATATAGTGGAACTGGACAAGGAAGTTACTAGCGCGAACATCAGCGGTCTTTCTGAGAAACCGATACGTTCCGGGCGCATATCTAGGCAGATTTCGGTAAGTCATGCCGAGGTTGATTCGAACGGGCGTCTTTCCACGCTATCCAATGCAAATGCTGACTATTCCGACGCGTTTGGGTACAATACAGTTGCCGGTGGCCATGCACAGACGGTCGTCGGCCAGTCAAACAAGGAATTGCTGTCACCGAAGTTCATCGTCGGAAGCGGTCCGTCGATATATGAACGTGCCAACTCGTTCGTGTCCGGTCCTAACGCAACGTATTCTCTGACAAGCGGATTCATCGTGAGCGGCGTGTCTACGGTAACTACTGCCTATATCCATGGGGAAGGCAATCTCAACACTGCACGTAGATACGACGACGACTACAATAACGGTGGCGTGGAGAAGTACGCCGGCATGTTCGCGTACTCCATAGACCCGAGAAGCTCTATTTACAATACTGAAAACTTGAACAACCGTGCGTTGCTCCGCGTATACCATGACCGCAGCTGTCTGGCTATCGGGGAAAACGGACTTATGCTGTATTCTCCGGTAACCTCATGGAACCAGCAGTGGCGTACCATCTGGAACGAGTTGTACTGCGAAAAAGGATGCATGGCCATACATGCTGGCGAGACGGTTCCCGATACGTCTACCACGGTAGCCAATACGAACAACAACTGGGCTTCTTTCCATACTCGCTATGTACAGAACGCAGAATACGCAAATGTGCCAGGCGGTGAACAGACGATTACAATCTGGTCGCACGACATCTTGGGCATGCACGGTAGCGAAGTCCGTGCTCATGCTGCCGGATATATCCGAATGTACGGCGGAAAGCTGCAGATGTCCATCCACGATACCAGCATGGCACTTACCGCCCAGCCGACCGACTACGGCGTTGAATCGTACTTGATGGACTTCCGCCGTGACTGGTGGACGTCTCGGCACATTGACCGTATCAACAATACTGGTATGTTTTACTTCAATGGAGAAGAATATACTGGTGTCGATACACACGACGTCGATTTCGGACCGTTGCTTTCTAACCCGTATACAAACAGCTATCACGTCATCGCGTCAAGCAAGGTGATGACACCGGTCAACGATATTGCCAATATCAAGTACGATGTCGCTGAACTGATTCTTCCCGGCAAGCTGAGCGTCAACTGCGACAGGACTATGCGCGGTTCGTCCAGAATGCCTCACCCGATGATGTACTCTGCCACCATATATGGCAAGCACAATTCATACACGTCCAGGGCCTTGCACGATACCGTAGTAAACCTTACAGACGAGCCTGGTTATATAGTCGAGGAACTCGCCTACCTTTCGGATGTTAAGCAATTGTCTCCTAGGGTAATGAGGAATGTGGCCAACTTGGCCTATGTTGACGCGGATACCGCACGTCGTGCGGGGACTGATCTTACTGTCAAAGACACCTCGTCAGGTATTAGTTATACCGATGTTCTACTGATGGATGATTTCTTGGGTTCGTTGCGAACACGTAATCCTCCGTCATATGCGTCTATTTCTGCTACTGGCACTACAGTTACAGCTAGCAATGTATCGTCCTATATGGGCAAAATAATTCGGCCAAAGTCATTTGCCGGTGCCGCCGGTCAAATGACAAATGTTAATGCGCTTAGCGGGGGTACCGGATATTCAAAAGCATTGTATCTTGACGGTGTGCAGATAAATCCAGCTTTCTGTATGGCTATTTATAATGACGAAAATTTTTCCGAGATAGCAGGAATGTCATATTTAGCGTTTGGTCCGATATTCGTTCCTGATAATGATATTGCCGACGTTTATAAGGATACTGTGCAATCAGATAAGGTCATTCAATCATTGTATAGTTCAAAATACAGTATGGGTACGCCGACGTTTGAATATAATCTGTATTCGATATGGGCAATAACTGCATCCAGCGATACTATATCCAGTGGTATTATTCTCAAGTGGCGGCCGTTATTGAAATCAGTTCTCGTTTCCGTTGCTAACGGAATTATAAGTATTGAAGGGCAGTTAAATATCAAGACGCTTAAAGACACATCCATGATGGGTGCTGAAAATGATAATGGAGATATTTCGGCTGTCAGTCAAATAAAAGATCAAATAAAAGATTGGGTGGTTAACAAACGCAGTGAAACTGAGCCAAGGACATTCCTGTATAGGTTACTGCTACCCATTGTCGAATTGAATGAAGGTCGGAGAATGGGTGCAATGACCTATCTATCACCCGATGGTATGTTTATGGCAAGCGACTTGTATGGCGAAGCATACACGGCGGATACCGGAACACGCATAATTGTAACCGGTAGCTATCAGCAGTCAGTTGGTATGCCTGGTGGAAAACACAGCTCGACTGATTTGTACAATAGATATCATGAACCCATTATTGTGCTTGAAATAAAAGGTACCATGTCCAAGGCATTTTTTGAAGGCACTGAATATGTACCTATCCACATAACCGGTCCGATCAACACTACAGCGGGGTAATCAGATGGCAAGCAGCAAGAAGCCTATCAGCATACTTGACGCAAATCCTCTCGAGCATATCACAGGGGACATCGCGATTTCTCAGTACAACTACGAATCCGTGATGAACGGACTAGTCCAGTGGAACATTAGCAAGGCCGACAACGTAACCATCCGTGTTGCCACGCGTACTGACCCGTACTTCGTCGACTACGTCATCCCCACTAAGTACTTCTACGACAAGCACTACGGTTCCGAGGTTTCTGAACGGTTCCTTGGCACTACGCTGTTCTCTGTCGACAACAAGCTGAACATGGTCGCCGCAATCGGCGATACTGTCACTCTCAGAGTCAACGCGGAGAATACCGGTGATACCGACTGGGCGATATACAAGGACGTCATGGTATACGATGAGTATATACGCGAGGAAGACGGAGACGGACTCGCGACCTCTTTCAACCTGAAACAGCCGGAGCATGTTATACACACCTACGACAAGGCAGGCCTCTACATCAAGACATATGACGAGACCGCCCATGAATTCAAGCTGTACGTGACTAACGCGAAGGTCACTCCGGACGACCTGTGGGCAACCCTGTACGAATCTGGAAAAATTTCTGAGGTGTGTCCAGTTAAAACAGTGAACACCGCGCCAGCCTACTCGTCAGTGCTTTATGGCTACAAGTACGACACGGACATAACCGTATATGAGCGTAGGCTGAACTTCTCGGTAGACCCGACCAAGAACGTATGGGACACGGAATCCGGCTACTTGGAGTATTGCAAGTCGTGGAAGGAAAATACCGGCTATCCGAAGGGTAGCCTTGTATACTACAAGGGCGACTTCTTTGTCGCAGTCAAGGACATGCCAGTACTTGCCCCTGTCATCATCCAGGAAGACGAGGGTGGCGACGTACCAGTCAACAACTGCACTTTCAACACTACGGACTGGAAGAGCTTGCTCCCGTTGAAACTGGTAAACTCTAAGATTTCCGATTCCGGCGTAATCCGTGTAGAGGAACTAGATACGGATGTTAACGGATTTATGCTGAGAAATATCGGTAATACGGAATCTACCGCCGATACGAACATATCCATTGTAGGAAACATCTCGTTCAAGGGAAGCGAGTCTGCGCAGCATACCGGTATGGACATATTCCGTACCAGCAACTACGCGTACTGGCCTGACTACAGCTCGCAGAAGTGGCTGGACGGGTCGGTCTATTCCACTGTCGATACCAGAAGTGCCTATGAGAAGCAGGACTACTCTGCGGTAATGGTGTTCGACCATACAAACCCGGATATCAAGTACAAGAACATAATCAACTACGACGGACCCGACCTCGACCAGGGCCTCTGTATCATGCTCCCGGTATCTGTCGTGGACGAGGATAACGTAGCCCATACGCCAGAGGACGGCATGATGTGGGAATTCATGTTCAACATCTGGCCGAACCACAAGTATGACGGGAATATAGTGAACGACCTCATCATCAACAAGTCGCAGATCTACGTGTACAACGTGCCCGACTATACCGAATACCGCGAGGCCGGTTTTACCCCGAAAACCGTACAGCCTATCGCGAAATTCACCATGGCCAGGTTGACTAACTTCTACGTGTTCTCTGAAAACGTCGGAGTTCCCGACAAGCCGGTATGCTACAAGGCGAGGTTCATCTACTCGAAGACTGACGGCCGGTGGAAGACTTACGACTACTACCAGCTGCCGGACCACATCTTCCTTGCACCGAACGGATTCGTCGACCCGACAGACAAGCAGGCATACGGCGTACAGACTGCAGGATTCCCTATGTGGCAGAACCCGTTCAGCAACTACGATATGAGCGCCATACATGTCACGGACGAATACAGGAACCAGGTCCTTCTCAAGGATTAAACGTATGACTAACGATGCTTTGTTTAACGGTTTTATTGAGTCGGTATGCCGAATGTATGGCAAGCCGGAAATGTCGAGTTATCTGGTGGAAGGATTCAACTCGTATTTAACCGCTCTGCTTGAGGACGCTGCCGGAACAGCACAGCACAAGACAAGGAACGTAATCCGTAAACTGTTTCCACGGTTAGCAACGAAACTGGACGATATCGCCGTAGACGAAAATGGCCAACCGTTGCTTACCGCGTCAGGAAAGGAACAGAAGTTCATCGACATGCTAGAGCACCGGATTAGGAACGAGTTTTTCCATGACGGTTCCAATATCAGGTTCGAACCCGGCGTGGCCAGAATCGCCTATGGCGAACTTGGATTGGAAAACCGTAACGAGGATAGCCGTAAAATAGCGTCGTTGAAGAAAATCGTGAAGTTGATATCTGATGGTCATGCCGACGAGTATGACGCCAACCTTAATGGAATGAGTTATAGCGACTTGGAAACTCGATTTGGCAATAAGGTTCAATCTGCTGATGAAGCTGAACGAAGCGCACTGGCTGCTGCCGAGTACGAAAAATCAGACTACGTCATAGAGGAAATACCCGACTACGAAACGGCAACGAAGTATGCCGAATTCACCTCGCCCTATACATGGTGCATCACGCACATGGATAATATGTGGGACAGCTATACGGCCGGTGGTACGAACAAGGTATATTTTGCCCATAAGCCAGGCTTTGAATCGTTGCGTCCGGCTAAAGGACCAGCATGCCCTCTTGATGAATACGGACTGTCTCTGATATCCATAATAGTCGATCCATGGGGAAATCTTCGTGCCGTCACTACTCGGTGGAATCATGAAAACGGCGGTTCGGACCAAGCAATGGACGCTAGACAAGTTTCGGAAGTACTCGGAGGAAACGTATTCGAACTGTGTCCTCCTCCACCAAAGCCGGAACAGCATATAGAGCGAGTCGGTGATAATGCGGTTAAAATAGGTGACCAGGTATGGATGTGTAGGAACTTGTCGGCAGAACCTGATGAAAACCACGGTATCTATGTTAATCCAGATAACGGCGAGACCTACTTCAACTGGACTGCTGCGGTCAGAGAAGCCGAAAAATATCCGGGTTGGCGATTGCCTACTCGGAATGATTGGAAGAAACTGGTTGATTTTTGTGGTGGTGAAGATAAAGCCGGCCTACATCTGAAGTCACGTAACGGTTGGGATGCAGGTGGTTTTGATACATACGGGTTCTCTGCTGTCCCTGCTGGCTACTGGAACCATGGGTTCGACAATGTTGGTTCTAGCGCAAGCTTCTGGACATCTGAGCCTAATGGAGGCTACGCTTGGAACCGTTACATTGACACTGGAACAAGTGTGTACGAGAGCAACAACGATCAGTACTACGGCTTCTCGGTGCGTCTAGTTCAGGATTCCCCGTAGCGGCGG